>Ga0078972_1000100_pt1 | contig 337655 bp, 299 predicted proteins | sample YelNatPaOPGAMG01_FD_67568 | JGI IMG/M metagenome (GOLD analysis project Ga0078972, IMG submission 67568) | Hot spring thermophilic microbial communities from Obsidian Pool, Yellowstone National Park, USA - OP-RAMG-01 (SPADES assembly) (version 2) | ecosystem: Environmental > Aquatic > Thermal...
CCATTCGGGTCCGACCGGCTCTCCGCTTGCATGCAACTCCCCGGTCACGTTTCGCCGCTCTCCGCGCCCTTCTTCGGCTCCTGGCCCCTAGGCATCCCCTCTCCACCCTGTCTTGCTTGGCTTCAGCCTCGCCACTGCTCCCGCAGCAACGCGCCTCCCCCTCCGCGTCCTCGCCTCGACAAAATTGAAGAAGATACCATGTCTGCCATCTCCTTACGCGCCAGCGACACACGTTCGCTCGCGCGCGGGATGCGCAAACATTGCGACATCTCTATACGGTTGTTCAGGTACTGATTGCCAGTATCCCAGCATCGCCGGGTGGCTAGCGACCTGCCGACGCAGCCTCTTCATGGCACCTCGTGAGATGCTCTGCATCAACGGCCCTGTCGAAAGGTGCCTCATGATTGTGCCACAGCGTGGGATAGCTGTCAAGAGGGAGTTGCTACCTGGGAAAATTGTCGTTCGCGCCCGGAGAAATGACGCGAACCGCTGGCGCGGGCCTGACGAGCCTGCCTTCAAGTCGACTCGTCAGGCGTTTCTTATCCTTGCTGATGAGGATTCGAGAATCTGCTGCCCAAGGTGCGCCCTGTCATCCACTGATCGAACGGCTGGCCCTGCGCGGGGCCACGATCGCCCTCCTGGCCAGCCGGGGCATGGGGCATGGGCTGCAGATTCAAGCGCGGCAATCCCATATTCGCGCCGACGCGACCATCCGGCGCAGCACCAGCCGGCTGCCACTGCCGTGGACCCGACATACCTGCTGGCGGCTCCTCCATGTGATTCTGCTCAATGCCAAATCCTTGCGGCGGAGCCCATGCCGGCTGCCCGCCCATTCCCTGAGCCGTCCCCCCCGGCATGGGCGGCATCATGCCCATTGCCGGACGGCCCGCCTGAGCGCCGAGATTTCCTGTAGACCCGGGCGTAGATGCCGCGGCCGCCTTGCCTGGCCGGACGGCTCGGACGGTGCCGCGCGGCTGCTGGCCAGCCGCTTTCTGATCACTGGTCTCCCTGGCAGGCTCACTTGCCCCCTTGTTTTGCGTGCGCATGCCGACCAGTTGCTGCAACTGGCGAACAGCCAGATCGAGCCGCTCAGAGCTCTCCGACGCTTGTTGCGCGTTCCCCGCAACCTGCTCCGCAATCTCGATCACCGCCTGCATCGCGCCAGTCATGCGCTCGTATTGAGCTGCCTGCTGCCGGCTGACCACGCTAATGTCACGTACTGATCGTGTGATATAGGCGACTATGGATTCAATCTGCGCCGGAGAAATCTCTCCACGCCGCTGCACAACCTGATCGCCCATAAGCGCGAGCTGATCCGTGCGGCGCGAGACATCTTGTGCCATTTCCGAGAAGTTATGCAGCGCCTGATTGATAGCATTTATAGCCCAGACCTGCTGCGATGATCCTGATGACTGCTGTTCGGCGATAGATCCCATGCGCGTAGAGGAGGCGCTGACCAGCCGTGCCACACGCTGAAGCGTTCCAACGATGGTAGATGCGAAGAAGAGCGACAGCACGACGCCCGCCAGCATGATAATAGCGCCGATCACGATCAGCTCCAGGGTTGTCCGGCTGACTACCGTCGTGATGACATCAAGCGGAACACCAACCGCGAGCACACCGATGAACTTGTGCTGGGGATCATACAGAGGCGAATAGTCCGTATAATAGGAGCTGCCATGCACAGTGACGATACCCAGCCACTCGCGCGGCACCCCTTGAACATTCATGCTTTGATACACCGTCTGCCCGTTCGATGACTGGATCGTCGAGAGGCTGATGGTGGTGTCACGCTGTCCCCCATTTGACGGACTCGTGAGGGTATCCGCGACAGCTGGACAGTGGTTGAAGTGACCAGGGAAGCCACTCGCGTCCACGCACTGATAGACGCTTACGAAACCGCCTGACGAGCCAGCCACGAGTTGACGCACGCGATCAACGTAGTCGGTATCCTGATTGAGAATGTACTTCCCGTAGTTATTGGCACTGCTAATCGTGACATCCTTGCTGGCCCCCGGTATATCTACGACCAGACAGCCATAGGGGCAGGCCGTGCTCGGAGACGATATCGAAATGTTTTCGCCGTATTCCGTCGTCAGCACGAGCTGAGCGATCTTCATGTTGTCCTGCTGCTGAGTCCGCGCCTGATCGAGGACGTAGTTTCTGATCGCGTTGTCAGCGATGAAGAGCGTCGCGACGGTCGTCAATATCGTGCCCAGAACAACGATGATGGTAAGTTGCGGACGAATTCCCAGACGCCACCATCTTGGAAACATGTTATGGAATCCTCCTGCAAGCCATTTCAAAGCGATATGGCGTCTTCACCCGCACTTCCCCCATACCTGCGTAAGACCTCATGTCACACACGCTTCGCCTGCGGTCTCGCATCGCGATTGCTGGCGACCAGATACGCTCTGTATCACTCACGGGCAACAAGCCGCTCATCCATGCGACGGGAGTCTGCCTATGCATCCTTCTCAAGATCATTATGACGTAGCCTGAATGAGTCCCAGTCCGGTCAGATGGTCCAGCACAGCGCAGATCTCCTGCTCATCGCGTCGCGTGATACGTGAAATCTCTGCAACCGACCGCCGGCCATCTACCAGCAGCAGGATCATACGCTCCCGCCTGTCAAGAGGCAACTGTTCCACACGTTCAGCTAGCACGATGCGTCGGAATACCGATGTGAGGCTTATCGCGCCTCTCGCGCCGGGCGTGGCGGAAGACCCATAGGAGGGCTGACTGGCTGGATAGCCCGACAGCGGTGGCGGCGACTGCGGAATATAACCGGGACCGGAGCCACCTACCGTAGAAGAAGCGGAATCTGACGGCAGCGGACTGGCGGGAAAACTTCGTCCCCAGGAAAGTGGCGGCGGCGACTCCGGCACAGAGCCAAACGCCCCACTGGAAGGAGCGGCGCCGCTCGGAGTGCTGTTGGTCACACGCGAATCACCGCCGCCAATCTCATCGAACGAATACAGGCATTCGCCCCAGTTCATCAGCACGTTGAGCGCGCCAGCACCGGTGAGCGAGCCAAGTGTGGCAGCCGCTGGCGTACCGGCGACGAAGCGGATCTGCCCAACTTCCTGTGTGGCTCCTTCTCCCCGCACCACACGCAAAATGCCGCTTTGCTGCCCTAACGATATCATGCTAATGAGATTGCTCAAGCGGCTCGTCGAGAGGTACTGCGCGGCCATCTCGTCATGCCCCCGTTCCGCGGCACTCACCGTGTATACTCAATGCCCCGAACCACCCGCCAAACATCCACTAGGCCTGCCAGCATACGTTTCCGCTGCTCGAGCATACACGCGCCCCAGAACAGGAATCGCAAGGCACACACGAGGAAAGCAAAAGCGACCATGCCACTCCGCCACACGGATCCGGACTGGCGCGACCACATCCCCATCGATGGCTGCCATGAAATCCGGCACGAGCCTGAGCATCACCGCCCCGTCGTATGGCCTACGTTAGCACAGCATGTCAATTCGCGCGATGGCTGTAGCCAGATATGACATCCCCCGATGCATCTGGTTACCGCTGCTCCGCCACTGGCGTCGGCTCGGCACTAGCCGCCATCGCGGCTTCTCCTCCAGAGCTGGTCGCGGCCTGATCGCCGGATGGTTGCTCTGCGTCGAGCGCAGCCAGCCTCTTCCGCAGGTCGTCTGCGAGTTGCTTGTATTCGTAGGCGCGCTGGATATCCCACTTGGGCATGGTGACAGATGACACGCCGGATACGGCGCGATCGATCAGCCCCGCGTAAAACTCGTACGTCTTGATCTGGATTTCTAGCAACTCACGCTCACTGGGTGACTTTCCCATGACCCGTCCTCCGAACGGCGCTGGCACGCGCATGGATCACAGTACGCTGTGCAGCCCGCATGATTGGCTATAACGTAGCATACGCCTGATGACCGGTCAAGCAAAATTGACCGCCCGCTATGACCATCGACTCAGCGCATCGGTTCCTTCGAAAATATCAGGAGCAGGTGTGTTCATGTAAAAGTCGAGGTGTGGTATACTCCACCCTGGTACGCACCCTTTAACCCGGCACCGAGAGGCCGGAAAGGAAGAGCGCGACAATGTATGCCCTGCCAAATACCCAGCATGTGAGCCCTGCGTCACTGTTTTCAGCGATGCGGGGGCTTTTTTATGTGCCCCAACACTCGCAAATATCGTTCCCAAGCGGTTCCTGGCAGGTTTGTCGTGCTTCCGAGGGAGTGTCAGTCCAACTTCTCATATGGGCACTTCACATCCGCCCAAACGTAGAAAGGACCGTTCATGCTTTCCTGGAAAGAAAGAACGTCAGGAATCATCGCCCCGGATGAACGTCTACCCTGGCCCAGCACCATCGCACTAGGGCTGCAGCATACGCTGGCGATGTTCGGCTCAACCGTTGTGGCCCCGCTGCTGATGGGCTTTCCAGTCAACACCGCTATCTTCTTTTCGGGGATTGCCACTATCATATTCTTCCTCATCGTTGGTGGCAAAGTGCCGAGCTATCTCGGCTCCAGTTTCGCCTTCATCGCGCCCGTCCTTGCCGTCACCGGTGGCAAGACACCAAATCTCCCGCTCGCGCTCGGCGGCATCGTCGCGGCAGGGGTGGTCTATGCCATCGTCGCGCTGATCACCATGCTCATCGGTACGCGCTGGATCGAATTTCTGATGCCTCCAGCGGTTACCGGCGCAATCGTGATGGTGATCGGCCTCAATCTGGCAAACGTCGGCGCCACGGATATTGGCACCTCGCAAGCCAATCTGCTGATCGCTGCCATCACGCTGGTTGTGGCGCTCGGCTCCGCCGTCTACCTGCCGGGATTTCTCCGACGTCTGCCCATTCTGATCGGTGGACTGGTGGGGTACGGCGCAGCCATCATCTTTGGCCTCGGTCATGTCGCGGGTGCCAAGCCAATTGACTTCAGCGCCGTGCAGCAGGCGGCGTGGTTCGGCCTGCCCACGTTCGTCAGCCCGCGCTTCGATGGTCATGCCATTAGCCTGCTCGCACCGGTAGCAATCGTACTTATCGCGGAAAACACGGGCCACATCAAGGCGGTCGGCCAGATTACCGGCACAAACCTCGATCGCTACATCGGCCGCGGCTTTCTGGGCGATGCGCTCTCGACCATCATCGCTGGCTTTGGCGGAGGGACGGGTGTCACCACCTATGCCGAGAACATTGGTGTTATGGCGATGACCCGCGTCTACTCCACGGCGCTCTTCCTGGTCGCGAGCACGGTGGCGCTCCTGCTCGGTCTCTGCCCCAAGTTTGGCGCGGTCGTCCAGACTATTCCCACACAAGCACCGGGCATTCTTGGCGGTCTCTCCATCGTGTTGTTTGGCCTTATCGCGGCCACCGGCGCACGTATCTGGGTGGAAAACGGGGTAGACTTTGGCCGGGGACGCAACCTGCTCATGGCCGGTGTCACGCTCATTCTCGGTACCGGCTCATACGCCGTCACCATCGGCTCGTTCCAGCTTTCGGGGATTGCGCTGGCCACGGTGGCCGCCATCGTCTCGTATCAGCTACTGCGCGACCGCGACACCTCCAGCGATCAGCCGGGCGAAAGCGAACACGCGGCTCATCCCGTCTCGGAGCACGTCCACTAGAGGAGCAGGCCACAACAATGTTAACAGCAGATACCTCCTGACGTGATATCTGCTGTTAGCGCGCCCCAACTGCATCCGGAAAGGAGGCAGACACCCTAGTCCCCGCCGCTATGGTGTCCGTGCCCGCCACGCGGCCCGTCGCTATGGTGGCGCGCATCACCTGTATGCGCGCGCGGGCTCGTTTTATGGCTGGCGTCACTGTGCTGCGGTAGATGATACGTCACCTGCACGGTCGCGGGCGTAGCGACGACCAGATGCGCAAGCTGCGCCGATCCAGCAGCAAGTGATCCTGTCACCTGCCTGGTACCTGGCACCGCTTGCACACGCTCTGGCTGGCGGAGCGTCTGGCTGGTGGAGGCGGTAACCGGATGCCCTACCTGCTGACCAGCGACAAATCCGGATACCCCTCCCAGCATAATCAGCGCGACTATCGAGAACCTGAACGGTAGTCGCAGATCCGATCGAATCATTCTCTATCCACATTCTGATTGTGCCGGTTGGCATGACTCGCTGATAGGGCAAGTAGCACGCCACATGCCAGCGCATCAGGACGGCTAGTGGTCGCCTTTCACCGTGAGATGCCGGCCATGCCGCTCCGCAACTATCTGAGCCATGATGGCGAGGGCGATCTCCTGCGGGTTTGTCGCGCCAAGATCGAGCCCGATGGGACCGTGGATGCGGGCGATTTCCTCATCAGTTACGCCTTGCTGGCGCAGGCGGTTATTCCGCTGTTCCCGTGTGCCACGGCTACCGATGGCACCGACGTAGCCCGCATGTGACCGCAGAGCGACTTTCAGGGCGGGCACGTCAAACTTGTCGTCATGCGTGAGCACAGCAACCGCGCTTGATCCACTCAAACGCAGACGTTCCAGCGCTTCATCCGGCCACTCCACCAGTATTTCGTCGGCATCCGGCAGCCGCTGCTCGGTGGCGAACGCTTCGCGCGCGTCTATAACCGTGACGCGATAGCCGAGCGTTTTCGCGATGCGCGCCAGAGGAATCGAGATGTGCCCCGCTCCCACGATGACGAGATGCGCTGGAGCCGGATGCACACTGAAGAACACTTCGTACTCGTCGCCCGTCTCGAGCCTGTACGTGCGCGCACGTGAGGCGCCGGTGCGAAGCAATGCGCGCGCTTCCGCTTCTACCTGCGTCTGGAGCGCGACAAGTGGCAATGGCTCACTGAGCAACTCACGCTCTCCGATCAGCGTGGAGGCGCCTAGCAGCCCCTTCGCGCTATCGGGCACGCCGATAACCACAGCACGCACAACGGGCTCCTCAGCCTGTATCGCGCGGGCAAGTGGTTCAAGCGTATCGGCCCGCTCGACGAAGACGCGAATCTCGCCGCCACAGGAGAGGCCGATCTGTTCCACGTTCTGCTCTTCGGTAATGCCAAATGTGAGCAGACGCGGTTGCCCCGTTCGAATGGCGCGCATTCCATCTTCGATCACCGCAGGTTCCACACATCCGCCGCTCACTGATCCGCTGATCTCGTCACGTTCGCTCACCGCCAGGGTCGCGCCCGTCTCTCGTGGTGCCGATCCAACGACCGAAACGACTGTCGCCAGCGCGATGCGCTCGCCTTCAGCGCGCCACCGCTCGAAGTCTTCCACTACGTCGCGCATTGTCGTGTTCCTCTCCGGCTGCCCGTCAAAGCGGCAAGAATATCAACGCCCCTGTGGCTATCTTACGCACACGTGCGCGCAGATCGACAGCCTCAGATCGCTTCAAACGTCACCGGCAGATGCGGGACACCAAATACGACAAAGCTGCCGAGCGGCTCAAGCTGCGCTTCAGGTGCCCGGCGCATGTTTCGTGTCCTGCGCATCAGCGCTTCAAAGGCGACCAGCGCTTCCAGGCGGGCGAGTGGCGCGCCGATGCAGAAGTGAATGCCATGTCCGAACGCCAGGTGGCGGTTCGGGGTGCGGTGAATATCGAACGTTTCAGCGCGCGGAAACACCGTCTCATCCCGATTCGCGGAGCCGATCCACGCCAGAACCATGTCGCCGGCGTGAACATGCTGCTCGCCCAGATCCGTATCGTGCGCCGCCGTGCGCATCATCATCTGAACGGGCGAACGGAAGCGCAACACTTCTTCGATCGATGCCGCGATCAGGTCAGGTTGCGCGCGCAGCTCATCATAGACGTCCGACTGTTCGTCGAAGCAGAGAATGGCATTGCTGATGAGGTTCGTGGTTGTCTCATTGCCGGCCACCAGCAGCAGCATGCAGAAGCCGATGAGCTCCGTATCGGAGAGATGCTCCCCATCGACCTGCGCCTCCACCAGCCCGCTAATCAGGTCGTCACCAGGAGATTGACGGCGCTGATGGATCACCTGCATGAAATACTCCGCCATATCGCGGTGCAAATCCCAGCGCTGCGCGGCCTCCTCGTTGTCGCGTGCCTGAGAGACCACGGCATCCGACCACCGCTTGAACTGGGCACGATCACCGGCCGGTATGCCCAGAAGCTCAGCGATCACCGTAACCGGCAGCGGATAGGCGAAATCATCCACGATATCCATCTTTCCTGCCGGCAGCACCACATCGAGCAGGTCATCCACGATTTCCGTGACGCGCGGCTTCAGGCGCGCCACCGCACGCGGAGTGAAGGCCTGCGTCACAAGTGCGCGGAGCTGGCGATGGCGCGGGGGATCACTGCTGATCATGCTCTGAGCAAGCGGATGCCCGCCACGGCCACGCCCCCCTCGCTCGGACGAGAACGTCGCCCAATCCGAAAGCACGCGCTGCACGTCGGCATACCGAAACGCTGATACGAGTCCACGGGTTTCGTCGCGCACGACAGGGGCATGTGCGCGCATCTGGCTGTACCACGGAAATGGATCGAGGGTATGTGAGAGTGAAGCAAATGCCTGCATGTGGGCGTCCATCCTCTTCTGGAACATGGCTGTGATCCGCTGTTCCAATCATAGCGCGTGCAACGACATGTGGTCCTCTCACATGCCGTCCGGCTCCTCCGGAGCAACGTGCAGCGTGCGCTCGCCTTCATAGACGACCATACCCGGGCCACCGCCCTTCATGTGACGGACATACCGCTGCGCTGTAAAGTCCACTGGAACGCTGCCGGCGGCCCGCGAGTGGCTGAAATAGGCCGCGATTGCCGCTGCGCGGCGCAGCGCCTCCTCTGACAGTGGCCGGCCGCCTGACTTCACGATCACATGCGCGCCAGGAACGCCGCGCGCATGCAGCCAGATATCATTCGGGGATGCCTCGCGAAACGTCACTGCTTCATTCTGCAAGCTATTCTTGCCAACGAGCACGGTGATACCGTCTTCCAGCTTGAGCCGCAGCGGAGCACCACCAGGTGAACCCGCCTTCTTTTGTCCCTTGGTGCCTTTCCCGACTTTGCCGCGCTGATCTTTCCCTTTGCCGCGCTTCTGGTCGCCTCGCTGTATGTCATCCGAGCGCAGCGCACCAGAAGCCGCCACCGCATCGCGCACCTGCGCCACTTCCGCGGGCGATTCCGCGAGATCCAGATCAGTAAGAAGTTGCGAGACGCGAGCCAGCTCTACATCGTTCACCGCAATCTGCTCCGGAATCTTCTGTGCGGCACGCTGCATCTTGTGATAGCGATCGAAACGCCTGTTAGCGTTATCCACAGCGGTGAGCCGCGGATCGAGAGTGAGCGTGAGCTGCTCCTGCTCGCCATCCGTCGCGAATGGATTCTGTGTCGTGAACGTCCTGGCGCCAATGGGGATGTCGTGCTGAAACGCCAGCAGCAGATCGCCTTCCAGCCGCAGCCGCCGCGCCTCCTGCAGCCCTTCCAGTTCGCTCGCCAGAATCTCCGCCTTGCGCCGCGCACGCTCTGCCACAGTTTGTAGCTGACGGCGCAATCCGCTTTTTGCGCTATCGAGCGCGTCGCGCCATTCCGCATCTCCGAAATACGTGGCGAGCATAGCGGCGACCCCTGTCTGCTCCTCCAGATGGGCATCAGGAAAGCGCTGCGGACGGTAAACAGCAAAGGCAGTAGGGCGTTCGGACCCGCTGGCAAAGACCAGTGTGGGCTGCCATGCGTGGCGGGCGGCGACGGATGCGAGCGACTGGCAATGGCCAGCCAGAGCCTCCCATGGCAGGTCGGAGTGGAGCGTGACATCACGCTTGCCAAACGTGCGCCAGACGGCTTCGGCGCTGAGATCGCGTCCAAATCCCGCGAGCTGCTCCGCGAGGAATCCGACCAGAGACGTCGATGTCTTGCCATCGGACTCAGATCGCGAACTATCCGCCGCTGCTTCTCGCAGTGCCTCAGCCGTCACAGACTCAGGATCGAGCCGCGGAACCGTCTGACCGTGCAGCGTTCGCGTCTGCGGAGGGGGATAGCGATAGGGGATGTTAGGCGTGATCGTGCGATAGCGGTTGACGCTGGCGCTTACGCCATGCAGCGCGCCAAGGATCATCCCGTCGCCATCGGTCAGAATGATATTGCTGAGTCGTCCCATGGCTTCTATAATAAGCCAGACGGTAGGGTCCTTCTGTGGCGACGTCGTGAAGCCAATCTCGAGCACGCGCTCCCATCGCGGCTGGCGCAACTCCGCAACGCGCGCACCGTCCAGGTGCTTGCGCAGGAGCATCACAAATGGGGGAGGCTCCACCGCCAGCTTGCGCGGGCGGCTCGCGGTAAGATGCACCCCGGCGAATTGTTGATGCGCCGAGGCGACGAGCCAGCTTTTCCGGCCGCCACCATAGCAGAGTAGCGCGATGGAGCGCGGCGTCGGCTGAATGGCGTCTTCCACGCGACTACCCACCAGTGTCCGGGAAAATTCATCCGCCACAGCGGCCAGCGTGATAGCATCCATCTGCATGATATTATCCTCTGTAGCAGTCGGCTGGAAGGTACGCCGGAGACTCGGCGTGTCAGTATAACATGCGCGAGCGGAGCGAGCGGGTATGTGGCAACCGGATGAGCAGAACGCGGGCGAACAGAGCGCGATAACCTATCCTGATCTTCATCGCCCGCTGAGTACACAGATTCGGCAGTGTGCGCTGATGCTCGTGCTGTCTGGTCCATCAGGCGTGGGCAAAACGACCATCACGCGAGCTCTCGTTGAGGCCGGCTGGAATGGCCACGTGCTCGTGACTGCCACCACCCGCCGCCCGCGCGCTGGCGAAATCGACGGCGTGCATTACCACTTCCGCACGATTCAGCAGTTCCGCGAGATGGTGGAACAGGGCGAGTTGCTTGAACATGCGGAAGTGCACGGCAACTGGTACGGTACACCCGCTCAACCGGTGCGTGAGAAGCTCGCCGCGGGCATAGACGTCATCATGACGATTGACCCACAAGGCGCGCAGAAGATTCGCGAGCGGACCCGTGGCGCCATATTCATCTTCCTCGCGCCGGAGTCGCTCGATGATCTCGTCGAGCGGGTGAATCTACGCGCACAGGATTCTCCCGAGCAGCGCGCTCTTCGCTTGCTCAATGCCGAGCAGGAGATGGCCGAGCTTCCGAAATACGACTACCTCATCGTCAATCGCCGCGGGAGGCTCGATGAGGCTATTGCCCAGCTGCGCGCGATCATCACAGCGGAACACAGCCGGATACAGCCGCGATGTCCAGAGTTGCAGCCGCCTCAACAAGCTACTAGCTAAACGGCACGAAACACGCGAGCAAAAACCGCAAACAGCTCGGATACACGCCAGCCACTACGCTGGGGGAAGAGGAGTCGACGATGCTTTCTTCGCAGGAATCGAACGGTAACGGTTTCAAGAGCGCGGGAACACAGGAACGCAACCTCGGGCTCGAACTCGTGCGTGTGACCGAAGCAGCAGCCTACGCGGCGGCGCGCTGGATGGGACGCGGCGACAAGGAAGCCGTCGATCAGGCGGCAGTTGACGCCATGCGCAAGTCGCTGGACGGCGTAGATATGCACGGCATAGTCGTCATTGGCGAGGGCGAGAAAGATCAGGCCCCGATGCTCTACGTCGGTGAGGAAGTTGGCAACGGATTGCCTCCCGAAGTGGACGTAGCGGTTGACCCGGTCGATGGAACACGCCTCACCGCACTCGGCTTGCCGGGCGCGATTGCCGTCGTGGCGGTTGCGGACCGGGGATCGATGTATTCCGCGCCTCCGGGGGTCTTTTATATGCGCAAGCTGGCCGTTGGGCGCGCTGCTGCTCGCGCGATAGATCTGGATGCTCCCATCGGCGAGAATCTCCGACGGATCGCGCAGGCTCGCGATGTACGGGTGAACGATATCACGGTCACCGTCCTCGACCGTCCGCGGCATAAAGACCTGATTGACGATATTCGCGCCGCTGGCGCACGCATCCGGCTGATACAGGATGGCGACGTCGCGGCTGCGATTCAGGCAGCGATGGAAGACTACCGCGCAGTGGACGTCTACGTGGGCATTGGCGGAGCGCCTGAGGCGGTTCTCGCCGCGGCCGCCATCAAGTGCACGGGCGGCCAGATTCTCTGCCAGATATGGCCGCGTACGGATGAGGAGCGCGAGAAGCTGCAGGCGGATCGCGTGGACCTGAAGCGCATCTACACTGTGGACGACCTCATCACATCTCAGAACGTGTCGTTCGCGGCCACCGGCATCACTTCAGGTGAGCTGCTCAAGGGTGTGGAGTACGTCAGTCATGGCGCACGCACCCATTCCGTCATGATGCGCGCGCGTAGCGGCACCATCCGCTATATCGAAGCGGTTCACCACTGGGAAGAGCAGGAGCGGTGATCGCCGCGTAGCAAGCTGGCAGACGCGAGCGGCGCTTACGCGCCATCATCTCCCACAATTCCCGAAAATGGCGTCACCTCCAGTCCCTGTGCTCGGAGGTGACGCAGGTAGGGCAGCATGCCAGCACTCGCCAGCGCATGCTCCCCCAGCAGCAGTATCGTTCCGCGCACACCCTCCCGCCGCAGGCGGCAGGCGTCATCAAGCGCGAAGGCGTCGCAGACCAGCGTATCGACTCCGTGCGCGAAATATGCCCTCGCGATGGCATAATCGGGGTGATGGTACGCGCCATATGAGACGGCAACCTGCCCCGCCCGGTCGCCCCACGCTCCGAGGGCAAGGCCCGGCGGTACTGGAGCGGCGTGGGCATATGGCTGCGCGCCAAAGGCATCGCGCAGGTCGGCCACAGTAGGGTCGCTGTTCCGCGCGGAAAGCTCGTCAGCGACACGCTGCGCCTCGCGGCGGCCTACTTCACCCAGCGGTGTGTAGATGGAGACCAGCGGCATCTCCAGAATACGGGCAACCGACGCGACACGGCCCGCGTTGACTCGGCGCAGCGCGTATTCCAGACGCTCCATGCCCTCCGCAACCGCGGCCATAGCTTCGTCTGGTGGCACGCCCGCCGCGACGAGCTGATCGCTATGACGCCGGTAACCTTCCCATACCGGCCCGGAGAAACCCGCTGGATGAAAAGCAACTACGGCGTGGTAACCGAGTTGTCGCGCCATGAAAACGTCCGCCGTGCCGACATCCAGCCCCGCTAGTATGTGGCTTATCCGTGTTCCCGCGAACTGCACCGACGTATCCGCGGGAGCGGCATCCCAGCCAGCGAGCTCGAGCGCGAGTTGCACCAGGCGCTCAGTCGTGACAGAAGCCATAGTCTCACGTTCCTCCGCGAAACGTCATATCGCTAGTAGTTCAGCTCCATCGCCCGGCTGGACGTGAAGCCGAGACTTTCATACAGCGGGCGCCCCATCTCGGATGCCCAGAGAATGAGCCGCTGCGTACGGATGCTGCGCGCATATTCCAGCAGCATCGTCATCAATCGACGGGAGATGCCACGGCGTCGGTAATCAGGCCGCGTATAGACGCTCGTGACAAAACCGCGACGGCGACGAAGGTTCGTGAGGCTAGGCGGCATAACCCAGGACATCAGCTGCACGCAGGCAACAGCCACGCCATCATCCTCAGCGATCCAGGCATGGCACGCGCCAGACTCCATCTCAGGGCCAAGCTGCTCGATATACGCGGCAACGTAATCCCCGCGCGATACCGCTCGTGCCTCTTCGGCGTGTCGCTCAAGCTCACTTGCCCAGCGCAAGAGCGCCAGCGTCTCGACATCCGCAGGGGATGCCTCGCGAAATACCATTTCACCCATGCCCAATCACGACCTCTGCCCGGCGATGAGCGTTTTACCCGTCATGTCCTTCGGCTGCGGGATATGCATAAGCTGAAGCATGGTAGGCGCGACATCAGCCAGGATACCATCCGTGCGCAGCACGACATCCGGCCACTGTGGGACGACGAAATAGAAGGGAACCGGATTCGTTGTGTGCGAGGTCAGCGGCTTGCCCGTATCGTATTCCACAAGCTGTTCCGCGTTGCCATGATCGGCGGTGATGAGCACGGCGCCGCCCTGCGCGAGCGCGGCATCCACCACGCGCCCAACACCGGCATCCACCGTCTCCACGGCCTTGATCGCCGCTTCCAGCACACCGGTATGCCCAACCATGTCGGCATTTGCGTAATTCATGATGATGACGTCATACTCGCCGCTCTGGATGCGCCGCACCGCTTCATCTGTCACTGCCGGCGCGCTCATCTCAGGCTTGAGATCATACGTGGCGACCTTCGGCGAGGGAATCAGCAGCCGGTCTTCGCCTGGATATGGCGCCTCGCGCCCGCCATTGAAAAAGAACGTGACGTGCGCGTATTTCTCCGTCTCGGCGGTGTGAAACTGGCGCAAACCCCGATCCGCCAGAATTTTCGCCATCGGTTCATCCACGTTATCCGCCGCGAACGCCACATCAACGGGCAGTCCGGACTCGTACTCAGTCATCGTCACGAAGACGAGATCGTCGATGCGCGGACCGCGGTCAAACAGGCCCGACGCCTGTGGAGGCAGTTCAGCAAGAACGAATGCTTTCGTTAGCTCCCTGCCACGATCCGACCGGAAATTGAAGTAGACGACGGCATCTCCAGCAGTGACGGTTGCGACTGGCGCGTTATTCTCCATCAGGACGATAGGCTCAATGAATTCGTCGGTGACGTTGTGTTCATAGGAGTTCGCGATGGCCGCCACGGGATCGCTGGCCCTGTTGCCCTCGGCGCGCGTCATGGCCCAGTAGGCGCGGGCGATGCGATCCCACCGGTTGTCGCGGTCCATCGCGTAATATCGGCCCGAAATCGTCGCCACCTTCGCCGGATGCTCGCCACCTATCGATTCCGCCGCAGCTACCAGCTCTTTCATGTACCCTACCGCGCCAAACGGTGACGTATCACGCCCATCCGTGAACGCGTGGATGAACACGCGCTCTACCTGATGCTGCGCGGCGAGCCGCAGGCACGCTTCAAGATGACTCTGATGGGCATGCACCCCGCCTGGACCGATCAATCCGCAGAAATGCAGCTTGCTGCCGTTCTTCTTCACCTGATCGATGGCTTTGAGCAGTGCCGGATTCGAGAAGAACGAACCGTCATGGATGGCAGCGCTCACACGCGTGAACTCCTGCAGCACGCGCTTGCCGGCGCCGATATTGAGGTGGCCGACTTCCGAGTTACCCATCTGGCCTTCCGGCAGACCGACTGCCTCCCCGGATGTAGCGATCTGGGTATGCGGCCACATAGATGCCAGCCGGTCGAGGTTGGGCTTGCGAGCCAGCGCGACGGCATTGGCTTCCGGGCGGGGATTGATGCCAAAGCCATCCATAATGATCAGAACGAGCGGCCGGGGAACAGCAGCCATAACAGCAGGCGCTCCTTCAAAATATCTGAAATGAACAGTTCTCGAAGGCCGATGACGCGCCAATGCGCGGCCACCGCAGTATAGCATAGCGAGCCGGTTCATTCGCTGCCAGAGCAACTCGCAGGCTGCTTCCAGCTAGGAATATTTCCGAAGTCGTGATACCCGTGTGGTATAATCGGCGCGTTTTACGACGCTATGGATGCCATACAGGTTCGCAGGTTGCCAAGGAGGCAAGGCGCGGCAGGAGGTCAGCAAAGTGAACGATGTGCGAACTCGTTCGCGAAATTCGACGGCCGGTGACAGCAAATCGCAGAGCGTTCTTCGCGAGATCGCTGAAACGATCGCGCTTGCGCTTCTCCTCTTCGCGGCTGTGCATTTTTCCGTTCAGCCGGCGAGTGTTGATGGACCAAGCATGCAACCCCGCCTGCATACGGGGGATATCCTGCTGGTCAATCTGCTAGCCTATCACTTCAGTTCGCCCCAGCGAGGGGATGTCATCGTCTTTCACCCGCCGGATGCCCCGAACGAATCCTACGTGAAGCGCATAATCGGGATTCCCGGCGACACCATTTCGATTACACCAACAGCGGTCTACGTTGACGGCAAGAAACTCAATGAGCCATATATAGCGCCCTTGCCACCGGGCGGAGTTGAAAATCCCACGGGAGTCATTCCACCGATGAAGCTGGGGCCAAATCAGTATTTCGTCATGGGCGACAACCGGCTGGACAGCCGGGATTCACGATTCTGGGTTACCACGCCGGTGACCCGGCAGATGATCGAAGGCAAAGTGCAGTTGGTGATGTGGCCGCTGAGTGCTGCTGGCCTGTTGCCTAACTATTCGAGCGTGTTCAGCGGACTCAAGCAGCCATAGCCAGCCTACGTGGGCCAGGGCCAGCGAGCCACGCGGCGAAGGTGAGCGATCTCGGGAGGTATGTGTGGAGCGGTTCGGGGCACGGCCCATGAACAGGACAGCGGTGACCCAGCGTGCGCACATCATGCGCGAGCTCGTAGAGACCCTGCTGTTCATCGGTCTGGTACTCTTCATCTTCCATTTTACTGTGCAGACGTTCAGCATTCCCGATACCAGCATGCAACCGGCACTTAACCCGAATCAGCTTGTGATCGTAAACAAGGCGGCATATTGGCTCGCCTCGCCGCAGCGCGGGGATGTCGTGCTGTTCGTCGACCCTAGCGATCCGCACTTGCAGCGGGAATACATCGAGCGCGTGATCGCTGTACCCGGCGACACTATCACCATTACCCCCACATCAGTCGAGGTTGATGGCGTCACACTCCACGAGCCATATGTCCAGGTGCCCTATGGCGTGACCGAAAACCCCATCGTCGTCAACCACAAGAAACTGGGTCCAAATCAGTACTGGCTGATGGATGACAGCCGGGTGGTGCGCACGCCTGATGGGCGCCTGCTTCAAGCGGATGATTCTCGTGACTTTGGGCCAGTAGACCGGAGTAACATTAGGGGTAAGGCTGTGCTCGTCTTCTGGCCGCTGAGCCAGATACATGGCATCTCCACCTATTCGAGCGTATTCTCGGGCTTGCACCAGTAGCCCCCAGAAGTGCCAGGCACCCTGGCGCAGGAGAAAGAGACCACAGGCATCATGCTCTGGCCACTAACCGCGATAGCTCTCGCGCTGCTGCTCATCGTGGTCATCGCTGTGCTTACGTTCAGCCTGTGGCGCGCGCGTGAGTTGCTGAAGCCGCTGCGCAAGCCGCTCGAGTTTCGCCCGGAGGATTTTCACCTGCCGGTCGAGGATGTGCGGATTCGCGGCGTTCGCGGCACGCTCGCCGCGTGGCACGTCCCATCCCTCAATGGCTGCACGCTGATCTGCTGTCATGGCATTAACGACAATCGCGGCCAGTGGGTCCGGCAAATCGCCCGGCTTCGCGAACGCAGCGGCTATGGCGCGCTGATGTTTGATTTCGCTGGCCATGGGGAGAGCGACGGCAGCATGGTCACCTACGGCCAACGCGAGGCGGATGACGTGGCCTCCGTGCTTGAGTACCTGCGCACACGCGACGAAGTAGATATTGACCGTGTTGGCATCATGGGCTATTCGCTTGGTGCGATCACCAGTGTGCTTGCCGCCACCAAATTGCCTGAGTTGCGCTGCGTTGTCATCGAAAGCGGATTCGCGGACCTGTACAGCGACATTTCGACGCTCTTCCGCCGCTACACGGGTTTGCCGTCCTTTCCCTTCGCGACCCTGATCGTGTTCTTTGGCCAGCTGCTCTCCGGCGTGAGGCTCGGCGAGATTCGCCCCGCCCGCGTTATCGGCCAGTTGAGTCCACGTGCCGTCATGATCATTTCCGATCTTGAAGATGCCATAGCGAATGAGCCGGAAGACGGCGATCAACTCTACGCCAACGCCGGAGAGCCAAGAGTACTCTGGCAGGTGGCGCGCTCCGGGCATGTGCAGGCGTTCGAGACGTATCCAGATGAGTGGATCGAGCGCGTCTGCACCTTCCTCGACGCACATTTGGCGGGCGCGCCGGTGAAAGATTCGCGGATGGCTCACAACGACTAGGTAACGACGAGGTTCCATGCCCGAATTACCCGAAGTAGAATATGTCGCTCGCCAGCTACGAGCAGCGGTCCTGGGCCGGCGCATAACGCATGCAGCCGTGCTCTGGGCGCGCACAGTGACGCCTATGGATGCGCGTGAGTTTGAGGCACGTGTCTCCGGTCAGCGAATCACGTCCATCAACCGCCGCGGCAAGCACCTGATCGTTGTGCTTGATGGCGGAGACGCGCTCGCCATACACCGGCGTATGTCTGGAAATCTCATCCTGGAGCGCGCCCGCGAGGAGGCGCTCTACGTCCGCGTCGCCTTCACACTCGATGACGGGCAGCTTCTTCTCTTCACTGACCCACGCAAGTTTGGTCGCGTAACGCTGACCTCAAACGGTGAAATAGAGCGTTCACTTGCCGAGCTGGGACCCGAGCCGCTGGCGCCAGACTTCACAGCGGCCGTACTCGCGGAACGCCTCGGTGCCTCGCGCCGCGCCATTAAGGCCGCTCTGCTCGATCAGCGCATTGTGGCCGGGCTAGGCAATATCTACGCCGATGAATCGCTGTTTCACGCGCGGATCCATCCGTTGCGGCCCGCGGGCTCGCTGAACCGGCGTGAAGTAACCGCGCTGCGCGAGGCAATCGTAGCAACACTTCTCAATGGCATTGAGCACGGCGGCACAACATTCGGGCGCCATCGGGATATCTACAACGAGGCTGGCAGCAATCTGGAGCATGTTCAGGTGTATCGCAGAACCGGCAAGCCATGTCCCCGCTGCGGAACGCCCATCACGCGCATCACCGTCGCGCAGCGGGGCACGCATTTCTGCCCGAAGTGCCAGCGGCTGCGAGGCGCATCTTCACGTCCCTAGCTGTGAGAAGCGCCGGATCATCCAGCGGGAGTGGTGGATGGCGTGGCTGAAGCGCCAGGCGTGGTCGACGCGCCGGGAGTCGTGGTCGGTGTCGCGGCGGGCGATGGCGTGAAGAACGTCGAAGCTTTGAACGTCTGGCCGTTATAATCGACCGTAGCCGTCACCACAACGGGCTGGCCTGAATAGGGGTCATTGATATTGATCGGAATGGCGGCCATGCCATCGTCATCTGTTGTGCCACTGTAGGTTCCGCTGATCGGCCCGTTCAGCACCACCGTCACGCTGAGATGTTGCTGTGGCGGCGTGGACGGGCCATCCATCTGTTTGGGCTGTACACGGCAGAGCACGTAAATCGTCACGGTATCGTTGTTGCCCGGAGAATACTTGGATGGCCATGCGCCAACGGTAAATGGCGGAAATGTGGGCGTCGGTGACCCGGGCGAAGGGGTATGGAACGTCGCGACGCCGGTATTGCCCAGAGACGTCTGTTGCACAGACGGAGCTTGACACGCGGCAAGCGCGATCGCCAGGAGCGCAAATGCGACCGCCAGCAATCCTACTCGCTTCGAGTATCCTGTCATCGCGCGTGTCCCCGTCCCAATCGTCCTCGACCGAAGAGTCACCATAACCGAAAGAGAAGGCATTCTGCTCGCTCATGGAGTCCAATGGCGACCTTACTGTACCCCAGCGGTGGCGCCTGGCGAAACGCAATTCACCCGATTGGGCTACTTTCCTTTCCCCAAGGCTGGCATGCGGCGCTAGAACAAGTGTTTTGGCAATGTCAGCTTGCCGCGTGCTAGAATTATGTCGCAGGTGAGCCAGCGGAGATGCGGTCATGCCGGAAATCTCTGCAAACTCGCCAGACGAGGCAATTCTAGAGACGTCGCGTAGAGAGGTATTGCGCGCGCTGGATCGGATGGACATGTGAGTGAAGAACGGGAGGTTGCCCGCCTCGATTTTGGGCGCGAGGACCGTACGGGCATTCCCGAGGTTATCCTGGCGGAAGTGAAGACCGATGCGCAGGTCGTAGCAGCCGTTCGCGCATTTCTGGAACGCACGGGGCGAGCCATCGTCAGCAGGATGCGTGATACGACGATGAACGAGCTTGAGCGCGCATTTTCGGATTGCGAGCTGGACCGCCGCGATCTCGCCCGCGCGGTGGCCATACACGCGCCCACGTACCGGCGTCCGGCCTCGGGTGGACGCATCGGAGTGCTCACCGCGGGCACGGGCGACGTCTTTATCGCGGAGGAAGCGCGCCTGGTGGCGGAAGAGATGGGCTGCTCCGTCGAGACGCTCTATGACGTCGGGGTCGCAGGCATTCACCGGCTGTTCGATCCCTATCGAGAGATGCTGGAAAGCGGCATCTCGGCTGCCGTCGTTTGTGCGGGCATGGATGGCGCATTGCCTTCGGTCGTGGCTGGCTTGTCGCCTATCCCCGTTATCGGTGTGCCCACAAGCATTGGCTATGGCGTTGGGGGCAAAGGACGCGCGGCTTTGCTCTCCATGCTCCAGACGTGCGTGCCCGGCCTGACAGTCGTGAACATTAACAACGGCATTGGAGCCGGAGCGACGGCAGCGCTGATTGCGAATCGCGAAGCCGCCGCCCGTTTGCGCATGTTGAAAGATGACAGGGACGTCCAGACCAGAGCGCAGAGGAGTGACGACTGGGCGCACTCTTCACGCTAGCGCGTGTTCGCGCGCGGATGCAGGCGACTGATGCAGAGGAGCAGTTGCTTGCGTTGTACAACAACTTTGGCTGCTGGCACGTAAAATGCTTCAGAGCCAGGTGGTTGCGTGCGCGGGGTGGCATCTGCAGCTTTGCGCCTGGACGCCTGGCTGTAGTATCAAAATGAATGTTCGAAGCACAGTACTGAGAGGTGCGTTCGTATGGCAACCAGCAAACGCGGGCCAGAGCCCGGATCACAAAAAGCGAAACATGGCGGACAGGCGGTTCGCGAAAAGTACGGCCCTGAGTTTTACTCGAAGATTGGCAAGAAGGGCGGAGAAGCCGTAAAGGAAAAACTGGGCTCCTCCTTCTATGCTGAAATCGGTAAGAAGGGCGGAGAATCAACCAAGCGGCAGCAGGGAGCCGAGTTCTATTCCCGCATCGGCAAGAAGGGCGGGGAGCGGGGTCGCGGTACTCCTAAGCAGCAGACAAGCCGCACGACACCGTAGCGCATTGGCTGGGGAGACGCCAAGCGGAACTCCCCGATGATGCCAAGCAGGTATAGCGCCGGATAGACCGGCGCTATACGCATTTCCACGCATTTCCACGCATTTCCACGCAGGGCCGCCAGGTACAGCACGGGCTTGGCAAGAAACCTCCACTGCGCCAGCGATAATCTTAACCTCTTCCAGACTCCTCATGCACCCAAACTTACTGGCTACTCTCCTACACTAATGAAGGGCCGACGGCTATGGGTGCGTGTGTTGCTGGGGAGCTAGATCCATGCTACAGCCATATACTTCTTTGCTCGAACAACCGGACGCCATCGTGACGGAAATGCTCGAGAAGACATCCGTGCTCTCCGATGGCGCGCCAGAGCCCATCACATTCGGAACCATACCTGCGCTGCCACGTGGCTACCGCATCGCGAAGCGCGTGCTCGACGTCTCGGTGAGCGGTCTGCTGCTCCTCATACTCTCCCCCGTTCTGGCTGCGGCCGCCCTCGCGATCAAACTGACCTCGCCGGGTCCGATTCTGTTCCGGCAGCAGCGTGTGGGCACCTGCGGACGCATCTTCACCATGTACAAGTTCCGCTCGATGGACTTCCGTTCCACTGATACCGCGCACAAAGCCGCGTATGCGCGCTTCGTCTCCGGCAAAGGTGGAAACGGGAAGGTGACGAAAGCGGCACTCGAAGGCACAGGGCTGGAAATTGAGGACCAGGCGCCAGCCATCGTCCCAGCGACGGAGCCACAGCGAGGTTTGATCCGCGGATTCCTGCACCGGATGCGCCCGCTTCTGCATGCGGAAGATACACGCATCACCCCCGTAGGAGCGATATTGCGACTCAGCAGTATCGACGAGCTGCCGCAGCTCTTCAACGTGCTCAAGGGTGACATGTCGATGGTTGGCCCGAGGCCACCGATCCCCTATGAAGTGCGGATGTATCGCCACAGGTATCTGGTGCGGCTCGCGGCGCAGCCTGGCGTCACGGGAATCTGGCAGGTATTCGGGCGCAATAAGGTACCGTTCGACCAGATGGTCGATATGGATATCGACTACATCCGTCGGCGCTCATTCTGGATGGATGTCAAGCTCATCCTGCTGACGGTTCCCGCCGTGTTAACTTCCCGTAGCCCCAAGTAGAAGCAATCTGTATAATGGGCGCGGCACCCAGCGATTGGCTGGGCATTTTCCGCTGTGATGGCGCTGCGCCCGCATGCCCGGACTTCTGGCTGACCGGCGACCGCGCTCTCCAGCATGCAGCGGCGGACTAACGTGGCACACCAGCCCGAGAGAGGCACAGTGGCCATGATTCCGCCGCGGAGGGAGAGGCATGTCCCATCGAAGTACGCACTACTGGCTCTGGTTTGTACTTTTTGGCGTGATCGCGGGAGGATTGACGTATCTCAAAGCCCATCAACTGGATACGGAATCACTCTGGCTGCTACTGAGCGGCCTCCTCGGCATTGTCTTCGGCGCGAAGTGGCTCAACAACGGCAACTGGTCCCGGGCATACGACATTATCATCGGCATCATCTTCGCGCTTGCGGGCATTTTCGGACTGCTCATTTTTGGAGGAATCCACGTCGCGCTGCCGGCAAGCATCTACGCCAATGGCGCGCTTGTCGGCCTGAGCCTCGGGCTGCTTCCCTCGCTCATCCATACCTGGCTGGGACTCACATCACTGAGTCACGGCGCCCGCTCGAAATAGAGCACGGTCGATCTATAGAGATGGCTTCGCGAACAGAAAGTGGCGGGACAGGCAGCTTCTCGAGTGCCCATCCCGCCGCCTTCTCAGTGGCGCGCTATGCCTGTTCTATGCCTCCTGCGACCCCGCCGGCGCGGGCACGGCAGCGAGCGCGCGCGCCAGGATTTCCGCGATATCTTCCACCTCAAACGTATCCTGCGCGTCGACAGCTTTAATGCCGTCCTCAAACATCGTGATGCAGAACGGGCAGGCCGCCGCCATCGCATCCGCGCCAGTGGAAATCGCCTCCTGCACGCGCGTGTTGTTGATCCGCTTGCCGATCTTCTCTTCCATCCAGACCCGGCCGCCACCCCCGCCGCAGCAGAAGGAGCGGTTGCGGTTGCGCCGCATCTCCGTGACGCCATCAGCGTTGAGCACATTCAACACTTTGCGTGGCTCATCATAGACGCCATTCCAGCGGCCAATGAAGCATGGATCGTGATAGGTGAGCTTGCGCCGGTCGAAACCTTCGGGCAACTTCAGCTGTCCGGTCTCGATCAGGCGGCTGATGAACTCCGTATGGTGAACGACTTCATAGTTGCCGCCCAGCTGCGGGTACTCGTTCTTGATCGTGTTGAAGCAGTGTGGGCAGGTCGCCACAACCGTCTTCACGTTATAGGCACGGCCCGCTGGTACGGCAAAAGCACTCTGTGTTCCACCCTGGCCGTTCGAGCCGTCGGCGTGGCCATTCTCGGCCGCGCCGTTTTCACTAGCTGGCCCCTTGTTGAAGCCATAGCCGTTGAGCGTCTCGACGTTCTGCGAAGCTAGCATGTACCAGAGATATTCGTTGCCAATCCGACGCGCAGGATCGCCCGTGCATGCTTCTTCCGCCCCCAGAATGCCAAAACGCACGCCTGCCGCCTGCATCACCTTGGCGAACGCGGTGGCGACTTTCTTGTTACGTTCGTCGAACGATCCCATGCAGCCAACCCAGTACAGCACTTCCGCATCCGGGTCCTCGGCCACCGTCTTGACGCCGAGATCTCGCGCCCAGTCAGCGCGAGTGTCGTTGTTGATCTCCCACGGATTCTGGTTGCGCTCCAGATTCGTGAAGAGCGGTGTTACTTCCGGCGGGAACTTGCTTTCCTCCATCACGAGATAGCGGCGCATGTCGTCAATCTTCTGCACGTGCTCGATGGAGACAGGGCAGATTTCCACACAGGCGCCGCAGTTCGTGCAGGCCCAGAGCGACTCCTCGTGGATGCGACCACCGACGAGAGGCATCACCGTGCTCTCATCTACCTCGCCGCTCGGCGTCTTTAGGTACATGTCACCAACGGCGAAAAGTTGCTCTTTGACACCCAGAATGATCTCCTTGGGCCAGAGCGGCTTATCCGTGGCGAGCGCGGGACACATGGTATTGCACCGACCGCATTCCGTGCAGGTATAGCCATCCAGAAGCTGTTTCCAGGTGAACTGGTTTACCTTGTGAACGCCGTAATCTTCGCGCTCCTCCAGATTCGGGATGGCATCAAGCGCGCCCGCTGGCCGCAAGTTGTGGAAGAAGATGTTGAATGGTGTCGCCATCAGGTGCAGGTGCTTCGAGTGCGGGATATACACCAGGAAGAACAGCACGACCAACACGTTGCCCCACCAGAACACGCTTGTGAGCGCGGCTGCCGTGGGCTGCGGAACCGTCATCCACGCCTGGCCGATGGTAGCGCCAAAAAGCGTCCACTCTGCGCCGCCTGTGGCGATATAGGCGAACACCTGGTAGAAAAAGAGCGTCGCCAGGACGAGAAAGATCAGTCCAAGGATAATGAACGCGTCGATTGGACTATGCGACGAGCTTTCAAGCTGGCGCGGCCGCAGCACCAGCCGCCGGTACGTGAACTCGACCAGCGCGAGGAACGCGAAAATGATGAACACGTCGAGCACGACCGCGTATGCCCGGCTGGAGATAATAGGAATCTCGAAGCCAAACGCCTTGGCCCAGAGGTTGAGGGCATCGAGCTGAATGACGATGAAGCCCCAAAAGGTGAAGAAATGCGCCAGGCCAGGCAACGGATCACGCAACACGCCTCGCTGACCCAGAACCATAAGCAGCCAGAATTTGACACGCTCACCCAGATGATCCGTACGCTGCTCCGGACGTCCCAAGCGCAGCCACTGAACGAGCTTGATAACGCGATACGCGAAAAATCCCCACGCGACGACGAGCACCACGAGGAAGATGAACGATCCAAGCGCCCCGCCTGAAGGCAGGCCAGGGTTATGGCTCACGTGAGCGCTCCTTTACCAGACCAGCCGCGTGGGGGTGGCGTCCGCCCCCCCCAGCACGACTTCACCTCATTACCCTGCCGCCAGTCAGGCGGACCTACTGGCCCTTCTGACGTTTGACAGCAGCGGTCAGTTGTGGGACCACGACATTCAGGTCACCTACAATGCCCAGATCGCAGAACCCGAAGATCGGCGCATCCTTATCCTTGTTGATCGCGATGATCAGGCTGGATGTGCCCATACCGGCTTTATGCTGCACGGCGCCCGAAATGCCGCACGCGATATAGACGGTCGGCTTCACGGTCTTGCCCGTCTGCCCAACCTGATGCGGATAAGGAATCCAGCCAGCGTCAACCGCCGCGCGCGACGCGCCCACACTCGCGCCGAGAGCCGAGGCCAGCTCCTCGATCTGCTGGAAGCCCTGCGGGCCGCCAAGTCCACGACCACCTGATACGATGATCTGTGCCTCTTCCAGCTTCGCTCGGCTTGCGGCTGGCATCCAGATATCATGTCCATCCGGTGCTTTGCCAAGATGTCCGGCTTCCTGCGCGCCTTCTGTCCCGAACGGACCGGACACTTTCGCGCCGCGCGTGGGTTCAGCGGGCGCGGGCACCTCTTCGATGACTGCGCTGCCGCCGCGCTTGACCGTCGGGAAAGCATTCTGGCGCGCGCCCAGCAGGAATGTGCCTTCACCCTGGAACGCCATCTTGACGGCCTGCGCGCCGCCAAACGCGGGCACAGTCATTGTGATGTCACCGTTTTCGACCGTCACATCGCCGACATTGTATTCAATGCCGAGGCCGAGTCGCGCCGCCACACGCGCCGCTACATCCCGGCCATAATTCGTCCCGCCAAAAAGCACGAGACGCGGCTGATGCTGCTGAATCAGGCTGGCAAGCGTTTCCGCGTGCGGCTGGCTCAGATAGGTCTCGTAGACGTTACCCTCCGACGCGAAGACCTTCTGCACGCCACACGCGCCCAGTTCATCCGCGAGCGTCCGGGCATTGCCACCGAGCGCGACGGACGCCGCCTGCCCGCCGAACGCGCTAGCCAGCTCCGCAGCTTTACTGGCAAGCTGCAACGAAACATTCGCCAGCTTCCCATTTGACAGTTCTGCCAGAGCCCACACATCGTTGGACATGTTTACAGCACCTTCTGCTCAACCAGGAACGCCACGATGCGATCCGCGGCGCCATCATTGCCCATAAACAACTCACCCTTGCGCTGTGTCGAGATCTTTTCCGCGCCCAGCACCCGCTCGCGCGCACCAGCGGCGCCAACGGTGGCGGCATCCAGTCCCAGATCAGCCAGCGAGAGTGTATCAATCGGCTTCTTCTTGGACTGCATGATGCCCTTCATCGAGGGATAGCGAGGCTCATTGATCGCCTTGACGACACTCACCAGCACGGGCAAGCCCGCCTCAACCACCGTAAAGCCGACATCAGCCTGGCGCTGCGTGCGCGCGTTGGCGCCCTCGATCTCCAGTGAGTTCGCATAGGAAAGCAACGGCTCACCAAGAAATTCAGCGACCGCGCTCGGCACGATGCCGCCATAGGCATCAGACGCCGCAGAGCCGAACAGGACGAGATCGAACGTGATCTTGCGCAGCGCCGCGGCGAGCACACGCGCAGTGCTGATGGCATCCGAGCCGGCCAGCGCGGGATCAGTGACCAGAACCGCACGATCCCCGCCCATCGCGAGCGCCCGGCGCAGCGTCTCTGTCGCGGTTGCCGGTCCCATGCTGAGATAGGTCACCGTGCCGCCGTGCTTCTCCTGCTGTCGGAGTCCTTCCTCAATGGCATATTCATCGAAGGGGTTGATGATCGCGTCTTCTTTGCGCCGCTCCAGCCGCATATCGGGCCCGAAGCGTTTTTCCGCCGTAGTGGACGGCGTTTCTTTCACACAGACGACAATATTCACTCGGTCTTACCTCCAGAACGCGGACGGCATCCCCTGCCGCCGGACACCATGACACCGGGCAGAACACATCGCTCCAGCGAGAACGACCGGCACGCGCACCGAAGCAGTGAACCTGGGCCAGCAGTATGCGCGGATCTATGATCGTCAGGTGCTGCAGTCGTCCGTTCACCTGTTAGCTGACGTTCCAGCTAACAGGCAACCAGCCAACCATGAGGAGGAAATACAGGGCACTGGTGTCAGCCGCCAAATCTGGCGAGAAGGCCGATGGCATCAGCGCCAGCATCATCATGAGGCGAACGCCCTTGTTCCCCCGCATTGGGCTACAGGGCATTTTATCTGGGCTACAGGCAGGGTGTCAACGTGTTGCCAGCTTACAACAGTGATGTCACAGCCGCTTGCCTGCATTATACACTGGCGCGTCGCGAACGTGCCGCCTCGCGCTGCCTCTGCTGGTTCGCCTCGTAGTCGGCCAACCATTCCGGCGGCATCTCGCCCCGCGCGACGTGCCATTCCAGCGGCGCGCCCTCCCGCATGTTTCCGCTCGCGACGACATCCGCCAGAAAAACCGTCATCTCGTCGCCATCAAGCGTCCGGACGACGCGCGCTTCCACATAACAAAGCGCATCCGCGAGGATAGGGCTCCCGGTCGCTCCACTTCGCCACGGAACGCCATCGAGTTTGTCGTGATCTTTGCCGGAGACGAATCCTAACCGCCTGATGATTCCGAGCGAACGTTTCAGCTGCTCCGTCGTCGCGCACGGCAGAAAGTGCAGGGCAAATACGCCGGACGCCATCACCAGATCATGCGTCAGATTCGCCTTCCAAAGCTCGACGAGGATGCGCGGCTGTTCCGGCAGGATGCTTCCCGAAAGTCCCGAAACCGCGATCTGCCCATTCACGCGCTCCCCATGCCGCGTCGTTATGGCTATGACCGGCGACCAGAGCGCGCTCATCGTCCGGTGGACGGCATGCTCATCAACACTCATTATGTCGCTTCCCTCCGGAGAGTCCAGCTTTTCATCGTCTGCTCTTCCGTTCAGATTGTGCCACAGCGGGAGAATCGCGAGACAGTGCCATCCGCGCGCACGCAGCGAGATTTGTAGCACGCCGCCCCAGATACGAAAACGGGACGTGCCCCGATGTGGGACACGCCCCGTTTGTTTTCCGTTCGTCGATTGACTTAGGCGACCTGGGCTGGCTCAGGCTGCTGCTCCGGCTGGAGCGGCTCACCTGTCACCTCGATCCGCACGGCGCCGTCCTCAACATGCAGGACTGCCGTCTGCCCGGGCTGCAGCTCGCCAGCGAGAATCGCGTCGGCCAGCGCGTCATCGATGTGCGTCTGGATCGCCCGGCGCATTGGCCGCGCGCCAAACTCAGGATCGAAGCCAACCTGCATCAGGAACTCGCGCAGATCGTCGCCATACTCCAGACCCATCTCCTGATCGGCCAGGCGCCCGCGCACCTTCGCCATCAACAGGTCGATGATCTGTCGCAGTTCTTCCCGACCCAGCGCATGGAAGACCACGATCTGGTCGATCCGGTTCAGGAACTCTGGCCGGAACGCCTGCCGCAAAGCCTCAACGGCCTTGGCTGTGCGCTGCGCCTCTTCGCTCTCCCGGACGGCGCGCGCCTCACCCGGGCGTGCCGGCAGGAAGCCGATGTTCGCGTGGCGCAGCTCCTCAGTCGCAACGTTGCTGGTCATGATGACCACGGTGTTCTTGAAGTCCACCGTGCGTCCCTGACCGTCCGTCAGGCGACCGTCATCGAGAATCTGCAATAGCGCGTTGAAGACCTCAGGATGTGCCTTCTCCACCTCGTCCAGCAGAATCACGCTATACGGTCGGCGGCGTACCTGCTCCGTCAGCTGGCCACCCTCGTCATGTCCGACATAACCCGGAGGGCTGCCGAACAGGCGCGAGACCGTGTGCGCCTCCATATACTCCGACATATCGAGCCGGATCATCGCCTCTTCGGACCCAAAGATCGTCGCCGCGAGAGACTTCGCGAGTTCCGTCTTACCGACGCCGGTCGGCCCCATGAACAGGAACGAGCCGATTGGCCGCTGCGGATCCTTCAGGCCAGCCCGCGAGCGCCTGATGGCACGCGAGACCGCGCTGATGGCTTCGCTCTGCCCGATGACGCGCTGCTCAAGCTCCTCCTCCAGATTCTGAAGGTTCTTGCGCTCGCTTTCGAGCATTGCTGTCACGGGTACGCCCGTCCAGCCTTCGACAACCTTGGCGACGTCGCTCGGCGTTACGAGCAGTGTCGCCGCGTGCCCGATGTTCTTGCGAGCCTCTTCAAGCCGCTCCTGCACCTTCAGCTCTTGCTGGCGCAGCTTGGCGGCCTTCTCATACTCCTCAGCCAGAGCCGCCGCTTCCTTCTGCGCCTGGATGTCAGCAATCTGCTTCTCCAGGTCACGGATGGCGTCCGGGCTCAGGATGCCACGCTCGAGCGCGTCCAGCCGCACCGAGGACGCAGCCTCATCCATCACGTCGATGGCCTTGTCCGGCAGGAACCGATCATTGATATAGCGATCTGAGAGCTTGACTGACGCTTCAAGAGCCTCGTCGGTGATCTTCACGCCGTGATGGCGCTCGTAGTTCTCCCGAACGATCTTGAGCATCTCGATGGCTTCCTCAGCGGAAGGCTCACCAACCATGATCGGCTGGAAGCGCCGCTCAAGGGCAGCGTCCTTCTCGATATGCTTGCGATACTCATCGAGCGTCGTCGCGCCAATCGCGCGCACTTCGCCGCGCGCAAGCGCCGGCTTCAGCAGATCAGCCGCGCCCACAGCGCCCTCGGCATTACCCGCGCCGATAACAGTATGCAGCTCATCTATGAACAGGATGATTTCCGGATTCTGCCGGACCTCTTCCAGAATATTCTTCATGCGCTCTTCGAACTGGCCGCGGAACATTGCGCCAGCGACGGCGCCCCCGATGCTCAGCGAGAAGATCCGCACGTTGCGCAGGTTCGCGGGCACATTGCCTTCCACGATGCGGCGGGCAATGCCCTCAACGATGGCAGTCTTCCCTACGCCAGGCTCGCCAATCAGCACCGGGTTGTTCTTCTGGCGGCGCCCCAGAACCGTGAGCATCCGGCGCACCTCGCGCTCGCGCCCAGCCGACGGATCGAGCTTGCCATCACGAGCCTCAGCCGTCAGATCACGGCCAAACTGGTCGAGTGTTGGCGTCTTGCTATGCTTCTCATTCGCGCGCTGCGCCGTCTTCGTGCCACGTGCGCCCTGCGCGGCAAATGGATTCAGATTATTAGGGTCAGTGGTGCCTCCAAAGATGCCCCCACTCCCGCCCATCGCGCCGAACGGGTTCATACTGCCACCGAGCAATTCCTCGGCGCACTGACGGCAGAAGTAGTGCTGCTCGCGGCGGCCATTCACCATGGAATCGAGGCGAATCTGGGCATCATTTGTCTGGCAGCGTTCGCACTTAGGCATGTGTTGCTCTCACTCCAAAAGAAATATTCATGTATCCGGAAATTTTAGTGTGTATCGGTGGCCCGGCAGGCCCCACGCCCACGGAAACAATCAGACGATGCGAATATCAGGATTCTCTGGCTTGCTCGACTTCCGTGGCCGGCCTCGCGGCCTGCGTGGCGGTTGCGCGTCATTGAAGCGTCTCAAGACCTCCTCGGGGGTGATATTGTCTCCAGCCAGGACCACATAGGAACGCGTCCACAGGCTTGGAATGCGCATCAGCTCAGGGAACTCATCTCGCAATACGTGCGACGTATAGGCCTTGACCTGACACACAATCTGATGCGGCGAGAGCGTCGGCGGCGCTTCCACCACCATATACACTCGATCCGGCTCAATGACGAGTCGCGCCGGAACAAACTCAAGTCCCGCGGCTTTCTCCGCGATGAGCGCTTCCAGCCGCCGCGCCACCTCCTCGCGGAGGCAAGCTTTTGCTCGCATTGGCGCCCAGACAAAATGGTACGTAATGTACCAGTTGTCGGGATAATCATGTATATCCATCGCGCACATCTACAGCTTATTATAACAGCAGATCATCAGCATGTCCAGGGCAAATCCACATTAATTTGTAGATGACCATGAAACACATACACAATTATATGGCCTGCGCCTCCTGAAAGCAAGGTCCGTGGAGATGCCATACTGTCATCGCGAGGACGTGCTTGCGCCCACTGAGAATACGAAAAAGGAGTGCCCGCGGTTAGCCGCGAAACACTCCTGCAGTCGGATGTATTGAGGCCTACTGATGCTGGCCGAAGTTTGGCTTGCGCTTCTCGAGGAACGCCGCGACGCCCTCCTTGCTATCCGGCGTATCGAAGAGTTGGTTCTGCAGGTGCCGCTCGTAGGCGAAAGCCTCATAAATGGGAAGCTCCAGTGCCTCTGTCAGAGCAACCTTCATGAACCCGATGGCTTTGGTCGGCCCGCTGGCGCACGTATGGGCAAATTCCAGCGCCTTGGGCAGCACGTCTTCTGGCTCGACCAGCACATCGAACAATCCAAGCTCCGCCGCTTTCTCCGGCCCGAACGATTCACCTGTGACCATCAGCATCAACGCTTTCGACGGGCCAACGATGCGCCCAAGCAACTGCGTTCCGCCTTCGCCGGGAATAAGACCCAGGGAAACTTCCGGCAGGCCGATCTTGTAGTTGCCACGACCGGCGAAGCGAACATCGCACGAGAGCGCCAGCTCCAGACCCCCCCCCATGCAGTGGCCGTTGACCGCCGCGACAAAAACTTTCGGCGTGGCCCGCATCTTCATCATCATTTCTTTGCTCGTCTGGCTGAGCAACCCGATATATTCGGCGGATTTCTGCTGGATCTCATCGATATCCGCGCCGGCGGAGAAGAAACGATCGTTCGCGCTTGCCATCACTACCGCCTTGACGCTGGTATCAAAGCGGATCTCGGTCACGAGCGTCTCCAGCTCACGAATCATCGCAAGATCATGGGCATTGGCGGGCGGGCGATTCAGCTTGAAAACGCACACATCGCCATCCATCTCGACCGTAAAGTGCTTGAGGTGCAAGTCGGTTACGGACATCGTTGTGCCTCCTGTCGCGCGGAACGGGCGGCGTTCCGGCGTTACGTTCGATCTTCCGTTTCAAAAGCGCCTGAAGTGGAGTGTCTTCCCTGGCGATAACATCGCGGGGACGGCGCGTCACTAGTATACGCTTTTCAGCACAGATGGGTATACCGCTCTGCTATGCCAGCTCCACGCGTGCCCGCTGAGCGGCGAGTGCCATATTGCGCAACTTGTCTCGAGACACCTCAGGCGCAAGATTGCGCATGCCGCAATCTGGAGAAATCCATAGCCGCTCACCCTCGATTAGCTGTGCCGCCGCGCTGATCCGGTCAAAGATGAGATCGACCGACTCCACATCGTTCGTCAGCGTATCGACGCACCCGACACTCAGACGGCTTGTCGCGGCGTCCAGCATATCCTGATCAATCGCGTCGAGATTCCGGATGCGCGTGTTCTCGATGTGCAAGACACCGAAAGGCAGAAGCAGCAGCTCAAGGGCACTCGCGCGCACGTCACCGCACGCGTGCAGCATCGAGATGCGCGGAATCGCGGCCAGCTTGCGCAAGGCATCCGAGGCAAGCTCAGGACTAATCCGCCCGGCCAGCGCCGCGCCAAGCGCCGGCTCGTCGATCTGAACGACACGCGCCCCGGCAGCCACAAGCGCAGCGACTTCATGCGAGAGGATCTCCGAAAGACGCAGCAGAAGTGATGGATCGCCCGGATCAGTATAGGGAGCGCTGGCCGCGACGCGGCAGGAAAGCGCAAGCGTGACCGGGCCAGTGACGATGCCCTTCAATTCGGCGCGCTCCGCCACCAGTGAACGGGCGAACGCGTAGTCCGTCACGGCTATCGGGCTGTGGGGAAGGTCGAGTGCGTCCTCGATCTCCCAAATGCCGTCGTTGCCCTGGCGAAAACCCGGGATCCGGCCCGCGAACATGCTGATCATGTCGCCGCGCACCTGGCCATCGCTGATTAAATCGATGCCAGCGGCGATCTGGTCTTCAATCGCGCGCTGCATGGCCCGCCTGGGCGGCAGTGTTCCTAGCGGGTAACTCCCCGCTACCGTCGTGAGAAATGCGATGGACTCGATATCGCGCATACGTTTACCTCTGCATCCTTACCGGAGCGCGACCGGAGCGCGGCGCCCACGATTGCCGATGCTCGTTCTCTCATCAGGCGGCGCCACGGCGCAAGCCGAGCCTGCGAGCCAGAATCTCGCCAATATAGGTGACTTCCTGCACGCGTAATATGCGCACCAGCGCAAAGTAGGCAACCGAGCCAGCTACTCCACTAGCCAGGAACGTCATGATTTGACCGGTCGTGCGGTTCAAGCTGAAGATCTGGGGCTGCCAACCGGGCAGAAACGTGGCACCAGCCCAGCACAACGCAGCCATCCCGGCGGCAGCCAACAGGATGCGGCCCGCTCCATTGGCCAGCGCGCCCAGGCCCAGGTCACCGATAAAGAGCGATAGCAGAATAAAGAGGATGATCGCGTGGCTCATGATATACATCGAGTTCGCAAACGCCAGCGCCGGCAGGCCAATCGTGTGTCCAAAGGGGATGGCGATGGCAAGATAAAATCCAATGGAAACGGCGCCCACGATTGTTGGCACAAGCGTGTTCTTGCGGGCATAGAACGCCGCAATGAGTAGCTGGTCGATTGCGACGAACGGAAGCTGGAGCGCGTAATTCTGGACCGCGAGCGCGTTGCGCATTGTGCACCCCCCGCCGCAGCGGCCATGCTGAAAGAGCATCTCGACAATCGGAACCCGCAGAACGATCAGGCCCACCATCGCGGGCACCATCAGCAGCAATCCCAGCCGGAATCCAAGGCCAAGGGTGCGCTTGAATCCTTGCAGGTCATCGTGCGTAGCGGAATCAGCCAGCAACGGGAGCACGGCAAAAGAAAATGCCGCGGCCACCAGCCCAACCGGGAACTGAACGAGCATTGTACCGGTCTGAAGCGCCGTCACGTTCTTCTCCGAGCCGCCAGGAGAACTGCCCCACAGGTACGTATCGAACACCTGCTGCCCGATACTGAGCAGCAAACCAGCCACCAGAGGAATATATAGCCGCATGATCTGCCGCACGCCGGGGTGGCGCAGATCAAGCACGGGACGCCATACGGTGCGCACGCGCTTCAGGCCGGGCAGCAGGATGAGAAATTCGCCTAGTGCCCCGACCGCAGCGCCAATGGCGAGTCCATGCGCTCCAGCCGTCTGCACGGCGTCTACCGCCGCGGACGAACTGCCGGGATGCAGCACGGCACTCAGCGGGACGTTCAACGCACGCGCGCTCGCGACCAGCGCCACCATACCGCACGCTATGATGCCGACGTGATAGATGCCTGTCGCGAACGCGGGATAGACGACCTCTCTAAGAGCGTAGAGCAGCCCGGATGTCACAGCGTAGAGACCCAGACCATAGAGCGAAAACGTCACAATGCGCACAAGCGTCGTGGTCAGTTGCTGGTCGGCAGGCGAAAACATCGGCGTCAGCAATGGCACGAACGTCGCTGCGAAGATTTCCACCAGCACTACCGCGATTGTCATGACGATAAGCACGAGATTCGCGACCGTGCTGTAGATGTGCTGGAGTTCGGAGCGTCGCTCCGCCTGGGCGTACTCAACATAGGTCGGGATAAGAGCGCCACTCACGGACCCTTGAATCACGAGATCGCTGATCTGCTGCACGGGCCGCAAGGCGAGCAAGAACGCCCCACTCGCGCTTCCCCAGAAAAACGCGTTCAGTGCCTGGGTGCGCACGAAACCGAGCAGACTGCTCAAGAACTGGCCGATGGCAATGATGCCAGCGGATGCCAGCATCCGGCGATGACGACTTTCATGCGCGAGTGGCGCGTCAGCGGTCGCGCCCACATCCGCGACTGATCCGGCGGCTGCCTCTTCCGCAACCAGTTGCTCGTTCAAGGCTTCCGCGCGCGGCGTTGCCGGCTCATCAAAACTCATCGGCTCTCGCTCCCCGACGCGGGCGCTCCATACAAAGCCACGATGCGTTCGATCAGCCGTGTAGTCGAGTGGTCCGGCAGATACGGGAGCAGCGCGACCGTCCCGCCGAATTGTTCGACGATGCGTGCCTCGGGCAGTCGCTCGCCGAGTCCTTCATCCAGGATGGCGGCACGCAGCCCATCGCCAGAAAACGTATGCGCGGCCCCATTGGACGAGCCGGCATAGTCGCCGCCCTTTACGTAGACCGCTGGCTGCAAGGTTGCGACGACACGCTCTGCCGTGCTCTCCTCGAATATCATGGCGTACTCTACGCATCCCAGCGCGGCTACCGCGTATGCTCTCTCTTCCGCGGGAACAATGGGACGTCGTGGCCCTTTTAGCCGTCTGGCTGAATCATCGCTATTGAGCGCGACCACCAGCGCGTCGCCGAGTGCTCTCGCCTGTTGCAGATAGGTGATATGGCCGAGATGCAGCAGGTCAAAAATGCCGTTGGTGAGAACGATACGCTCGCCTGCTACACGTCTGCTAGCCACCTCGCTGCGTAGTTCCGCGAGTGTGAGCACTCTGCCCATCAGTCCTCCGTCAATTGTTCGATAGCCAGGCGCAACTCATCCGGAGTCGTCGTCGCACAGCCAAGACGCCGCACGACCAGCCCGGCGGCGATATTCGCCAGGTGTGCGGCATCCGCCATAGCGGCGCCTGTGGTCAGAGCCAGCGTAAACGCGGCGGCGACCGTGTCGCCTGCGCCAGTAGGGTCGGCCACCTCGGTAAGGTTCGACGCGGGAATATGTAGCGGGTCGCGCCCACGCTCGAAAAGGCTCATTCCCTCGCTGCCACGCGTCACCAGCACGCCCTGCGCTTCTGTCTGGTCGAGCAACGCCTTGCCTGCCTGCTCCAGACTCGCGCGGTCGGTGATGCGCATGTTGAGCGTGCCTTCCGCTTCTGGTTGATTCGGCGTCAGCACCGTCGCGCCGCGAAACCGGTGCAGATCGCCATGTGAATCTACCGTCACAATCTTCCCCTGTTCGATTGCCAGGGGCAAAAATGCCTCAACGATCGCTGGATTGATCACGCCATTTTCATAATCTGACACGATGAGGGCATCCACCTGCGCAATCATATCGCGCAGGTAGTCGATGATCTGCTGCTTGCTGGATTCGCTCAACTCGCTATCGTCGATGCGGTCGACACGCACGATCTGCTGCTGGACGAGCTGGGTGCCACCAGCCAGAATGCGTGTCTTGGTCGAAGTCGGCCGCCCGGGCTCGCTCACCAGCCCATCAAGCCGGACGCCGTATTCGCGCAGCTTCTCACGTAGCTGTTCACCCGCCACGTCATCTCCGACGACACCCGCCAGAAAAACTTCCGCGCCCAGAGTGCTCGCGTTCACCCCGGGATTCGTCGCGCCACCTGGCACGGTAAAATCGTGTTCATGCGTCAGGATCAGGACGGGCGCCTCACGGGAGATGCGAGCGGGAGTACCGATGATGTATTGATCGGCTACCATGTCTCCGACAACGAGGATGCGCTTGCCGGAGAACTTCCCCACGATCTGGAGTAAGCGATCGCGCAGCGACAACGATGACGACAGCCCGCCACGCACATTCGTCCCATCTTCATCGCTGTCAGGCGCAGCGTCGCTGTCACGTTTCAGCATCGAAGCGTCGAGAGTATCCACCACGTACCCGCATTCTTCTTCCGTGATAGGAGTCAAGCAAAACCAATCCGGTAAACCGTGGCAAGGCCAGCATGCGCCGCCAGCGCCAGGGCTGCCGGATCAGACGGTACATCCATTCTAATCCAACGCGTCGCATCCAGTGTGGCGCGCGCGGAACCCGACCAGCCGCGAAGTCCAGAGCGCCGCCTACACCGATAGCCATCGCGACATCAAGCTGATGGCGCACGCGGGCGATCCAGCGCTCCTGCGCGGGTGAACCGAACGCGACGAAGACGATGTCAGCGCGGGCACTACGGATGGCAGCCAGAATATCGTGGTCATCTTCCATGCCCGGCGAGCCTGCGTACGTACCGGCAATGGGCACGCCTGGATATCGCATGGCAAGCCGCGTGCCCGCCGCTTTTGCCACGCCTTCGCCTCCGCCCAGAAGAAACAGGCGCAGCCCCGTGCGCGAGGCCGCAGCCGCCAGCCCCTCTAGCAAATCGACTCCTGTCACGCGCGCACGCATGGGCGCTCCGGCCAGACGCGCTGCCAGCACGACGCCAATCCCATCAGGCACGACGAGATCAGCTCGTCTGATCGCCTGGAACAGTGCCTCATCCGAGCGGGCGGCCATCACCATCTCCGGATTCAGCGTGATGACCTGCGCTACTGGTTCACGGTGCCGTGCCGCCCGCCAGCGCAAGGCATACGACGTGATCAACTCGATGGCTTCCGCCAGCGTGACACAGTCGACGTGTATGCCAAGCACCACCGCAGTCATACGCTCAGGCATGGCGCTCTCCGCGATCAGCAACTGCGAACGAGCCGGGGCCATCCGACCTACCGTTCGCGGCGCTGAACGATAGCGATGACGCCCGCAATGGTCGCATGGCCCCGTCAGTATAACATAGTGCGGCGCGCGTACTTGCCTGCGCCGTGCTGATATACGGCTTTCGTGGCAGCGCTCACCACGTACGCGCCACCATATGAGCGTTCGCGCCCGGCAATAGTCTGAGCATCCGTGCTGACAGCCTTTCGAGCGCGAACTCGCCACGGGCACGATAAACGCTCAGCGAGCGGCGGTAGTAGCCAGGATGAACGGGTACACAACCCGCTGTTGCCGCTCGACGCGCAGACCGGCGGCAGTGAAGAGCCGCATGCGTGCGGCGGCGGGCAAACCACCTCTCTGTAGCGTGAGCCGGCCCAGCATGCGCGGCGGCGAGAAATCCGCCAGGATGAAGTGGCCACCAGGACGCAATACGCGCGCAATCTCGCGCACTCCAGCCGCCTGATCGTGCCAGTGGTGGAACGACAACGTGCTGAACACCAGATCGACGCTGGCGTTATCCAGGGGCAGTGACTCGGCGAGCCCACGATGAATTGTGGCGCCGGTGGTACGCTCGCGCGCGCGCTCCACCATGCCTTGCGCGGGATCCACGCCGATAAGCTGCGCGTCTGGCCAGCGCGTCGCAGCCGCACGCAAGAGGCGCCCCGTCCCGCAGCCGACATCAAGCACACTCGCCGGTGATGGCAGCGAACCTGCGAGGTCGAGTACGGCGCTGTGCACACGGGTAAAGAGGCGACGTTGCATCCACGAGTCCTCGTAGGTGTGCGACCAGCGCTCGAAATGCTGGACGTCGCGCGTCTGGTAGGAGGCTTCGGATGGCATGAGTGTATCCTCGTTTCACGCTGATCCGGCCATATCCCATAGCATGCTCACGTCTGTGTCAGGCTATGCCCGGACCTGCATGTGAGCATGACTGCACGGAGCGGATCTCTTTCATTCTACGTCACGCGATCTCAAGGAGGCTTGAGGTATGAGGGATACCAGCGTTCCAGAAAGCGGGGGTCCGTTGTGAATGAGGAGCGCCCCATGCCTCCCCAATCAGCGGGAGCTGGGACAGGAGAACACCTTCAGGTCCCCGGCCCGCTCATCCCGAGGATGAAGAGCGGGCCATGTGGACCTGAATACAGCGCGGCGGAGCCGCCCGCGTGTCGCGCTAACTCGTGTCGCGGGCAGTTCCATGACAGTTCACGACGCGAGCCTATGTTCGTCGTAGTACCACCGCAAGAACTGTAGGCAGGCGATTTCCTGTTCAGTGAACGGCCTACGCTGCTCGAGACATGAGCCGTTCTCGATGTGGCGAGACTGCCACTCCTGCCATTCCCGCCAACTCAACCCGGCGTTACGTTCGGCCATCGGTGTCGACCATGTCCTGCCCTCCCAGCGATTCATCGCCGTGCTCTCTATCGAGCTTGCCACGCCGGCCGGAAGCCTAGCGCGCCGGCTCGATGTTCTGATTCACGCAGAACAGATTATCCGGATCGTACCGCGCCTTGATCTGAGCCAGGCGGGTGTAGTTGTCCCGATACGAGGAGCGGACGAGATCCTGGCCCTCATCCATGACCATGTTGATGTAGCCACCGCCAGCCGAGTAGGGGTGGAGCGCCGTCCAGTAGTTCCGCGCCCAGGCCATCATGCGCTCATTGTTGGCCGGATCGGGATCAACGCCAACGATCACTTCAGCAAAATTGGCCTCACGGAAGCTGAAAGCCGTGTCGCCACTGCCGGTGTCATGCGCCGCGCCGTTGACCGGATAGATGTGCATCGTGGATTGCATCGTCGGCAGTTGCTCTCCATACTTGGCATGTAGCTCAATGGCGCGCTCATTCAGCTCCGTAAAGAAATCCGCCTTCCAATACCACTGCAAGCCGGGAGGGAACAGCCCGTCAAACATGCGCTGCAGCTCTGGCCAGGGAACCGGACCCGCCGCGTCGATCGCTGGGGTACCGAAGGCGCGAATCGGAGCGAAGCGGCTCTCAGCTTCCTCCAGCGGCCCAGTGTAGCACCAGACGATGACGCACATCTTGTGCAGATGATACTGTTCGGGAAAATGCGCTATGGGCGGCACGGTGACGAATCCAAACCATCCGTTGATGTCCCGCGGCGCGCTCAGGATGTAGTCGCGCCAGAACGCCAGCAGTTCTTTCGCCTGATCCAGTGGCCAGAAGATTGGGCCGCCGTAGACGGTGCTGATCGGATGGAGGCGGAAGACGAACGACGTCACGACGCCAAAATTGCCTCCGCCTCCGCGCACTGCCCAGAACAGGTCCGAGTGTTCGCGCTCGCTCGCGGTCACGTATGAGCCGTCAGTCAGTACCATATCGACGCTGAGCAGGTTGTCTATCGTCAATCCGTAGGTGCGCGTAAGATAGCCGATGCCGCCGCCCAGCGTGAGGCCGCCCACGCCCGTAGACGAAACGAAGCCACTCGGCGTCGCCAGGCCGAATGGATGCGTGGCGTGGTCGACCGCGCTCCACGTGCAGCCGCCCCCGACACGCACGGTTCGCTCGTCCGGGTCGACCAGCACGCTATTCATGGCGGCAAGGTCGATGACCAGACCATCGTCACAGGTGCCCAATCCGGGGCCGTTATGCCCACCTCCGCGTACAGCCAGCAACAGCTGGTGCTCGCGCGCGAAATTGACGGCATACATGACGTCGGCGACATCCACGCAGCGCACGATGAGACCGGGATGCCTGTCGATCATGCCGTTGTAGACGCGACGAGCCGCGTCGTAACCGGCATCTCCCGGCTGGATTACCTCACCACGCACGCGTGACTTGAGACCTTCAATAGCGGTCTGTTCCAGAGTCGCGGTGCTAACATGCGCGATCATGACCAACTCCTTCGCTCCTCGCGATACGCTCCCGCGCGGACATCGCGGGCGTTACGAAGAGAATACGTGGAGAGGCGTTAGCGAAACGTTTGGTGGCACGCGCTCCCAGGAACACGCGCACATCATGCGGCGTTAGGGAAGCGTTATCTCCGCTCGCTCAGCAGTGATTGAGCCGCCCGCAGATCAGGAGTATCGAATCCTTCAGTAAACCATGTGTAAACGTCGCGCAGCCGTCCCAGCATCTCGCCCATGCGCTCGCTCCCGGTGCAAAGGCGGGCGAAGGCAAGCAGCGCCCGCAGCTCGAGTGATCTGGACTGCTGAGACCGGGCGATATCGGCGGCATGGAGCAGGGCTTCCTCTGCCTCACGGGCTTCACGGACGCCTTGATGCCCAGTGAGGAGCAGCTCGCCCCGCACTCGCCAAAGCTCGGCGTCCCACCAGTGCTCAGTGCTTTTCGCGGCCTGTGCCAGAGCGCTGTCGATGCGGGCGAGCCCCTCCGCCGAGTGTCCAGCCAGACCATATGTGCTGGCGAGCAGCGAAAGATAGTAGGGAAGACGCAGTCTGACACCTGTTGAGGTCAATTCGTCAATTGCGGCGCACAGCGCGGCTATTGTCGTCTCGTCGGGATGTTCCCGCGCATAGGAGTAGGCCACCAGGATCGCCGCCCACGCGCGATAGTAGGGCGCCTTATACTCGATGGAAAGCGCCAGTGCCTCCTCGGCTCGTGTGCGCGCGGTTGCTGCGTCTGCACCCATCTGACACAGCATGGCAAGGTAGGTTGTAGCCAGCGCCTGGTTAAATGGCTGCCCGAGACTCTGGGCAAGCTGAACCGCGCCCGAGCCAATCTGGAGTGACCGCTCTGGATACCCAAGACACCATAGCGCGTGCGCTTGCCAGGCATGAGAATGCACGATGAAGTTCCAGCCCTGCGAGTCCTCTAGAGTGGCCGATAGCCGGCCATCGTGCGTGGCAAGTATACGCTCAAAAGCCTCGTTCGCTTCACTCAGGTGTCCTGAGTGGAGTCGCGCGCCCGTCAACATGATATCGGAAAGGGCTGGCACTGAGCCTTGAAGCCGCTCGTAGAGCGTATGCACTTGTTCAGCCACACTCTCGACCTGTTCGAGATGCGCCTGCACAACCAGCAGGGACTGCAGCCCATAGAGTGCCTCGGCACGCTGCGGATCTTCAGCCACGGTTTCGCACAGTGCGAGGGTGCGCTCCATAACACGCTCCAGCTCAGGCACAGTCCAACCGCGCGTAATGCGATAGAGCGGCGCTAGGACCAGAAGCAAGGTGAGTTCCTGCTTATCGCGAGCGGTGCCCGGCGGCATCTGCTCGAGCAGCGCAAGGCAATGTCGTATCAGGCGAATGGCGTCTTCGTGCGCGAAAACGCGATGCGCCACGAGCGCGGCTCGATGATAATACGGAATGGCTCGCTCAATCGAGCCGCCACGTTCATAGTGCGCGGCTATCTGGCCGCTTGCCGGATCGAGGTCGTCGCCGAGCATCTCTTCGAGCGCGCGCGCGATGCGCCGGTGCCACAGGTGTCGCTGTGGCGCGCTGATTTCGCCATACGCGACCTCACGTATCTTATCGTGTGCGAAATCATATGCGGCTGGTCCCTGCTCGCGGATGATCCGGCGCTGAAATAGCTCAGCCAGTGCCCGAACGATATCCTCCTCATCGGACTGGCTGACACGAAGCAAAATGTCGAGGCTAAACTGTCGTCCTACGGTAGCGGCCAGCTCAGCCAGCTCCCTGGCAGGAGCGGAAAGTTGCGAAAGGCGACCACCAATGACACTTCGCACACCCTTGGGCAAGGCAAGAGAAGCAGAAATCGGCTGGACCAGCGTGAGCTCTCCCACCGTCCGCTGCTTGAGCAGGTCATCCAGCCCCGCGCGCACAGCTTCCACAATGAACAGCGGGTTACCTTCCGTCTCGCCAAACAGTCGCATGGCTGTCTCTGTATCCAGCGCTTGACCCGTCATCCGGCCAGCCAGCTCGGCACTTTCAGCGGCATCCAGTGGCTGCAACTCAATCTCCGTCACGTCGATGGTATGGCGCAGGTGCAGCATCAGCAGATGTAACGGATGGTTTGGTGTCGCCTCTTCAGAACGAGCCATGCCCACAACAAGAACACGCGCCTGAGCGTCAAATCGCAAGAGAAAGTGCAGCCATTCCAGCGTTTCCTGGTCGCACCACTGCAAATCATCGATTATAAGAAGCCGGGGCTGGGGCGCAGCTAGAACGGCATGGGCCAGCGCCTGGAAGAAGCGTAGCCGCTGCCCATATTCGTTCATTGGCTCATAGTGAGGCAGGTCTGGAAATTCCATGAATAGCTCAGGCAAAATGCGAGCCACCTCAGCGAGCCACACGCGTTCCAGTTGACGGACATGCGGTCTCAGGTCAGCGCTGCGCAGCCACTCGATCACCGGCGCGAACGCGAGATCACCTTCAAGGGCATAGGACCGCGCCACGGCAGTGGTAATTCCCTGATGCCTGACTCTGCTCGCCATTTCTTCCGCGAGGCGCGATTTGCCGATGCCAGGCTCACCCGTGATGAGCACGAAACCCGGGCCATGAGCGCGCATCGTTCGCCACGCGCGGCGCAGCGTCTCCCATTCGCGTTCGCGTCCTACCAGCGATGACGAGGCACTGCGAGCGCGCACGGGAACAGCTCCCTCCCGGTGGATATCCTGGTTGGGCGCGGCTACTTGCAGCTCCAGCAGGCGCTGGTGCAACGTTACCGTCGCCTCGCTCGGAGCAATCCCAAGCTCGCGCCGCAGTGTGCTCTCGCATTCCTGATAGGCCCGCAATTCACCCGTGCGATTTCCGCTCATAGCGAGCAAGCGCATCAGGCAGCGGTAGGCATCCTCATTGAGCGCATCCGCGCGCACCATGCGCCGGGCGTACCGTATCGCGGTTTCATACTCCTGCCGCGCTTCGTGAACCTGAATGAGCCTGAAGAGCGCCTGCAAAAACCGCTCGCGCAGCCGTTCGCGCTCCGGCTCGATCCACTCGTCATAGCATCCCGGCAGCAAATCGGCACGATACAGAGCCAAAAGCTCCTCTCCCGCGCGACGAAGTGCTTCATAGTCCTGATGACGGTCAGCCTGCTCGATCTCGACAAGCACATGCTCAAACTCTTCGACATCCAACCGGATCGGCGCGTCTCGGCGCCACCACACACTCTGTGCATCCACGATAAGGAACGAATCTACCGCCGGCAGCATATGGCGAATAGTGTGCAGCAGTTGTCGCAGGTTATTGCGCGCCTGCGTTTCGACTGACTCTGGCCAGAAGATGAATGCCAGGCGCTGGCGCGATTGGGCGGCATCCCGATGGAGCAGCAGATAGGCGAGGAGCGATTGGAGGCGCGGGCTGCCGAGACCCTCCACATGAACGCCATCCCAAGTGAGGGCAAAATCCCCGAGCAATTGGATATGCGGCGTTGGCGACATCCGAACGTCCTGATCTCGACGACTCCGTATGACGCGCCCATGAAAAATCTGCCGCGAAGCACACACGGCATAGTGAACAGAATACCCATGCATTCAAGAGAGCAGCATCAGCATTTGTGCTGAAATGCAGCGAGATGTGGTTCATGAAGTAGCTGGCGCGCCCTGTATTGAGCGATGGCGCGTCAATCGCAAGGCAACTTCAGCGCCGCACAGACGGGTGACGTCTTCTTCTAACGAGCGATAATCCCGCTGCTGCCGAAGCACGCGGCCGAGCGCGCAGGGCGTACTGGAGGGCGTGCGGCCACGCCCTCCAATGTAACCACGGCAGGCTGCGCAAGCGCATGCGTATTCGGCGAAAGCTGAGGGAACCGGGTAGCGGACATAACCGATGCTTAATCGCCATACGCGGCATCCGACACGTAAGTGGGAGCCTCCCTACTCGCCGTGCCAGATGACCTGTGTTGGCACTGGCAGCTGGCTATCCTCCAGATCAGTGATAGAGGAAATATCCAGCGATGGCTGCAAGCGCCAGAATGATGATCACATGCACGCGGCGGGTGAGTGCCAACCCGAAAGCTCCAGCCGCCAGCACAAGGCCACGACTATCTACGCCTGGCTGTCTGAGGATGGTCCAGACAACCGTGAGCACCAGCGCGACGACCGCATGCGACACACCGCGCATCGCTCCACGCACGCGAGGATGATGCTCCAGCTGGGTATACTGTGTGGAGATAACAAGCACCACAAGTGGTGGCAGCGTGATAGCCACGAGAGCCAGCGCCGCGCCCAGATATCCGCCGGTGAAGTAGCCCAGGCTCACGACCCATAAACCATTCGGGCCTGGACTGACCTGCCCAATCGCGATAGCCTGCGTGAAATCAGTGCCGGTTGCCCAGTGGCGCGCCAGCAGATCCTGACGGATGCTCGGCAGGTTGGTGAGTCCGCCGCTGGAAAATAGCGTCGCTTTGAGCACCACCAGGAAGAAGATGACAGGGGTGATCATCGATGACCCGCACCTTGCTCGTGTGCGCCGCGGGCAAAACCAACCGCGCCGATCGCGGCGGCGGCGGCAACGAGCGCAACTGGTGAGGCTTGCAGCGCTATCACCGCTATCGTTCCGGCCGCGATCAGTCCGCCGCTCGCCAGCACGTTCCACCGTCCGCTGGCGCGACTCACGCGTAGCACAGGCTGAAGGAACGTCAGGGCCACCAGGAGCATAATGCCCCCTGTGGCTGGAACAATGCCGCGCACCGCTGCCTCGACACCCGCGGCATGGGCGAACCGGTCAAACAGGGCTGCCATCAGGCACGTAATGGCGCCACTAGGCAGGAGAAAACCGGCCAGGGCCACCACAATGCCCCATGTTCCCTGCACGCGTTTGCCGAGTTGCGCGGCGACGGCGATCAGGTTGATGCCGGGTGCCAGCAGACTAAGATTCCAGATCTGGGCAAATTCATCGAGCGTGACCACATGGTACCGCTCGATGAATGTCCGCTGGACCAGCAGGGTGGTTGCCGCCCCACCACCGAAGGACTGGATGCCAATGCCAGCCCAGAGCTGAAACAGGCGCCACAAGGTAAGCTGGGGATAGGGCGCTTCCGGTACGATGCCTGCACGCGTGCGCTCGATTGCCATGCTGCGAAGTCTCACTTTACCACGCGCACCGCTGAATGGCTGCGGCACAGATACAGACTGTGCCCACAGGTGCCAGTGGCGAGTGCAACGATCCCGCTGCCGCCGCCCATACTGGTCTCCCCTGGATTGGTAGGTGAGATACCGCGCGTCCACACGGCCGGGAGGGCGTTACCCTGTTTTCACACAGTCGCCGCGAGGGATACAAGTCAGCAACCGGACAGGCAGCAATCGTATGATAGCTATTCGGTCCCGCGTGGGTCAAGACGATCAGCCGGTCATAGACACTTCACAGACATCCGCTTCTCAGCGGATTTTGGAGATCTTGCTCGATACGGCATCGCGTATTGAGTGTACGTACTCTTCTGTCCAGATGGACGCTGTGTCAGCCCGCATCGTCCGGAACAGGTCTGCGCCAGGCCCTGGCACAGCCGGTGATCCCACGGGTTGTGGCGGGGCAAGAAGTCGCGCTCGACATCGTAACCGGCTCCATCCCATCCAACTCTGTGCGCCTCCAGACACACTACTCCGGGTGCTCGCTCGTGCAGAGCTGTGTCCTCTATGCGACATGTTTCCTTGTGGCTAACCAGCTACTCCTGGCTGGTTAGCCACCAACAGGTAACCCTGCGTGCTGGTTCTAGGCCGCAACTTCAAAGGTCAGGTGCTTGACTTTAGCACTTGCTTGCTGGTTGCGCTTCCTACGGATTTGGCGTAAAGGTTCCGCTACATGTACCGCTCTTCTGCACACCATTCTGCGTTATCGTACAAGCAGCGTTGTTGATGCTGATATGCGCAGGAGCGGTTGATGTAGATGACGATGTCGATGTCGATGTCGGAGCAGCCGCGGGCGATGTCCCGCCGCTCGGGACACCACCCGCGCCGACGAGGATGAGATCGACGTTCGCAATCGCGTCGCCGTTGCCTTCTTTAAACGTGATGGTATTCGACCCCGCTTTAATCTCAGACAGCGGAACTGGAACCGCAATGGTCCGCCACTCATATGTGGTGCTCGTGAAAGGCCACGGCGTCGAGATGTAAGGGTTCCCGTTCACGCTGATGCTGGGCACGACCTGACTAGTGGGCATCCAGTTGAAGGTCACGAGCGCCGCTGACGCTTGAGACACATTATAGACGCCTGGTACCTGCACCGCCGTGCCAGACGCCGATGTCACCCAGCCCAGCTGCATGCCCGGCTTGCCCGGCCAGCGAGAATCCACGTTCAGTGTCTTGTTCTCAGGCGCATCGAACGCCAAGTCGCGAGGCAGCACTGGACCATCAAAGCCGAAGTTATCCCAGCCGAAGGTGTGCGACTGCTGGTTGTTGAACTTATCAGCATTGTAGTGCGTATCCTCCATCCAGAGCAGGCCACGAGTCAGGGGAACATTGAAACTCGCGGTCGCTAGTTCTACGAGGTTTGTGCCGCCGGGATCGGTCCCATAGACCTGTACGCCCGTCGAAGAGATTTTCACCTCGAAATGGTTCAGTTGCGTGGGTGAGGTCGGCTCTTGCACACATCCGGTGACGGTGAAGTTTACATCCGAGCGCACCGAGTTGACGGTTTTATAGAAGTCGCCAACCGTGACCCCACCACTGCTCGGGCAGTGATTCCCGCACCAATTCCCCGCGCCGCAGATGTTATTTAGCGAAAAGCCGATGCTGTTGCGTGCGGACGTCTCAATTCCAGATGCCAAGCCATACGGTGCCGGGACCGGTTGATCGGTATAGGCGAATGACGGCCAGGCGGCATGTGGACCTTGCGAGTCCGCGCTCACATCAAAGACCACAGTGCCAGTGCGCCCCGCAATGTCGAAGGGTTGTTTGGGATACATGGCGAGAACTGTCTGCCCGCCGTCGTCATTCACCCCCTCGACCACCTGCCCGTTGCAGATCGCCACATCGCGATCGGGATAGACGGTCGTAGTCGTGCCGCACTTATCCAACCCCACTGGCGCGAAGGTGTCGACCTGGCCCTGGCTTGGGTTGGTGCCTGAAGAGTAGTTGTCGCCCCCGCCCGCGATAATGCGCGACACGCCCCAGACCGTGCCGTTCAGGTCACCTGAGCGGTTGCCAGTTCCTGCCGGCTGGTCAAAGGTATCACAAAAGGCTGGAGTGGCATTGGGGCTGCTGAGGAACCTGCACCCACTACCTGGTGTTTGCGCCGAGGCCCAAGGTAATGAAGGGCGAAAGCCAACCACAGCGACTGCGGCAGTGCCAAGCAGCACTACCGGCACGCTGAGACCAAGGGCCAGCCGCCGGACCTTAGAGAACGTAAACATTGGAATAGGGATCCTCCTGTCATGGGGGAGAAGGCCAGGCGGCCGCACTCCACTTTATCTCTCCACTTCATCCCGTCTTCAGTCAATCGTCCGGACACATGACCGGTCAACTGCTGCCGCAACAGCCAAGCGAGAGGAATCCTCCAGAGGTACTTGCACAAGATGCCAAAACTCATCGGCAACGGTCAACTCATGTCAGCGCGTTTTTACCTGCGGATGATGACAGCGGGGTGTGGATAATTTCGGGATTTGCGCGGCGGCTTGCTTGGAAAAGGGGTTTGCTGTGCGCTAGTCGTGTCTTGGGGCTGATTCAGGGTCGAACAGACAAAGGAAGATCAGATGCACGGACAGCGACCAAATTGGCCTATAAGTACCAGCACGTTACGAAATGACTCCAGTGTCCTCAGTCGACTGCTGCTTCCTGACAGCAGACCACAAGCAAGTCAGAGACTCTCCATCACGAGCAAGGATCCCAACTGCGTTGCCAAAGAGAGGCGATCAACCTGCTCTACACTGATCCGTTTGCCACATGGTCACTCGTGGCAGTGGTCCCATTCTTGAATGGTTGGCCGCGCACTCCCTCGTTCACGCGTCCAGTTCGCCTCTCCCCCGCTGGCGCCGCCTGGTTGAACCTGATCGCGGGCTGGTGGCGGATGTTTCGTCGCAATGCGCTCACAGGCGTCTCGCTAGCCGATACCAGTGATACTGCCTGCGCCACCCGAATCGCCATAGCCCAATTCATTTGCCACGCCCGCCCGCAAGTCTGGAATCGCCCTATCTCGTCGCACCGCAGACTACCCCACTGTTTCGTCTGTCGCCTTTGAGACACCATGCGCAAGGCGCCATCGACGCTTGCAGTGCGCGCCACTGCTGGCAGCGTAGAAGAGCAGATGAAGAGGCATAACCCCACCACCGCCAAGCTCCGGTACGTAACGGCGCGAGTCCGCGCAAGGGCAATCCGCTACGGCGAAATCGCGTATCAGCCGAAGCGCGCGTCGTATCCGGCCGCAATATCCATGCGTTTCATGCGATTGGCATCGTGTACAATCTCTGTGCCCTCACATCTCTACGGACCGCGGACTTCCTCTGGCAGTGCGCGCTCCTCGTGGTTACCGGGCGACTTCTCAACACGTGCAAAGGAACACTCTCTCGTGGGAACTGGTCGCGACTTGTCAGCATCACACGATCCGTACGCAGCGCTTCACCATCGTGATTTCCGGCTGGTGCTGCTCGGACGTTTCCTCACCACCTGTGGCGAGCAGATGGCCACCGTCGCGCTGGGCTGGGAGCTTTACCTGCGCACTCAGTCAACGCTCGCGCTAGGCTACATCGGTCTGGCGAATATTCTGCCGCTTGTGGTGCTGTCTTTGCCCGCTGGCCACTTCGTCGATCAGCATGACCGCAAGCGCATCGTGCTTACCACGCAGTCCCTTCTGGCAGTGAGTGCGCTTGCGCTCGCGGCGCTCGCGTGGGCGAACGGACCGATCCCGCTCATTTACGTCTGCCTGTTTATCATTGGCGTGGGTGTCGCGTTTTACCAGCCCGCATCGACAGGCCTGCTCGCTGAGATCGTGCCAGATGTCGATTTCGCCAGCGCCGCGACGTGGGAAAGCAGTTCATGGCAACTCGCAGCTGTCATTGGACCAGCCATCGGTGGTCTGCTGATCGCCGCCGTCGGCAACGTCACAATCATCTTCGTGCTCTACGCGCTCGTCTCTCTCGGCGAAGTGCTGCTGGTCGTTCCCATTCGCCCGGCGCGCGCCCCACGCAGCGGCGAGAAACTCTCGCTGCGAGCGATTTTCTCCGGAGCGCGGTTTCTCGGCTCCTCGCAGGTGTTGCTTTCCGCGATCACGCTGGATCTTTTCGCCGTCCTGCTCGGAGGCGCGACCACACTGCTGCCCGTCTTCGCGCTCGATATCCTGCGTGTCGGCGCCGGTGGTCTTGGCCTGCTGCGGGCGGCACCTTCCATCGGAGCGGTCGTAATGGCAATGATCATCGCCCATTTGCCCCCATTCAGGCGGACGGGCATGCTGCTGCTGGCGGCAGTCGCGGGATTTGGCGTGGCGACCATCATCTTCGGCCTTTCCCGCTCATTCCCGCTTTCGCTGGCGATGCTAGTCTTGCTCGGCGCATTCGACAATATCAGCGTTGTCATACGCAGCACGCTCATGCTGACCCGCACCCCCGCCGACATGCTCGGTCGCATCTCCGCCATCGACAGCCTATTCACCGGCGCATCCAACGAACTGGGAGGATTCGAGTCCGGTGTGGTAGCGGCCGCCTTCACTCCCATTATCTCCGTGATAGCCGGGGGCATCGGCACGATCGCTGTTGTGCTGGCGGTCTCGTTCATCTGGCCAGAGATGAGAAAACTAGATCGGCTGGATGGGCACGTTCAGGAAGGGCAGCTCTCTCTCGACGGGCCGCTGCCGGTTGAGCCGGCGACAGACGCGTCTGCCAGCTCGGGCGGCGTGCGCCAGTGATCCGCGCTGGCGATATCTACATGTGGACGGCGTTTTGTGGGCGCTGGGCGACCTGCGAGACGATGTTGGTGACGGTTGTGTCGAGGATGCGCTCTAGCGCTTCGCGGCTGTTGAACCCGATGTGCGGCGTGATGACCACATCGGGACGCCTGAGCAGCAGGTTGGCGCCCAGCGCCATGCGCAGCTCCTCCTGCGTCGCCGGATGCTCCTCATGCGACAGCAGCGCCAGTTCCTCCGCGATGAGTTCTTCGCCTTCAAGCACATCCAGGCCAGCGCCGGCCAGGATGCCGGAATCCAGCGCCCAGAGCAGCGCTTCCGTATCCACCAGTGACCCGCGCGCCGTATTGATCAAGAGTGCGCCATGTTTCATCTGTTGCAGCCGCTGCCGGTTCATCAGGTGATACGTGCTGGGGCGCGCGGGCGCGTGTAGCGACACGATGTCTGATCCGGCCAGCACGTCGTCCAGATCGGCATAGGTGAAATCCAGCACTTCCGCGAGCATGCGATTCGGGTGCGTGTCGGTCGCCAGCACGCGCATGCCGAAAGCGCGCGCGATGCGGATCACGTGGAGTCCAATACTGCCGACGCCGACGACGCCGAGAGTCTTGCCCTTCAGATCAAATCCTTGCAGGCCCGCGAGTGAGAAATCGCCACTGGATGTTCGCAGGTACGCGCGATGCACGTTGCGCGAGAGTGAGAGAATCAGCGCGAAGGTGTGCTCCGCGACGGTATTTTCACCATAATGCGGCACGTGTGTGACGGTAATCCCCCGCTCCGCACATGCTGCCAGATCGATGTGATCGTATCCGGTTGAGCGCGTCGCGATGCCGCGCAGAGCCGGCATACGCTCCAGCACGCCGCGCGAGATGCGGGAGTGGATGAACGTCGAAAGCACGCTCGCATCCGCCCACTCGCGCCCAGGTAGGGGAGTTTCGGAGGTCAGCACGCCATCCGTAAACAGGAGAGTAGCCTCCGGCAGAAACTGATGAAGCTTCTCGGCCAGATAAGCTTCTTCCGCTGGCGATGTCTCGCACAGGGCTATCGTGATACCTTCCGCCAGCATGGCATGCCTCTCCTTCCTGACCTGGCACGTCCCCGTTGTCCAGTCTGCCCGCGCGCGGCATGGAGGAAGCCAGGGATCCGCCTCAGTTTCGCCGCACGTTGCATACCGCGCTGCATTGCGGCAAGCCGCGCATGCGGCATCCTCATTTCAGCACGATATGTTCCGCGCCCGCTTCAGGCTGCTCTCATGGGTGAGGGTGAGCCGCTATACCAGGCCGGGGAAGAAGTCCGTCTTGATCTGACGGTGCCTGACGCCCATCTCCTTCAGCACGCGCTCGTACGCATGCACCATGCTGGGTGGGCCAGAGAGATAGAATGTGCGCTCCATGAAGTCGGGCGCGGCCTCGCGGATCATATCCGGACTCAGGCGGCCAACCGCTCCCTGCCAGTTTGCCGGAACGCTCGTGGTGTCCGTTAACGTATAGATCGTGCGCACGCCAAGGCGTGTCTGCGCCTCCCCAAGCACATCCTTGTAGATGAAATCGTTCGCGTTCCGGTTGACATAGAACAGGATGATATTGCGCTTCTGACGTGTATCAACGAGATACTTCAGCATGCTGCGAAATGGCGTGATTCCTATGCCCCCAGCGATGAACACCAGCTTCTCGCGTGCATCCTTCGGCAAGGTGAAGTCACCAGCGACATGCGCACCGAGCAGGCGTGTCCGGCCATCCATCATCCAGAGCGCCCGCTTGAACGTACTACCCTCCTGGTAGAACCGGACCCCAAGCCGCACGACACCTTCTGTAGGAGAAGATGCGATCGTGAAGAAACGCCGGTTGCCACGGCTATCCGGATGCGGGTGCGCGAGTGTCCACTCCATATATTGCCCCGGAGCGAATGTAATGCTTCGCGTTGGCGTCAGGATGAAATCAACGATATCCGGCGAAAGTCGGTTCTTCCGCTTCAGGCGGAATCGCATCGTGTATTTCGGACTGACGATGAAGGCGAAGAGGTTGCCAGCCACCAGCGCCAGTTCAGGCGTGGAATAGAGATGCGCGATATGCACCGCTGGAACGATTAGTATGCCGGTCAGCGCGCCATAGATCCTGCGCAGATCCTTCGTCGGCGGGCTTGTGAGCGGCTCAGTAAGCATGATGGTGCCAAAGAAGAACAGGGGTGATTCCACCACCAGCTGCTGTACTTCGCGGCTGATCGAGGTGCCCTGGATAAGACTCGCCGCCACCACGCCAAGAATGGCGACGGCGGCAAAGACAGCCACCATATCTATCTGCCGGAGCTTGCGCGCGATGAGCAATCCACCGGCAAGCGTGAACGGCAGCATCACTCCGGTACCCACCCACCAGCTCGCGGACTCGCCAAGCACGAAAGACGTGATGACGACGGCAATGGCGGCTGGGTTGAAGATGTGCTTGCTCTGTATTGCCAACAGGTACTTGGAAGCCATCGCCAGAATGGCCGCCCAGCCCAGAAACTGGACGCCCAGCGGCGACTTCGCCGGATCGATGATAAGGGCCAGGATAAGCGCGGTGATCGTCGCCGATTCCAGATTGGTAGGCACCTTGAAGATGTAGGCCAGAACGGTGTTGGCGGCCCAGCACATCACGACGAGAAAGCCAGTGGAGAGTGCCAGCGAGAGGGGCGAAAACGCAAACTGATGGAAAAACGCCAGAATCGTCGCGACGCCAAGATACGCCAGTAAGGTATAGAGCACCAGCCGGTACATGGTGATGTGGTCGAGAACGTAGTCGAGCTTGATCATCATACCGACAGTACGTACCTTTCGAATCCACTGGTGTAGGTCGCCCGCGCGTCGGAGTCGATCATATACCCTTCGAAGCCGGGCAAATCCTCGATAAACCGTATTCCTCGCCGTCCCATGGCGAATGCGGCAGTCGCGAAGCGGTCAGCTTCATAGATGTTGGGGCCGACAACCGTCAGGCTCAGGATATCGACAATCTGAACGTTCGGCTGAAACGGATTATAGATATGCTGTCCGCGAATCGCTGTCCCCGAGGTCGCCACACCCACGTCAGTCACTGAAAGCACTTTCACGTTCTCATAGCGATTGAACGGATTACGAATGCCGATCCTCCACAGATGATCATCTTTTTGCCCGGCTACCTGTATGTCGCCACCAGCATCGACGTAGTAATCGTGCAAGCCAGCTTCACGCAGCAGATTCGCCGCGTGAAAGATCGCCCAGCCCTTGACGATTCCCGAAGGATCAAGCGAGCCATCATGTTCGATATTGAAGTAGCCGTTGGTTTCGCGCCGGGTTTGCTCACTCAGGGCGAGAATCTCCCGCACCTCCTCGGAGCATTGCTCGATACGAAGTTCGCCCCGGTTCAAGCGCGAAATCTCGCTCGAATCCCTGTATGTGCTGAATATCTCATCGACTGTCTGAAAGTAGTCGAATGCCATGTCGAGATGCTTCTGGGTGGCAGACGAATCACAGATCTCGATTGTGATCGGCATGCCCATCAGGAGCCGCGTGTCTTTCATCATGCCTTTGCACTGGTGAGCGCGTCTGAGAGTGACTGGATGAACGCCATGCTGCTATCCGTCGCGCCTGTGACGATATCCACCTGCGCGCTCTGCGCCTGGATCGCCTCACTCGTGAGCTGTGGGTCAGCATACTGATTGATCATGATCGAGCGCGATCGGTCATTTGGGTATTGCACCCACTGTACGTCGACGATCTTGCCGTTTTTGACGACTGCCTTCACCTGCACATAGCCCCACTGCGCATCGGCCACGCTGCCCGTATACGAGCCGTCTTTGTAGTGCGTCGGTGTGGTGGTGCTCGTCGGTGAGGTGCCGGATGCCGCGATCGGTGGCGTGGCTGTGGGCACACTCGTCGCCGGTCGTGTATTGTTCGATGCGAGGGGCGGCAGCGCCGAGGCATTTGACTGGTGATAGAGCAGGCTATAGATGATAAAGACCCCGATGATGACAGCAGCTACGGTCACTTTCCTCATCGCGCAGATATCCCTTCGCAGGTGTAGTTGTATGCCGGCCGGCGCAGCAGCCTACGGTTGTCTCATGTGAATCAGCATCCAGTATACGGAGTATTTCTTTCACCAAGATAAAAGCTGCATGAGAATTTCTTAACCCACGCGCCGACGCGCCCGACAAAACCGCTCCGAACGCGCATCACTCGCTCCTCACCACGCCATGTGCCCGCATGTCGATACGCACACGATACCACCCCGCGAACGTGCCACCAACTTCGGCCGCGGAGCCGCGTGCATCACCTCCGTTTCCGTACACGCACGAGCCAGGGTGCGCGCCGCGGGCATAACTTGTGCGAGCACGCATGCCCATCAAGCTGATATCCACATCTCTTCAGGAGTTCGCCGCGCCCCAGTCATGCGCTCGGTAATCTCCCGCGAAACAGAGGACGCGCCAGCAACAGCGTGTATGGCACGTAGCACCAGAAAAAGGAGACAGCATGCAGCAGCAGGCGCAAACAGACCAGCAGCCGAAGCCCCGCATCGGCTTCCTCGGCATGGGCAGCATGGGCAGCCGCATGGCAACCAGGCTGATCGACGCCGGTTATCCAGTCACGGTCTTTAACCGCACTCTTGAACGAGCGGAACAGCTGGCCAGACGTGGCGCAAGGATCGCGCAATCACCCGCCGACTTAGGCGAGCACGTTGACCTCATCCTGTCTTCCCTGAGCAATGACGACGTAGTGAAAGAAGTGCTTCTGGGAGCGACTGGTGCCCTCCAAAACGCCCGGTCTGGCATCACTCTTATCGATCTGAGCACCGTCGCACCGGGCACATCCCGCGAACTGGCACGGGCCGCCAGCGAGAAACGGATTTCCGTGCTGGATGCGCCGGTATCGGGCAGTACTCCTCAGGCCGAACAGGGGACGCTCGTCATGTTCATCGGCGGCGACGAGTCGGTGTTCCATGAGTTTAGAGGCGTTCTCGAGGTGCTTGCGCACCTGATTCACTATATGGGGCCAAACGGTATGGGCTCGATGATGAAACTCGTCGTCAACACGCTCCTTGGTGTCGAGATGCAGGCCATCGCTGAGGCCATCGCGCTTGGTGAGAAGGGTGGCATCGAGAAGCAGCGCCTGCTCGACGTGCTGGGCCAGACGACGGTCATCGCGCCCGCCCATCATGCCAAGCTACAGAATGCGTCGCGCGACACCTATCCAGCGATGTTTGGGCTGCGGCTGATGGAGAAAGACTTCGGGCTGATTCTGCGTCTCGCTGAACATCTTGGAGTTCCCATGCCCATCACGGCCGCGGCATGGCAGATGTGTACGGCGGAGGTAGCCGACGAGGAGCGGCGGGGCAATCACGACGAGGATTTCTCCGTGGTCATCCGCCTGATGGAGCAGCTAGCTGGAGAGCATAGCGGAGGAGTCAGCGCGGTACAGTAGCGCCCGGTCCAAAGGTACGGGCAAGTCGGCATGCCATGGCGCACCGGCCAGACACGCGTCCAGAAATGTCCGAGTGAGCCGCCGGCTCGCATTCAGCAGAACGAGATCGATCCGTCCTTTGCCATCACGCTTGAACTGCCGCTCGATAAAGCTGCCGACGTATATGACATCTTCAAGCACAAGCTCGACGGCCGCATCAAGGTCGTGCTCAAGTCCTAGGGTCATACTCCACGGTGGAAGCGGCGTTAGCTCTGCGGCTCTGGCTGGATCACCGCCTCAAACGCTGGACCAGGCTTCCAGAGCGGCTCTGAGAGCATGATCATGGTTCGGGTGCGCATGCTTGGCTCGCCCGCCTGGATGAGCTGAAACACAACCTGCTGCAAATGCATCGGGTCACGCACTCGAACCTTTACCAACGCATCAAAATCGCCCGTAACCCACGCCAGTTCTTCCACCTCGGGCATCCGGCGCAGGTTCTCGACGAAGCGCGCGCGAAACGCTGCCGATTGCTGCGCGTGGATGCCGATATACGCGCAAAGGCTCAGCCCGAGACGCGCGTAATCCAGCCGGGCGTAAAATCCGCGCACGTAGCCCTCGCGCAGTAATCGCTTGATGCGCTGGTGTACCGTCGCGTGCGCGAGGTGGACCTTGCGGGCGAGCGTGACGAGCGACACCCGCGCATCATCGCGTATGTGCGCAAGCAATTCGCGATCGACCTCATCCAATGCGCGCTCACCCGTCTGTTCGCGATGTCTTTTCGGCATATGCGGCTCTTGCTCTCAAATGGCCATATATTATCCGTGATTTGCCTCACTATACCATCAGATATCTGTAAATAGCACCAAATTCACGGCATTTTCACGTCCATATCCTGAATCCATCATACACTTCACCTATACCGAGTGGATGCGTAGACGGCGCGCTCCACTTTGCGCCCAGATGAGGCGAGCACAAGGAGAGCCAGCGATGGACGGTACGACGCGGCGGTCGTGGGCCGAGCCTTTCAAGATCAAGATGGTTGAGCCAATCCGGATGACGAGTCGCGCCGAGCGCGAGCGCTACATCGTGGAAGCCGGATTCAACACGTTCCTGCTCAGATCCGAAGATGTCTATATTGACCTGCTGACCGACAGCGGCACCTCTGCCATGAGTGATTACCAGTGGGCGGGCATGATGCTCGGCGATGAGGCGTACGCGGGCAGCCGGAACTTCTATCATCTCGAAGACGCGGTCCGGAAGTATTACGGCTACCAGTATGTTGTTCCGGTCCACCAGGGCCGCGGTGCGGAGCACATCCTCTCGCAGATCGCGATCAAGCCCGGCGACTACGTGCCCGGCAATATGTACTTCACGACTACGCGCTTGCATCAGGAGCTTGCCGGCGGCACATTCGAGGACGTCATCATCGACGAGGCGCATGACCCGGTCAGCGTCCACCCGTTCAAGGGCAACGTTGATCTCGACAAGCTCGAGGCTGTCATCAAGCGCGTCGGCCCGGAACACATCCCGTATGTGAGTCTGGCTGCCACGGTGAATATGGCTGGCGGGCAGCCGATTTCGCTGGCGAACATGCGCGCGGTGCGTGAGCTGACCAGCCGCTACGGCATTCGCATCATCCTGGATGCGGCGCGCGCCGTGGAGAACGCCTATTTCATTCAGCAGCGCGAGTCCGGCTACGCGGACACGCCCGTCGCCACCATCCTGCGCGAAATGTGCGGCTATACGGATGGCTGCACGATGAGCGCGAAGAAGGATCCGCTCGTGAATATCGGCGGATTCCTCGCGCTGAACGATCCGCAACTCTTTGAGGAGGCGCGTAACCTCGTCGTGGTCTATGAGGGACTGCACACGTATGGCGGGCTGGCGGGCCGGGACATGGAGGCCATGGCCCGGGGCATTGAGGAAGCGGTCAACGACGACCACATCCGCGCCCGGGTAGGACAGGTCGAATACCTCGGCAACCAGCTCCTCGCCGCAGATGTCCCCATCGTCACGCCGATTGGCGGCCATGCGGTCTATCTGGACGCGCGGCGCTTCTACCCCCATATCGCGCAGGACGAGTTCCCTGCCCAGATGCTTGCCGCCCAGTTGTATCTGGATTCTGGCGTCCGCTCGATGGAGCGCGGTATCGTCTCGGCTGGCCGCGATCCGGAAACGGGCGAACACCACTATCCGAGCCTGGAGCTGGTCCGGCTGGCGATCCCCCGCCGGGTCTATACGCAGGCGCATATGGATGTAGTAGCTGAATCCGTGAGCGAAGTGTACCGGCAGCGGCGCAGCGTTCGCGGGTTACGCATGACCTTCGAGCCGAAGTACCTGCGGTTCTTCCAGGCGCGCTTCGAGCCTCTCAGCTAACAGCTGCTTCTCTGCTTGTCTGCGGCATCCAGTCATATGGCTGGGTGCCGCGTTTCGTTGCGCGCCCCAATCCCTTCCGCGCGAAGCCACGCTTCTCCCGCGCGCATGGCGCCTGATTCGCCCTCTCTGCGGATGCCGCCGCTATGCCCTGAATGGTATGCTCTCTTGCAGACGAGATGTGTTATCCACACGCACGCAGACTGCCGCCCAGCGCGTTTGCCGCGCGGTTAACATGCAGAAGATGAAAGGAGCAGGCGCGTGAGCAGCGCCGACATCACGATACAGCACGAAGCAGGACTCCATGCCCGCCCGGCGGCGCTCTTCGTCAAGACCGCCAGCGGATTCCAGTCTAAAGTCAGCGTCACGTTCGGCGCAAAGACAGCCAATGCCAAAAGCATCGTGCAAGTGCTCGGGCTCGGAGCGCGCCAGGGAGCGACGATCTCGATTAGCGCCGAAGGCCCGGATGAGCAGGCGGCAGTCGAAGCGCTCACCAATCTCATCCAGAGCAACTTCGAAGTAGCCTGACGCTCCCCATGCGCCAGCCCTTGACGGGGTTGACAGGCTCTCCGGCTGATGAGTATGCTCTTGGCATGGCGTCCGCAGACGCCATCTGGCGATTAGTCATCGGCAACCCAAACAGGATGGCAGGAGCACTGGAGTGGTTACAATGGTACTGACTATCCACGCGCGAAGCGGCGCACGGATACGGTGTCATGCCTGCCACTCCCCGCTGATTACAGGCGACGAGCTACTATCACTCAATCTACCGTGCGTGTCGCGGCAGGTCAGGGCAATATGCCACCCGGCATGGGGAGGATAGGAAAGAGCAGAGTCGCTCATCCACACCACCGAAGGTTCTCTGATTGAGAGGGCTTCCCAAAAGCGGGAAGTCCTCTTTTTTGTTCCTGCTCGCCACGCGATCAGGGGAGGGGATACGCCTATGTTATAGCGAGCATTCAGCGCCAGCTACCTGGCCGCCCACGCGGGCATGGCAGATCGCCAGCCCGGCAACACACGCGATGCATCAGTGTTCCAGTTCTCAGGCAGGAGCCATTTCATGAATCATTCAGCCGCTTCTTCCACAGCCACGCACGAGCCGCAACGCGCGGCAGCCCCTATCATCCCAACGGTCGCGTCGGAAGGATTGGCGTATTTTCAGGGCAAGATCGTTCCGATGAGTGAGGCAAATGTCAATATCGCCACGCACGGGCTGCACTATGGAACGGGATGCTTCGAGGGCATTCGCGGCTACTGGAACGAGCGTGCGCACCAGCTCTATGTGCTGAAGCTGCGCGAGCATTTCGAACGGTTCGCGAACTCGCGGAGGATGCTCAAGATGCAGGTGCATGACACGCCCGAGGAACTGAGCGCCGTCACTCTTGATCTTCTCCGGCGGCAGGAGTTTCGCCAGGATGTCTACGTGCGGCCGGTGGCGTTCAAATCTTCGCGCACGATCAAGCTCACCCTTTCCACGCTGGAGGATAGCGTGAGCATCTACGCGTTCGGCATGGGCAATTACGTCGACATCAGCAGTGGGCTGAACGTCTGCATCTCCTCGTGGCGGCGCGTGAGCGGCAACGCCATGCCGGTACGGGCGAAAACGACCGGTGCCTATATCAATAGCTCACTCGCCGTCGATGAAGCCGCGGCGGCAGGATTCGATGAGGCCATTTTCCTGACCCAATCGGGCACGGTTTCTGAGGGCAGCTCGTGCAACATCTTCATGCTGAAGAAGGGGAAGCTGGTCACGCCCAGCCCGAGCGACGACATCCTGGAAGGCATCACGCGATCATGCGTCATGGAGATGGCCGCCGCTGAAATGGGCATCGAGACGGTAGAACGCGCCATCGACCGAACCGAGCTGTATGACGCCGATGAGGTGTTCTTCACCGGCACGGGCGTGCAGGTCTCTCCCGTGACCAGGATCGACGGGCGTGCCATCGGCAGCGGGCAGCCGGGCCAGTTCACGATGGAACTGCAGCAGCGCTATCTGCGTGCCGTGCGCGGTGACGATCCCAATTATGCCCACTGGTGCACGCCCGTCTATTAGCGATGGCAGCCCGTGCGAGCATTCCATGTCCCTCCCCGGCCAGCGCGGTTTCAGGGAGGGAAGCATGGCACGCTCGTGAGGCCGCCGCTCAGTCTATCGCGGCGATACGAGCGAGCGCCTCCTCCAGCGTCGCGGCTTCCAGTGTGTGCTCCGCCATGACACGCAGCTCAGGCAGGCGATGCTGCGCCAGCGCTTCCCTGACGTAGGGGATGCGCGCGGGATTCATGCTCAGTTCCGTGATGCCAAAGCCCGCCAGCAATAGCGCGAGATGTGGCTCGCCTGCCATCTCCCCGCAGACGCCAGCCTCGCGGTTCGCCGCGCTCGCCGCGCTCGCTACGCCTGCGATGGCTCGCAATACGGCGGGATGCTCAGCGCGGCAGCCCTCCACCAGCACGGCATTCAGCCGGTCCGCCGCGAGCACATACTGTGTGAGATCGTTTGAACCCACACTGAAGAAAGCAGCCTCGCGCGCGAGCACATCCGCCAGCATGACGGCGGCTGGCGTTTCCACCATGATGCCGAGAGGCAGCGGGCCGGGTGCTCCCGCGATCTCGCTAGTGACCGCCTCCAGCTCCCTGCGAGCAGCCAGCACTTCATCGACTGACGAAACCATCGGCAGCATGATGTGGACATCGGCGCCAGTCTCGCTGGCCGCTCGCACGATGGCGCGCAATTGCGTGCGAAGGAGCTCCGGATAGCGCAGCTGTAGCCGGATGCCGCGCACACCTAGAGCGGGATTCTCTTCGGCCGGCAGGTCGCGCATCACTTCAGCGAGTGAAGCCAGCGGCTTATCCGCGCCCGCATCCAGTGTGCGGATAATGATCGGGCCACGATTTTTGCCCAGGGTTTCGATAATCGTCCGGTAGATCTCGACCTGCTCCGCTTCCGTTGGCAGACTCTTCGATTGCGCGAACAGAAACTCTGTCCGCAGGAGACCGATGCCTTCCGCGCCAGCCTCGGCGGCGAGCCGCGCATCCTCGATGGAGCCAACGTTCGCCATGACCGGCACCGCGTGACCGTCACGCGTGATACCACTGCGCTCGCGCCAGCGGGCGGTAAAGGCAGAGGCGGCCGCGGCGCGTTTTTGCCGCGCCTCCATCGCCTCGCGTGCTTCAGCGAGCAGGTTCGCGCCGGGCCGTATCGTAACCATGCCTTTCGTGCCATCCAGAGCGATCATCTCGCCCTCTGCCACCAGCTCCCACAGGGAGTCGCCAACCCCAAGCACAGCCGCCAGGCCGCGAGCGCGCGCCAGAATCGCGGCATGCGCCGTCGTACTGCCGCGCGCCAGCACCAGCCCCGCCACACGATCCAGCGGCATCTGCACGGTATCAGACGGCGTCAGGTCATCTGCCACGACGATGACAGGCTGCGCCGAACGCGCGATCCGGTCAGTCAGGGACTGCGTCTGCTCGCCGCCATCCCGAAGATATCTGATGGCCCGGCCGGCAGCGTCGCGCACATCGGTGGCGCGAGCCTGCCAGACAGGATCTTCGAGCGCGGCCAGCTCGGCGGCCTGCTCCTCCGATGCCTGCTGCAAGGCAGTTGCCGCGTCAAGGTGCTGCCGCTCAATCAACTCCGTCGCGCGCTCGATGATCGTGGGATCCTCCAGCATCATGGCCTGCGCCTCAAAGATGCCCGACTCTTCCTCTCCCACCTCGTTCCGCACACGCTCCACCAGCTCGCGCAGCTCAGCGGCAGAGTGGGCAGTCGCCTCGGTCAGACGGCGTATCTCCTCCGCTGGCTCCCGAACGGACTGCGATTGAGCCGGCGAGGCCAAAACGCCATTTGTCGAGCGGTAGAGGAGAGCGGGACCAGCGGCGATGCCCGCCGAGGCGCCGATTCCGCGTACAGTAACAGACTCCACGGATGAACGTTCCATGATGCGCCCTCACTTGCGCGAATCAGGGTCCTGCTGGTGGCCGCAGCGCCGCGGCCCCATACGTGAGCAGTCTCACGCCTGATTGGTCGCGACCTTATTCATCTCCATCGCCGTGCGCGCAGTAGTGGCAACCTGATCGAGCGAGCTCCCGATAGACGACTCGACCGCCGCGACAACCGCTCCTTCTACCAGAGGCGCTTCACTGAGTATGATATGGCGGCGGCGATCCGGTGGTAGCTGCTCGAGCGCCATCTCCGCCACAAGGCCAGCGCTGCCAAGATCGACGAGCACCAGGACACCATCTGGCGAATAGACAGTGTCAATCGCGGAGAGCACCTTATTGAGCGACGTACCGAGTGATCCATCATCGGTGCCGCCCGCGGCCGCAAGTCGTACCTGGCCGCTGGCCATCTGACCCGCCAGCTCAACCACTCCCTCGGCCAGACGCTCGCTATGCGAAACTATGACGAGTCCAACAGCCATGACTGATTATTCTCCCGTCACCATTGCTCGAAAAAAAAGCGCCGCCGACGTGGCACCTGGATCCTGATGATTGATGCTGCGCTCGCCCAGATAGCTTGCGCGCCCCTTCTTCGCCAGCATGGGAATTGTCGCCTTCGCGCCATCTTCCGCCGCTGTGGCCGCCGTTTCTAGCGCCTGGCGCAGCGCGTCATCATGCTCGACACTAGCCTTGAGAGCATCGACCGCGGGTGCGATCGCATCGACCATCGTCTTTTCACCGCGTTCGGCGTGGCCGCGTGCGACGACGCCATCCAGTGCCGCCTGCAATCCGGCGAGGGCGTCGGCGAGCGTCAACTCCTGCTTGCCGGCGAGCGCTGTTCCAGCACGCAGAAAGGCCGTGCCATAGAGAGGCCCGCTCGCGCCTCCAACGGTCGAGACGAGCGTCATGCCCACCGTCTTGAGAATCGTGCCAATATCTGCGTCGGCGACATCAGGAAGCTTCGTCATAACGGCGGCGAATCCACGGTCCATGTTTGTCCCGTGGTCACCGTCTCCGATCTCGCGATCGAGTTCGGTGAGAATCTCGCGCTGCTCGTGGATCGCTTCAGCGGAGCGACGTATCCACGCGAGTACGCCTGCTCGATCAGCTGCCATTACAGAATCCTCTCACTATTTGGACTGCTGGCTCTATCCGGGAATGCGCCACGCCATACGCGCGGGCCGGCGTGGCGCTCGCCCGTCTCAAGATGTTCCCGCCTCAGGCCGTGTGTGCCTGAGTGGTCGCATCACTCCGGACACTGAGTCCCTCCTCGGCAACCTCCTCGTTCACCGTTTGCCGATACACAGCGACCTCTTCGCGCACACGCTCATCGCTCCAGCCAAGCTCGCGCGCCATGATCTCCGCCACGACGGGAGCGATCGAGCTTCCGCGGTCGCGCTCTTCCAGGGTAATGCGTGTTCTGCGCGCGAGTATATCGGCCAAGGTGAGTGCCATCTCGTAACGACAGGAGAACACGACTTCAGCGCGAATATACGGCAGGTCAGGTTCGATCAGGCGCGCGAGATCAGAATTTTCCTCAGCCAGCCGCAACACCTCAAGCGCCTCGCGGCCATAGTTGAACTTGAGTTCCTTGACCGTGCGCTCACCCAGGTTGAGCTTCGCGGCGCGCTCCTCGATTTCGCCTTCCGCCGCCTGCCAGGCAACCGCGCCAGCCAGCGGGAGCCGCCGCGTGGGCCGGCTGAGTGGCATATTATCGCGCTTCTGCAGCACGTCAAGGGTATCTTGCGCCATGCGCCGATAGGTGGTGAGCTTGCCACCGACAATCGTTACGATGCCGTTGTCCTCCTGCACAACAACATGCGTTCGTGAGAGGCTTTTCGTCCCACCAGAGGCGGTATTCGAGCTGACGAGCGGGCGGTAGCCGGCATACGCGCTGAGAATATCATCAGCCGTCAGATTGACGTCCAGATACCGGTTGACATGCGTAATGAGATACGAAATATCCTCCGGTGTTGCCTCCGGATGGTCCAGATCACCCGAGCCAGTATCGGTCGTTCCGATAACCGCGCGCGGGCCCCACGGTACGACGAACAGGATCCGGCCATCATCTGTCTCGGGCAGCACTATAGCGGTATCAAGCAGGTTTAGCCGCTCCCGCTCGACAAGAAGATGCACACCCTTGCTTGGGGAGATACGGACTTTGGATGGATCGCCCGAAAGATCCATCACGCGCTGAGCGAATACGCCCGCGGCATTGACGATATGGCGCGCCGTGATGGTGAAACTGTTGCCAGTCCGCAGATCCCGAACGACCGCACCACCGACCTTGCCGGCAGGCGTGCGGGTGAATTCGGTCAGCTCCGCGTAGTTCGCAGCCAGCGCGCCATGCTGCACTGCCGTCTTCAGCACGGTAATCGTCAGGCGCGTATCGTTCGTCTGGGCGTCATAGTACATATAGACGTCTTTGAGTCCTTGCCGGTGCAGCGACGGCGCCAACTGCATCGCCTTCTGAATGCCCACGCGACGGTGACGCGCGACATTCAGCCGACCCGCCATGATGTCGTACATCCAGAGACCGGCCTGCAACATCATCCCCAGGCCGTAGCCTTTCGGCGGAACAATCGGCACTCCTAGCGGGCGCTTCGCGTCCTCATACAATGGCAGCAGGAATGCCAGCGGCTCAACGAGAAATGGAGCGTTCTGCACGAGCAGACCACGCTCCACGAGTGCCTCTCGAACAAGCGCGAAGTCAAATTGTGGCAAGTAGCGAATGCCACCGTGAACTAGTTTTGTCGATTTGCTGCTGGTGGCGCTGGCAAAATCGCCCTTATCGATGAGAGCGACCCGATAGCCGCGAGCAGCCGCATCCAGGGCGACTCCCGCCCCCGTAATGCCACCACCAATGACCAGGACATCGAACTGCTGGCTCGCCATGCGCTCGATGTGACGGGCACGAGTCGAGGCATCCAAGAAATCCATTGTTCTCCCCCTCTGCCGCATCTTCGCCCAGTGGAGGCTCTCATCTGAGAGAGGCTGGGAGCCGCCGGGTGCCGCGCTCAGGCTCGCTTGTATTGGCCTCGCGCGGAATGTGGTGGGCTACATGTTTACAACCAGGATCTCGCTGTGAGACCTTTCCATCTGAAAACAATAGTTCAGCACGGGCAAGCCTGCCAATGCGACAGAATGGTCCACCGAAGCCAGAGACCGCGGTGAACCATCGCTGATCTCGCCATGTCAGTGCATGGCAAGGCTGTTTACGACTGAGCCGATGTGCGCTGATCGGCGTGCTCTTCCGTTACCGTCCGACCTTCCTCGACGAGTCCGCCCTCGGGGCCGAAGCGCTCAACGAGCGTGTCGTGGATGGTGAAGTCATACACGAATGCGCCAATAGCGCCACCAAGGAGTGGGCCAATGATCGGTACCCAGAAGTAGTTTTCAGGTCCAGGCAAGGCGACCGACCCCCAACCGGCGAAGGCGGCGAAAAGTCGCGGCCCGAAGTCACGAGCGGGATTGATGGCATAACCAGCATTCACGCCGAACGACATACCAATCGCCACGACGACCAGACCGATGATGAATGGCGCCAGGTTCGCGGCGGGCGGTGAGTTGCGCAGGTCAACAATCGCCAGAATCAGGAAGAGCAGCAGAGCTGTGCCCAGCACCTGATCGAAGAATGCGTTCCAGATTGGCACTGTCGTATTGCCAATAGCGGTATGCGGCGCCGTGTAGAATATCGTGCCGGTCGCGATGCTGTTCGGCTGGCCGCGCACGATGCCGTTGGCCTTCTCGAAGGACGTGATGCTGGTGTTATACTCAACGAACAGAATGGCGGCGGCGACGAACGCGCCGAGCACCTGTGCCAGCCAGTACCAGCCTACCTTCGCCCAGGGAAATCCACGCCTCAGCGCCATGCCAAGTGTGACCGCAGGATTCAAGTGTGCGCCCGTCAGTGTGCCGGCGACATACACGCCGAGCATGACGGCGAAACCCCACCCGAAGTTGATCAGAACCCAGGACGCAGACCCGGAAAGTCCATTGCCGCTACCCGACGAGCCACTATTAAAACCCAGGAATGTGACCACCGAGGCCACTACACCATCTCCGAAGAGAAGCAGGATCATAGTACCGAAGAATTCGCCCAGGAATTCACCGCCCAGACCTTTGCGGTGGAGTAAGTCGCTGACCATAACCTCTTGCCTTCCTACATGATACCGGCGCGAGCCAAACGGCACAGTCGGTATCACTTGTTCGCTTGCCCACACTGGCAAACATCTCAGTCGTGCATGCGACGAGCAGACAGGCTCGCGCGAGGTTGTGTACGTATCACCTTCCGCTGCCGGTGAAGCCCGTCTCTCGGCAGAGCGAGCTTCACCGGCACTCCCCGTTACTCCTCCTTTGCCCAGTCACGCGCGCGCTCGACGGCACGCGTCCACCCGCGGTAGAGCCTGGCGCGGGTCTGCTCATCCATCTGTGGAGTGAAGACGCGATCCACCGCCCAGTTGCGTGTCACATCAGCCAGGCCATCCCAATAGCCAGTAGCGAGTCCAGCGAGATAGGCCGCGCCAAGAGCCGTGGTCTCCGCGACTACAGGACGCTGCACCGGTACATTCAAGATGTCGGACTGGAACTGCATCAACCAGTTGTTCGCCACCATGCCGCCATCAACGCGCAGTTCCTTGAGCGGAATGCCGGCATCTTTTTCCATCGCCTCCGCCACGTCACGTGTCTGATAGGCGCTGGCTTCGAGCGCGGCGCGCGTCACCTCAGCGCGACCGGAGCCTCGCGTCAGGCCCACAATCGTGCCGCGCGCATATTGATCCCAGTACGGAGCGCCCAACCCAACGAATGCAGGCACGAGGTAGACGCCGCCATTGTCGCTGACGGAGGTCGCGAGCGCTTCTGTCTCGGCGGCGGACTGGATGATCTGCAAGCCATCGCGCAGCCACTGCACGGCAGCGCCAGTGATGAAGATGCTGCCTTCGTAGCAGTACGTAACCTTGCCATTCAACCCCCAGCCGATCGTGGTAAGCAGGCCGCTCTTCGAGGTTTCCGCCTTCTCACCGGTATTCATCAGGAGGAAGCTACCGGTACCATACGTGTTCTTGGCCATGCCAGGCTCGAAGCACGCCTGCCCGAACGTTGCCGCCTGCTGGTCCCCGGCATCTCCGGCGATAGGGATCGCAGTTCCAAACAGATGAGTTGCCGTCTCGCCGTAGACTTCGCTGCTCTGCTTCGGCTGAGGCATCATGGCGCGCGGAATGCCGAATTTCGTAAGGATTTCGTCATCCCAGTCGAGCTTGTGGATGTTGAAGAGCATGGTGCGCGATGCGTTTGAGTAGTCGGTGACGTGCGCCTTGCCTTCAGTCAGTCGCCAGATCAAGTAGGTATCGACGTTGCCGAAGAGGATCTCACCACGTTCTGCGCGCTCGCGCAGCCCCTCGATGTTATCGAGCATCCATTTGACTTTGGTTCCGGAGAAATAGGCATCGATGACCAGGCCGGTCTTCTCGCGAATCTTCGGCTCCCAGCCCTCAGATTTCAGCTGATCGCAAATGGGTGCTGTGCGCCTGTCCTGCCAGACAATTGCATTCATGACCGGACGGCCAGAATTTTTGTCCCAGACAATCGCTGTTTCACGCTGATTGGTGATGCCAATGGCGGCGATATCGGTTGCCGCGATACCCGTTTCCGCCAGGACCTGCCGGGCAACGTTAATCTGGCTGGACCAGATGTCTTCGGGGTTATGCTCGACCCAGGCCGGCTGGGGATAGATCTGGGGGAACTCCCGGTTGACCGATGCTACGACGCGACCTTCGTGGTTGAAGATGATCGCGCGTGAGCTGGTAGTTCCCTGGTCCAGCGCCAACACATACTTGCCCTGTCCTGCCATGCGTTCAACCTCCCTTGGTTGCCACTTGGCCTCGTTGCCCTCGATGACCGCGAGGCCATTCACTGCTGCGACGGACGTGCGTGTGTGCGAGATGGCTGCGTTGCGTATTCAGCGACACGTGTAGACACACGACATATCTGCGCGGCCTGTCGATGAGCAAATGCTCCTGCGCCTGCTCTATCTGCCCCACCGCAGCGCGGGCGTATGAACGGGAGCATCCCAGAAGCGCGTCAACTCGTCATCCAGTCGCAAGAGGGTAACGGAACACCCAGCCATATCGAGCGAGGTGATGTAGTTGCCGACCAGATTGCGCGCGATCTTGATGCCCTTGCCGGAGAGGATACGGTTGACCTCGTTGTAGATGACATACAACTCCATGAGCGGCGAGCCGCCCATGCCATTGACGAACGCCAGCACCTCGTCGCCAGACTTGTATGGCAGGTCTTCGACGATCGCGCCAAGGAGCATCTCGGCAATCTGTGCGGCAGGCGCGATCTTCATGCGAGTGCGGCCCGGCTCACCGTGGATGCCGATGCCGATCTCCATCTCGTCGTCGCCAATGTCAAATGATGGCTTGCCTGCCGCGGGTGTCACGCAGGCTGTGAGGGCCATGCCCATGCTGCGACCGTTCGCGTTCACCTTCCGGCATAGATCGGCCACCTGCTGTAGCGATGCGCCAGCTTCGGCGGCTGCGCCACAGATTTTCTCCGCGAGAACTGTGGTGCCCACGCCGCGCCGGCCAGCGGTATAGAGGCTGTCTTTCACCGCAACGTCGTCATCAATGACCACGCTCGCCACCTCGATACCGTCTGCCTGGGCGAGTTCAGCCGCCATCTCAAAGTTCATGACGTCGCCCGTATAGTTCTTCACGATCTGAAGAACGCCTTTGCCGCCATTGACTGCGCGTGTGGCTTCGAGCATCTGGTTGGGCACGGGAGAGGTGAATACGGCGCCCGGGCAGGCGGCATCGAGCATGCCATAGCCGACATACCCACCGTGCATGGGTTCGTGGCCGCTTCCGCCGCCAGAAATGATACCAACCTTGCCAGAGACAGGGGCATCGGCCCGGATGACTATCTGGTTCTGCAAGTCTACGCGAATGAGGTCAGGATGTGCGGCGGCCATACCAGCCAGTTCATCCTGAACAATCGTCTCGGGGCTATTCATCAACTTCTTCATGCTGCTGCCACCTCCGCACGAGTTCCAGGACACCTGCGTCCTGGCTGCTGTTTCTTGATCGTTGATGTGATGAGACGAGGTTGCTCTGTTGTCGCTCCGCTCTACCCCCTTCTTGCGTTTATGACTGCTTCCCGCCTCGAGGGAGCATGCGCACGAGCGCATCTCTGGATCACGGCACGTGTGTGACGGACGCTTCGCGCGACAATAACGGCATCGGGCCAATACGCACACGTAGCTCAGCATCTTACTATGGGCGCATAGAGCATGCCGGTTCAGCCGCTTCGGTTGCTATGGGACGGCTTCTGGTCCTAAATACCGTGGCTTTTTGCGTTGTATTACCGAGCGCCATAGGCAGACATTGCGGACAACGAGGGGAAATACAACAGGAACAGTCAGTGGGCGTATAGCGTAATCGTTGCAGTATTGCAACGCAGGATGTTGCAGTATTGCAACATTTGTTGCATCTTTGTTACAAGCGCGATCCCCGCCGTACATGCTGAGCGGGCGTCGGGCGCCTCACAGGCACAGGCGCCGCTTCTTTCTCCAGAGTGTCGTGCGGCTTATGCCGAGCAGTTCGGCTGCCTGCGTGACGTTTCCATGAGTGGCTTCGAGCGCACGCCGTATGAGCGCGGCCTCAGCCTGTCCGCTTTCATTACGCAGATTCAAGGCGACTCTGCTGCCCAAATAATCAGCGCTGTACGGATCGGTCTCGTCTGCCAGCTCCAACGGTTGCTGTGCGCGCCTATTCGACACAGAGGACGAGCCGAAGCGCGCGGACTCCTGAATCGGTTCTGGAAGATCATCGAGTGAAATAACGCTCCGGTCAGAAATATATACAGATCGCTCGACGACATTTTCCAGCTCGCGCACGTTGCCAGGCCACGCATATGCTTCCATCGCGGTCAGCGCTTCCGGCGCGATTGCCAGCGAGCGGTGAAGGCGGGTGCTCAGCCGCTGTAGCTGAAAATTCACGAGCAGCGGTATATCACCGCTGCGCTCACGCAAGGGTGGTACGTTGATCGGAAAGACGTTCAGGCGGAAAAAGAGGTCCGACCGGAAATGGCCCGCCGCAACCTCTTCGGCTAGATCACGATGCGTCGCGGCGATAATGCGCACATCCACGGGGACAATATGCCGGCCACCCACTCGCACAATCGTGCGCGTTTCAATCGCGCGGAGCAACGTCGACTGCAAATCTGGCGGCATGTCGCCGATCTCATCGAGGAAGAGCGTGCCCCCGTGCGCCAGCTCGAACTTGCCCGGCCTGCCCTGCCTGTCGGCTCCAGTGAAGGCGCCGCCCTCATAGCCAAACAGCTCGCTGCTGATCAGTTCACGCGGGATCGCCGCGCAGTTGATCGCGACAAACGGACCCTCGGCCCGCAGGCTGCCGCTGTGGATGCTCTGCGCGAAAATCTCTTTGCCGGTTCCCGTCTCTCCCAGCAGCAGCACGGTCGATTCGCTTTCCGCGGCGACGTGGGCCAGCCGCAGCGCATGCAGCAGCTTTGGACTCTGACCAATGATGTTGTCGAAGCGCATGCGAGCTTCCGCGCCACTTATCCGGTGGACGATGCGCTGCATTCGCTCAATGCTTCGCAGGGTCAGCACGTAGTCACCGGGCAAATCCGCCGGCGTGACGCTGATGCCGTCGCTCCAGACGGAGGGCATGCCGCTCAGTGGCGCGGGCGGCGGCGGAGAGACAATGGTGGCGGCGGCTGCCGCACCGGAAACGGCACGCAATGAACACAAGCTGGCGACGCGCGTGCCGCCAATCTTGAAGATGACCTCTTCATCGTGCATCTCCGTACCAGAGGCGAGCGCGGAGCGCAGTGAAGCGGGAAGATCAAGCAGATCCGAAAGCCGCCGACCGGTCGCTCGTGTGGGCACAAGCCCCAATACGTTCCCCGCGCGCGCGTTCATCAGCTTGATCGTACTATCGCGCTGCACCAGCATGATGCCTTCGGTGAGAGACTGCAGGATGGCCTGCAACTGCAACAGCAGCGCGTTGGCATTCCCCAGCCAGAGCTGCATCGAAATCTGGTTTGTGAGCGAACCAGCGGCCGCGCTCGCCAGGCTGAGCGTATGCGCGGTGCAATCTTCCGCGCGGGTAATGATAACGAGCGCGCCAACGAGTCCGCCAAGCGAATCATGCACGGGAGCAGCGGAGGTGCAAAACGGATGCAGCAACGTGCTGAAGTGCGCCTGTCCACAGACCTGCATGGGGAATGCCTCACGCAGCGCCAGCGCGAGACCGTTCGTGCCAGTATCTTCCTCCGCCCAGCCAGCGCCTGGCCGCCAGGCAATATCGTGCAGACGCCGAACCATCGCGCTATCGCCCACGATATCCACGATCCGCGCATCCGCATCCGCGAACGAGATGGCGGCCTGCGTCCCTTCGAGGAACTGATAGATGTCCTCCATCAGCGGCCGCACCAGAGCAAGCTCAAGTCCACCATATTTCGCGTGATTGAGAGCGCCCTCTGAGAACTGTGGACGCGCCCGATCTGGCCGCAGCCCGAGTTGCAGGCACCGCTCCCGTGAAGCGGCGATTGCTGGCGAAGGAGGAATCGGAGTGGACCCCGGTCGCCAGCGTACGTTGTCGCCTAGATCAATCACCGCAACGCATCCGATCCATGTCACGTTGGGACGGCAAGAAAGACTCTTGCCCGTCGCCTCATCGCACTAGGAAAGCAGATGACACCGGCTGGATGTACACTGAATACATCGTACCACGCTCACATGCGGTTCATGAAAGCCCGCGTCAGGCGGCGTATTTCCTACGATCTAGCTGATTTCCCATTATTCTCGCCGACAGGCTGTGGCACGCGCACATGTCCATCTGGCGCCGAAGGCTGCATCACGATAGTACGCATGGGGAACGGAATCGAGATGCCTTCTTCCCGATATCGCTTGTGCAACGCCTTGATGAATTCGTGCTGGATCAGATACTGATCGGTATAGGATTGCCCCCGCAGAATGACAGAGAACCGAATGCTCGACTCGCCAAACAGATTGTACCGAATGAACGGCTCACTCTCGGGTACGGCGCCAGCCGTCGTTTTCATCACTTCGCGCGCCACTTCCGTCGTGATGCGCTCCACTTCTTCCAGATCGCTGTCATAGCTCACGCCGAGGTTGACGAGAACCGATATGCTGGTGTCCGGCACATCAAAGTTGACTACAATGGTCGATGTCATTTTTGAATTCGGGATAATGACGAGATTGTTGGAAAGCTCGCGGATAGTTGTCGTGCGCCAGCTGATATCCACGACGTATCCTTCTTCGCCCGTGCTCAGCCGCACGTACTCCCCAGGCCGGATCTGCCGCGCAAGAATGATCTGGATGCCCGAAAGCAAATCCGTCAGTGTCGCCTGCATCGCGAGCGAGACAGCCAGGCCGATGACGCCGAGAGCGGCAATGGCAGGCCCAAGATCGATATTGAACACGCTTTGTAGCACAATGAGCGTGCCCACGATGTAGACCGTCACACGGACGATATTGTCAACGATAGAGACAGCGGGATACGCTTCTGTTCTATTGGCGAAGTGGATGACGCCGCTTGCGAGATCTGCCGCGAGAAACGTAAGCGTCCCGATGAACACCACCAGAAGCACCTGATGCACCCGTTCGGTCTCCGCCACGGTGAGCTTCACGGGAAGATAACCCAGCGCGATATTCACCCCGATGAGGAAGCCCCAGAGCATGATCTTGTGACGCAACGAGTGGACGATGATGTCGTCGCCACGCCAGGGGGTATTCTTCACCAAGGTGCCAAGACGGCGCGCGACCACCACATCTATCAAAACGCCTACGAGAGTGATGCTCGCAACGATAACCGCCGGTATGAGATACCCCCAGAGCAGCTTGCTGTCCGCAAATAGGGACAGCAGCGTATTTTGTGAACCTCCAGCCAACACACCTCACTCCCTTCTGCTTTGGCTGCGCACGAATCCGCCCGAAAGGCGATATCTGCTTAAGCGGAATCAAGCGACATCCTTGTCGCGGATATCTTCTCTCTGGCCCAACCGTTGACCGCCGCGCGGGGCGCGCTGATGCGGCATTGCGGCGCGCGTAGGCCATGCGTTATCGGCCATACACCTACGCATTTCAGAGTAACATGTTTGAGGCGAGTGTCAAACGCGGAACAACCATGACAGACGATAACGAGAAGTCAATCTGGGCGCATCATGCGCGGCTGAAAAAGCGGCGCAGGCGCAAGTGAAGCGGAAAGCCTCACCGCACCTGCGCGCGAATGGAAGTCTGGATACTTGCCGTTTAGTAGTCAAGCCGGTTTGTCGTGGATGGATCAAAGATATGCATCTTGGTAGTATCCGGTCGCAAGGTGATCCGCTGCCCCGTGCTGACATGCACATCCGGCGAAATGCGCGCCGTGGTGCCAGCCGATTCGGCATGCTCCGGGACCATCGCCCCGACCGTCCGGATGTAGATGAGCTGCTCGTTGCCGAGATGCTCCACGATTTCCACCTGCCCCGAAATGACGCCGGTATCGCCGGGATCCGCCACCGGCATATCTTCTGGCCGGATGCCCACGATGACGTCTCGCCCATCTGCGCTGCTCTCGGTGGCGAGCGCTCGTGCAACCTGTGTGGTGAGCGGAATGCGGTTCAGATCCGCGCCCTGCCCAATGTGCACTTCAGCCGTGCCATCCCCCTGGCTTACCAGCCGCGCGTTGAAGAAGTTCATGGCCGGGCTGCCAATAAAACCCGCGACAAAGAGGTTAGATGGGTGGTCATACAGCTCCTGCGGCGTGCCGAGCTGCTGGATAATGCCCGCGTTGAGGACGGCGATCCGGTCGCCCATCGTCATGGCCTCGATCTGATCATGTGTTACATAGATCGTGGTCACCTTCACGCTCTGATGTACTTTGGCAATTTCGGCACGCGTCTGCACTCGCAGCTTCGCATCCAAGTTGGAGAGCGGCTCATCCATGAGAAAGACCTGCGGCTCACGTACCAGCGCGCGACCAAGCGCCACGCGCTGGCGCTGCCCGCCTGAGAGTTCCTTTGGCTTGCGCGCGAGATAATCGCTGATTCCCAGCATGCCCGCCGCGCGCTTTACGCGCTGGTCGATATCCTCTTTGCTCATGTGACGCAGCTTCAGGCTGAAGGCCATGTTGTCGTACACATTCATGTGCGGATAGAGCGCGTAGTTCTGGAACACCATGGCAATATCGCGGTCCTTCGGAGCGACGTCATTCACACGCCGGGGCCCGATATACAGATCGCCTTCACTGATATCCTCAAGCCCTGCGATCATGCGCAGCGCGGTGCTCTTGCCGCATCCCGACGGACCCACGAGTACGAGAAACTCCTGATCATGAATCTCCAGATTCAGGTCGGTGATGACTGGCGGGTTATCCCCATAACGCTTGTAGACGTTCTCAAACCGGACGTCTGCCATTGATGTCCTCCTAGCCTAGCACGCTGCTGGTTTCGCGCCTGTGAGGTATTTCTTCTAGCGCGTCCACCGGGCACCACTGCCCACACCGAAGGCAACTGCTCGCCTCGAACAGCGCGGCACGGACCCCAGGCCACACCCGGCGATACCGCGGTCAGCGCCAGCGCAGACGACAATGCGCGTACCAGCAAGCAACATGATGAGTGCTTCGGCGCGCTCAACAGAGAATTGCACGGTAGAACAGCGCACCCGCCGCGGGCAACTCTCGACCTGCTGCCAGCATGATCGCTACGCCCTTTGCCGTAAACCAGGGCCCAGCAACGTTCTAGGGAAAGTGTACCAAATGAGCCCTGAATTTACCATACGTGCGGGGTACGCATACGCCGCTTCATCCGCCTTGACGAACGGGCAAACATTGTAGCGTTGCGTAAGCGGATTAACACATCGCGTGCCAAGAATCACGACACGCACAGGTCCATGCGCACGCTCCCTGGAGTGCGTTGTCGGCTTGTAGGCAGTCGGCGGGCGATAGCAGCGCCACACGATATGGCATGATGACTGCCACAGCGGCTATCCACAACAAGCCGGCCCGGTTCGAGGTGATGTGGTGATGAGCGCGAGAGCGCGGGCGAATCTCCACCTGAGCGGCAGAGATCGCCACACGCTGCATGCTCATAACATCTCAGGTGGTGAATCGGGCGCTGTATCTTCTGGCTTTTCCTCTTGATGCGTGTCATCTTCGATGGGGATACGCATGAGACTTTGCTTCCGCCGGGCGCGAAATTCGTCGATAAGCTGTACCTGACGCACGTCACTCACATGGCTTGAGGGATGCAGGGCGCTCGACGCGCCAATATCACGCGAAATCGCCGCGAAGAAGCGACTGACGCGCGCCCAGCGCGTCGGAAACTCTTGCGCCCAGAAGCGCTCTGATCCTCCGCTGCCAACCGCGATGAAGGAGAACGGCTGGTTGCCAAAAGTGTACTCAACTCTGGTTACCGGTATCTTCTGTAGCACGACCTGCCGCGAAATCACCCTGCGCTCGGCCGGACTTTCGGCAGGCATACCGGCAGAACTGGTGCCTTTTTCAGCTATGGTGCGAGCGGCTGCCCAGACCGGCGCGGGAACCTCATCCGGCGACGCTCCGTCCAGGGCCTGCGCGCTGCCTTCCCAGATGTGCTCGCCGTCGGCTCGCTCAAGCATCTCATCCGTCAGCCAGCCGGGTCTTGCGCCATCACTCCCTGACAGTACCGTATTCGAGATGCGCGTGTCGAAGCGGCGCACTACTTCACGATAGCGAAGCACCCGGCCGGTGCCGCCACACGCCGCGCAGTCGCTATTACCCGTCCCACGACAATCGCGGCAGACCAGCTTGCCGTCACCGCATGCACAGCGCACGTACCCGTTTACGCAATCCGGACACGGGATCGACTCCTCGTCAGAGGTCCAGGCGGGAGCCCACTGCGCGGAGGGCGGCAGCGGCACGCCGTAATCCTGGCGAAGCCGCTCGGCGAAGTCAGCCAGGCGCGCCCCTGTATCAGACATGAGACGCTCAGCCCGTATCTGGAGGTAGGGTTTGGATGCCCCAGCCCTGCGCTGCGCAACCGGATCGGGAATTCGCCCGCGCCCATGACAGCGGCGGCAGAGCAGGCGGGATCGCCCGTGGCAGACGGGGCACGTCACCACGCCGTTACCCTCACAGGTGGCGCAGGGCCGGTGGCCGCTGCCATGGCACGTCGTACACGCGGCCACCATCGCCGTTCCTGGCAGTCTCTCATGCCGCTCGCCAGACTGGATCTCCGGGACGGTGGCGAAGGTGTACTCCCAGACCGGCAGCACCGGACCTGTCGCTTCAGTCATGGCGCCCGTATACGGATCAGTGCCCTCGCCCAGCGTTCGTGTTTCACCCCGCTCACGCAGATCGACACGCCAGACGACCGATTCTTCCACATTGTGGACGCTCATCGCTGTCGAGAGTTCTGGATCGACGAGAAAATCACGCGAAGACCAGCGGCGCGCAAGTGCGCGTGCGCGCTCAGCCAGGTGAATGTGCACCGCGTCTTCGCCCTGCTCATCAGGGTTCGCGTCGTCCCAGTAGTCGGACGCGCGTTTGAGCACATCCCGCACGCGCTGGCCCAGTTCCCCGGCGCTCTCACGCACGAGGCGAATTGTCTCGCGCGCCTGGCGCTCCAGTTCATCGGCGATTGGATCGGCTCGTGGTGGGACAGTGAAGTCAGATGTCAGAGGTGAGACGTTCTCGGCTGAATCGGATGAGCCAAGCGGGCGGTCCTGATCGGGAGTGTGTATATCATCTCCCATAGTTTATCTCCTCGCATGTTCATGCAGGTGAACCTGCCAGTACCCGTGGTCAGCCGTGAATAGGTGCGGTGTGTTATGCACTGTGAGCGCCGGCCACTGTTGTCGATGGTGTCTATGGTGTTTACGCATGCGCGGCGATGCGGTTGCGCGGCAGCGGCATAGAGGAAACGCCGCCGGTTTGCAGTCGCGCCACGCGAAGAAATCGTCGCTGGATTCTCCAGGTATTCTATCCTATAACAGAAATGCGCAAGCCAGAGTAACTAGCCACTGGCCCGGAGGCGATATTTCTGTTACCCTTTTACCGCCCGGCCGGGCACTATGGACATGATCTCGCACAGGCGCACGTGACAGACCGACACTCGCCGGCCAGGAAGAGGAGACACACGATGGCTTCACAGCAGGAGCGCGAAGCCTTTCTTAGAGGATGGCGCGCGGCAATGGATGAGGTGCTCGCGGTACTCGCATCTGAAGCGCGCGATTGGGAGGAAGAGGAGCGCGAAGCAAGCGCCTCTGGCCAGTACAAGTTGCCCGGAAGCTTCGCTCTGGAAGAAGTGCAAGGCAGCTTTCGCGGCCGGCATGACCTGCTTGGCTGGATCACGCAGCATGGGCCAGCCGCGGCAAATCAGGGCGATTCGCGGATCGCCAGCGCGCTTGATGCCCTGATCGAAGGTCGCGCGAGCAGTGCACAGCTCGCCGCGCTCGGCCTCTCGACGCAGCCAGCCGAGCGCGCGTCTGCTGAAAATGAAAACACGGACGAATAGCGCATCCTCACAGTTGCGGCAGGAATGCCGCAGTGACGGCGAGCAACAGCCAGAGGGTACATAGCTGCACCCCTTCGAGCCATGTTGCCTCACCGTCACGACTCAACAGCATGAACAGGAACGTCGTCGCCAGGAAAATAATCACGTCGAGCGTTGGAAAGATAAGTGGCAGCGGGTGGCCCGTAAAGTGCCCGACAAGCACGAGCACCGGCACCACCAGCAGCACCATCTGGATGGTCGCCCCTGCCGTCACGGCCATCGTGATCTCCACCCGGTTCTTCTGCGCGGCATCAATCGAGCCGTAGAACTCCACGAGACCGGCCAGCACTGGAATGAAAATCAGGCCGATGAAAAACTCATGGTTCTTCAGCGCGGTATTGGCGACCAACAGCACATCGACCGACTCGGCGAAATGCTCCGACATCGACGCGACACCCGCTGTGGCGACGCCCAAAACGAGGAATGCTGCCACACCACGCAAGACCTTGTGTTCAGCAAACAGCCGCCGTTCGCCGCGCTCCTCACGACGCTGGCGCCGGTGCTCCAGCATCGCCGCGCGCGGATAGATGCGCTGCCGCGTGGCACCTGGATTCTCCTGCGGAACTGACAGACCTTCGAGCCGTTCCCGCGCGGTTTCACGCTCTTCATGGAAGAGTGCCTGCGTATCCGGCCGCGACCAGAACAGGAACCCTCGCCGCCGTGGCTTGCCTTGCTGTTCCAGATGTCGCATCAAGCGCCGCAGCATGCGCTTGCGCTTGCCCTTCTCTACCAGATCGTATCCTTCGCGGAAGCGAAATACGGCGAAAACGATATACGCAAGGTAGCTGACAAGCAGAACGGCCCCCAGCAGCAGACTGACCGGATACCGTCCAAAGGCCAGCACTTCGCTGGTGCCTTTTTGCCCGAAGACCAGATTGGCGATGGTTGGCAGGCACAATCCCACAATCGCCAGAGCGTGAACGGTGCTGTATTCGCTGGCGTTCTCGGCATCGAAGCGCATGTGTCCATTGCGCCACGCACCTAGCAGCATCGAGATGCCCAGAAAGAGCAGCGAGTTCCGGATGACGACACCCGCAATCGAGCCAAGCACAATCTGAGAGCCGTTGATGTTGCTTACGGAGAGCAGCACAGAGAGGGCAATTGTCAGCTCCGCGACGTTCCCAAACGTCGTATGGAGCAAGCCTCCCACGAATGGGCCAAGTAGCTCCGCGAGTTCTTCGACCGCGCTCTCCACAAACCCGGCCAGTGGGATAAGCGTCGCGGCGGACAGCACAAAAAGCACGACGTTCGCCGCCAGTTCTGTATTGCTTTGAAACAGGCGCTCCAGCGGGTCACGGAACTGCGTGAGCAACTGCTCAAACAGCAGCACTACCGGAATGGCCAGCAACAAGATATTGATTTTCCGCTTGATGACCGACTGCTCCACCGTCGCTTCTCCCCCCAACGTGTATCGCCCGCCGGCGCCTGGCAGACTGCCGGCGCCCAGTGTACATGAAACAGCCGTCGGATGCTATACCAACGCCTCAGCGGAACTGCCTACGTATACTTGCCGCCAGGGAGCGCGCTAGAGATTGCGCATGCTCAGCTGCACGCGCCCACGGGTGATGTCAACGCCCAGCACGCGCACTTGCACGACCTGCCCGACACTCACAACGGTGAGCGGATCCTGGACGAACCGGTCCGCCAGCTCCGACACGTGTACAAGGCCATCCTGCTTGACGCCAATGTCGACGAACGCGCCGAAATCAACGACATTCCTGACGGTGCCCTGCAGCACCATGCCTTCGCGCAGATCTTCGAGCTTGAGCACATCGTGGCGAAGGATTGGCGCGGGAAGTGAGTCACGCGGGTCCAGCCCCGGCTTCTCCAGGTTGTCGAGAATATCTGTTAGCGTGGGCACGCCGACCTCAAGCTCACGGGCGAGCGTTGCGATGGCGCTCTCGCCTTTGCCGCGACTGTTTAGCCTCGTCAGCATGCGCCACGTCTTGACGCGCTCCGCGACGCGCTCTCCCTCTTCCCCCGGCAGCCGCGTCAGCACGGCGCGCGCGACATCATAGCTTTCGGGATGGATAAACGTGTTATCGAGCGGCTCATCTCCGCCAGCGATTTTCAGAAAGCCCGCCGACTGCTGGTACGTGGCGGGCCCAAGCCCGGAGACCTTCAGCAACTCCGTGCGCTTGCGGAAGGGACCGTGCTGCTGGCGGTACGTGACGATGTTTTCCGCGATGCGCGGCGAGATGCCAGCAACATACCGCAGTAGCTGTCCAGAGGCCGCGTTTAGTTCCACGCCGGCAAAGTTGACGCAGGATGTCACCACACGATCAAGCGCTTCGGCTAGCGCGCGCTGATCGACGTCATGCTGATACAGTCCCACGCCGACCGCTTTCGGATCGATTTTCACCAGCTCGGCGAGAGGGTCCTGCAGGCGGCGCGCAATGGAGATAGTGCCACGCTGGGTAGCATCCAGATCGGGGAATTCCTGCCGTGCGACCTCCGAGGCCGAATAGACCGACGCACCCGCTTCGTTGACCATGACATAGCCGATAGCCGCGCCGCCCTGCTCCATCTTCTCCAGCTCGCCGATCACCTCCGCCACAAGTTGCTCAGTCTCGCGCGAAGCTGTGCCGTTGCCGATGGCGATAACCTGGATGTTGTGACGGCCAATCAGCGCTTTAAGTGTCGCTTTCGCCTCGATCCGGCGATTGGCTGGCTCATGTGGATAAATCGTCGCGGATTCGACGTACCGGCCGGTCTCGTCAATGATAGTGACTTTGCAGCCCGTGCGATAGCCGGGGTCGAGGCCCAACACGCTCTTGCCCCGGATAGGCGGCTGCAGGAGCAGATTGCGCAGATTCGCAGCGAACACGTTGATCGCATGCTCTTCCGCCACGCGTGTCAGCTCCGCGCGCACCTCGCGCTCCAGCGCTGGTGCCAGCAGGCGGCGATACCCGTCGATGACTGCTGCTTCCAGATCTGGCGCGAATGGTGATTTGCGGTCGGCTGGGAAGTGGTGATGGATGACCGGAGCGGCTCGCTCGACCGGCAGCTCGACGCCCAGCCGGATGACGTCCTCGCGCTCGGCGCGGTTGAGCGCCAGCGTTCTATGCGGCACCATACGGTTGACCGGCTCCGCGAAATCGTAGTAGAGCCGGTAGAGGCCCTTGGGGTCTTTCACGCCGGCTTCCTCCGGACTGACGGTCAGATGGGCCCTGACGCTGCCCTCGCGGAAGAAGAGCGAGCGCACCTCACCGCGTACCCGCGCATCTTCCATAATCGTTTCCGCGCAGATGTCACGCGCGCCCGCCAGCGCCGCCTCCACATCCTCAACCCCACGCTCCGCCGAGACAAACGCTGCCGCCGCGGATTCACGGGCGACGCCAGGATCCCCGCTCACACGCTGCTGCTGAAGGATGATATCCGCCAGGGGCTGGAGTCCGCGCTCGCGGGCGACGCTGGCCCGCGTCTTTCGCTTTGGGCGGTAGGGCAAATACAGGTCTTCGACGGCCTGTAGCGTGGTCGCGGCCACAATCGCCTCTGCCAGTTCTGCCGTAAGTTTATCCTGACCCGCGATGAGGCGAAGCACATCATGCTTGCGCTCGTGCAGCGCCCGAAGGCTGGCGGCACGATCAGCCACTGCCTGTATCTGCACCTCATCCATATTGCCAGTGGCTTCTTTGCGATAGCGCGCTATGAAGGGAACTGTGTTGCCACCATCCAGCAGCTCTAACGTGCGCAGCGTCTGGCCTGTTTGCAGACCAATTGCGGGTGCGACCGTTCGAGCTACCGTCTCGGCTGTCAGCGATTCAGGAAACGCGATATGTTCAAGCACCGCGGCGGACGCGGATGCAAAGTCCGAGGTTGACACGCGCTGGGTCCTCCTTGTCTGATCTTCATAGAGACGCCGTGATTCGTCGTGAATCAGGCAGCGGCGCCCAGTATAGCCTATCCAGGTCTGCGCTGCTTGCCATCCCGGCCAGAATGAACCATACTGGCTGGGTCCCGTACTGGTAAGACGCGCCCACGGGAAATGGCGCGGGAAGAGACAAACATGCCACGCGCTCGAAATCTGCAACACGACATACCCGAACAGCCTAGCCTGTTTCAGCCAGAGCAGGCGCAACAGGCAGCCCAGCGCGAGTTTCCACTCGTCCAGGCTCCCGCGCTCACTGCGGAATCGACGCTGGCCGGAGCCGCGCTCCCCTATGAGCACTATTTGCGGCGCACCGATCACTCCGTCTACACGGTGACGTGTTTCCTCTCAGATCTTCGTCTGCTCATAGAGTTCCTCGGGCATGACGTTCGCATCGGCAGCATCCAGAGAGCGGATCTGGTGGACTGGCTCTCGCATCTGCGCTGGGAACGCGACACAAAGCCGGCGCCCAAGACGATGGCGCGCAGGGTCACCTTCCTCAAGAACTTCTTTGGCTGGCTGGCCGCGGAATCCATTCTGAAGAGCGACCCATCCGCGAATATCGCGCTGGTGCGCCCGACACCTCCCCTGCCAGAACTGCTCTTTGAGGACGATGTCGCCAGGCTTGAGGCAGCGGCAGCGGACGACGTGCGAGCGCATCTGCTCGTGCTGCTGCTCCTGCATACCGGGCTTAAGAAAGAAGAAGTCATGCGGCTTCGGCTGCGGGATGTCGATCTCTCCGATCCGGCGCACCCCGCCATCGAGGTCCACTTTCCCGGCGAGGCGAAACGTCGCCGCGAGCGACGCATGGAGCTGCCCGCCATCTGGACGGACATCTACCAGCGCTACGTCGAGCGCTACATGCCGCGCGAATACGTATTTGAGTGCACAGATCGCAACCTGAACTACGTGCTCGCCTCGGCTGTCAAGCGCGCCGGCATCGAGAAGCGCGTGACACTCCAACTGCTGCGCGACATGTACGCCGTGCGGCAGTTGCGCGCGGGCGTTTCTCCGGATACGCTGCGCGAGCGGCTCGGCCTCTCTGAAGAAGCCTGGTACGAAACCGCGGAAAAGTATCGCAAGCTCGCCTTTCACGCTTAGAGGAGGACATCCGCATGCCGCTTTCCCCTGCTCCGATGCTACCTGGTACTTCGCCTCTTCCGGGGCCGGGGCAGCGTCCACCAGCTCGAAGCGCTCTGCGCGTGGCGGCACTCGCGGCAATTCCTGTCTTGCTCGTTCTCCTGGTGGCGGGCCAGCTCCTCCTGCCGCGCATGCTCTTTCTGGCGCCAGGCTTCGAAGCCCGGGCGGGTGGGGGCGACGGCGGCACGATACAGGCAGGCGGAGGCGTGTACTTTCAGGGCTTCGTCTATCCGTGGCTGCGCTCACAGGATGGCGGCGGCTACAACACACCAGCTTCCCTGCAAAACATGCAGTCTGAGGCTAACGTCTTCCACATGAATGCGGTCATCATTCCCGTCGTCGCGGATATGCCGGTTCGCGCCAGCAGCTCGATTCTGTGGCACAGCACAGACAGTGGCAACATCGATACGCTGCCCGAGCAGGATTACGTCGATGCTATCACCGCAGCGCGCAAGGCTGGCCTGATACCCATCCTCGAGCTGCAAATCCGGCAGTATGATCGGCTAAGTAACGGGAACACCAGCCCGGAGCTCGTGGGCAATGGCTGGGGGCAGGTCGCGTCGAACATACCGGTGGGCGTCGAGAATCCAGACGGATCGGTAGGGGCGCCGGTCGCTGTGGGCCAGCTTGAGCGCGGCTGGTTCAACAACTACACGGATTTCGCTGTGCACTATGCGCAGATTTCTCAGCGCTATCATCTGCCGTACTTCATCATAGGCGATGACTTGAGCCAGTTGACCTACGATACCAGCCAGACCAGCCGGCAAGCCGATCCACACGGTGTGGATAACGTCCCTGGCGAGAACTGCCCTTCCAGCGCGGGCCGGCGCGAATGCGAATGGCTGCACGTGATTCACGCGATCACGTCTCCCGGCTACGCGACGCTCGGCAGCCACACACCGCAGGTCGGCGCTGCGTATAAGGGCAAGCTCATCTATGCCGCGGGCTGGGGCTCGGTCGATGGCTCCACGCCACCCGAATTCGAGCAGATCCAGTGGTGGAGCGCGGTGAGCTACATTGGCGTGGATGCCGGGTTCCCGCTGACAAAAGATCTGGCGATAGCGGGCGTCAATACGCTAACGCAGGCGTGGCATGGCCTGGGCAAAGAGACTGCCGGGCAGGGCGATATCGTCTCGCGGCTCGCGGCTGTTTCCGCCAAGTTCGGCAGGCAGGTTATTTTTACTTCAGCAGGTTATCCCAGCGTTCTCGGATCAGCCTCCGCAGCGCCCATTACGAACGCGCAGCGCGACGATGACATGCAAATGAATGCCATGCAATCACTTCTCGTGACATTTTCGAGCCAATCCTGGTGGGCCGGCGTCTTCTGGTATGCGGATTATCCCATCGCGCCGCGTGAGTCGCAGCCGCACTGGGACGTCAGCACGAGCTGGGCGGGGAATTCGCTCGCCTCGAGCAAGATGGCGGGACAATGGCTCGCGGGCTTCTATAAGCCGTTCCCATTGCCGTGCTCATGCTGAGCTTGCCATGCCCCCTGTCACAGCGCGCATCTCGCTGGTCAAATCTGTCGCTTCGCCTGGCCGCTGGCATAGCGGCTGCCAGCGATCCTCTCGCACAACGGGACACAATTTCGAGAGGAGCAGACGCATGGTCAGACAAAAAGCGGAGCAGAACCTGGCTGACGATTGCTGGCAGTGTGGTGCGCATCTGCGCGCAGAATGGACCATCTGCCTCAACTGCGGGGCCGCGCGTGTCCCCGCCTCACGTGTGGAGAACCTGGCAACGCCCGCGAACGGCTGGTTATCTCCAACGGAGATGTTCGCACCGCCTAAGCGTTACGCGGCCCAGTATCAGGTCACCTTGGGTGACCTCTATCCGCAGCAGGATGACGACTCCCCGGCAGATGAGCCTGCGGAACCTGCCGAGCCATCCCACCGGCAGAACCGGCTGTTCGCGTTTTTCCGGCAGGTGTTTCGCGACGGCGGAGAAGAGCAGATGCAGGACTGAATCCGTCGCGCGGTGCCTCACCTGGGGCTTGCGTCTGGCGCCCGCCCGCGCCATGCCGTACGATAGAGCGATGTGAGCCACCGTAGTGTGGCCGGCTGTCGCATGCGCTCGCTTGCTGAAGGGGAGGTCCTATGCCCGCGCTGGATTTCGGCTGGGTAGTGCAACCAGTCGCTCGTCCCGAGCTTTCGCCGTCAGATTTGCGTGACTACAACATGGAAGCGCTGCGCTCACTGGGAGACCGCTTCAGCACGGTCTGGGTTGAAGACCACTTTCAGTGGAACGACCGTCCAACGCTCGAAGCGTTCTCAACGATGGCCTACATCGCAGGCGCTTCCTCCGGCTATTCGATCGGCTCGCTCGTTTTCGGCCAGAGCTACCGCAATCCCGCGCTGCTCGCGAAAATGGCGGCGAACCTGCACTACCTCAGCGGCGGGCGCTTCATCATGGGCATAGGCGCGGGCTGGAAAGAGGATGAATATCGCGCGTACGGCTGGCCCTATCCGTCCGCCAGCGTGCGCGTGGGCCAGCTCGAAGATACCGTCCAGATCATGCGCGCGATGTGGACCCAGTCGCCCGCCACGTACCACGGGCAATACTACCAGATCAACCAGGCATACTGTGAGCCGCGGCCAGACCCGATGATTCCCCTCCATATCGGCGGCGGAGGCGAGCGCGGCACACTGCGCATCGTGGCACGCTTCGCAGACGCCTGGAATTTCAATTTCGGCACGCCGGAAGAGATGCGCCACAAGCTCGATGTGCTGCGCCAGCATTGCGAGGTCGCAGGGCGCGATATGAACACGCTCCGGCTCACATACTATACCGTGGCGGATCTGCCGGACGATCCCGCCCGTTTTACTCCGCGAACGGATATGCACGTGCTCGGCCCATCACCGGAAGACGCGATCCAGCAACTACGGCCTTTCCTCGACCTCGGCGTGTCCCATGTCATGGTGCGTCCGACAAGCCTCGCATCGTTGCGACGGTTCCGCGATGAGGTTATCCCCGCGCTTGCCGCCGCATCATGAAGGCGCTACGTGGACGTAACGCGCTGCCAGAAGTCTTCGGCGCTCAGGGTATCCATATGGAGCAACTTGGTGCGACCTGCCTGCCCGGAGACAATGTGAATGGTGGAAGCCGGTACGCGCAAGCGTGAGGCGAGCAGGCGAATCAGCGCGGCATTGGCCGCTCCATCAACTGGCGAGGCCGTTACATGTACGCGCAGGAGGTCGCCATCCCGCTTGATGGCGTTGCGAGCGGCACGCGGTGTCACGCGGAGCTGAACGGTGACGCCAGCGTCCCGCTGTTTCTCTGAGGCTTGAGGACCGGCCGCGCCGCGCCTGCTCATCCAAACACCAGCGCGCTACAGAGCAGCCGGCAATCCCTGCATGATGAGCGCTTCAAGCGTGGCCAGCACCCAGATGGCAAAGATGAACGCGACCGTGCCGCTGATATCGAAGAAGCCCGCGCTCACTCGTGGAATGCGCTTTTCGATTGGCTCAAGCAGAGGCGCCGTTACATTCACGAAAAAGCGCACGAATGCATTTCCTGGTGGCAGGGGCAGCCATGAGAGGATGATCCGCACCAGCAGCAGGAGGATGAGAACCTGGAATACCACCGCGACGATGATATGAACGATATTGAGATGAAACAGGCCCATAGCGCACTTATCCTTCCTCACTACGCGTCATTTCAGTATACGACGCTACGCACGAGCCTGCGTAAGCACTTCAACGACGTGCTTGCGCGCAAACCGTTTTCTCCGGACATCTATAATCCGTACATGCTCGACATCTGTGGAAGTGGTGAAGAGGCGCTGGGCGGTATAGCCCAGGGGCCTTGCCACCGCGATCCCCGCGACCGTGCTCAGCATGAGCGAAAGGATGCGTGTGCGCGCACGCGGGGAAAGAAATCCCCACATCGATCCCGCGACGGCAAACGACGTGCCGACCGCCAGATTCGTTCCGCAATTGGGGTGAATCGCCAGCCACGTCTCGCCATCGCGCAAGCGTGCCAGCGCCTCATCAGCACATGCGCGCACAAGATCCGCATCGAGGTCCGCGAAGATCGTAAATCCGCGCGCGGATGAGCGGGCGCTCACATTAAGGGCAGGAATCCGGCGCGCCAGCAGTGTTACCGTAGCATGCTCAAGCGCATGGTTCCTGCGAACCGCCCTGCTGAGCACCAGATCACCCACTTCCACGATCCACCTGCTTTCCTGCTGCATCGCTCTCACAATTTTCGCCAGGCGTTCGCCCTGGCCGGTGGCCAGCGTGAGCGCGCCGTCACAGTCAATCGCGCCAGTCCAACGGACGCTCGCTCAGACCGCCGATGAAGAAGCATGCGCAGGCGGTCGCGCCCCAAACAGGCCGCGGCCAACGCGAATGAGCGTGGATCCTTCCTCAATCGCCACTTCAAAATCGTCCGTCATTCCCATGGAAAGCTCTTTCCACTCAGCACCGGACGCCAGTGGCACGTGCTCACGCAAAGTCCGCAGTAGCGCGCGCAGCTCCCGGAAGATGGGTCGCGCGTCTTCCGGGTCACTTACCAGGGGTGCCACCGTCATCAGCCCTTCGGGTCGCAGGTGCGGGAACCGCGCAATCTCCGTCGCCGCGCCGGTGAGATCAGCGGGGCTGAAGCCGGTCTTGGATTTCTCGCCCGCGACGTTCACCTCCAGCAGCACCGGCAACACCCTGTTCTGGGCGAGCGCCTGCCGGTTGAGCGTCTCAGCGAGATGAACGCTGTCAACACTCTGGACACGCGAAAAAAGCTGAACCGCGCGCGCAGCCTTGTTCGTCTGCAAGTGCCCGATAAGCTCCCAGACCGCGCCCGGCATCTCAACCTGGGATATCTTGCTTTGAGCTTCCTGCACCCTGTTCTCGCCGAACAGACGAAATCCCAGCGCGTAGGCATCCCGGATGAGATGGGCAGAGATCGTCTTCGTGACCGCCATGATCCGCACGTCACTCTCGGCGCGCCCACCACGCAAAGCAGCGGCGGCCACACGTGCGCGAAGATCTTGAGCGCGTCGCTCAAGTTGCTCGAATTGTCGACTCTCGTCCGGGTATTCCATAGCGTATGACATCTCCCAGCGCTGGGTCAGTGTCAGGTGTCTGCTTCAGTCCGATGGCAACGGCGAACCGTCCGGTGGGCGATGGCTCCTTTCGGTGCGAATAGAACAGGTCCGTGCGGCATCCCGTGCAATAGTCCGCGCGCTCGATATGCCCGGCCGGGATACCAGCGGCAAGCAGCTGGGCGTAGTTGGAGCGGCCAACGTCGAGAAACAGGCTCACGCCGGTCTTGCCAGCCTCAGTGCGCTCCTCAAAGTATGCTGTCTCCATAACGAGGGGGTCGCTGGCGAACGCGCGGCGCACTTCCTCGCCCACCGCGTAGCAGCAGCTCCCGATAGCTGGCCCGATGCCCACAAGCACATCAGCGCGCCTGCTGCCATAGCGCTGTTCCAGCGCCTCTAACGTGCGTAGAGCAACGGCTTGCGCAGTGCCACGCCATCCGGCATGAGCCAGGCCCACGACCCGCTGCCGTGGATCGTAGAACAGGAGCGCAGCGCAATCGCCAAACGCCCAGCAGAGCGCGAATCCCGGCATCGCCGTGATCATCGCGTCAGCGGCAATCGGGCGTATACGCTGCTGCAGCATCGCGGCATCAAGCGGGTCCGGCGGTATATAGTCATCCACGCAAAGCACATCAGATCCATGCACAGGTCGCGCCCCAACCAGCGGCAAGCCAAGCGCGGATATCACCGCATCCTTGTTGCGCGCGACCACGCTCGCATCGTCTCCCGTAACAAAACTGGCGTTCAGACCAGCGAATGGTGGCTTGCTATGCCCTTTGCGGCGGGTAAAGATGGCATGCGTCACATCTGGATGATCCGCGAATAGATCAAACTCTAGATACGAGGCATCAGCCGTAGAACGCTCAACCACGATTTTCCCTCACCGGCGACCCGCGCGCCATCTCCAGGTCATCGAGTCATGCCTGCACGCGCACAGATCCTGCAGAGATTGTAGCATGCGGGTCGTCTGATCGAGCGCAGACGTGGGAGCCCCGGGGCAGTATAATGGCCTATGCAACCTGTTGCGGCTCTTACCGGTTGCGAGGAGGCTCATGCATGACTCGTATAGGCGTCATCGGGACGGGGGCCTGGGGAACCACCCTTGCCAGGATGATCGCGCTTGAGCAGATCCGCTTGGCCGAGGCAAGCGGCAATGGCTACCCGGAAGAGGAAGTAACGCTGTGGGACCACAACGCGCCGCGCGCGCGCGCGATGCAGTGGGAACGCGTCAACACGGCATACCTTCCGGGATTCCCCTTGCCTGCCAACATTCGCGTGACGAGCGATCTGGCCGAAGCCGTGGCCGGACGCGAAGTCGTGGTGATCGTGACGCCATCACAGCGGCTGCGCGAAAACGCGCGCGAGCTCGCGGATCTTCTCGGCCCGGAGACAATCGTCATCACCGGCAGTAAGGGGCTTGAACTGGGAACCCACCTGAGAATGACGCAAATCCTCGCGGAGGTGCTCCCCAGAAGTACACGCATCGCGGCACTCAGCGGGCCGAATCTTGCCATGGAGATCGCTCGCGGATTGCCCGCGGCTGCCGTAATCGCGGCCAGCGACGCCGAGACCGCGCTCAAGGGGCAGGCGGCTCTCAGCACGGCAACCTTCCGTATCTACACGAGCGACGACGTCGTGGGAGTGGAACTGGGCGGCGCGCTTAAGAACATCATCGCGCTCGGAGTGGGCGTCAGTGACGGGCTGAATTATGGGGATAACGCCAAAGCGTCATTCATGACACGCGCACTGGCCGAAATATCTCGCCTAGCACTGGCGGCTGGCGCGAATCCGCTCACACTCGCCGGGCTGGCAGGCCTGGGCGACCTCATCGCGACGTGCATGAGCCCCCTGAGCCGGAACCGCACGCTCGGACTAGAGCTCGCCAAGGGCCGCGCCCTGCAAGACGTGCTGGCGGAGCGCAAGACTGTTGCGGAAGGGGTGGCGACGACACGCGCGGCGCTGGAACTCGCGGCTGTTCTGGATGTCGAATTGCCTATCACCGCTGAGATCGCCAGCGTCCTGTTCGAGGGGAAATCCGTCCGGGAGGCCGTCCGGTCGCTGATGATTCGTGACCAGAAACACGAACTGACGGGCCTTTAACGCGCAATCAACGAGAAAGACACTGGCCGCCAGCGCAATACCGGCGGCCACATGCATCTGCGAAACAGACACCACGACGGCTACTTCGCGACAGTCGCTCCTTCAAGCCGCTCTCCGCGTTCCGTGCGGTCCGCCGGTCGCTCAGGCCGTTTGCCACGAACGAGCCAGACGCGCGCTGGTGAATACTTGAGCACGTACTCAGCCGTCTCGCCAATCTCGAACTGACCGCTCATGCCTTGCTGGTACGGGAGTCCCAGAATGAGCAGGGCACAGCCATGCGCTTCGGCCTCATCCACGAGACTCTGGCCAAAACTGCGCGACTGCACTACCTCGGTATCAATGCGAACGTGCATCTGCGCCGCAACGTCGTTTACCCGCTGGAGCGCCCGCTGGGCGGCATCCGTCTCACTTGGCATTTCCGCATCGATGGGCAGCTTCCGCGGCACCTCGATGCCGTACACCGCGAAGACACTCACCTTCTTTGCCAGCGCCAGCTGGCAAGCCAGTGTTATGACCTCAGTGTCAAGGTCATCGCCTCTGACTGCGACCAGGATATTGCGATTTCCTTGAGCATTACTACTGTCCATGTCATCCAGGGGGAGCATATCAGGCTTTGCCTGCTTGTTACCTACACTCATCTGCTCTGGATGATAACCATCAATGATCTTGGTGGCATGACCGGCGGGAAACCCCAGCCGCTCAAGAAGCCCCACAGTTGTATCCTCCTGGGAAATCCAGCCAACGTGATCGGCGTGGCCGGCCCAAGGCTCTTAGAACGACATCATGCCCACATCTGGTCACGATGTCCATGCTTCTCGCGATATCGCGCCAACCTTGAAAACACTATCGCAGAGGACATGCCAGACGGCGATTCTGGCTCGACCGAAAGCGATTATATCATCGCTGGCGTGGTATACCAGTCCCTGTCACCCCGCTTGCCGCCAACATTACAAAGTTCTTAACTTCAACTCAGAAAACTCTAAGATTACGTCCGCGCGGAAGCGCGAAACGCGCCCTTTCACGCCCTGTCTAGGGCACCGGCCGGCCAGCAGTGTTACAATACAGGCCGGAAATTTCGACTTGAGCATGATGGCGAAGGGCAAGTATGGAAACCACTCCACTACGCCACACGCCATCAACATAATATACGATCCAGTTACACAAAAGTCTTGTCTTCTGGTGAGGAAGTATGCCTATGGATAACGCCGAATCCTCCAGCCTGGCGCCGCGTCAACCTGGCGCGGCTGCATCCGATGGCGCGCTCCAATGGAAGTGCCCCGGCGTGAGCGTTCGCAAGCGCTGGATGACGGGAACCGGCGTCGCACTCGCCGCCGTCGTCTTTCTCCTGATCGGCTTCACGCAGGGTGCGATGCTCGCCAGCACAATCATTGGCATCATCTTCATCGCCTGTTTTGTCTGGTACCTGCGCATCGTCGCGCCCGTTCCGTTCACCCTCACGCTGACCGCTGACGGCATCTCACGAACCGAGCAGGGAGGCGAACCGACGTTCGTCGCGTGGGCGGGAGTCGCGAAGATCAAGCAGGAAGTTTTCAAGAACGGCACGGCTGTGAGCTTGACGCTCTACAAGCGCGTGGGCGAAAGAGGATTGCACCGCGCCTGGGTTGTATACCGCGATGATATTCCACGCTTTGATGACCTTTTGGTTGCCGTACGCGATCGGTTGCCGTCGGAAACGCCGTGGATTGTAGAACAGGTTCACGAATAAGCTGGCCCCGGTACACGTGGGCCATGAGAAAGGGTGCGAACACGCATGGGGTTTCGCGATATTCCGTTCTGGGGTCGCGTCGCGGGTGAAGTCGCGGGCGCCGGCATCGACCGGCTCGGCTCCAGAACGTGCGCGCGTAAAGGTCACAAATGGCGCGACGTCTCGGCCATCGTGCTCAAGAAGGACGGCAGCGCCGAGCTGATGCCGCGTGGAACCGCGCAACGCTGCGCGCGCTGCGGCGCTGAACGGGAGAAGCCACAGGAATGAATGCGGTCGAGTTGATTCGCCAGAAGCGCGATGGCTTGCGCCTTGATCCTGATGCTATCGACTGGCTGGTTCAAGGGTATACGCGCGGCGAAGTGCCGGATTATCAGATGGCAGCGTTTCTGATGGCTGTCGTCTGGCGGGGCATGGATGCCGGTGAAACTGTGGCGCTGACGCTGGCGATGCTGCGCTCTGGTACGGAGCTGCGCGCCCGCGACCACGTCCATCCGGTCGCCGATAAGCACAGCACCGGCGGAGTTGGAGATAAGGTCACGCTGGCCGTCGCCCCGCTAGTCGCCGCATGCGGGCTGCCCGTCGCGAAAATGACGGGCAGGGGGCTTGGCCATACCGGCGGAACCGTGGATAAACTCGAATCCGTCCCCGGTCTGCGCACTGCTCTGACGCAAGAGGACTTCATTCGCCAGGTCGAAACAGTAGGACTCGCTCTTTCGGCACAGTCAGCTGACCTCGCACCCGCCGATGGCGCCATGTACGCGCTGCGCGATGTGACCGGCACCATCGATAGCATTCCCCTGATCGCCGCCAGCATTATGAGCAAGAAGCTCGCGGTAGGACCATCCCATCTCCTGCTGGATGTGAAGGTGGGCGCGGGTGCCTTCATGAAGACGCGTGCTGATGCGCGCGCGCTCGCCCGCACGATGGTGCGGATCGGCACGGATGCGGGCGTCGAGACGGCAGCGGTGATCTCGTCCATGAATCAGCCGCTTGGGCTAGCCATTGGCAACGCGCTGGAACTGGCGGAAGCTGTTGCCGTGCTGCGAGGCAACGGTCCGGCTGATATCACCGAGCTGTGCCTGCACGAGACGGCCACGTTGCTGCGTATGGCCGGGTTGGTGAGCGACGAGGCAGAGGGGCACGCCAGAGCGCAACGCGCCATCGAGGAGGGCTCAGGGCTGGCGAAGCTGCGCACCGTCATTGAGGCGCAAGGCGGCGATCCGCGCGTGATCGACGACGCCACGCGACTGCCGCGGGCGCCTTATATTGAAACGGTCGCCGCGCCGCGATCGGCCCATATTGCCGGAATCGATGCGGAACGCGTGGGGCAGGCGTCGGTGCGCCTCGGCGCGGGTCGCCTGCGCAAGGGAGATCCAATCGACCATGCGGTCGGTTTTGTGCTGTGTGCGAAAACCGGTGACTGGGTGGATGAAGGCGCCCCGCTGCTAGAGATACATGCGCGTACCGAGCGCGATGCCCGCGCCGCGCGAGAGGACGTCTTGAGCGCGTACACCTGGTCAGCAGAGCGGCCAGAGACAGAGCCTCTTATCCTCGAATCCATTCGCGCGCGCTAGCGGCGCCGTGGGAAAAGGGGCGGAGGCGCGCCTCCGTCCCCGCTCCGCTGCAGGCACCTCAAAAGGCTCGCTGTCTGCCAGACATATTCACCAGCACCAGGCCGATGACGAATCCGCTGATCAACCCGCCCAGATGGTCGTAGGTACCGATATTGGCAGCCGAGAACGAGAAATACAGGTTGAGCAGCAGCCAGAAGACCCACTGACCAATGATGGCGTTTCCCGCCGGGCCAAAGCTGCGCCTGCGCACCAGAATAAACGCGCCAAACGCGCCGAAGATGCCGAAGATCGCGCCTGATGCGCCCAGCGCGATAACGTTCGGCGTCATGAATGCCTGGGCCAGACCGCCAACGATGCCAGACACGAAGTAAATCGCCAGAAACCGGCGCGTTCCAAAGACCTGCTCCGTGATGACCCCCACGAAGTAGAGTGAGAGCATATTGAGCCCGATATGGATGATGCTCTCGTGCAGGAACATTGCCGTCAGCACGCGGTAGAACTGCACAGGATCCTGGATCATGAGCTGGCCTACCTCAACGCCGTTGTAATAGAGCGGATTATTGAGTGAATAGGCAGTCACGATGTTGCCCGATAGCACTGCGCCGAGCAGATAGATCGCCACGTTTACAGCGATCAGGGTGAAGGTCGCCACCGGCACGCCACGCGTGTAGAACCGCGCCTGGATCATACGCCGTCGGACCGGCGAGCGCTGGGCAACTTGCTGCCGCGGCGGCATAGGCATCACACGCGGCGATTCGCCGCCTTCGCCCGGCGGCGTGACCGGCGTGTAGGCAGGCGGCTCCACTTTCGGGAAGAGGTGTCCCCACTCACGTATTCCAGAAAGGCGTGCCGCTTTGGAGGTCGCGTTCTGGGCATCGTAGCTATTGCCCAGCTGGCGATAGCAAAACGCGCGCAACGCATGCACATACGCCTGACCGGGACTCAACCGCTCGGCCTCATCCAGCTTCCCAATAGCTTCGACATACTTCTTGTCGACCACCAGCAGCAGCGCCTGCGCGAGAGCGGCATCGCCCGACCCGGGAGCAAGCCGCAACACCTCGCGGCACCCCATATAGACATAGGTCATGTTGCCAAGCGCCAGATAGGCCTTCGCGATACCCAGATGGCCCGCCACCGCGCCGGGGTCCTGCTGAACAATGCGAGAGAATTCATCCGCCGCCGCCTGCACCTCGCCACGCATAAGCAGATCTTCCGCATGCGCTACCTGAGCACGTACGTCAATTTGTTGATCCATGCCGGAATCCAGTTCTACTGCCGTATCTCAAACATCAAAAGAGATTTACCAACACATCAGTACCTACTACGGACAACACCGGCCTTGTGTTTCCGTTCAGCAAGGCTAGCCAGCGATTACCGCCAGAAGTGAGAAGATGAACACTGAGACAGCAATATAGCCATTTATGTTGAAGAACGCCACACTCAGTTGCGAAAAGTCATCCGGGCGCACGAGCCGGTGTTCCATGATGAGCAGCCAGGCGGCAGCGGCAACACCAATCCAGAATGGCCATGCCAACCCGAGAATACCACCAACCGCCGCAAGTAAGCCAACTGAGACCCCGTGCATGATCTCAGATACCTGGAGCGCCCGTTCCGGACCAAAGCGCGCGGGGATCGAATGCAAGCCGTGCGTGCGGTCAAACTCGATATCCTGGCAGGCATAGATCAGGTCGAATCCGCCAACCCATAGTGCCACCGCCAGCCCCAGCAAGAGAGGTGGAATCCAGTTCTGGATGGTGAGCGAAGGATTCACAGCCAGCCAGCCGCCAATCGGCGCGATGCCGTCCGTCAAGCCCAGCGCAAAGTGGCAAAGCCACGTGAAACGCTTCGTGTACGAGTAGCCGACCAGAAAGATCACCGCGACCGGCACTAGCTTCAGGCAGAGCGGATTGAGCTGCCACGCGGAGATGCACAGGACCGCGCCCGAAATGACGGCGAAGAATGCCATCTCTCCCGTGCCTAGCAGACGGCGGGGCAGAGCGCGCCCGGCCGTGCGTGGATTTTTTTCATCCAGGCGCGCATCGATTAGCCGGTTGAGTGACATCGCGACGGTCCGCGCACCGACCATCGCCAGTGTGATCCAGAAGAGCTTGTCCCACCCAGGCCACCCATTATTCTCACGAGCCGCCAGCGCCATGCCGAGATAAGCGAATGGCAGCGCGAAAATCGTATGTTCGAACTTGATCGCTTCGAGGAAGATGCGCGTCTTTTTCGCTGCGCGCGCGGGCGCTGAGGTCTTGCTTCCGGCCTCAATATGCATACGGTATATCACTCTCAGTGCTGACGATTGTCTGGCATGTTCCACGGTCAATTATAGCCTTGCGCGCTGTGCTGAGGCTATGCGCCCGTGCGCGCACCGTAACGCGCGATCCATCACCCGCCCCTCCCCACGGTTGCGGTTTCACCTCGTTCACCGGTCGCGGCGCAGATTCATGAAACATGTTGCGACATCCACGACTCTAAACTCGAAAGATCGTTTGTCGCAGCGGCGAGCAACGGCATGGCAGATCGTTATTCCGGCGCGTCGGATGCCGGGCAATCATATTGAGGGGGATGTGTATGGCTGAGACACCGATGATCGCTGGGAGCTACACATTCGATCCTTTCGCGCGTCATCAGTTTTACCACGATGTGAATCAGGCCCTCGTACGGATGGCGCTCTCGCGCCTTGACGCGGAGCGACCTGCTGGTGAACGTGTGCGGGTGGTCGAGCTGGCTTCAGGTACTGGAGCGGTCACCGAGCTGATCCTGGAAGAGCTGGAACGGCTCGGTAGAGATGGCGACGTGATCGGTGTAGAGCCGTCGTTTGAGGCGATAGACGTGGCGCGCAACCGCCTCGCGGGCCGTCTTGTGACCTTCGAGCAGGGCGACATAGACCACCTCTCAGCCATCACCTCGAACGCGGACGCCATCTTCTTCTGCAATGCCATTCACCTCATCCCAAACAAGCAGGATGTCGTGGCGAAAATCACCAAAGCGTTGCGCGTCGGCGGATTCTTTGCCTGCAACAGCTCGTTCTTTACGGGTGCCTACGCGGCAGGAAGCGAGCGTTTTTACCACCTCTGGACCCGCCGCGCGCTCGGGTGGCTGCGCAAGCACCATGAGGGCGTCCGGACGAGTCGCAGCGAGAAGGCCACGGCGATGCAGTGGCTCACGCCGGATGATTACGCGGAACTCATGCGCTCAAACCATCTCGAAATCACGAACATGGAGATGGAAACAGTGCAGATGCCATTGCGCTCGTGGCAGGATATTGGCCGGTACTGGCTCTTTATCGAAGGCGCCCTGCCGGGCGTGCCGATTCCCATCGCCGCTGATGCGCTCGAAGCGGCGGCGGCTGAAGCATTTGAAGAGTTGCGGATTACAGCGGTGCCGCGCAACTGGCTGCAAATGGTGAGCAAGCGCACAGCCTGAGCGGCACGCGTGCGATCAGTGTGCGTTGAGCTGCCACGACGGTGAACTGCCAGCCGCCGCGCGCCCTGGGTGAGCCGGGATGCGTCTCTGCTCACCCAGGCATATCTAACGATCGTCCTTTCTCAGAATGATCACCGCGTTGTGGCCGCCAAATCCCATTGAATTGGAGGCAGCGACCTGAATGGGTTGCTTGCGCGCAACATTCGGCACGTAGTCGAGATCACATTCCGGGTCAGGCGTGACGTAGTTTATCGTCGGCGGCATCACGCCATCGCGAAGGGCAAGCGCCGTAATTGCCACCTCGATGCCGCCTGCAGCGCCCATGAGATGCCCCGTCATGGACTTGGTCGAGCTAATCGCCACGTGGTGCGCATCTTCGCCAAACACGTCCTTGATGGCTGACGTTTCGTCACGGTCGTTGAACTTCGTAGACGTGCCGTGCGCGTTGATATACTCAATCTCAGCGGGTCGCATTTCCGCCTTGCGCAGTGCGCGCCGCATCGCTCTGGCGAGTCCCGCGCCGCCAGGTGCTGGCTCTGTGATGTGGTGGGCATCGGAGGTCGCCGCATAGCCGACCACTTCGGCATATACATGCGCTCCGCGAGCGCGCGCGTGCTCCAGATTCTCCAGCACGACAACACCTGCGCCCTCGCTGAGCACAAAGCCATCTCGATCAGCATCGAATGGCCGGCTGGCATGCTGCGGATCATCATTGCGGCGCGAGAGCGCGTGCATGATGCTGAATGCGGCGAGTGTCATCGGCGTGCTGCCGGCCTCCGCGCCACCTGCCAGCATGGCCACTGCGTCACCGCGTTTGATGATCTCACAGGACTCGCCAATCGCGTGAGCGCCGGTCGCGCATGCGGAGACGGTCGCGAAGTTCGGCCCGCGCGCGCCAAACCGCATCGAGACGAATCCAGAAGCCATATCAGCGACCATCATCGTAATGAAGAACGGGCTGATACGGTCTGGCCCCCGGTCGAACAAAATCCGGAATTGCTGGTCAAGCGTAGTGAGGCCGCCGCTGCCAGAGCCAATCACCACGCCGACGTCGTCAGGCATGGAGGCGATATCAAGTCCCGAATCGTTGACGGCCTGCGTAGCCGCTGCCATCGCGAACTGCACAAAGCGGTCCGTGTGGCGCACGTCCTTCCGGTCAAGATATTCCAGCGGGTCGAATCCTTTGATCTCGCCCGCTATCCGCACGTCGTGTTCGCTCGTATCGAAGAGCGTGATTGGGCCAATACCGGATGTACCTGCGCATAGTGCCTGCCAGGTCGTTTCTCTATCATTGCCGACCGGTGTGATCATGCCGATACCGGTGATGCCTACACGTACCGTCATTCACGTGCCTCTTTGCGCATGGTGCCCCCTAGACCGAAATAGTTTGGCTTCCAACTGGACCAATCAGCAGGAGATATGCCACGTGGCAGGTTGTTGCTGACTCATCCGCTACATCGTAGCAGATGGCAATCGCTGGTCGCTAGTGGTTGTTGCGCTCCGCTGGTGCGCTTCCCGATCAGCCGACTAGCTCGAACGCCAGAACGTCATCGCCAAAGCGGAGCTGATCGCCATGATGGAGCAGCGATTCACTCGTGACGCGCGAGCCATTGATGTAGGTGCCGTTGCGGCTCTTGTTATCTTCCACGTACCAGTTCGAGCCGCGCAGCATCAGCCGCGCATGATGCCGTGATATCGTCGGATCGGGAATGACGATATCGTTTCCGTGCATGCGGCCAATTGTCGTCGTCTTCTGCAAAACGAAGGCGGTGCCGCTCAACACGCCATTACGCAGTGTCAGCCGGCATTTCTGGCCGTTGCTCTGTCCTACTAGAGGGCCATCCACAGGTACCGAAGACGCCAGCAACTCGAATCCACATGACGTGCAGTAGTGATTCTGGGGGAGGTTGCGCGCTCCACACCGGCCACAGACGACCGCTGCCGTCTCGACGTGGGGAACGGGCACCAGCGCTCCCTGAGCGCTGCCGGGCTGTATTGGGCTGGTGGGCGCCGCATTGCGCCGTGGGCTGCGCACCTCGGCCGCGGTGGCACTCAACTGGTCAGCCATCTCCTTCGCGCGTTGAAATCTTCCCCGTGGATCTTTCGCGAGCGCCTTGAGGATGATCGCGTCGACAGCCGCTGGTACACCCAGAACGAGTGACGACGGCCGGGGCGGTGGCTCCTGCTGGTGCTTCAGCGCCACTGCCACAGGCGACTCCGCCACGAAGGGCAGGCGCCCCGTGACACACTGGAAGAGCACGACGCCGAGCGCATAGATATCCGTGCGGCCATCCACAATGCCATTGGGTATGCTCTGCTCCGGCGCCATATATTGCGGCGTACCGGCGTTATGGCCACTATGGGCAAAGGTGCTGTTCGCCTCGAGCATCGTGGCGATCCCAAAATCAGAGAGCAGCAGATAATCATCTGAGCGCATGAGCATATTGCCCGGCTTCACATCGCGATGGATAACGCCGTGCTCATGCGCATAGTCAAGCGCCTGCGCGGCCTGAGCAATCAACTCTAGCGCGCGGGCAAGCTCCATGCGCGTGCCCTGCTGCTCACCACGCACGATGTGCTCGCGGAGAGTCTTGCCAGGGATGTATTCCATCACCAGATACGCCCAGCCCTTATCCTCGCCGAAATCATAGACCGGCACGATATGGCCATGATTCAGATTGGCGACGACACGCGCCTCCGTGTAAAACAGGTCGACGAAACGCTTATCCACACCGGAATCGGCGTGCGTCGGGATCACCTTGATGGCCACATTGCGCCCCAGTGGCTGCTGCACGCCTCTGTAGACGTGCGCCATTCCACCATAGCCGATCATCTCCAGCACCTGATATTTGTGGTCCAGCTCCTGGCCAGTCAGATCACGTGTCGGATTGCTTTGAGCGCCCAACTATGGCCTCCAATTCCTCGCCTCGACTCCCTCCACCTGCCCACAGGAGACGAGATGCCGTGCGCTATCCCGTAACATCTAGCTCATTATGGACGCTAGCGACACCAGAAACGTGCCACGTATCCTGTTCCGCCGTCGCACGGTGGCGTTGTGAGGGCACCGTTCCACGCAGGGTCACTTCGCCTGCCGCCACCTCTACGTGAATACGACTCACATAGGGCGCAAGTGCCGGATTCTCGTTCAGCAGCCGCCACACATCGCCTGCGATATCGGCATCGGCGCGTGGCACCTCGGCAGACGCGATCTGCTCCGCCGTCGCGGCCAGCCGCACGGTTCCCTCGCCGCCAAACGGAGATCGACCGCGCTCATCCTCCTTGGCCGAGAGAATCCACGATGCCGGCACAAGCACCTCGCGCCCCGAAACAGGCAGAAGCGCTGCCAGGCGGCTAGACGCCTCTTCCGCGACTGCTTCGACGTCGCCACGCACGCGCACGAGCAGCGCCTCGACGACACCCGCTCCGACGACTACCACGCCTTCCAGCTTGCCCACGAACCCCTCATCGCAGAGCACCCGCATACCGCCGCGCATCTCTACGATATCGGGCGCGGGAACGGGCGATAGCGGCTGCCGATCATGCAGCGGGATCGTCTTTGTGACCGCACGCCAGCGCAACGGCAGTGCGGACTCCTCAAGCTGAAACCATGCCTCTCCGGTCGAGGGTCGCAAGCGCACGCTCACAAGACGTCCCGATGGCCCATGCACGCCTCGAAAGCGCTCCGGCACATTCGGAAGGTCCTCTCCGCGCAGTTTGCGGCCGAAACGAAAGATACGGCGCATACGCGCATCCTCCCCACGTTGCGGATTCGTACGTCGCGGGCTGACACTTTCAACACGGACATCAAGACCCTTTGAACGCCTGCTCTCCCGAAAGCACAAATGATTACGCTCTATTTTACTCGCAAACGGACGTACAGTTGTGAGCGTCTGTGCCGCTGAGTGCCGCAGCCACAATGATCGCGAAAGCCATGCCAGTTGAGCACCATCACTCCCACGTCAGTCCGGCTCTAGCGCGCGCAAGAAAGCAGGTGTACAATCGAGAGACAGGTATCCCCGCCAGCGGATACACCTGGCGAGAACGATCTATTCGGTAGCACGTCCATGGTAGAGTCCAACCTGGAGGAAGACGTTCATGAGTCAAAATCTCATGCTACTTATCATTGCCGCGGTGCTCTCATTACCGGGCGGATTATTCATGGCGTACATCATGAGCATGGCGCGCGCGCGCTGGGCGGCATTGCTCGGCGGCGTGATAGGCGCTGCCGTGATCGGGGCCGGCGTCTATTTCTTCGTCGAAACGGGCCACGTCAGCATCGACGGACTTTCGTATTTCCTCGGCTCGTTCTTCGCCTGCTCGATGGGCGTCTTTGCTGGCGCGCTGGTGGCCAACTTCCTCGTTGGGTCCGGCAGTGGTTCGACGGGCCTCACCAGCCAGGAAGTCTAATGGAGCGTTTGGGTGGTGAGAGCCTCCGCTTTGGAGCCTCACCACGGACGCTCGCTCGCCTGTTCCGCGTTTCCCCGCTTCATCTCAGTTCGGCACGACCCAGCGATTCGCCTCAGGCTCCGCTTCGGACCGCAGCGTCAGCCCCAGAACACCCGCAAGCTCGCGCAGCGTTCGCGCCTGCGCGGCGGAGCCAGTTGCCCGTGCGCTGCCAGCCAGCCGGTCGAGCGCGGCTAGAGCGCGTGGAGACTGGAAATCGTCTTCTATCGCCGCGAGAAATTCGATGCGTGCCTGGTGTGAGGCATCGTCCGCTTCTACCGTATCTTCAGCGGCATCAGCCAGGCGCGTAGAGGCGGCAATCCGCTCCGCAAGCGCGGCACTTTCGCGCATGTTCTCCAGCGTGTATTCCCACTCTTCGCGGTAATGATGCGAAAGCAGCATCAGGCGGATGGCGTCCGGCGTGTACTCTTGCAGCAGATTGCGCACGAGTATGAGGTTACCGAGCGACTTGCTCATCTTTTCGCCGTCGAGCCGGACCATCGCACAGTGCATCCACGTCCGTACGAAAGGATGCGTGCCGGTCGCGTTTTCACTCTGCGCGATTTCGCAGGTATGGTGCGGGAACATCAGGTCAGCGCCGCCGCCGTGAATATCTATGGTCGGGCCAAGGTACCTCACGGCCATCGCGCTACACTCAATATGCCAGCCGGGCCGTCCTGCTCCCCACGGGCTGGGCCACGCTGGCTCTCCACGCTGCTGCCCCTGCCAGAGCACAAAATCCAGCGGGTCTGCCTTGCGCGGATCATCGGGATAGTTGCCCCGCTCGTTCGCGGTCGCGAGCCAACTCGCGTATCCATGAAAGCCCGCGGCCTCCGCCAGCTTGCCGAAGCCGGGGTCCTTACGGACGGAGAAGTAGACCCACCCATCCCGCACGTATGCCAGGCGCTTTTCCAGCAGGCGCTCGATCAGCTCGATCATCGTGGCCGTTTCACCGCTTGCCTTCACGTAATGCGTCGGAGGTGCCACATTGAGCGCCGCCAGATCCGAGACATACCGCACGGTCTCGCGATGGCCAAGCTCATCCCACGCCATGCCAACTTCTCGCGCCTTGCGCAGGATGTCGTCGTCGATATCGGTGACGTTTTGCACGTAGTTCACGGCCAGTCCACGCCATCGCAAATAGCGGATCAGTGAGTCGTATACCACATTGATGAACGCGTGCCCAAGGTGAGTCGTGTCATAGGGCGTGATGCCACAGACATAGATAGAGACCTGATTATGTTCGGGAACGAGCGGCTGAATCCGCTGAGTGAGGGTATTGAACAGACGCATACAAGAAATTCCTTACCGGAATATCCGGTCATGAAGGCGAAATAACGTGTCGGCATTAGACGAAGTACGATCGGCCAGCTCTGCTTCGTCCATTCCTCGCAGGTTCGCGATATGCCGCGCCGTCATCATGACGTTGCGCGGCTCGTTGCGCTTGCCACGCACAGGCTGCGGCGCGAGATACGGGCTATCTGTTTCGACCAGAATGCGGTCGGCGGGGGCCCATCGCGCGACTTCCGCCAGCTCTGTATTGCGAGGATACGTGACCGGCCCGGCGAAGGAGAGATAGAACCCGATATCGAGCACCTGACGCGCCATCGCAATATCGCCGATGAAGCAGTGAAATACGCCGGTCAATTCGTTGCCGTGCGCGCGAAGCAACTCCATCAGATCGCCAAATGAATCACGGTTATGCAGGATGACAGGCAGATCCAGCTCGCGGGCAAGCGCGAATTGCGCGACTAATGCGTCACGCTGAACCGTGCGTGGCGAGAGATCCCGAAAATAGTCAAGGCCAATTTCGCCGATGGCGACGACTTCAGGCGAGCGGGCAAGCTCGCGCAGGACCGCGAGCGTCTCCTCAGTCAGCGTCTCGGCATCGTGGGGATGCGTGCCAACAGCGGCGAACAGGCGCCCGGGGAAAGCGCGCGCAAGCTCAACCGCGCTCAGGCTCGATGGCAGGTCTGTGCCAGGCACGATGATGCGCTCGATACCTGCCGCCAGCGCAGCCTGGATAATCGCTTCGCGGTCGGCATCAAACTGCCTCACCTGAACGTGCGCATGGGTATCTACGAGCACAGATATGAGCCTTCCCGTCTGGAGTGGTGTATGTTCGTGCCTCGTCGAAAGCTGCCTCACTGACAGCATTACGTAGTATAGGGGCCGTGCGCGAAGCGTGTCAAACATACTACGGCTGGTTATTCTCCGGTTCCACCAGATCTGTCGGATATCTGAGATGCGTTTAGTTAGACGAACGTGATACCATCTCTCAGGGAGTGAGACACATGACTGACACCAAGCAAGAGATGGTTCTACCAACCTACCGGCAGTTGTTCCAATCCAGAGACTTTGCGCGCCTGAGCGTTGGCTCGCTGCTGGCGCGCTCAGCCTCGCAGATCTGGCAAATCGCGCTTGTCCTCTTCGTGCTGCAGACGTACCATTCGCCGCAGCTCGCGGGCACAGCCGTGTTCCTCAGCGTGGCTCCCGGCCTGGTGATCAGCCCCATCGTCGGCGCATTACTCGACCGCCACGGTCGTGTGCGCTTCATCCTGCTCGACTACAGTTTCGCGGCGCTCTCACTCTTCGTCCTCGGCATGATCGTTCGCGTGGGAGCACTGACACCAGCAATCCTGCTCGTAATCGCCGGTCTCACGTCGCTCACCAGCCCGATGAGCGCCAGCGGCACGCGCGCGCTCTTTCCGATTATCGTGCCGCGACCACTCTGGGATCGCGCGAATGCCGTGGATAGCGGCATCATGGCACTGGCAACCGTAGTTGGCCCAGCACTGGCTGGATTGCTTGTCGGTTGGACGGGCGGCGCGGGCGCCTTCATCGCCACCTCGATCTGCTTCGTGGCCGCCGCGCTCGCGGTCGCTGGCCTCCACGAGCCGCATACGAGCAGCAGTAGCGATGGCTCGCTGCTGCGCTCGGCCTGGCGCGCGCTCACCTATGTGCTGCGCCACCCGACGCTGCGCGGCGCGATGCTCACGCTCTGGATGGGAAACATCGGGTTTGGCATCATTACTGTCGCGCTGCCAGTGCTGGTGTTCACGGATTTTCACGCGGGCGCCGAAACCGTTGGCATTCTCTGGTCTGTCTCTGGAGTAGCGACCGCCATTGCCGGAGCCTACGTCGGGCGTATCGATACGGAGCATCGTGAGCGGCTGATCGTCGCTATTGGCATGGCCATCGCGGCGCTCGGCACGGGTGTGCTCCTGCTGCCCGCGAGTGTCGCGACGCTCCTGGCATCCATGATTCTGCTGGGGGTTTCCGCGGCGCCGATCGACATCGGGTTGTTCTCCGTGCGCCAGCGTCGCACCGACCCTGCCTGGTACGGTCGCGCCTTCGCCGTCTCGATGAGCCTGAATTTCGCCGCGATGCCGATTGGATCCGCGCTCGGCGGCCAGATTTCGGCATTCTCGGTCGCGCTGGCTCTGGGAATCGCGGCGCTGGCGCCGGTCGTTGGAGCGGTCTTCGCGATAACGACGATTCCCCTCAGGCACGACCAACAGTTTTAGCGGTCAGGCGTCGGGGAGTTCTGCAACGCGAGCGCGAGGCGATAGATAGCCCGCCGAGGGTAACCAGATTCGGCGGCGATCCGCGCTGCCGCATCACGCGTCGAGACCCCTTGCCCAAGCAGGCGGGCCAGGCGCTCGCGGATGACACTTTCCGGAAGTTCGATACCGTCCGCACCCGCATCCGGCTCGGCGCCTGCGATCACGATGGTGAACTCGCCCCTGAGCGCGTCGCGCGCTTTCAGCGTCGCCAGCGCATCTGACAGCCTGCCCCGCAACCACTCCTCGTGGAGCTTGGTCAGCTCACGGGCGATTGCCACCTGACGGTCGCCCAGCACGGCCAGCGCATCTTCGAGACATGCGATTATGCGATGCGGCGCTTCGTACAGGATGAGCGTCCACGGTTGGGTGCGGATGAGCTTCAGATACTCGCGCCGCTCGGCGGGCTTGCGTGGCACAAAGCCGAGGAAGAGAAACGCATCAGTGGGCAAGCCTGAGGCGACAAGCGCGGCGAGCGCCGCGGACGCGCCGGGGATGGGAATGACGGGGTAGCCGGCGGCCAGCGCATCCACGACAAGCTCATGCCCCGGATCGGAGACCGCCGGTGTGCCAGCGTCACTTACGAGGGCAACATCTCCCGTGGCAAGCGCGGCGACGAGCGCTTCGCGCCGGACAGCGGCACTGTGCTGGTGGTAGCTGGTCAACGGGGTGCTGATCTCGAAGTGCGTGAGCAGCTTGCGCGTCTGCCGCGTATCCTCAGCGGCGATCAGGCTCACCTCGCGCAGGACCCGCACTGCCCGGTACGTCATGTCCTCCAGGTTGCCGATGGGCGTCGAGACGAGATAGAGGGTGCCCATCAGTCTTTCCAGAGATCGGTATCCAGTACGATGGTCATTGGCCCGTCGTTGTCGAGCTCCACCCGCATGTGCGCGCCGAACCGTCCGCCCTGGACGGGAACGCCGAACGCGCGTAATGCCTCCATCACCCGCTCGATCAGCGGAGCGGCGACGGCGGGAGGGGCCGCGCGGGTAAATCCTGGTCGCCGCCCCCGCCTGATGTCGGCATAGAGCGTGAACTGAGAGACCACGAGCGCGCCGCCTTGCACGTCGAGCAGAGAGAGATTGGTCTTGCCGTCGGCGTCTTCGAAGATGCGTAGCCCGGCGATCTTGTCAGCAATCAGGCGCGCTTCCGCCTCACTGTCCTCTGGTCCCGCGCCAACCAGCACGACGAGACCCGGAGCAGGAGCCAGCTCGCCAACGACTTCATCTCCGACGACGACACGACCCCGCGTTGCCCGCTGGATGACTGCGCGCACGCGTTACTCGCCCGCCGCTGCCGACGCTGTGGGTGAAGCATCCTTGGGTTTGGCGCTCTCCGTTGTGGATGGAGTTGCTGGCTTGTCTCCGTCGCCATCCGATGCGGGTGTCGTCGTATAGCTACTGGAGCCACGGTTATCCGTGCTATAGAAGCCAGCGCCCTTAAAGAGCAACCCTACGGGATGCAGAAGGCGGTGAACCGGGCCACCGCACGTGGGACAGGTCGCGACGGGATCGTCGGTAATCTTCTGCCAGACGTCGAACCGCGCACCACACGAATCGCAACGATAATCATAGGTAGGCATAGCCGCGCTACCACCTCCAGATCGCACGCTATATCGTGCTGGTAATAAGGGCCGTGCCAGTGCATGCGGCCGCTAAGGACACACACGCTCTATCTCCGCGCGGCTCTCGCGAGCGCGCTTAGACAGCCTTAGCTTCTCAAAGTATAGCACGCAGGTCAGCATTATGCCTATCGCGTATCGCGGCGAAATGACACCGCGATGAGTCACCGGAAACGCGGCGGCTCGCCACATGGCGTCCGACATCGCGCGGGGAAAACACACCCATGTCGGGGTCGCTCCTACCGTCCGTAGACTTCAGCCAGCTCAGCCAGTCGCGCCGCGATCTCGGACGTCATCTGTCCCTCAAGCATGCGCCACTCCCAATTATCCTCTGGACGCGCCGGTACATTCATCCGCGCTTCGCTGCCAAGATTCAGCGCGTCCTGCATCGGTATGATGCACGTTCGCGCCACTGATGCTTCGGCCGCGCGAATCATTTCCCAGACCACACGCTCCGGGTCGCAGTTCAGATAGCGCAGCACACGCGCTTGTTCCTCAGGTCTGATCGTCGCGAACCAGCCGCGTGTCGTGTCGTTGTCATGCGTGCCGGTATATACCACCGCGTTCTGATGGTAATTGTGGGGCAGGTGTGGATTGGCGGCGTCAGAGCCAAACGCGAACTGCAGCACGTTCATGGAGGGGAAACCGAGCCGATGCCGCAACTCGTGCACTTCGGGCGTGATCAGGCCAAGATCCTCAGCGATGAATGGCGCCTCGCCAAGCGCCTCTTTGATGGCAGCAAACAACGCCTCGCCTGGCCCCGCGACCCAGCGCCCATTGATCGCCGTTTCTTCCTCAGCGGGCACTTCCCAGTACGACTCAAAGCCGCGGAAATGGTCGAGACGAATCATGTCCGCTACCGTTAGCGCCTGACGCACGCGCGCAATCCACCAGGCGTATCCATCCGCGCGCATGGCATCCCAGCGATACAGCGGATTTCCCCAGCGTTGACCCGTCTCACTGAAATAGTCAGGGGGAACGCCCGCCACGACGGTGGGATTGCCCATCTCATCGAGCTGGAACAGATCGCGGTGCGCCCAGACGTCGGCACTATCGTGGGCGACGAAAATCGCCAGATCGCCCAGAATGCTGATACCGCGCTGGCGTGCCGCCTCATGGACCGTATCCCACTGGCGGAAGAACTCATACTGGAGAAACATGTGAAAGCTGATCTCATCAGCCAGCTGAGCGCTGATTTCCGCTAGCGCCGCCGGATCACGCTGAGCCAGCTCACGCGGCCACCGTTCCCAGCTCGCGCCACCACGCCGAGCCTTTATCGCCAGATAGGTCGCGTAATCGTCCAGCCAGTGCGCGTGCTCTTCGCGGAATCGCTGGTACGCGGGATCATCCGCGCCACCGTGCAGAAACCGCTCGTATGCGCGCCGCAGCAGCGACAGCTTGAATGGGACGACCGCGGCGTAATCCACATGGTCAGCGGGAAAGGATGAATGCGCGGCGCATTCATCAGCGCGCAGGAGGCCCTGCTCAACGAGCACATCGGGCGAGATCAGCATGGGATTGCCCGCGAACGCTGAAACCATCGCATACGGCGAATTCCCAAGGCCAGTGGGGCCGAGCGGCAACACTTGCCAGATCTTTTGGCCGCTAGCCGCCAAATCGTCCAGCAGGCGCATCGCGGATGGACCAAGATCACCGATACCATACGGTCCGGGAAGGGAGGTAGGATGAAGCAGAATACCGCTGGCGCGCGGCCACATCATGTGCTCGTCTCCTGAAAAACCTGTCAGTGACATGCGTTGAAGAATAAATAGATCACGAGGCAACAGGCCGTAATGCCCTTGCCGCAACCATTCACATCGCGATAGGGGTACGTGCTCCGTGTGCCATCTGGACACACCATGTGACTGTACGGGGCAGCGGTGCGCATGGTCAAGCGCATCGGCAGAGAAGACGCGCCGATATCGACTGCCATGCTGGCAGGCGATGGCACGCAGCCGAGAATTCGGCCGCCAGCGGATGAGCGCAGGACGAGCGCGGCTAATAGTGCACGCTGAACTTCAGGTCTTGATTGAGCGGTCCGTTATAGTGAATGGCGGGCTTCTTCGAACCCTGGAGAGTGACATTCAGATCGAGCGTCTGGTGCGAGCCTGCCTGATGCTGGAAGTCGATGCTATAGTTCCAGCCGCCAGACTTCAGACGCGTCGCGGCATGCGGCACCTTCCATGACAGATGAATGGTGTACGGCACATTGTTCTGCACCACAACCGGCCCGCCCCACATCTCTCGCCATGAGAGATCGCTCTGGGTGTAATCGTTATAAAAGCCGTCCAGATAGGTGAGCGCGCTCCCCTTCGGCGTATAGATACGCACCACGTCGTATAACGTGAGCGGCCCGAAAACCATGGCGGGGTCCGTCGCGTGGAAGTCATATGTAATGGTTAGCGAGTGGCTGGCTGAACCGTCCCTGTTCACGGTCACATTGTCTTTGTATTCAGCCGTGACAAACTGGCTGGCCTTGTTCCCACCGACATTGGCGTCGATAATCGAAACGGCGTCTCCGGGTGGCGAAGCGATGGCCCCGCTCACGCCATACCGCTGGAGCAAACCCTCGGCCTGAGGGTCAGCGAAGTACATCTGGATGTCTTTTGTCGTCAGGCATGTCAATTCAGTCTTCATCAGCTTGATGAGCTGGCTCGACGACATCGCGCGTATCTTGCCCAGTACGACTTGCGCCAGCGCGGCGGTAAACGCCTTGCGTTCCAGGAAAGGCTGGTTGTCAGCCAGCTGGTGAATATGGATGAGATTCTCCAGATTGCTCGCGGTGACGACATCCGGATAGCCGGGCACGCGAACCGGTCCGATCATTTGCAGGGCAAGCTCGACCGGCACCGGCGTGAAAGCGACAACGCCCTGCACGGATTGCCCGCTCTCCGCCGCATAGATCTTCATGATAAGCCTCGCCGAGGTCGGAAAGTCACCCGAGAGGTTGGCGTCGCGCATGGCAAAATTGCTGAAAGGCCACCACGCGTATTGTGGCGGCAGGGGATAGCTCCCGTGACTACCGAGATAGGGATAATCGAGCAGGTAGGTGTTGCGCAGCGAAAACGGATCGAGTTTCGCGCCACTGATCGTCGCCACGCCATAGTTCCCCATAAAGCCGCCCGTTGCGCGCAGCTCGCTGCGGTCCTGCATGAGGAAGAGCAGCTTCTCCGGCTTGGAGATGCCGAGCAGCGTGGGCGCCAGTGGGAGCCATCCCTTCACGGTCAGCAGCGTGGAGTGAATTGCCGGCCACTGCGCCAGCAGCGACGTGATGCGCTGCTCGTCGGATGGCTTTACGAGTGAAGAGGGCAGCGCGGAGAAATTCACTCGTCGCGCGAATGCGACCGCGTTTTCGAGGTGCGTCAGCGCCGTATCGTAGTTATGCGAGAGGTTTGCGAACATCTCTGGCGTAATGATGCCAGTTTTTCCGTTGCTGCTTTTCGCCAGCACCCCCGAGTGCAGTGTCGTGACGAGCGGTTCGGCGGCGGCGATCAGATCGAGTCCCGCAAGCGATAATTCATCCGCCGCGGAGGCCAGCGCGCCCGCCGAATCGATTGTGTTGCTCGCGCCTGGAAGTCTGGCGGCGATTCCCAGCGTGCCTGAGGGTGCGCCCAGATCCACGCGCAGGATGCTGAAATCGTGTTCCGCCGCCACCAACTGCGTGCGAATCTGGTCGAGTGTTCCGGTGTTCAGCGTTTGTGTGGCGTTACGACTGGACGCCAACAACGCCTCGATGGCATGCACATGCGTCATCGCGTCGGTGGCGACCGCGCGCAGTTGGTTATATTCGTTGCGGGCATTGACGACGCCGACACCAGCGATCACGAGCAGGCAGAGCACCAGCGCGCCAGCGATAGCAGCGACCAGCCGCGTGTATCGTGGGGTGCGGCGCTGGGCGAAGCGCCGGCGGATGAGTTTTTTCCAGGCATGCGTGCCGTGCCGCGCGTACGTGGATGCCGCTCTGCCTACCGCTGGTAGCCACGATTGCCCATCTATAACCGCCAACCGTTTGAAGCCGGCAGACCAAGTGGAGATATCCCGCGCCCGGTCTGGCATCGTTTCCTCCGTCACGCTGGCAACGGGCAGTTCCAGAGCCACGGGAGTATCGCTCGTTCCTGGCGCGCCATCGTTGGTGACGGCACGCACCAGAGCATTGTCGTCTTGCGCAGCGGGCTGCGTGGGGTATTCTTCGGCATCTTCGGTTGACCGCGCGTGAAGTTCTGGGGCCTCGGAGTGCGCCCCCATCACCTCGATGCCACCGACGTTACAAGTCTCCCGTTCAGACAAGCCGTCACGTGCAGAATTATCGGTCCTGGCGGCTCCAGCCGGGGCAAAGGCAGACGCTATCTCTGGCGCGGGCGTGAGCGGGCTGGCATGAGCTATCGGCGGATGGGGCGCCAGCCGCTGCGGAGCGGGGCGCATAGCGCTTGCGCGTGCGGCACCTCCCGCACTTGGGGCGCCCGCCCGTGCGCGGCGCGCGCGGCGTGAAGGACGGTTGGCGTTGTTGCTCATTGCGGCCTGGCGGAGCGGCTTCTTCTGCTGCGTGTTCATCCTGCGGTGCTACCATCATTTAGCTGTCATACAGCGTTCGTCACCACACTCAGACGAACATGGCGCATGCCTGGTCAAATGGAAACCCAATTGGTCAGCATGCGCCGTGAGAGGGTGTCAAGCGTGTTGTGCAGCCCGCCTGGAAACGGCTAGGCGATGGGAACCGCAAGCATACGCGAAAGGAAATGGCCCGTAAACGACTCGGGAGTCTGCGCGATCTCTTCGGGTGTGCCGGCTGCGACGACCTGGCCGCCGCGGTCACCACCCTCCGGCCCGAGATCAATAATCCAGTCGGCAGACTTGATGATGTCCAGATTGTGCTCGATCACCACAACCGTGTTGCCCGCATCCACGAGCCGTTGCAGCACATTGAGCAGACGCTCGACATCACCAAAATGCAATCCGGTGGTTGGCTCATCCAGAATGTAGAGCGTCTTGCCTGTCGCACGACGCGAGAGCTCAGCAGCCAGGCGAATACGCTGCGCCTCGCCGCCAGAGAGGGTGGTGGCGGGCTGCCCCAGCCGGATGTAACCCAAGCCAACGTCATTCAGCGTGCGCAGCTTGTTGGCAATCGCGGGCACCGGCTCGAAGAACTCCAGCGCCTCAGCCACTGTCATATCCAGCACGTCGGCAATCGTCTTGCCTTTGTAGAGTATTTCCAGCGCTTCGCGGTTATAGCGTTTGCCCTTGCAGGCTTCGCATGGCACGTATACATCGGGCAGGAAGTTCATCTCGATGGTCAGAATGCCTTCACCCTTGCATACCTCGCACCTTCCGCCCTTCACATTGAACGAGAAGCGCCCCGGCGTATACCCGCGCAGCCGCGCCTCCGGCACGTGCGCGAAGATTTCGCGAATCGGCGTGAACGCTCCCGTATACGTCGCGGGATTCGAGCGAGGTGTGCGGCCAATGGGAGCCTGATCGATATCAATCACCTTATCCAGCGCGTCGAGTCCCTCGATATAACCGTGCGCGCCCGGTCGTGTGCGAGCGCGGTTCAGCGCCTGAGCCAGCGCCTTATACAAAATCTCGTTAATCAGCGTGCTCTTGCCGGAGCCTGAAACGCCCGTGACGAGCACCAGCTTCCCAAGTGGGAACGCCACGTCGATATGTTTGAGATTGTTCTCACGCGCATCATGAATCGTCAGCGTTCGCCCGTTGCCGGATCGCCGCATAGCGGGAACTTCGATGCCACGCTTGCCAGAGAGGAACTGCCCCGTCAGGGAGTCTGGATTTGCCTCGATCTCCTGCACGGTTCCCTCAGCGATGACATAGCCACCATGCTCACCAGCGCCCGGCCCCATATCGATCACGTGATCCGACGCCCGAATCGTATCTTCATCGTGTTCCACCACGATGAGCGTATTGCCCAGATCCCGCAAGTGCTCCAGCGTCCGAATCAGCCGGTCGTTGTCGCGCTGGTGCAGCCCGATGCTCGGCTCATCGAGAATGTAGAGCACGCCCATCAGGCTCGATCCGATCTGCGTCGCCAGACGGATGCGCTGGGCTTCGCCGCCGGAAAGCGTTGTAGCGGAGCGGTTGAGGGTCAGGTAATCCAGCCCAACATCCACGAGGAAGCCGAGCCGTGAGCGAATCTCCTTCAAAATCTGACGCGCGATGACGCTTTCCCGCTCGCTCAACTGCACGTCCGGCACTACGGCTGACTCGACCGTGCGCGCGACTTTCCCGTTGCGCAGCGCGCCGTTGCCATTCGCTCGCGCCTTGCCCTGCCCGTTAGCGAGCGCGTCCTCCGAACGCGCGGAACCTGCCTCTGTATCAGCCACCAGCAAGGCGAAGAAACGGAACGCGCTGGCGATATCCAGATCACCCAACTGCATGATATTGCGTCCGCCAACCGTAACGGCCAGCACCTCCGGCCGCAGCCGCGCCCCGCGGCACACCGGGCACGGTCTGGCGGACATATAGGGTTCGATGTCCTGCCGGCCCGTCTCGGAGGCGTCCTTATAGCGCCGCTCCAGGAACGGAATGACACCCTCGAAGGACGTCGCGTGCTGCCGCCGCGTGCCCTGCCGGTTGCGGTAGTAAAACGCGACCGGCTCGGACGTGCCATGCAAGATGATACGCTGGGCAGATTCCGGCAGGTCACGCCACGGCGTATCCAGGCTAAAGTGAAACTGGCGCGCCACGGATTCCATGAGCGTCGCGTACCAGTGGCTCGCGGCCGCGAATTTGCTCCACGGCTGGAGCGCGCCCTCGTTTACGCTGAAGTCCGGATTGCTCACGACCAGTTCTTCGTCTACTTCCAGCTTGACACCCAGCCCCGTGCATTCGGGGCAAGCCCCTTTGGGACTGTTGAAGCTGAAGCTGCGCGGCTCGATTTCCTCGATGCTGATGCCGCAGTAGACGCAAGCGAAGTGCTCCGAAAAGAGACGCTCCTCGCCACCCACGACAGAGACGAGCACGATGCCTTCGCCGAGCTTGAGGCAGGTCTCCACGGAATCGGTCACACGTGAACGCTGCGCAGATTCCGGATCTTCCAGTTCATGCCCGGCATCCGGCGCATAGGCGGATCGCCGCTCGGCTACCCGCCCGAGACCATCTTCAGCGGTGTGCTCCTGCTGGTTCGGGTGCCTGATGACCAGCCGGTCCACGACGACCTCAATCGTGTGCTTGCGGTTCTTGTCTAGCTCGATATCTTCACTCAGGTCGCGCACATCGCCATCCACCCGTACGCGGACGTACCCGGCCCGGCGCATCTCTTCGAAGATCGACTTGTGCTCCCCCTTGCGCTCGCGCACCAGCGGCGCCAGCAACATCAGACGCGTCCCATCGCCATACGCCGTGATCGCGTCGACGATCTGCTGGACGGACTGGCGACTGATCTCACGGCCGCACTGCGGACAATGTGGATGCCCAATGCGCGCGTAGAGCAGACGCATATAGTCCCAGATCTCAGTGACCGTGCCGACCGTGGAGCGCGGATTATGCGACGTGCTCTTCTGATCAATGGAGATCGCGGGGGAGAGGCCGTCGATGTGATCCACATCGGGCTTATCCATCTGGCCAAGGAACTGGCGAGCATAGGATGACAGCGATTCGACGTACCTGCGCTGCCCCTCAGCGAAGATTGTGTCGAATGCCAGGCTGCTTTTCCCCGAGCCAGAGAGGCCGGTGATAACAACGAGGCGATCGCGTGGTATGACAACGTCAATATTTTTCAGATTATGTTCGCGTGCGCCGCGAATGACGATTGCATCCTGAGGCATGAAGTACTCTTAATAGCAATGAAAGCGCCTCCTTTTATGGAAGCGCGACAATGCACACGATACCAGAGAAATATTCGAGACGGATCTCCACGAGACAGGTTCAGGCACTACGCAACCGGCATATCACGCGATGGCCGCCATGCGCGCGGCTCAGTGACTCGAGGGCATGACGCTTCTCCGCACATGCTCTCACACTATAGAACGCTTGTCCCAAGACGTCAACTGTTCTGGGCATCATGTCGAAAGATCATTCTCCATTGTAGCCGCACTTCACCTGAGGGCGTGTCCAGCCGTCGAATGGTCCTGGGCGCTGGGGCGGATATCTGTGGAAAAGCATCAAGCGCACGCATCCGCTGTCGGCGCTGACACGCTTGAGACCAGCTCTCGGGAGCGGTTTTCGCGGCTAATGACGCCCGCCTCCCTGACGGGCACGCCAGTAGCGCCACTTCAAGCGGAGAATGCGTGTCTGTGTGGCGATCGCGCTGAATGGATTGCGCGATTTTCGTGGCGTTATGTCAATTACATTTGCCTGCCACGATGAGGAGGGCCGATAGCCTCGAAAGCGATTTCGGTAGTCAAGTATCAAGCCGACGAGCAGAACGACGAACGCGCCAGCGCTGAGGATGCCGCTGACCGTCCCTGCCTGATTTTGATAGAACGCCACAGCCGCGCCAGCCAACGCAAGCATAATTCCTAGGATAAAGAACACTTCCGTGCGCGCGACCCGCATGCGCGGGCTTCGACTCCGTGGGGGCCTGCGGTTGAATGCGCGAATACGGTCGCCCAGGCGCTGTCGTGGCTCAGCTTGATCCATATTGCGGAGGATCTCTTCGATCTCCCGTTCGTATCTATTGGGCATACAGGACCCCCTGCCGGAGCAGTCATGTCGTCCACTACGACCGCACTCTGACAGCACAGGCGCTTCAGGTCAAGTATAACGTATGAGGCGCCTCTCCCGCCAGAGAAATAGGCTTCTGGCTCAACGCCGCATTCGGCTATTGCTCATTGTCCACGGCCACGCGTATCGCTGCCGATCCATCGTCTGCTATGCTCCATGTACTGGCGTAATGGCCGAATTCAACAGGCTGCTCTTGAACGCGAATAGCGCCATGAGCTCAAGAACCGCTAGCGCCACCATCAGCGTGACGAACGGAAAAAACTGCCTCCACGTCGAATAGCGGCCGACCCGGTTGGCTATTCCGAGCGCGAACACCACGTTGACTGTCATCACCGCAGCGACAAGGCCGGCGGAGCTGAAGAGCGCCACAGGATATAACGTTACCGCGGCTTGCGAACTGGTCGCGAGAAACACGAGCAAGAGTACCGGAATCATCATGGCCAGCTCACGGAATGACCCAAACGATGAGCGTATGTCGTCCGCGCGCCAGATCAGCGCGTTGGCTACTGGAATGATGAATGCTGCCATCGCCGTGCCAGCGCCCAGACCGGTCGCAAGCCTGAGCAGGTTGTGCGGCTGGTACAGATGCGGCAGACCAAGATCGTTGAAGAGCGAATTGAAGCCATCCAGACCCATGACCGCAACCGCCAGCGCCAGAACAATGGCGACCCCTAGAGGCGGGAAATGCGAGGCGTGGATCCGTCCACTCACGAGTAATACCAGCGCCGTACACGCAAATCCCAGATAGATGCCGCTATTGCGCGAACATAGCGGCAGTTGCTGACCGGCAGGGAAAAACGAATGCGACGGAATCTGCGCGCAAATGCCGCCATCGAGAGCGCGCAGCCGCTCGATGAGCGTAGCGCCAGGAAGAAAGGCCACAACCGCGAGCGCCACAATGTATGCCGCCGCCAGGCCAACAATCAGCCACGTCTGCGGCTCCCATGACCGCGGGACATCGGATGTATTCTTCGGTGTGACCAGAATGTTCCGCTCCTGCAGCCGCATGCGCGCTCCTTATTCCACTCATCCAAGTCCCGGCACGACGAAGAATTTATTGAGCAACAGCAACCAGTTAAAAAAGATGACCAGTCCCATCACCATCAGCAGTCCGCCTGTCACCAGCTCGACGGTATGCAGGTGCGGTGTCAGCCGTTTCAGCATGGGCGAGAAACGATCGAAGGCGAAACCCAGTGCCAGGAACGGAATTCCCAATCCCAGTGAATAGACCGCGAGCAGCAGGACGCCAGAACCAAGCGTACCGGCTTGTCCGGCGAGAATCAATACACCAGCCAGAATCGGTCCCACGCAGGGAGTCCACCCGATGGCGAAGATCAGGCCGATGAGAAACGACGCGGGATAGCCGGATGAACCGACACGCGTGTGCAGACGCTTCTCCTGGTTGAGCCAGGGGATGCTCAGGATGCCGGCGACCTGAAGGCCGAGAACGACAAGCACAATGCCACCCACCTGTCTCAGGACAAGCGCGTGTGCCGAAAGAAAGGTCCCCAGCTCGCTTGCGGTCGCGCCGAGCGCAATGAAGGTGACGCTGAAGCCCGCCACGAAGGAAACCGCGTGCAGCATGGTCGTCCGGCGCAATGCGGCCCGCTCTCCCGCGCTCAACACTTCGCCTTCCCAGATCGCGGGTCCGACGAGCTGGGCAAGGTAGATGGGCGTCAGCGGCAAGACGCAGGGCGAGACGAACGAGAGGATACCCGCGAGAAACGTTCCCATGAGCGTGACATTTCCTGGACCCACAATGACCTCCGAATTGCACCTGGTACGCAGCGGCATCAGCCCCCATGCGAGGACGCGCCAAAGTGACGCGTGAAACCCGCTGGACGTGCCACGAGACGCGGCCAGCTATGCTTCACGTATCGTGACGGCCATGATCTCTGGCACGCGCGCAAGCAGTACGGTGCTCATGATGCGTGTAGGCACTGCATACACTACTACACCATACACTAGCGCGAGCGGAATGGTCACCACGAGCAGGCCCGGACGCGACATGACCTGTGGCACGATGACCGCAGCCGCAACCGGAGCGAGCAGCAATACCGTCACTCCGAGGATGAGGAGCGATATGACGCTTCGCAGGCAGCCTCCCTCGGCATTCATGCTGCTGGTGTCGCCCATGCGCATCTGGCGAGAGGGAAACGGCGCCAGCACGGACGTCACGTTGCCGCATCCCAGCATCACCAGCACGCCCGCCACGCCGCCACACAGCGCGCCTGGCACATATCCCCAGCCACCGGTGATGGCAGCCTTGGCGAGCGTCAGCACGATCTCCATCATGACGGCGATGCCGCCAACCACGAGATTCTTCCCCAGGAAGATATACACCGGCTTGACCGGAAAAAGAAACATCATCTGCAAGCCCTGGCGTTCCAGGCCGAAGGCGTTCAGCGAGAGAATCAGCACGATCAGTAAAGCGGGCAAAGGTGCGAACAACACGCCGATCGGCGCGGACCCGCTGGACTGAAGGGTATCGTGAGCGTCCCGCCCTCCGCCAAAAAGGCCCGGCAGAAAGACCAGCAAGATGGGAATGAGCGTGCCCAGCAGCGCGGCTTTGAGCTGCGGATCGCGCCAGAGCAGCTTGAGGTCCTTTTCCGCGATGGCGCGCACCGGAACAGGGAGCAGGCTGCCACGCCGCGCCGTCTCACCCATTCCCGATGCGCGTTGTCGCTCGGCGGCAATCTCAGGCGCCGGCGGGAGCGCACGCTGCTCAACTGCGCGCCGTCCCCCGCCGCCGGCCGTTTCCGCCACGGTCAGGCCGTGCTCAAGGACACGTGCCCAGATATACAGCACCACCGGCACAAGCGCAGCCATCGCCAGCAGCCACGGCAATGCGCCAAGGTAATTTCCAACATCAGCAAGCGAGATGACGCGCGCCGCCATACCGGTCGGCAGCCACTGCGCATAGGTGTCTATGTGCAGGGCCGCGATATCCGCCGCGCTCGTCGAGCGTACGGTGAGATCAAGTCGACTGAAGACAAACTGATTGATGAGCCAGCAAGACGAGCCAACCAGCGCGAAAAAGACCACCGTCAGGTCGCTATAGCGTCTGCTGCGCAAGAGGCCCATCAGCGCGGCCAGAATGAGCTGGCTCAGTCCAATGATGTGAAAATACGCCAGGCCGAGCGCGACCACCGTCAGAATCGCAGCTAGCACGGTAGTATGCCAGCCGATCAGAACGGCGACAAAGATCGCCAGGATAAAAAGCGAACTGATATCGAACATCGTGGCGAGCACCAGGCTCACCATCTGCTCCCCGCGTGTGATTGGGTATGTCTGCAGCTTGGTGACGTCCAGCCCTTCGTTTAGCGTGTATTGCAGGAGTGGCAGCACAGCCCACACGATATAGACCAGCGCGAGCACGCCAAAGAGAATCTGAGTCGCCGCGGGCCGGGGAAGCAGCAGATACCCGGCAGTGGTAAGCGCGCCCAGCGAGGCGCCCATCCAGAGCACGAAGAGCAGCCCGAAGATCATGCCAATGGCGCGCTGCCAGCTCCGCGTGAAGCGCCGGACCGTCAGGCGCCAGCGCAGCCACAGCAACGCACGCACATGCCCTGGACGTATGACAAAGCTGGACGTGAAGACGGGCGCATTGCCCGCCGCATGCGCTCCCGCTGGTGTATCCGTTAATCCACCAGCCACGAGAGTCCTCCCTCGCGTGTGTTCGCACCAACGAGCTTGAGGAACATATCCTCCAGCGTCTGGTTTTCGCTACCAGCACGCTGCCGCAGTTCAGTGAGTGTGCCCTCCGCGATAAGCCGCCCCTCGTCGATAATGCCCACACGTGTGCACAGCCGCTCCACAACCTCCATGATGTGCGAGCTAAAGAAGATCGTCGTGCCAGCCGCCGTCAGATCGCGCAGGATGTCGCGAATGACGCGCGAGCTCACCGGATCAATGCCCTCGAACGGCTCATCGAGAAAGAGCACATTGGGCCGATGGATGAGCGCCGCCGCAAGCGCCACTTTCTTGCGCATGCCCACCGAATAATCCACGATGAGCTTGTTCGCGTCCTCGGACAGCATCAGCACATCCAGAAGCGCGGATGTCCGGTGGCGGACCTCGGCGCGCGGGATATTGAAGAGCTTGCCCGCGAGCTCGATCACTTCTCGACCAGTCAGGCGCTCGTACAGGTTGAGGTGCTCCGGCAACACGCCAATACGCGATTTCGCTTGCAACGGATCGCGCCACATATCGACTCCGGCGACGAACACCGAGCCAGCCGATGGCCGCAACATACCAACCATCATCTTGATCGTAGTGGATTTACCGGCGCCATTCGGGCCAAGGAAGCCGAAGAACTCGCCTCTGCGGACGATGAGATTGAGATTGTTGACTGCGATTTTCCTGTTGAACGCTCGTGTGAGGCCCCAGGCAGCAATCGCCGCGTCCGGAGGAGGAAATCCGCCCGTTTGTGGAGGCACGGACGCAGGGACCGGATAGTGCGGCGCACTCATAACCGGCCGCTGCGGAATCGAGCCGAGCTCGGGCATCTGAGACCCCGCATCCGGGGGATTCGGAGGCACACCCATGCAATCATCCTGACTAGAGGCCGAGGCGCTGCGGCTATCGATCCAGCGCTCCCACTTAGCTGGACCGTGGTATGCGCAGATTGTAACACAGGGAAACGGGCGTTCTGCTCACACCACGCCGCACTCAGGTCGCGAGCGCCACACAGCGCATGCCACGACACCTGCCCTTGTTGACACGCGATTGGGTGTGCTACACTGCTACCGCGCAGCCAACGTATCCGCCCCCATAGCTCAGCGGATAGAGCACCGGCCTCCGGAGCCGGGTGCGGGCGTTCGAGTCGCCCTGGGGGCACCGGAAACTCTCCGCTCACATCCATGCCATCTACCGTGTGGTAGGTGGCTTTTTCGTGCCCACGGCCCGCTCACATCTCCACTGCCAAAACCCGCGAGCGCCCACCGGCTCGTCCTTTTCGCGCCTCCCGCGAGACTTCCGGCCCACTCGCGCGGGCGGGACGCTTGCGTGCCTCTGGTATAGTTGCATATGGCACAGGTGTAAATTACATCTATTAGACATACCGGGGAGCAGTAGCTCCGTTGCGGAGAAATCTATGGCGGGAATAGGTCGCAAGCGGCCATCCGCAAGACGTATGGCTCAAGTTGAGCCAGCGCCCGTGGTCATCGAACGGCTCGTAGAGCCATGCATCCTGCTGTTGCTAAGCAGCGCCGCGTCATGTGGCTATGAACTGTATCAACGCATCCGCACGGATTGCCTCTATACAGCGGTGGATCTTCCCACTGTCTACCGTGCACTCCGGCGCCTCGAGGCGCAGTCGATGATCGCGCGGGCGGGCCAGATCGGCCCCCGGCAGAAACAACTCTATTCATTGAGCTATGCCGGTCAGCAATATCTCGAAGACTGGATGATCGGCCTGCGCGAAAGCACCCGCACCACAGACCGGCTCCTCGCGCAGTATTCCCGCCGCGATAGGACAGATCTCGAACATCCCGGTGTGCCACCTGCCATTCGCAGTGATGACGCAGTACAGAAGGATCAGAAGCAGATGTACAAAGTCGTTGTGCAGTACAACGTCGCGGGCCGCGAAGAGCATGTGCTGATGCAGCTCCGTGGTCTGATGCAGGAATTCGGACCCGGTGGGCTGGATCTGGTAGTCGTGGCGCATGGCGACGGCATTGGTTTGGTTACTGACCCCACGTATCAGGATGCCATTCTTGCGCTCGTGAATGACGGCGCGTCGTTTCTGGGGTGCGCCGTCACGTTGCAGCGGCAGCAGATGACACAGGACAACCTCGTGCCGGGCGCGAGTGCGACTCCGGGCGCACTGGCCGAAATCATTCGACGTCAGCATGACGGCTACGCGTATCTCCGGCCGTTTTAGCTATCTACCCGGCAGTCGCCACACGTTGACCACCCGGCGAGCGGAAAACGCTTGAGCCGGGAGGTCGGCCCCAACGCAAGAAGAGAACCCATCAGCATGAAGAAACTGCCCGATACGCGCAGGCGTGTCCCGCCACGCCGCCGCGCAACGCGAACGCGCGTTGCTCAACGCTGGCTCAGCAAACACTGGTTCGAATCCGCGCTGCTTGCGGTCCTGGCAGTGGTGCTCGGCGCCGTGATGCTCAATCATGGAGCGTCTGGCGGCGCATCCACAGCGTCCGGAACGGCGCAAGCAACGACGAATGGGAGCGCACTCCCGCTGACATCCGCCACGCCGCAGGACGCGGGGAACAGCCTGGGTAAGGCGCAGGCTCCCGTCACGATCATCAACTATTCCGACTTCATGTGCCCATATTGCACCATTTTGGCGAACCAGATCGAACCCCAGCTCATACACGACTATGTCGATACTGGCAAGGTGCGTTACATCGTGCGCGAAGGGGCATTTCTCACCCCCCAGTCGCAGGATGCGGCCGAGGCGGCTGCATGCGCGGAGGATCAGGGCAAGTACTGGCAGTATCACGATCTGCTCTACGCAACGCGTGCCAGACAGACGCAGGGCATTTACACGACCAGCAAGCTGAAAGGGTACGCGGCGCAGCTCGGACTGAATACCGGGCGTTTCGACGCCTGCCTTGACTCACACGTCCATGCCAGCGAAATCAAACAGCTCACGCAGGCAGCACTGGCAGGCGGAGTCAGCGGCACACCGACCGTGTTCATCAATGGGCAGCCGCTCGTGGGGGGACAGCCATTCGACGCGTACCGGCAGGCTATCGATGCCGCGCTCGCGCAGAAGTAGCAGACTACCATCGGGAGTATGTTCGTGGTGGTGACAATCATCCTGGCTTTTGCGGGCGGGGTGCTGGCGCTGCTGGCACCCTGCGGCGCGCTTCTGCTTCCAGCATTCTTCAGCTATACGTTCTCGGCGCGAAGGGCCACGCTGATACGCATGGCGGGATACTACTACGCGGGCCTGGTCACCCTCTTCGTTCCGTTGGGTCTCGGACTCACACTCCTGCTCAGGTTGATCGTCTTTCAGCGAAACGCGCTTTTCACCATGGTAGGCGTGGTAATCATCCTGCTAGGAGCCATGACCGTCATCAGGCCGCTGAGCCTGCCGCAGATCACCATTCAGCACAAAGGACCACCTCGCACCGACGCGCTGGGTATTTATCTGCTGGGGTTGACGAGTGGTCTCACGACGGGCACATGCACTGCGCCCATTATGGGCAGCATCCTGACTCTCGCAGCTTCGAGCCGGACGTATCTTTACGCGGCGATCCTGCTGCTGGTGTATGCGGCCGGCATGGTCGCGACACTGCTCGTGCTGGCCCTGCTGTTTCAGGTCGTCGGGCGCCCGTTTGGCCGCTGGTGGAGTCACTGGGTGATCCGGATTCCGCTCGGCGCACGCGCACTGAGCGTGCCGGGCCAACAGGTCACGCGGGGGGCGCTCGTCATGCTCGTTGGTGCGCTCTTCATCGTCACCCACGGGTCGTTCGGGCTTGAGGAAATCTACCTGCGCTTCGGTCTCACTGATCTCGCCTTCCGCCTGAACGTCCTCATGACGCAAGGATCATGGCTGCTCAGCATGCTCATCTTCGTCGTCCTCACCACGGGAGCGGCATTCGGCTACTGGCGACACCGGAAGACGCACCACCACGCCCGCATAGCCGCCACGCGACAAAAGAGCTGACCGGCCACCCCATTCACCACGCGTGAACAGGGCGACCGGCCAGCGGCGCCACGATGGCGTCTGCCGTGCCAGTGGACGTTACTCGACCGTTACCGACTTGGCGAGGTTTCGTGGCTGGTCGATGTTACAGCCACGAGCCAGCGCGACGTGATACGCGAGTAGCTGCAAAGGCACTATCGACAGGAACGGCGAGAACAGCTCCGGGACGGCGGGTACCAGCACCACATCATCCGCGTGCCGCTGGATGGAGGTATCGCCCTGGCTGGCGATGGCGAAGACCGGCGCTTCGCGGGCGCGCACTTCCTGGATGTTGCTGATCGTCTTCTCGTAGGTCCGGCCAGAGGTGGCAATCGCGATGAGCGGCACCTGCGCATCCAGCAGGGCGATTGGCCCGTGCTTTAGCTCGCCCGCGGGGTACGCTTCGGCGTGGATGTAGGAAATCTCCTTCAGCTTGAGCGCGCCCTCCATCGCCAGAGGATGGGCCGCGCCGCGCCCGATGAACAAGCAACTGTTACATGGCGCAAGTCGGTCGGCGAGCGCTTCCAGATGCCTCTCCTCGCCTTCGAGACGGTCGAGCAGGGCATGCATCTGTGTCGGGATATCGAGCAGTTCCTCAATGAGCCGGTTCAGCTCGCCATCCGGGAGCGTGTGCTGGCGCTGCGCGAGCCAGAGCGCAAACTGGTACAGCGTCGCGAGCGTCGTCATGTAGGTCTTGGTCGCGGTGACGCTGATCTCGGGACCAGCTTGCAGGTAGAGCACGCTCTTCGTCAATCGTGTGAGCGCACTGCCTACAACATTGGAGATCGCAATAACGGGCGCGCCATACTCACGAGCGAGACGTGTCGCCGCTAGCGTATCGGCAGTCTCGCCGGATTGGCTGATCGAAATGCACAGCGTTTCCGGCCCGATGATGGGATCGCCATAGCGGAATTCCGACGCGACCTCCACGTCAACGTGCATGCGCGCCCAGCGCTCGATGGCGATTTTGCCGAGCATAGCCGCATGCACCGACGACCCACAGCCAAGAATGACGATACGGTTCACTGTATCCAGCGCGCCACTGGCGACGAGACCATCAAGCTCTGGCAGGTGCAGCGTCACGCCGCTCTCAGCCTCTACAATGCGCCCCAGCATCGCCCGCCGCAGCGCGTGCGGCTGCTCGAAGATCTCTTTCACGAAAAAGTGCGGGTGCCCGCCCTTCTCCGCAGCGTCAAGATCCCACGAGACGAAAAGCTCCTCGCGTTGTATGGGCGAGCCATCAAGCGTCGTGATCGTGACGCCAGTCGCCGTAACTGCCGCCACTTCACCCTCTTCCAGCACGATGATCCGGCGCGTATGAGGGAGAACCGCGGGAATATCCGACGCGAGGAAGTTCTCATTCTCGCCAAGTCCGACAATGAGCGGACCGTTGAGGCGCGCGCCAACGAGCGTTCCCGGCTCGCTATTGCTGATCACGGCAATTGCATAAGAGCCCGTCACACGGCGCAGCGCCTGGCGCACGGCGTCAGCGAGATCGCGCGCGCCGGGAATCACATCTTCAATGAGATGAGCGAGCACTTCGGTGTCGGTTTCCGAGCGGAAGGTATGCCCCTTCGCCAGCAAGTCATCGCGCAGCTCCGCGTAATTCTCGATGATGCCGTTGTGCACCACCGTCACAGACCCGGAGCAGTCGAGATGTGGATGAGCATTCTCGTCATTCGGGCGTCCATGCGTCGCCCAGCGTGTATGCCCGATGCCGAGCGAACCATCAGGCTCAGCCGTGGCGACCGAAGCGCGCAAGTTCTGGAGCTTGCCCGCCGCTTTGCGCACTTGCAGCGTTCCATCGCGCGCGAGCACGGCGATTCCAGCCGAATCGTAGCCACGATATTCCAGCCGCCGTAATCCTTCGATGAGGATCGGCGTTGCTTCCTGCGGGCCAACATAGCCCACGATGCCGCACATTATCGGCACCTCTCTTATTGTACCTTCGCCACGGCTCACGCCTTGTCCCGGTAGTTACCCGCCGGTTTTCCTCGCGAGCTTGTCAGGGAGATGGCGTGCTCCCTGGAGGCTCCCCGCTGATGCTCCGAACAGCCTCCACCTCGTCAACTGGAACCCCTCCACGTTCCAGCCCTTGCGCTATTTTTCCTGGCTTCTGGTTGCAGCACGGCGTTTTTCATGCCATTTTCGTGCCAATGGCACGGGAACGCGCCCCAAACCTACACGTCACCGTTTGCTCGCGCCGTGCATGGCACCCAGTATACGTCATGTTGTCCCGGCAGCACAGTCACAAAGTACCCACAGCGGCAAGCAAGCCGGAGCGCCGGGCGAGCCTGGCACATGCTATACTCTCGTGAGCAAGCGACACATGCGGACGTGGGCATTCTGGCTGGCGCCGCGGGAGGAAGCATTCATGGATTCTGTCAATGGCGCCGGCCATATCTGGATTAGGGACGGGCTGGCAAGCGAGCCGGTTCTGCATGGCGGGTTGGATACCGCGCTTTTCGACGTCGATGGTGTGCTGATCGATACGCGACGCTCCTACCTGTTATCGCTGGCGCATGCCTCAGAGCACCTGGTGCGCGTTGTCAACGGTCTGGATGCCCCCTCACCCATGGTAACGCCCGAAGCTATCGCGCTCTTCAAGCGGGCGGGCGGCTTCAATAGCGATTGGGACGCGACGCAGCTCTTCGCCTCGCTCTGGACCGCACGCCTGCGCGAATGGCGCGGGCTGCCGGAATCCACCATCACACTCGAAGAATGGGCACAGCGTGCCGCTGAAGCCGCGGCGGACCGGTGCGGCGGCGTGATGTGGGTGCGCGAGACATTTCCTGCCTCCGCGATTCCCGCGGATGATGTAGCCCGCTGGGCACACGATGAGTTCTACTGGGGTGCGAAGCTGGTTGATGAGCTATATGGCCACAAACCGCAGTATGCGCCCGCAGCAACCGGCTTCGTCCATAACGAAGAAATGCTCATCGAAAGCGACCTCCTGCCCGCGCTCAAGCAGAGCGGCATCACGCGCTTTGGGCTGATAACGGGCCGCTACGGCGCCGAAGTGACCTGGGCACTGCGCAAGCTGAGCAGCGTGCCGGGGCATGATGCGCTCGAACAGTTCGAGAGCGACTTCGGCCTATCGCCATTCAAGTCCATCGTGCCCGCGATGATCTACACCAAGCCCGATCCACGCGCACTGCGCGTTGCTATCGAAGAAACCGGAGCGCGCGGCGCGTTCTATGTGGGCGATACCGCGGATGACCTGGACCTCGTCCTGCGCTACCGCGCCGAGCTGGCCGGAACATGGCACGGCGCGCCGCCAGTGCTGGCCATTCAGGTGGCGTGTGGAGAAGACGCGCTCACCTATCAGCGGCGTGGGGCGGATATCATCATTGAGCATGTGCGCGATCTGCCTCGTGCGCTGGCGCTGGCGACTTCTCGCTAGCGCTCCGCCGTGACGGGGAGTGACTGTTGATCCGCATCGGGCAGCGTATCTTCCACCTCGTGCGGCAGTGCCGCCGCCTCGCGCATCGCCTTGCGCACGGCGCGCGACTGCTGCACCAGGGCATGCAGCGTCGCGGGATCGATGGTCTGGTCGCCATCCGAGAGCGCTTCATCCGGTCGCGGATGCATTTCGACGATCAGCCCATCCGCGCCAGCCGCGATGGCCGCGACTCCCATTGGCAAAACGAGGCTTCGCTTTCCGGTCGCGTGGCTCGGATCGATTACGACCGGCAGATGCGTCAGTTCTCCCAGCAGCGGCACACACGTTAAATCGAGCACGTTGCGCGTCTGGTTATCGAAGCTGCGAATGCCGCGCTCGCACAGAATCACATTGGGGTTGCCTTCAGCGAGGACGTATTCGGCGGCGAGGAGCCACTCTTCGATGGTTGCCGAAAGGCCGCGCTTCAGCAGGACCGGTCGTCCGGAGTGGCCCGCCTCGCGCAGCAGCGGATAATTCTGCATGTTGCGCGCGCCAATCTGGAGCACATCCGCGAATTCCGCCACCGCTGGCACCAGCCCCGGCTCCATGACTTCCGTCACGATCGGCAGGCCGGTCTCAGCCCCCGCGCGAGCGAGGAGTTCCAGTCCGTGCAGCCCCAGCCCCTGAAAACTATACGGCGATGTGCGCGGCTTGAACGCGCCACCACGCAGCATGAGCGCACCGGCCGAGCGCGCCACGCGTGCCGCTTCGAAAATCTGCGCTTCCGTCTCGACGGAGCACGGCCCGGCGATTACGACCGGATCGCTGCCGCCAAAGACGACCTCACCGACGGTAACCCGCGTCTTGCGCGGCATGAATGACTTGCTGGCGAGCTGGTATGGTGTCGAGACCGGCAGAAGGCGCTCCACAGCGGGATGCTGGCTGAGCTGGTTGCGAATCCCGGGCCTGATGGCGGAATTGGGCACGCAAAAAACGATCCCGCCAGGCGTGGAGATCGGACGTGGTGTTTCAACGACACCGGGATTCGCGAGCATACGTTCAATTTCCGCTCGCGCTTCTGGTGTGGAGCCTTCGCGCACCACAACTATCATCTCGCCCCTTCTTTCCATGCCCAGTACACCGGGGTTCCTCTGCCAGCTTCGACATCGCGCGGCAACGCCGCAGACAACAAAAAAGCAGAGGATCTCTCCTCTGCACCCCTCCAGCCTGCTTACCGCCAGCCGCCCATGGCAACCAGCCCGCCGTCAAGCCGGAGGGCGCCGCCAGTAATACGTGGGTGTCGCTGGATGTAACAGACTGTCGTGTTTGCTCATAGTAATCAGGAGTATAGGGTCTGCCCATAATTTCTGTCAACCCGCAATGCGGCCAACATATCACCTGTACGACGCCATGCCGTCACAGTCTTGAGATATCCCGATGCGATGGGGTGACGCATAGCCGCATTTCAGGTTACTGTGTGAGAAAGGTCGCATCACCAGGGGCGGCTGCCAGCGTACGCTTCGATTGCACGATGATTGCACCAGCGCCGAGGAGAAACTGAACCAGTATGAGCAGCGTCACGAGTGGAACGTCACGAGCCGCTGAGCGCGCGGGGCAGGAGCCATTTACACGAGTTGCGCCCATCCTCGCGGCATCGCTTGTTCTGGGGGCCGGGGGCGGATTTTTTCTGGCGGCGACGCTGACCGTTACCAGCGCGTTCAGCGGCTCGGTCGGTCTCTGGTGGTTCGCGCTGGCGCAGGCGCACGGCCATCTGCAGCTATACGGCTGGGCCGGACTATTCGTTATCGGCGTGGCGCTGCACTTTGTTCCCCGGCTGATGGGGCAGCGGCTGGTAGGAGCCCGGCTCATTCCGTGGGTGCTTGGGGCACAGGTCATCGCGCTGCTCGTACGCTCCGTTTCGCAACCACTGCTGGGAAGCGGCTCTGCCGTTCCACGGATGGGTCTCGCCACTTCTGGCGTGCTGGAGTGTCTGGCGCTCGTAACTATCGCGGGCATGCTGCTCATGACGGCTCGCCAGATGCCCGCGCTCGCATCGCGTCCGGCGCTCTGGAGTGTCTTGCCATTCGTCGTGATGGGATTTGCCAGTCTCGCGCTGGAAAGCATCGTCAATCTGATCAACATGCTAGAGCTTGCCGGATCACCCGGCATGCTGGTTTCCGTGCAAGGCGACGCTCTTGACGTGACGCTTGGCTTGTTCGGCTTTCTGGTGCCAATGGCGCTGGCGATGTCCGCACGCGCGCTCCCGATGTACGCGGGGCTGGAAGCGTTTCCCCGGCGCGTGCTCTGGCCGCTGGCGTGGTTCTATCTTGCCGGTCTCATCCTGATCTGCGCCGGCACGCTCGCCGCCGGTGACATGGGTGATCGCATCCAGGGAGGCGGGCAGGTGTTGCTTGGCGCGACTGTCATCACATTCGTTGGCATGTTCGTGCGTCTGATGAGTTCGCGTGGCAAATTGCCGCATCGTGTCGCCGCGCTGTCTCCCGATCCGGCGCAGCTCGGGCGGCAGTACGTCAGCAAGGTCGCCAACGAGCGCGCCACTTATGGCCCCTATGTCGCCCTGATCGGTTCCGCATATCTATGGGCCATTCTTGGTGGCGTGTTGCTGCTACTGAACGGCATATGGATGGCCGCGTCGACTGCGCCGCTGGTGAATCCGGATGCCATTCGCCACACATTCGCCGTCGGATTCATCGCGCTGCTGCTCTGCGGTGTCTCCTCGCGCATGATCCCCGGCTTCTCAGGCCACAGTATCACCTCGGCCCGGCTCGTCTCCACGCTCCTGTGGGTTGGCAACGGCGCGGCGACTCTGCGCGTGGGGTCGCTGCTTGTCGCCCCCCTTCTCGCCAACCTGGGAAGCGGCGCGGCGCAGTGGGCCAATATCGCATTCGGCCTCTCAGGTCCGCTGGGCCTCATCCTGGCCGTGTGCCTGGCCTGGAACCTCTGGCCGGCGCTCAACCTGGCCGCGCTATCGCCGAGCCGGACCCCTACACCAGATAGCGTAGACGTTCCTGGTCGATAACAACGACACGTCCCTGGCGCATTTCGATGGCGCCGTTCGTCTCCAATTCCTTGAGCGCCCTGCCGACCATTTCGCGCGCGGTGCCCGCCATAGCCGCCATCTCGGTTTGCGTAAGCCGGTGCGCCGAGGATCGGCCGGGGGCTTCCTCGCGCTCCAGCAGGATTTTCGCGATCCGGGCAGTCACATGCCTGAAGGAGAGATCCTCCACCAACTCGACAAGATGCCGCAGGGCGCCAGCGAGCGCATTGACCGTCTCAACGGCAATGGTAGGACGCTCCTCAATCAGCCGGCGGAGCTCCCTGCCACCGGTCACATAGATCAGGCTGTGTTCGAGGGCAGCCGCGCTGGCAGGATTTGGCCCGCCATCCAGCGCTGGCACGTCATTGAACGTATGGCCAGGCCCGATGAGCCGCAGCACCTGCTCTTTGCCCTCCGCTGATGTCTTAAAGACCTTGACGAGGCCCGAGTGAACAAAGTGCAACGCGCCACCACGCGCTCCCTCCAGCAGGATGATGTCTCCTCGCTCATATGTTCGCTCAACGGTCACCAGCGCGACACGCGCCAGATCATCGGGAGCCAGGCGCGAGAAGAGCGGGATTTGTCGCAATGATTCAGAATCGACAGCCATCGAGACAAGACCTCCTCGCTCCGCCAGGTCATGCAGGAATTATACTGCTCCACGGACTCACGCGACCGCTATGGCATCGCGCGTGCGAACAAGCGCGATATATTCCGGAATGGATCGGCACATGGCGTCCGGCGTGCGCATACTACCATGAGGTGGCGCGAAGAGCGCGAACCGCACCACGCGCCAGAATTTCAGGCTAGTAGGCAACAACTGTTGTATGAAGGAGTGTTGGAGTGGCACAGAGGCGGCTGAAGATCTTGCTGGTGGCTACCGAAGCGGTACCTTTCGCCAAGGAGGGCGGGGTCGCGGACGTGATGGGGAGTCTGCCAAAGGCGCTGGCGGATCTCGGCCATGACGTGCGTGTCTTTCTTCCGCGCTATGGCCGGATCGAGCCAGCACAATGGGATCTTGACCGTACGGGCGTCGTGAAGTCGTTCTGGTTCGGTGGCGCGACGCAGACTGTTCATATCTGGCAGACGACACTGCCCGGCTCTTGTGTCACCGTCTACCTGCTCGATCACGAAGGCTATTTCGGCCGACATCAGAAGCTGTATCTCGGGCAGGATCAGATCGATGAGCAGCGCCGCTTCCTGCTTTTCTGCCGCGGCGTGGTGGAGTCGCTGCCCGATCTCGACTTCATACCCGATATCTTCCACCTGAATGACTGGCAGACCGCGCCCATCGCGGCGTACCTGCGCACATCCTTTCGCCACCTCACCAGTCGCGGCGCGAATCGGGTCGTGTACACGATCCACAATTTGCAGTATCAGGGGCGCTGGGGACCGGAGATCCTCGGCGATGCCGGGCTGGACCCCGCAGCGGTCTTTTCACCACAAGGACTGGAATACTGGGGCGATGTGAACTGGATGAAGGCCGGAATCAACTATGGCGACGTCGTGACTACCGTCTCGCGACGATATGCTGAAGAAATTCAAACGCTCGATTTCGGCTGGGGACTGGATGAGCTCCTGTTCCAGCGGCATACGCGCGTCTTTGGCATCGCGAACGGGATCGACTGGGACGAATGGAACCCAGAGACAGATGCTGCGATCGCACAGCCCATTAGCCTGGAGAATCCGCTGCCGGGTAAGCAGGCTGACCGCAAAGCGCTGCGTGAGGAGTTCGGCTTGCCAGACGATCCCGATGTGCCGCTCATCGGCGTGGTCAGCCGGCTCGTCGATCAGAAAGGATTCGATCTCGTGGCGGCGCTAGGCGACCTGCTCGGCTCGCTGCCTGTGCAACTGGTGGTGCTCGGCTCCGGGCAGGCGCCATATGAGCACCTCTTTCGCGATCTCGCGGGTCGCTCGGCCAACGTGCGCGCGCGCATCGGCTTCGATGTCGCGCTCTCGCATCGCATCTATGCTGGCTCCGACTTCTTTCTCATGCCGAGTGCTTTCGAGCCAGGTGGCCTGGGACAGCTCATCGCGCTACGCTACGGCACGCTTCCCATCGTCCACGCCACTGGCGGGCTTGCCGACACGGTTAGCGATCTGACAGAACATCCAGAGAGCGGTAACGGGATCAGCTTCGAGGCTTACGAACCGCAGGCGCTCCTGGATGCGCTACACCGCGCACTTGCGCTCTATGCCGACCGGGAAGGCTGGCCCACGCTGGTAGCCCGCGCTATGACGCATGATTCTCGCTGGTCAGCCAGTGCGGCGGCATACGACGGCCTCTATCGGCGCGTGCTCCGGTTACCGCCGACGGCGGGCTAAAGAGCACATGCCGGTCGCGCACACCATGCGAACCTGATACAATGGGCGACGCGGGAGCACGCATTCATGCGCGTTACACGATTGCCCGCGATCGGGCCCGCGGGCTTGAGGCGCGACCCATTCCCCACGCAACTTGAAGGAGCTCACCGGTGAGTGACGGCAGCGAGCGGCACGATCACCTGGATCGCGTACCGGCTGATATGGACGTACTGGAGACGTCGCCGCTTTCGAGCGATGCTCTGCCACCGGATGCCACGCCTCTCCAAGGCGAACATCCGGTGGTTACGGCGCCGTTTGATCGCCTGGCGCGTTTCGCCGCCGAACACTCGACATCCAACGCCCCCATACCGGCCCCGCTGAATGTCATTTTGCCGGCGCGCCCCACATCTATAGCCGAGACGGGACTCGACATCACCCTGCTCGAAGAGCTGACGCTCAAGCATATCGCTTCGGCTGGCCTTATCACGCTCGGTGATCTGGCCGACCGGCTGTGCCTGCCGCTCTCTGGCGTCGTCGAGGATGTCGTCACCATCTTGCGGCGTGAAGGTCTCGTCGAGTTCCAGAACGTCGGCGGCAACGTGCTCGGTAACGCGGGCATGCGCGTGCGCCCGACCGATCGAGGACTCCAGATCGATCAGGCCGCCCGCCAGCAGAGCGGTTACGTAGGCCCGGCACCGGTCACATTCGGTGCCTATCTGCGCGCGCTGCGCCAGCAGGCAATGACCGGACGCAAGGTCAGCCGATCAGACGTCTGGCGCAGGACATCGCACCTCGTCCTCTCGGACGATACGATCGACCGGATTGGAGCGAGCATCGAGAGTGGTGGGCCGATGCTGATCTATAGCGCGTCCGGAAACGGCAAGACGTCCATCGCGCAGGCCATCTCGCGCATGTTCGCCGGTGGCGTGCTCGTGCCCCATGCCGTTGAGCTGGATGGACTCATCATGCGCGTCTACGATCCGGGGGTCCACAAGCCGCTGACAGTCGAGCCAAACGTCACGGGCGCCAAGCTCGACGACCGCTGGGTCTATTGCCATACCCCGTTTGTGCGCGTGGGCACAGATTTGCAGATGCAGCAGCTCAGTCTCTATTTCAATCCACAGCACCGTGAGTACGAATGCCCGATTCAGCTCAAGGCCGCGGGCGGCGTCCTTTGCATAGACGATGTGGGCACACAGCAGGCGCCAGCGGATGAGTTGCTCTCGCGCTGCCTGGAGCCCGTCTCAGCGGGCGTCGATCATCTCATCACTGTCACTGGCAGACGTGTGCCGGTGCCTTTCACGTCTCTGCTGATCGCCGCCACTGGCCGCCCTCCAGGCGAATTGCTCGGCGAGCGCGTCCTGCGCCGCTTTCCGTGCAAGGTTCACGTGCCCGGCCCAACAAAAGAGCAGTATCGTGAGTTGTTCCGGCGTAATTGCCAGGAGGCGGGAGTGGAGTGCCAGCCGGTACACCTCGAATATCTCATCGAGCGCTGTTTCGCTCGTCCCGGATTCGAGCCGCGTTCTTGCCATGCAGGTGACCTCGTGCGGTTGCTCGTGACGGCCGCGCGCTACTTTGGCATTCCCCCGCAGTTCTCGCCGCGCTTGATCGACGTCGCCACCGAGATGTATTTTGGTTGAGTGGGACAACGGACGCGGGCATGATGGCGAGGGAAGCGCTCCGCGGCCATGTCACGAAATTGTCCGGCACCGAGCATGCGGCGCGATACCATCCTCCCGTTCGTCACGCGATGCCGGGCTAGGACAAGATTACGTGTGGCAACGGGGGGATACAGGCGCCATCTGGGAGCACAGCATGAATACTCGCTCGCCACTCATTTTGGGGCGGGCCGATGTTCGCGAATGTGGAACACTCTGGCATGGATCACCGGCTCCACGAGAGCCGATCACCTTCGCCATCCAGGGGGCGGCCATCCGACAAGTCCGGGAGGCAGATGCGGACATGCTCCACCGCGCCATGTTGCGTTGCAACGCCAGCCAGCCACATCTTGCCTACGCTCGCATCGCTGGCAAGCGACTCGGATACGTCGTGGAAGGGCCGGTTGATGCGCGTGGGCATACGGAAATCTTGACGTACGGATGGATCGCGCGGCCCGGCGACACATTGAACGATCTGGGGTTTCCGCTGAACCTGCCCCCCGGCAACGCCTGGATTTATGATTGCGCGACTATCCCGCAGGCACGAGCCAACGGGCTGTACTCGGCGCTCTTGCGTGCGATGCGTATGGCGATGCCCGAGCTAGGGCTTGAACACGCGTGGATTGGCACGGCGCCGCGCAACTGGGCGTCCCAGCGAGGCATCGCGCGCGCCGGATTCCATAAGATGCTCGATCAGGACTGGAGCGCGTCGATACCAGCCGCGTACGGAACGCCAGGTGCTTCAGAGGAACTGCTCAGCGCACTGAGCGCCGCTTTCGACGATCTCGGCGAGTACCGGATCGTGCTGAATCATGGCATACCTTGGATCGAGGGAATAGCACCAGCGCGCACGGCTGCGGGCGTCAAGCTGTTTCAGGAGGTGTATGGCGAGCAGATACACTGGTCAACCTCCGCGAGCGCGAACGCCGTGATACTCATGTGCGATGGGCAATCCGTTCAGGTCGACGCGACGGCCTCGTTTGAGGAACTTGCCGCCGCGCTTGACCGGATCGCGCCTGATCTGCCCTGGCTTGTCTCGCCGGGCGACGCAGGCCGGTCATAATCAGCACGCGTGATGACGTGCAGTATTTCGGCGCATAGAGAGCCACATCTGGCGGCATGTCGTAAAATAGGGAACACATGACAGCGCTTACAGGCAGGAGGTAGCGCTATGTTGTTCGGTCACTTTGGCGAGATTGTCGCGCTCTTCTTCATCGGGCTGCTCGTCTTCGGCCCCAAGAAAATCATTGAGATGGGCGGACAGATGGGCAAGATGCTGCGCGAGTTCCGCGAAGCCACAAAAGGCATGGACTGGTCGTTTCTCTCGCAGTCAGATACACGACCGGGGAATTCCTCTCTCTCGCAGCTCAGCCAGCTCTCGCAGACCTTATCACGCTTTACCTCACCAGATGAGCCGCAGCCCGTGCGCACTCCAGCCGCGCAAGCGAACACGGTGGATGCCGCGCAACCGGAGCCACAGGAGCCGCGACCCGAGGTGACCGAGTAGATACCGCCAGTCAGAGATTACAGGTGTAGCAGGCGCTCATATGGCGTGGCATCACGATGCGGCCCGATCATCGCGAGGCGCAGCCATTCATCTCTGAATAGCTCTTGCGCGAGTTGCTGGATGTCATCCGCGGTAACAAGGTCGATCCGGGTCAGGATGTCATCCAGCTCATGCACTTGCCCCAGATACGCTTCCTGCCCTCCGAGCCATGCCGCCACGCTGTAGGTGTCTTCCAGGCGCAGCGCCATACGCCCTTTCGTGTATTCCTTCGCGCGGGTCAGTTCGCGGATTGAGACGGGCTCGCGGCGCAGGCGATCCAGCTGCTCGATGATCGCCGTTACAGCCGATTGCGCCTTGCGCGGCTCGACGCCAGCGTAAATGATAAACGCGCCGCAATCGTGATAATTCTCCGGCGACGCGCTGACATCATATGCCAGTCCGCGCTCTTCGCGCACCTCCTGGAACAGCCGCGAGCTCATGCCGTCGCCCAGGATCGCCGTCAGCAACACCTGGACGTAGTAGCGCGGGGACTTGTGCGGCAATCCCAGCGTATAAAGCACGAGGTTCGTCTGCTCGGTGCGCCGGTTCTCAAGGCGGATGCGCGGCGTCTCGAGCGGAGGCGGGCAAGGAGTCCACGCGGGCACAGGCGCGTCCGCCCAGTCTCCGAACCGCTGAGCAAGCGCCTCAACGACCTGATCATGCTCGACGTTCCCCGCGACGGAGACGATGAGGTTGCCAGGCACGTAATGCGTCAGCCGGTAGCGCTCCAGAGCCTCCCGGCTGATCGAACTGACCGTCTCGCGGGTACCCGCGACCTCGCGGCCAAGTGGCAGATCAGGCCAGAAGACCTCCTCCCCCAGCACACCGACCCAATCCTGCGGGCTATCGCGATACATGTTCAACTCTTCGATGATGACGCGCCGCTCTTTCTCCAGCTCAGCACTATCCAGCTTCGGACGCCGCACCATATCGGTGAGCAGGTCGAGCGCAAGCTCGAAGTGCGCGCTGCCAACCTTGGTTGAATAGACGGTGGACTCTTTATCTGTTCCGGCATCCAGCGCGCCACCAACGCCCTCAATGGATTCCGAGATTGCCTGCGCGGTCGGATATCTCTCCGTGCCCTTGAACAGCATATGCTCGATGAGGTGTGACGCGCCGTTGAGTTCAGGAGACTCGTACCGCGAGCCAACTCCAAAGTAGAATATCAGGCTCACCGACCGAACATGGGGCAAAGTAGACGTAAGAATACGAACGCCATTTGGCAGTGTGGCGCGCTGATACATCAAATGTGAAACCTTCTCTCAGATCGATACCAGTGGCGAAATATCCATTGGTTCATTATATCGAGCGGATGTTGCCGGGCGCTAGAAGGCGAAAGCGGCGATGCCGCGGGAGTGAGATCGCGTTCTCCTGACCGCGGGAGACCGGCGCATATGGGTTTCACGCAGGCGCGAACCGTCTCCAGGCGTGAATTCATTCGCTGACATGTTGGCTTATAACCGCTACAGGCACGACACTCATCACGAGGAGTTGTATCCACTTGCCCAACGCTGACTTGCGGCTTTGCTCACCCCCGAGTATCGTACAGAGTGAAATTGCCGCGCATCCGCCGCGGCACTGACGCATGTGGGATAGGACAGCAATGAGCACAAGTCCTCATATTCAGGATTCGCAGACGAACGCGGCCACAAATGGCCTATTGAAAGACAACATCGCCATCTCCGTCGAGCATCTTCGTAAAGCGTATGGGCCGCATGCGGCCGTCGTTGACCTTTCGTTTAGCGTGCGGCGCGGCGAGATTTTCGCTCTGCTCGGCCCCAATGGCGCCGGCAAGACAACAACCGTCGAGATTCTCGAAGGCTACCGCATCGCTGACAGCGGCTCTGCGCGCGTCCTGGGACTGGACCCACGGCGCGATAGCGAACAAATCAAGCCGCGAATTGGCGTCATGCTTCAGCAGGACGCGGTGTATCCGATTCTTCGGGCACGCGAAGTCCTTCAGCTCTTTTCACGATTCTTCACCTCGCCCGAAGACCCGGACGCTTTGCTGGCGCTTGTCGGCTTGACAGATGCCGCCACTACGCGCTGCCGCCAGCTCTCCGGAGGGCAGAAGCGGCGGCTAGCGCTGGCTCTCGCTCTCGTCGGCAAGCCCGATCTGCTCTTTCTCGACGAGCCAACCACGGGTATGGACCCGCAGGCACGACGCGCAACATGGGACATCATCCTGGGCCTTAAGGAGCGCGGCACAACGGTGCTGCTGACAACGCATTTCATGGATGAGGCGGAGCGGCTCGCAGACCGCGTGGCGATCATCGATCACGGCAGCCTGCTCGCGCTCGACACGCCCGCGGGATTGACGCGCAGCCAGTCCACCACCACAGTAGATGTCTTCTTCACGACGATGACTCCCGCCGATGAAGGGGCGCTCTCACGTCTGCCCTCGGCCCGCAGCGCGCGCGTCTCAAGTGACGGCACCTATGTAGTCGAGACGGGGGACGCATCGTCGTTGCTCGTCGAATTGACGTCGATGATGAAAGAGCAGGGCATCGAGCTGCGCGACCTGCGCGTTGGTCGCTCATCGCTCGAGGATGTCTTCCTGCAGCTCACTGGAAAGGAAATGCGGGAATGAGTATACGCTCGACCGCTGCCGATACAGTATCCGCCACGCCAGCCGCGAAGAACGCGGCCGCACCCATCTGGACCGAAATCATGGCGCAGGCGCGAATGGAAATCATCATGACCTTGCGGCGGGGCGAGAGCATGCTCGTCACGGTCATTATGCCCGCGCTCTTCCTCGTCTTTTTCGCGGGCACGCGCATCGTTCCGCCCGCGGCAGGCAAGGCTATCGACTTCCTCCTGCCGGGCATGCTCGCCATCGCCATCATGTCGACGGGCATGGTCAGCCTCGGCATCGCCACCGCATACGAACGTTATTACGGCGTGCTGAAGCGCCTTGGGGCGTCTCCCCTGCCGCGTTGGGGCTTGATCGTCGCCAAGCTGCTCTCTGTGCTGGTAATCGAGGTGCTTCAGGTTATCCTGCTGGTCGCGCTCGCGGTGATCTTCTTCGGGTGGTCACCCACCGGCAACGTCTGGGCGGCCATCCCGATTATTTTGCTAGGAACCGCGACGTTCTCCGGTCTGGGCATGTTGATGGCGGGTGCGCTGCGAGCGGAGGCTACCCTCGCGGGCGCGAATGGTCTGTATCTCGTCTTTCTGCTCATCGGCGGCGTGGTGCTTCCTCTGGACCATCTGCCCGCGCCGCTGGCGTGGTTCGCGGGCCTGCTGCCAGCATCCGCGCTAAGTGACGCGATACGCGGCGCGCTGACAGCACAGGGTGTGAGCCTCGGCAGTATCGTGCTTCTCGCCGTCTGGGGCATCATCATTCTGGCGGCTGCGGCATTAACATTCAAGTGGGAATAGGTTCGGAATAACTGCTATTTCAGGGCGCCGCTCTCAATCGTAGGCGGCGCCTTTCCACCGCATGGCACCCGTCAAGCCGGCGCGATCATGGCGTCGCGCGCAGCACCGTTCAGTTCGTCTTCGCGCGCGGCATCACGCTGGAGAAGCGGCACCGCCCCTGCAACTGCCAGCGAGACAGTGGCGATCACGTAGCTCAGCAGGCTATGCCACGCGAGGATTATCGGCAGAAGGCCAAGGAACAGCGCGAGAGCTGGCGCATAGTGCCAGCCCCGTATGGCATACCACACCAGCAGCACCGCCAGAGCGGCCACCTCCAGCAGCGCATAGACCACTGGTGGCCACAGCGGGAGCAGTTGCACGCGCGAGAGAGCCACGATGCCCATTCCTGAGGGAAAGATCGGCAGCGTCACCGGCAGGAACAAACTCCCCGCCCAGGCCGCGGGACTCGCGATCATATAGGGCAGATTGACGAGCGCGAACGCGGCGAGCAGGATGCCCAGGCGTGTAGCTGCGTCGCGCCAACCATATCTGCGCCAGGCAAGAATCAGAAAGAATGGCATCAGCGGCCAGGCAATCTGCTTCACCGCGCAAGCCAGACCCAGCAGCAGAGACGAGAGCCATGGACGCTCGAATGTGCGCCATGCGAGCACGACGGGCAGCAGGGCGGCCACCTCGAACGCGCCGAGCAACGACCAGATCGCCAGTGGAGTATTGGCGAGCAGGATCAGCGCGACAGGCAGCCGGGCGCCGCGCGGCGCCCCCCAGCCACACGCCAGCAAGAACAACGCCCAGAACACGAGCGACGCGAGCGCCGTCGAGCGCATCCCCGCCCAGACGACAGGCACGTAGACGAGAAAGGAGAGGTCGGGATAGCTGTGCATGGAGGCCGCGTCGAACTCAGGTCCACGCGTAGCCGGATGATCCAGCTCGCTGCGCACATCGCGTACGATCTGGTCGAGACTGGGACCGAATCGACTATTCATGTAACGTCCGGCGCGCAGTGGCGTGGCACCCGACGCTGGAAACTGGCGAATCGCGCTCCAGAACCGGGAATCCGCGGTATACGGATTCTGCCCCGCGAGCACCAGTTCCGCGTTGAAATGGTTGAACGCGGCGGCATCCGATCCATACGTCGCCGTGCCGCGCAGCTCACTCCCGAGGAGGAGGGCAGCAACCGCCAGCGTGAGCGATGAGCTGAGCAGGAGCAAGCCCACGAGCCCCAGCCACCCGGCGGAGCGCGCGGCGGGCCGCAGTGTAGGCTCCCTGAACAGTGCTGGGGCGATCAGCGCAGCCACTGCCGCGGCCGTGCCCACGATAAAGAGGAGCAACGCGCCGATGACCGCGGCGACCCCGCCGCGATCCCCCGCGAAAAGCACAACCCAGCCAGCGAGAGCATAGAGCAGCGTACCCACAGCCAGCAACGCCAGCCTGGGCCGCGCCTGTTGCGCGCGAGTCTCCGAATCTCCGGTTCGCATGGTGCTCTCTCCGGTCAACCTATGCCCTGGATGGTATGTACATCGGGCGCGGGCAGTCAGGACGCCACTCATACGATAATCTGCTCACGTACTGGAACGCGCGGTGTAGGGTACCGCTAACATGCGCTGGCGAACGCACGCAGACCTGACCGTTCGTCACTGAAACGACACTACCATCATGCGAACTCCAAATGCGACACGCGGGCAGCGAGCATGCCGCAGACCAGCGAGGGGCGAAAACAGGCATGCGTGGTATACTTTTCAACTGGTACGACATGGAAAAAAACCGCAAGCTCAGTGACATCGCACTATATGCTGCACGGCAGGGGGATACACGTGACACGGGAGCAAACCATCGAGCGGCTGCACATCTGGGCCGCGCGCGCGTATTCAGAGGCGGAACACGCTGACACACGTGCTAATCGCTTGAACTGGCAGGGCCAGGCACAGGTGCTCACGAATGTCGCCGCGTATCTCGCCGGACAGGGGGCGGACGCGACCGATGAGGAGTGCTGGGAGCAGGTCGTCACCGACCGGCAGCAGGCGCTCGGCGCCTGGCAGCAGGAGCAGGAAGGTCCCCAGGCGATGCTGTATTCGGGGATGGTCGCGGGCTACGACGTGGCATTGACAGCGATCAAAGACCTGATGGGGCGAGAGTTTCCGCAAAACCGGCTGGCGATCGGTTAAGGGCCGTTCACTCCTATGGGGATAGAGCGATGCGCATTGTAGTGGCTCCGCAGGCGCTCAAGGGCAGCCTCGACGCCGTAGCGGTGGCCGGCGCCATTCACGACGGCATCCGGCGTGTCGTGCCGGATGCCGAAGTACGCCTGATCCCGGTCGCTGATGGCGGCGAGGGAACGGTGCGCGCGCTCGTCACGGCATCTGCTGGCAGGTATCGCACGGTCGAAGTACATGACCCGCTCGGGAGACCCATCCATGCCACGTTCGGTATCCTCGGTACTGAAGGAGCAGGCTCCGCACCCGTCGCGGTCATCGAGATGGCCGCCGCATCCGGATTGCCGCTGCTTGCCGCGCAGGAACGTGACCCGCGGCATACCAGCACCTTCGGCACGGGCGAGCTGATCCGCGCCGCGCTGGATGCCGGATGCGAGCACATCGTCATCGGCATCGGGGGCAGCGCCACGAACGACGGCGGCGCGGGCATGGCGCAGGCACTTGGCGCGCGATTTCTGGATGAACACGGCGCACCTCTCGCTCCGGGGGGTGCGGCTCTGGCACGGCTGGCGCAGATCGACATCAGCCGGCTCGATCCACGCATCCACACCACGCGCATGCAAATCGCCTGCGACGTGACGAATGTGCTCTGCGGGCCAGCGGGAGCCTCGGCCGTCTACGGCCCGCAGAAAGGCGCGACACCCGAGATGGTGCGCGAACTCGATGACGCGCTGGCGCACTACGCGCAGATCCTGCGCCGCGACCTGGGCGCGGATGTCGCTGAGATACCCGGCTCCGGCGCGGCAGGTGGCCTGGGCGCGGGCTTGCTCGCGTTCACGCATGCGGATCTCATACCCGGAGCGAAGCTCGTGCTGGACACCGTGGGATTCGATGAAGCAGCAAGATCGAGCGACCTCGTGATCACCGCTGAGGGTTGGCTCGACCGGCAGACCGCGTATGGCAAGGCAGTCGGCACGGTCGCCACCCGCGCGCGTGCCGCCGGAGCGCACGTCATCGCACTGGCCGGTGGCATCGACGCGAGCAGCGAGGAGCTGGCCGCGCTGGGCATTGACGCAGCCATTCCACTGCCGGATAGGCCCCTCGCGCTGGACGAGAGCATGGCGCGAGCCACCGAACTGGTCACCCGCGCCACCGAACGCGCATTCCGCCTGCTGCGCGTCGGAGCGGATATCTTCACGCCGCGTCAGCCCTGACTGGACTGCGCCTTTAGCTCGCGCCGGAGAATCTTGCCCGAAGCGGTCTTGGGAATAGAATCGACGAACACGACCTCACGTATGGCCTTGTAGTGCGCCACTTTGCCATTCGCAAACGCCATCACATCCTCCGCGGTAAGCGCGGCGCCAGGCGCTCGCACCACATAGGCACGCGGATGCTCGCCCGCCTCGGCATCCGGCCAGCCAATGACAGCCGCTTCCGTGATGGCCTCATGCTCCAGCAGGACGCCTTCCAGCTCCGCCGGAGCGATCCCAAAGCCCTTGTATTTGATCATCTCTTTGGCGCGGTCCACGATGTAGACGTAGCCCTGCTCATCGACGTAGCCCACGTCGCCGGTATGATACCAGCCGTTCCGCAGCACGCGCGCCGTCTCCGCCTCCGCCTGCCAGTAGCCCCGCATGACCTGCGGCCCGCGCACGCAAATCTCGCCGACCTCGCCCGGTCCAAGCGTGCGCCCGGTGTCGAGATCCACCACCATCTGCTCGGTATCACTGACAGGCGTGCCGCCAGAGGCTGGCTTGATCTTATCAGGTTCGACGGGGCTGTGGTGCGTCAGGGGCGAGGCTTCCGTCATGCCATAGGCCTGCAGGACGGGGATACCCGTCTTCGCGGTCACCTGCTCGGCAGGGGCTACCGGCATGGGCGCGGCGGCGCAGAGAATATGCCGCACCTTGGGGAAATACTCGCGCGCGAGACCAGGCATATTCGCGAAGCCCAGCAGCACCGGCGGCACGACCGGCAAGATCGTAACCCCACGCTCTCGCACGAGGGTCAGCGCCTCCTGCGGCTGGAAACGCTCCATCATCACGAGTGCCGCGCCGGAGAATGTGGCCTGCCCCATCAACGCGACACCATAGATATGATAGAGCGGCAGGAAGACGAGAAAGACATCCTCCTCGGTTACACGCGCGGACGAGATGAACTGGTGATAGTTGACGACCAGATTGCGATGCGTCAGCAAAACGCCCTTTGGCAGGCCGGTCGTTCCACTGGAATAGGGCAGCGCCAGCAAATCACCCGGCTGCACATCGACGGGCGGGACACGTGTAGGCGAGAAGTTTCGTATGAGCGCGCCAAACGGAATTATATCGGGCGCGCCCGGCACCTCTTCAGTCCCCGTCACCAGCACGTGCCTAAGCCGTGGCGCGCTTGATCGCGCTTCACGCACCAGCGGCAGCAGGTCTCGGTGTACGAGAATCGCCAGAGCCTCGCTGTTTTCAAGCTGATAGGCGATCTCGCGCTCGCGGTACGATGGGTTCATCGGGCTGAGCACTACGCCGAGCATGCTGGCGGCAACCCAGGCAATCGCGTATTCGGGACGGTTGGGCATCAGCAAGCAGAGACGATCGCCTTTGCGCAGGCCGAGCGCATGCAGCGCGGCGGCCGCCGAGCGCACGAGCGCGTATAGTTCGCGGTACGTGAGAGTGACGTCGTGCCAGTAGATGGCGGGACGCTCAGGCACACGGAGCGCCGTGCGGGCCAGCATCTCGTGGAATGGCACATCCGGATAGAACAGCGGCGGTCGAACGAACTCCGGAGACGAATACGGAGCGGGCATGACGTGTGCTGCGGCAAGGCCAGTCGTGGTCAATGGGGAATCTGCCATAGTGTGCCCCCGATGCATGACAGGCGACCGTCATTGGCCGCCGGTACCTCGCAGTGTAGAAAGAGTATACGGGTACGTCAATCATACGGTGGTGCGCCACCGCCTGAGCGGATCAGGCGCGCGCAGCACGCGACGCGAACGCAAGGCTTATCGCCAGCTAGCCTTGCACAGGCAGGTGCGCGCTGGTACAGTTTCAGAGGGAGACGCGCGATCAGAAAACGTGCTGATCTTCCGGCTCAACATACTGTCACACCGACGTGACGTGGCGTCGCGGCCCAACACAATGATGTGTCCGCCGACGCCTTTTCTGTTGTCTTGGAGCGCGAGCATGAGTGGTGCAAAGCTTGCAAAACAGCGGTTGAGAGAGGCACGCTGGTGGGGAGTGCCTGAAACGTGATGTGGTCTAATGAAGATATAGAGCATTTTTTGAAGCATACGCCGTGCTGAGCGGCACAGTTCATAGGGTGAACGTCAATGCACTCTGCGGCGCGTTATCTCAGGAAGAAGGGATAGCTGGACTATGGCAGAGAATCGCCTCAAGTCGGTATACGAGCTCGGGCAAAGTATCTGGTACGACAACATCCGGCGCGGCCTGATCAAATCCGGTGAATTGCAACGGCTGATCGATGAAGACGCTGTGGTTGGCGTCACCTCAAACCCCACTATTTTCGAGAAAGCCATCGACGGCAGCGCCGATTACGATTCGGCGATGCGCCAGCTTGTAGCTCAGGGCATCACGGATGGGCACCAGATATTCGAAGAGCTTGCCATTGAGGATATTCAGATGGCGGCCGATCTGCTGCGGCCCATCTATGACAGGACAGATCATCGCGACGGCTACATCAGTCTGGAAGTCTCACCAGTCGCCGCAAACGACACCAAGCGCACAATTGCCGAGGCGCGCCACCTCTTCCGGCGCGTGAGCCGGCCGAATGTGATGATCAAGATTCCAGCCACGGAAGAGGGACTGCCCGCCATCGAGCAGATGATCTACGAAGGCGTCAACATCAACGTGACGCTCATTTTTTCGCTGGAACGCTATCAGGCCGTGATGGACGCGTACATCCACGGGCTGGAGCACCGCGCGCGCGAGGGCCAGCCATTAAACGACATCGCGTCTGTGGCCAGCTTCTTCGTCAGCCGGGTAGATACGCTCGTAGATAAGCTGCTCGACCAGAAAGCGGCTGAGACCGAGGACGAACAACAGCGCGAGCATCTCCTCTCGCTGCGCGGCAGAGCCGCCGTCGCGAACGCGCGCCTGGCCTACGAGAAGTATATCGAGGTGTTCCACGGCGCGCGATTCGAGAAGCTCCGCGCACAGGGCGCGGCGACGCAGCGCCCACTCTGGGCCAGCACGAGCACGAAGAATCCGGAATACCGGGACGTGCTCTATGTGGAAGAACTGATCGGCCCGGAGACGGTCAATACGATGCCACCGCAGACCATCGAGGCATTCCAGGATCACGGAGTCGTGAAGGTAACCGTCGATCAGGATTACGACGGCATGCGGGCACTCATCTCGCAGCTAGCCGACGCTGGCATCCAGATGAGAGACGTCACGTACCAGCTGGAGCTGGAAGGCGTCAAATCTTTCGCGGACTCCTACAACAATCTCATCGACAGCACGGGGAAAAAGGCCCTGCGCCTCAAGGAGGAGATGGAGGCCGCATCAGCCTCCACGGCCATGCAGAGTGTTGTCGCCAACCAGCAAATGGAACTCGGCTCGCTGAGCACGCCCGTCGAGCAGATGCTGACCAGGGCCGATCAGGAAAAGTTCGCCGCGAAAGTCTGGGACAAGGACCCCGCGTTCTGGAAGCCGAATCCGGCGGAGCAGCAGGAAATCACCGACCGGCTGGGCTGGCTGACCGTATCCGACGAGATGCGGCAGGCGCTGCCGCGGCTTCAGGCTTTGCGCGAGGATGTGCGCAAGAACGGATTCAGACATGCCGTTCTGCTGGGCATGGGCGGCAGCAGCCTCGCTCCGGAAGTGATTCGCCGCACGTTCGGCGTTGTGAGCGGCCAGCCAGACCTCATCGTGCTGGATTCCACTGATCCGGCAACCCTGCTGGATGTCGAGCATCGCATCGACCTCCAGCATACGCTGTTCCTCGTGGCATCGAAGTCTGGCGGTACCATTGAGACGCTCTCGCACTTCCGCTACTTCTTCGACAAAGTGCATGCCTATGCGGGCGATAACGCTGGCAAGCAGTTCGTCGCGATCACCGACCCCGGCACCAAGCTGGAGGCGATGGGTCACGATCACCGGTTCCGCGAGGTTTTCCTGAATCCGGCTGATATCGGCGGCCGTTATTCGGCGCTTTCTTTCTTTGGGCTGGTGCCCGCGGCATTGATCGGCGTGGACGTGGCAAAATTGCTCGACCGAGCGGATGTCATGCGCAAGGCCTGCCAGAAGAATGTGCCGGCGCGGGAGAATCCTGGTGTCTGGCTGGGCTCGATCATGGGCGCGGCCGCACTCAACGGGCGCGACAAAGTGACGTTGGTGACGGCGCCGCCTATTGAGACGTTCGGCTACTGGGTCGAGCAGCTCATTGCCGAGAGCACAGGGAAGGAAGGCAAAGGCATTCTGCCCGTCGAGGGTGAAACGCTGGGCGCGCCCGAGATCTACGGCAATGACCGAATTTTCGTCTACCTGCGCACAACGCACGATTTCGACCCGCGACAGGATCAGCAGATCGAGGCGCTCAAGCGGGCGGGGCAGCCAGTGGTAACGTTAACGCTCACCGACACCTTCGACCTCGGCGGCGAGTTTTTCCGCTGGGAGTTTGCTACGGCCATCGCCGGGGCGATCATCGGCATCAATGCGTTTGACCAGCCAAACGTTCAGGAAGCCAAGGACCGCACGAACGCGCTGCTCGCCGAATTCGAGAAGGCCGGCCAGCTGCCGTCGCCGCATCCAGTTATCAGGACACAGCATGTCCAGGTAATTCCCGGCGCGGGCCAACAAGAGATCATTCAACAATCGGTCTCGTTGCAAGCCGCGCTGGAGGCATTCGCACATGAGGCGCGTGCGGGCGACTATATCGCCCTGCTGGCATACATCGAGCGGACGCCCGAAACGCAGGCGGCTCTGCAACAGATCCGGCTGCGCCTGCGAGACCTGACGCACGCGGCAACCACGCTCGGCTACGGGCCGCGCTTCCAGCATTCAACTGGCCAGCTGCACAAGGGCGGAGCCAACACCGGCTTGTTTCTGCAGTTCGTCGCGGGGGATGCGGAAGACGCTTCCATTCCGGGCGAGAAGTACACTTTCAGCGTGCTCAAGCAGGCGCAGGCCCTCGGTGATCTGCAAGCACTGGAGGCGCACGGACGTCGCGCCTTGCGCATCGACCTGGGCACGGATATCGCGACCGGACTGAGCGAGGTGCAGCAGGCGCTCGACGCGGCGCAACTGGCGTAAGTGAAACGGCGCGCTCACGTGCATCACCTTTCCGCACGGCACCGCGCCCAATAGCGCCACGCCTGAAGGCGTGGCTAGATGGAGTTGATTCGAATGGAGCTGGGAATCTACGGGCTAGGACGCATGGGCGCCAACATGGCGCTGCGTCTCGTTCAGGGCGGGCATCGTGTTGTAGCATCTAACCGCAGTCCAGGGCCAGTGGATGAAGCAGCGAAGAATGGCTGCGTGCCTGCTTACACCATCGAGGAGATGGTATCCAAGCTCGAAGCCAGCCCTAAAATCGTGTGGCTCATGGTTCCAGCGGGCAAGGTCACGGATGATACGCTGGATCACGTGATGACCCTCCTCAAGCCCGGCGACATCATCATTGATGGTGGCAACTCGAACTTCCATGATACCGAGCGGCGCGCGGAGCGCGTGACGGCGAACGGCATGCATTTCATGGATTGCGGCACCAGCGGCGGCATCTGGGGGCTCAAGGTTGGCTACAGCCTCATGATTGGCGGCGAAGAAGAAACGTACAAGCATTGCGAGCCAATCTTCAAGACACTCGCGCCCGAGAACGGCTACGGTTATATGGGGCGATCAGGCGCGGGTCACTTCGTGAAGATGGTCCACAACGGCGTCGAGTATGGCATGCTCCAGGCCTATGGCGAAGGGTTCGAGATTCTCGAAAAGTCCAATTTCGATCTCGACCTGCTCAAGGTGACGCAGGTATGGCGCAACGGCAGCGTAGTGCGCTCCTGGCTGCTGGATCTCGCTGAGCTTGCCTTCCAGAAAGACCAGAAGCTGGAAAGCATTCGCGGCTATGTCGACGACTCGGGCGAGGGCCGCTGGACGGTGCAGGCGGCTATCGACGAGGACGTGCCGGCTCCGGTCATCACGCTCTCGTTGCTGGCGCGCTTCGCCTCGCGGCAGGATGAATCCTTCTCGGCCAAAGTCATCGCGGCATTGCGCAACGAATTTGGCGGACACGCGATGACGTTTGAGTCCGGAGAGCGCGGCGGCGTGCGCCACGTCGCGGAATAACCACGGACAGCCCTGGCGCATCGCTCGTCTCATGGGGCGGGCGGTGCGCCGGGTGGAGGGAACACATACATGTCTGTTGCAACCCTCGCAACAAACCCACTGCGGGAAGGCATGCGGCATGCGCGAACGGTCGAACCGTGCGTCGTCGTCATCTTTGGCGCGACGGGCGATCTCACCCACCGCAAGCTGATTCCCGCGCTCTATAATCTCAAGCTGGAGCAGCCGCTTCCTTCGCAATTCACCGTCGTCGGTGTGGCGCGGCGTCCGTTCACTCATGAGCAGTTTCGCGAGCAGGCAAAAGAATCCATTAACACCTTCTCGCGCCGACGCCCGGTAAATCCTGCCGTCTGGGAGTCATTCTCGAAAGGCTTTTTCTATCATCAGGTGCGGTTCGACCAGCAGGAGGATTACGAAAGCCTGGCCGAGTTGCTGCGCAAGCTGGATGAAGAGCGCGGCACGAATGGCAATCACATCTTCTATCTCGCCACCCCGCCCAGCTTCTATGGCACAATCGCGGATAACCTGAGCGCTTCGGGCCTGGCGCAGCGCGAAACTGGCGAGCAGCATCAGGCATGGTCGCGCATCATCGTCGAGAAACCGTTTGGTCACGATCTACCTTCGGCTCTGGCCCTGAATCGCGAGCTGAACAAGGCGTTCTCGGAAAGCCAGATCTACCGCATCGACCACTACCTGGGAAAAGAGACCGTCCAGAATATCATGGTGCTCCGCTTCGGCAACGGCATCTTCGAACCCATCTGGAACCGGCGCTACGTCGATAACGTGCAGATCACGGTGGCGGAGAATATCGGCCTGGAATCGCGTGGCGACTACTACGAAGAAGCTGGCGCGACACGGGATATGATGCAGAATCACATGATGCAACTGCTCACGCTTGTCGCGATGGAGCCGCCAGTCAACTTTGGCGCGGATTCCGTGCGCGATGAGAAGGTGAAAGTGCTGCGCGCAATCCCTCCGCTTACGGATGTGGACGTCGCCAATGAAACCATCAGAGGACAGTACGGTTCCGGAATGATGGGTAGCGAGCCCGTGACCGGCTATCTGCATGAGGAAGGCGTCAGCCCGAACTCGCGCACGGAAACCTACGTCGCCGCCAAGCTGCTGATTGATAGCTGGCGCTGGGCGGGCGTTCCGTTCTATCTGCGAACTGGCAAGCGCCTCGCGAAGCGCATCACGGAGATCTCCATCCAGTTCAAGCGTCCGCCATACCTGCTATTCCGCGGTACACAGGCAGATCAGATGCAGCCGAATGTGCTCTCGCTGCGCATCCAGCCAAATGAAGGCATCTCCCTGCTCTTCAGCGCGAAAGTGCCTGGTCAGGAGATGGTGATGCGCTCGGTCAGCATGGACTTTCTGTATGGCAGCTCCTTCGGAGTCGAGCCACCCGAAGCGTATGAGCGCTTGCTACTGGATGGTATGCTAGGCGACTCCACGCTCTTCACGCGCATTGACGAAACCGAGGAAGCGTGGAAGCTTGTGGATAGTCTCGAACACGGCTGGGCAGAACAGAACCTGAAGTCACTGCCGCAGTATGAGCCGGGCACCTGGGGGCCCAAGGAAGCTGATAGCTTGATTGAGCGGGATGGGAGAACATGGAGGCGCTTATGAGCACGGCGGTATCAGACATCTTCCCAGCCATGCGACAGGTCAAGCTGGATAACGTCGAGCGTGAGCTGGACCAACTCTGGCGCGAGCACACCGCCGCGAGCGGTGGGCCGAGTGGCCGCGGCATGACGCGAAACAGCGTTCTCACGCTGGTCGCCTATACAGAAACGCTTGAACAGGCGACAAAGGTCCTGGCGCTGACACACGCGCTCTCGACACAGAATTCGTCGCGCGTGATCGTGATCACCGCGGACCCACGCAGCAGCGCGAACACGATGGAGTCATACGTCGGAACGTTTGCCGCCAGCGGCACGGAATCTTTCGCCGAAGACATCCTCATCGTCTCACGCGGCAATACTTCGCAGCATCTGCCAGGCGTCGTGCTGCCATTCATCATCTCAGGACTGCCCTCGTTTCTTTGGTGGATAGGGGAGCCTCCCTGGGGCTCGGAGCTGTTCGAGGCGCTTGTCGATGGGTGCGACCGGCTCATTACCGATACCTCCGATTTCACGCATGTGCCGGAGGGATTCGCCGCGCTGGCCGATCTCATCCGGCGCAAGAAGACGCGCTGCGCAGTCAGCGATACCGGCTGGACGTGCCAGACGCCGTGGCGAGAGATCGTGGCGCAGTTCTTTGATCCCGCGGCGGCTCGCAAGTATCTCGATGGAATCGAACAGGTCTCCATCGAATACGCTGCTGGTGAGGAAGACATGCCCGCCAACCCCGCGGAAGCCTACCTGATCGCTGGCTGGCTCATCTCGCGGCTGGGCTGGCGCATGAACGGCACGCCCGCCCAGCTTGGCGCGCCGAGCGCGCACATCACCGTACACGCCGGGACTGGTCGCGCCATCAGTATCGAGATCAATCCGCGCTACGGCATCAATCAGCGGGCATGGTGGGAAAACGGATTCAACGCCGACCTCCGGGCCGATCACGACGGCCACAATGCTGCCACACCTCCGGCCGTACGCCACGGCGCGTTGATGTCGGTCCATATCTCTGCGCGCCTCAATGGCTCCCGAGCGACCTTCACGATGGCGAGAGAGCGCGATCTGGCCCATGCCTCCACGCTCTGCCAGTTGCCCGAAGGTGGTGCGCCGCCGTCTCAGACGGTCCATCTGCAGTCCATTGGGGAGGAAGCGCCATTGACGCAACAGTTGCAGCGCGTCGGCCACGACGCGATTCTTGAGGAGGCCATCAACGCGGCCGCCGAATTGATGGGCACGCGGGGATTGCGGGTACGCCGATGAGCACTGGTCAGGATGGGCGCACTATTGAGATCGTGGCCAGCCCGGCGGATGTAGCCCGCCGAGCGGCGGATCTCTTCGTGGAAGCGTTTGACGAGGCACGCGCGCATGGCGTGTTTCGAGTTGCGCTCTCGGGTGGCTCGACTCCGCGCGCGTTCCACACGCTGCTGGCTCAGCCGGACTATCGCGACCGGGTGGATTGGAGCCTCGTCGAGTTCTACTGGGGCGATGAGCGCTGCGTTCCACCTGACGATCCCGAGAGCAATTACCGCATGGCGCGAGAGACACTGCTCGAGCGCGTCCCGGCGCGGCAGGAGCAGATTCATCGCATGCCGGGCGAGGTCGCGGATGTGGAAGCCGCCGCGGCGCAGTATGAGCAGGAACTGCGCGCGAGCTTCCATCTGGAGGGCAACGCGCTGCCTCGCTTTGATCTGATCTATCTGGGCATGGGGCCGGATGGACATACCGCTTCGCTTTTCCCCCACACTGCCGCGCTCCACGTGCGAGACCGGCTCGTGGTGGCTAATTATGTGCCCAAGCTGAACGCCAATCGCATCACGCTGACGCTGCCGGCGTTAAATAACGCGGCCCGCGTCGCGTTCGTCGTCGCCGGTGCGGATAAGGCGAACGCGCTCCAGCAGGTGCTCGAAGGGGAGCGTGATCCGGAGGAATACCCGTCGCAGTCTATCGCGCCCACGAACGGAACTCTGGTATGGATCTGCGATGAGGCCGCGGCAGGGCGGCTGGAGCGGCAGTGAGCGCGAGGTTACGTTTGGGAGCGAGGTGTGTCGCATGGCGCTGGTAGTGCCTTCCGTATTGTCCGCTGATTTTGCCCGGCTGGGTGAGCAGGTGCGCGAGGCCGAGCGGGGAGGCGCGGACCGCATCCAGATCGACGTGATGGATGGCAGGTTCGTGCCCAACATCACCGTGGGGCCGCTCGTCGTCGAAGCGATCCGGCGTACCTGCTCTCTGCCGCTCGAAGCGCACCTGATGATCGTCGAGCCGGAGCACTTCATTCAGGACTTCGCCTCCGCCGGCGCCGATATCATCATCGTGCATCAGGAGGTGTCAGTTCATCTGCACCGCACAATCGAGCAGATCAAGCGAACCGGCAAGAAAGCGGGAGTGGCGCTTAATCCGGCGACTCCGCTCGCGACCCTGCAGGAAGTGCTGGATGATATTGATCTGGTGCTCTGCATGACGGTGGATCCAGGTTTCGGGGGCCAGGCATTCATCCGGTCTACCCTTTCCAAGGTTGAACGCCTGCGCGCGATGATCGCCCAGCGGGGTGCGCGCTGCGATCTGGAGGTGGATGGCGGCATCAATTCGGATACGGTTTCCCAGGCCGTGCACGCGGGCGCCAACGTGCTCGTCGCGGGCACGGCAGTCTTCGGCCACCCTGCCGGAGTCGCGGCAGGCATCGCCCACCTCCGCGCCGCCGCCGAATAGAGACACCCGCACACCGGCATGACACCTGCCTGCGGCCATGCCGAACGACACATCCCTGGTCGCACGCTAGAGCATGGCATATAATGACCGTCAATCGTCGTGGGCGGCGAGAGTAGTGATGAGGTGAGGCAATCGTGGCAGGCAGCACAAACTGGCAGGCGGGCGACCACGCGACTCTGCGTGCGAGCGACTCCGACGCCTCTGATATGACAGATGGAGTGCACGAAGCGGGCAAGCGCGATGTCGAGATGTACATCCGCACGTATCAAACGCTCTTGCGCAGCTCCGGCGAAGTCGGCCTCAAGGCGCTCGTGCAGGCGCACTACAACATTGATTCAGTGTTGCATCCGGAGGCACGGCAGAGCCAGCCCGATATGTCTGCCTTCATCTACTCGATCTTGCGAGTGCCCACTGCGATCTTCCAGACGTCGCGCGTCTTGCTCGGTCAATCTGATGAGGTATTCTCGCAGCACGGCTTCCCTGTCGAGCAGTGGCAGGCGGTCACAGCCTCCGCACGCCGCCGCAAGTGGTTCTTCGACGGCAAGAACACGCTTGCCGCCTATATCGCGAGCGTGAGCGACACGGATGATATCGTGCCCACGCTTGTCGCGCTGCAGATCGAGTGGAACAAGTTTCACTGGCTGCTCAATGCTGATCCTACGACGATGCAGCTTCTTGAGAGCCGGGTAGATCGCTCCTCACCCGTCTACGCGGAAATCACCAAAGTCGTGCGCGAGCGGCTGAAGGTCTCCATAGAAGACTGGCGGCGACTCGAAGTCATCTGGGGCGACCAGGTGTGGTCGAATCTGCTCGCGGTTGGCCGGGAGCGCAAGAACTTCGCCCTGCGCATGCTGGGCGGGTCCCACGTCGGCTTCGTCCGGTCGACGCGCCGCTGGTGGGCGCCGGTCAACAAGCTACTGGAAGAGGCGCGGCTGACGCGCCGTCCGGTGTACTTCGTCTCCAGCAATACGCACAGTCTCGCCAACATGCTTTCTGGCGTGGCGCTGCGCCGCGAAGATGAGCTGACGCGCTTCGCGACGACGGGCGCGAACACCTTCCTCGCGGAGGAGTACCGCAAGCTCAAAGACAACAATTCCAGCGGCAACTGGCAGAACTTCCTCTATTTCGCCGCGCGCGAGTACCAGCGAACCGCCGCGGGGCAAGGGTTCTCGCGGAGCAAGCCCGTCGAGGAGCAGGAGCGCGGCATCTGGTACATCGGCGCGCGCCATAGCCTCGAGCTGGATGTGCAGGTGATCGATCTCTCTAAGCTGCATCCTGACGAGATCGATCCGCGCGTGAAGATTCCCGGCATCGAGCGCCTGACCGAGAGCAAGGGCATCATCATCAATATCGATTATCCGCTGGGCATGGCGGCATATCGCGTGCTGCGCGAAGTGCTCGAAAATCTGACGCAGGTCAAAGGCATTTACGTGCTCGGCAAGGCCGCCACGCTCAACGGCAGCATCGGCGATGTCATGATCTCCAATGTCGTGCTGGATGAGCACAGCCAGAATACGTACTGGCTGGATAACTGCTTCAATGCCGCCGACGTCAGCAAGTATCTCGTTTTTGGTGCGGTGCTCGACAACCAGCGCGCCGTCTCGAACAAGGGAACGTTCCTGCAAAACCGCGCGTATCTGGACTTCTATTACCGCGCGAACTATAGCGTGGTGGAGATGGAGGCTGGCCCATACCTCGATGCCGTCTACGAGAGCCTGTACATGACGCGCTATCCCACCGGGGAGAACATTAACTTCGCCAAGCTCCCGTTCGATCTCGGCATCATCCATTACGCTTCGGATACCCCCTACACGCGCGGCAAGAATCTTGGCGCGGGCAGCCTCTCGTACTACGGCATGGACTCCACGTACGCCGCAACTACAGCGATTATCCGGCGCATTCTGGATCACGAGATGGACACCAGTCGCGGAGGCGAAGCCGTGGCTCGCGCGGAAGCGCTGCGCATGCGTCGAGGTGGCGAGAGCAAGCAGGGGCAGCACGCTGGCACACGCGGCTAGCGCGCAGCGCCGGGCCTATACCGGCTCGATAGTGACAGCCAGCCCGTAGCTCCGGAGCTTTTCGCGGTAGAACTCCGCCTGTTCCTTCGGGCAGATCACTACTTCTGACTGGCCGTTGGTGTGCGCCTCGAGCATGATGCGGAAGGCATCATCAACGGTGAGCGTGAGCACGGTGCGCAGCAAGGCAGCAACCACTTCGTCCATCGTGTGCTCGTCATCATTGAACAGCAGGACACGATAGCGCGGTATAAGGCGCAACAGCTGCCGCACCTGCTCATCTGTGCGTGGCGCAGCAGAGGATCCGGTTAGTTCCATCCTGTTCGTGCGGTCACCGAAAAGTCCTCTCATGGTGTCTGCTCCTGCATGATGTATGCGACGCCCCGCCAGCGGGAACCGTAATCAGTGTACAGGATACATAACGGATGCTCTTCTCGGACAGCCACACGCTACCGATGCGGCCCTTATGAGGTGACAGCATCCAGCACAGGGGATGCCCACTGACCTAGCGAACGGCCTCAACTGTGGTCTCTGGAACCCACCCGCTTCGCCCCTCAGCGTTAGTCACCCAGAGCCATCCGCTCTCCCCTACGTCTCCCTGAAGCAGTTCACCAGCACGAATCGTAAGCTCCATCGTGTCGAAATCCTCGACCGCTATCGTATTTCCGTCCCGTGGGTCCGGATCGGCAAGGACGCGCGCCGGGAGCCATCCGCCCATTCCAGTTACACCGACACACCAGAGCCAGCCCGGCCATTCCGAGTCACTTTGCCCGACGCTCAGCGGGTCACCTCTTTTCACCACGAGCGGCGTTTCGTACGACCGCGTGTGATTGGCGATTGCCCGATAGATTGTCATACCTGCCCGCCTCCCGCAGTTATCGCAGATGTACGCATAGCACGTTCTTGCGCAGGTTTATATCCTTGCTCACCCGCCAGATTGCCAGGTCGGCTCAGGCGTAGGGGTTGGCACAATTACGGTCACTGCTGGCTGTGGCGCTGGAGTAGCTGTCGGTGAAGCGAGCGCCGGCAGTGTGGCTGTGGGCCGCGGAGTAGGGGTCTTGCGTGATGTCGTAGCGGAAGCGTGCGGACGTGTACGCGAAGTGGCAGTGGACGTGGCAAACTGTGGGGACGTGGTCGCGGCGGCGGTCGCCAGCAGATATGGCGGGCCGGAAGCTGGAGGCGCGGCGGGAGCAACAGGCGTCGCCACATTGCCGCCGGAGAAAATGCGCGCGTACACGTCCCGGTTCGTGATGGTCAGTGAGGAGCACACGACCAGCAGGAGGACATCAAGCACGAGAGCCAGCACGCCCAGATATGGCGCCGGTACGCGCCTGTCTGCGGCCTGAGCGGCGCCTGGCACACTTTCGCCATCAACCGGCCCTACCGGTTCACTCTGCGCCAGCGCATGACCACAGCGCGCACAGCACCCCTCTACGGCGGCAAGCGATGCGCCACAGGCTGGGCAACGGGATTTATCCTGCATCGCCCTCCTCCAGTCCATAGCGGCGGAGCCATATTGCGTTGCGGGCAGTATGCGAAATCTGTGCCAGCTTGTCAATTCAGAACGCGCCGGTTGATGAAGCATACTGCCAGGTGATACGGTACCGCGAGATACAGTCGGCCTGATGCCTTCATCCCACGAGGGATAGCTGTGCTCACGTGTAATGGCGGCATGGCGAAAACCGCTATCTTCCTGCCAGCCCGCGCCGTCTGAAAGATGTCGTCACGGATCCGGATGGATGAGCGCCTAGTCGCTCAACTCCTCGGCCAGCGCGCGCAGAAACATTTCGACATCGGTCACCAGGCCCATCGCCTGCGCCGTGCCGCGGTCGGCCAGCTTCGTTACGACGGCGGGGCTGATATCCACCACGACACAGCGCGCCGAAGCGGGGAGCATGTTGCCGGTCGCGATGGCATGCAGCATGGAGGCCGCCATGACCGCGACTTCGACACCAGGTATGGCCTTGCGCATGGCGTCCTGCGCGGCCATCGTATCGGTGATGACACCGGGCATCGGACCGTCATCGCGGATGGAGCCGGCGAGCACCAGTTCGGTGCCATGTTCGAGGGCGGCGGATACGATGCCGTCATTCAGCAAGCCCCGGCGCTTGGCTTCGGCAAGCGAGCCGACGGCACGCACGGCGTTGATCGCGCGCAGATGGTTGCGGTGTCCGTGCTCCACTGGCTGGCCCGTCTTGAGATGAATGCCGAGAGACGTGCCAAACATGGCCGCTTCCACGTCGTGCGCGACGATGGCATTGCCGCCGAAGATGACCTGAATGTAGCCCCGGCGGATCAATGAGGCGATGTGATCGCGTGCCGCTGTATGCACCACTGCGGGGCCAAGTACGAACAGAATCTTGCCACCATGCGCGCGTGCCTCGCGCATCGCGTCGGCCACTTCGCGAATCGCCAGCGCCTTGGCGCGCTCAGAGGAGACGGGACTCTGCATGAAGCCGAACGCCTCGCGCTGTCGTGCGCGCTGCAGCGGCTCGACACGCAGCCCGCCATAGCCGACGACCACCTCGTCACCGACCTTCACAGCATGCATCGGGCGCGTGTACGCGCGCCGCGCCTGCCGGTCGATGACAATCGCCACGTCCATCTCGATATTTTCGACGGGAATCCAGTGCCCATCAATGAACACCTGCGTCGGCAGGTTTGTCGTCGAGTAGAAATCATCCGGCAAGACACCCGGCTGCGTTACTCGCTGCGTGCGCGGCTCACGCTGCGTCACTGGAGAAGCGCCGATCTGCTGCAGTTCCCCGATCAGCTGCTCTAGCTGCTCATCCGTTTCCGCGATTACCTCGATGCGAGCGTAGCTCGGCTCAAGCTCACTCTGCCCGATCTGCATATCGCGAACGCGGAATCGCGCCCCGGCATCCTCAATAGCGCCCCAGACACGCGGCAGGATGAACGAATCGATGATATGTCCGCGTAGCTCGATTTCGGTGCTTGCCATTCTACGATTGCCCTTTGATAGCTATACCGTTTATGCGCACTCGCGGGCGCATGGCTGAAAGTATGCACCCAGTGTAGCACGGGCTCGCCTCCGTGGTACAATTCTGAATTGGAACCCAGCCGCCACCTGGTAGCCTGAACACAGGGAGGACGTGCGTCGTGCAAGAGGATCCAGCTTCAACCCCGGCATCTGTCGCGGAGCCACATACTGACCTGCTCGCTTACCGTGATGAGTTCCCCATTCTCCAGCGCAAGGTATACCTCAACAGCTGCTCGCTCGGCGCGCTCTCGCGCCGCTCCATGCAGGCGATGGCTCGTTTTCAGGAGCTCTGGAATGAGTATGGAGCGCAGGCGTGGTACGAGATCTGGATGGGCGAAATAGCTGCCCTGCGCGGCAAGTTCGCGCGACTGATCGGCGCGCAACCCCATGAGATCGCACTCGCGCCACACGTTTCGGGTGCGCTGGGCGAGCTTTCCACCTCGCTTGAGCTTGGAGAGCGCAATCATGTCGTGCTGGCGGATATGGATTTTCCCACGCTGGCCTATCAGTGGCTTGCCAAGCGACGCCTGGGCGTAGAAGTTGAGTTCGTCGAAAGCCCAGACCGTATCACCCTGCCTGCCGATCTTTTTCGCGACCACATCCACGCCCGGACGGGATTGGTCGCCACGTCGCGCGTGTTCTACCTCAGCGGCTACATGCAGGATATCAAGGCGTTGGGCGCGATGGCGCACGAACGCGGCGCGCTCTTCCTCGTGGATGACTACCAGGGCACGGGGCAGATTCCCCTGGACGTAAAGGCCGCTGGTGTGGATTTCCTCGTATCCGGGACGCTGAAATGGCTAATGGGCGGCCCAGGCGTTGCCTTCACCTACGTGGCGGAGCATCTGATTCCACGCCTGCAGCCATCCATCACTGGCTGGTGGGCAGCGCGCGAACAGTTCGAGTTCAACACACGTGAATTCGCGTTTCGTGATGACGCGGCACGCCTGGAATCCGGCACGCCTGCAGTCGGCGCGATCTACGCGGCAAGCGCGGCGCTTGATATCATCCTCGAAATCGGCGTCGAAAATATCCGCGAGCGCACCCAGTTTCTCGCGAACGACCTGACGCAGCGGGCGCTGGAGCACGGCTGGACCCTCCGCAGTCCCGCTGATGCCGCGCAGCGCAGCTCCATCACCATGCTGGCATTTGAGCAGCCGCAGGAGCTGGTGCAGGGGTTGAGCGAGCGCGGTATCATCGTAGATTCCCGGCCCGGCCTGCTGCGCATTTCACCGCACTTCTACAATACGATTGAAGAGAACGCGATAGTGATCGAGGCGCTGGCGGATCTTCTGCGCAAACGGGGCAACTAGCTAGCTCGCGCGCGTGCGGATTCCGCCAGTTCATTCTCAGCATGATCGGATCGAAATCAATCTGTACAGAGGAGATGGTCTAGTGGCAGACGATGGAACGTGCGGATCGTGTGGGAGCGTCACGGTAACCGATGCGCTGGTCTGCGCAGAGTGCGGGGCGCGTCTCCGCGCGAGCGCGGCCGCCATGGAATCGCGATCTATCGTCGTGACGCCCGCACCCGCGGAGCCGTCCCTGATTCGGGCAGCAGCCCTCGCCTCGGCACTCTGGCAGGTGCCCGCCGTGCGTGTCGCGGTGAAGAGCGGCGCCAGTGCCCTTGCGGCATCGCTCGCCCTGAAAATGGCACGCACAGCCATACAACACCGGAGCCTGGCACCCAGTGAACCCGGCCTGCTTTCTCAGCTTGACGGCTTGCTCGGTAACGACCCGCGCGCAGCGAGCCGGAAGCGCGGCGCGGAAGTCATTGAGGCAGTCCTATTCGTCCGCCGGACGATTCCACGCTAGCCGCGGATCTCGGCCAGCGCGGAAACAGGCTGAGCAATAATGCACCAGAGTGCCAGAATATGCACATGGTCATGTCGTGAAGATTCCTTGCGCGACAGTAGTAGCAGGAGCATCGGGTGAACGTCGTACAGCATATCCGGCCGCGGGCGTGTCGCCGCTGGGCGGAGCGCGCGCTTTGCGGCTTGCTGGGGATTCTGGTGGCCGGCCTCGCTCTGGCCGGTTGCGCCAGCGGCGGGTCGACGTGGCAGCTCATCGGCGCCAGCCACATTGGCATTGTCCTCTCGCTGGCGACCGATCCATTCGATACGAATACGCTCTACGTCGGCACAAGTGAAGGTGGCATCCTGCGTACCGTCACAAACAAAGAAGCTGGCCTCGTCGCCAGCTCCGGCATTCCAAAGAATGTCACCGCGAACGCGCTGGTGGCCGATCCACAGCAGCGTGGAACACTTTACGCGGGCACGAGCAACGGGTTCTACGTCTCAACCGATGGCGGCACCACGTGGAATGCACGCGGCACCGGCCTGCCGCCAGAGGACGGCTTCGCGACGCTGGCCATGTTCAACGGCACAGCCCTGGCTGGCGGCAGCACGGAGCATGGCGTCTACATCTCGCACGATCAAGGGCAAACATGGCAGGCGATGAACAGCGGGCTGCCCGCGCAGTCCAATGTCTACACGCTGTTCTGGGATGCTCCACTGCACACGCTCTATGCAGCGATCACCGGGGACGGCATCTACGCCTCGACCAATGGAGGCGCGTCGTGGGTCGCACGAAATCAGGGTTTGCCTGCGCATGCCGAGATGTACGCGATCACCGCCGTGCAGACCAGCGGCGGCCAGCGCGTTTTCCTCGCGGGCGGCATGCCGGGCCTGTATGTCAGTACCGATCAGGGCGCTACCTGGCAGAAGGGCGGCACAGGATTACCAGCGGGCAGGGTGCTGAGCCTTGCGGCCGACCCAGCGCATCCGGGCTGGATCTACGCGGGGACGGATTCCGCCGTCTACCGCTCTGAGAACGCGGGCCAGTCGTGGTCGCTGGTCTCGCAGCCGCTCAATCATCAGGTCGCGGTCGTGCTGCCCGTAGGATCGAGTGCCACCTCGCCGCTCGTATTTGCTGGTGCCGGAGGGCTCGTTCGCTATCCACCCGCACCGGGTTCACAGGGCAGTCCGTTCGGGACCGCCGTTACCTGGCTCTTTATCCTCATCCTGCTGGGGGGTATCGTCTATTTCCTGATGCGGCCACGCATGCGGATGCGACAGCAACTGAACCGCAATGGTCCGGGCGGTATGGAAGAAGATCAGCATGACAGCCATTCCGGCACCTCAACGGGAGGGAAGTGGGACATGCCCTCCCCACCCCCATACGGCCGGTAGAACCGTGGGAAGATTTAGGCACGCTGGAGACGCCGCAGCGTCGAATTGACGGCTACGCGCAGGCTCTCAACTACACCGCGGCCGCTGACGGCAATCGATTCGAAGCTTGGCGCGCGGAACGGATTGAGATACTGCTCCAGCACCGGCACTGGCAGAATATCCGGCAGATCGCGCTTGTTCCACTGCATGACGAGGGGGAAATCACCAGGTTGGCGATTCATCCGGCGGAGTTGTTCCGTGAGTTCATTGAAGCTCTCAATGTTCTCCTGCAGCTTGCTCGCCTGCGAATCCGCTACAAATACGACACAGTCCGCGCCTTTGAGCACGGAAATGCGCGTCTGCTGGTAGAGAACCTGTCCGGGAACAGTATAGAGTTGAAACCGGATCTGGAAGCCATGCACAGTGCCCATTTCCAGGGGTAGCAAATCGAAATAGAGTGTGCGCTCAGTCTCGGTATCAATGGATACCATCTCGCCCACATCGCGTGGGCTCATGGACTTATGGATGAAGTGGAGATTGGTCGTTTTGCCCGAAAGACCGATGCCATAATACACAATTTTACAGTTAATCTCGCGCTTTGCCATATTGATGAGCGACATACTGGCTACTGCCTCCGCCTAGCGATACCTTCTGCAACCTTACCATAGCACTATCCGCCGAACGAAGCCGAAGCAAGTGCGTCGCGGGCAGTGCTATTGTATCGCAGCACGGTGAAGATGCAAGCAAGATGACGGGGCTTGCCTGAGCTGTTACCGTTTTGAGACACGTTCGAGAAAGCGAGCAAGATGGACAATCACGCGCTCGTGCGTGCCGTCACCGATAAGACCGGAGTCGTCGTGCGCGCTGACCTGAAAGACGAGCCGGCGACCATCAATTTCTACCAGCTCCGCAGTCGCTGTGACGTGACCGCCCACTGGAGTCGCGGCGAGGTGACGCACATTGACGACCATGCCGACCGTCGTATCTCCCTCGGCAAGCTGCGATTGCACGGCACGCCATGCCGCGTTTTCCATCAGGTTGATCATCATCGGCGTCGCCAGCACGTGTACGCCACCCGCTCCCAGCGCCGCGGCAGTCTCGCGTTCGCTCACTATCAGCGTAGCCTCGCCACGCAATCCGATCGCCAGGCTCACTTGAGTGCTCCTTCCGGTTCGCACATTGCCGGTATATTGTATACGACGGAGTCGATGGTCTGCCGGTCTGCGCACCTGTCCGAGCGGCGCCTTGCGGTCTGGCCAGAGAAATGCTGGTCATATGCGCGTTGACGCATAGTGAGACCAGTGTGATAATGCGCTGGCGATTCAGGATGACTTCGGCACGATCAAGAATAGACGAGAAGAAGCAAGCCAATGCAGCAGATGGATAGCGGATTACCTGCGGTATCAGAAAAGCCAGCGGTAATAGAGAGCGAAGCAACCCAGGTTGCCATATCCGTCGTGGTGCCGGTCTACAACGAGCGTGAAAGCATCCGGCATCTCTACGACGCCCTGAGCACACAGCTTCAGCAGATCGATGGCGCATACGAAATCATTTTCGTCGATGATGGCAGCCGTGATGGCTCCTTCGACGTCCTCAAGGCGCTCCACGAAGTAGACCCGCGCGTCACCGTCGTACGGTTCCGGCGCAACTTCGGCAAGACGCCTGCGCTGGTAGCAGGATTCGGGCGTGCTCGTGGCAATGTCGTCTTCACGATGGATGCTGATCTTCAGGATGACCCAGCGGAGATTCCCCGCTTTCTGGCGAAGCTGAGCGAAGGGTACGATCTCGTCTCCGGATGGAAGTATCCCCGGCTGGACCCCATCACGAAGACACTGCCCTCGTTCTTTTTCAACAAGATGGTCAGCGCGTCCACCGGCGTGAAGCTGCACGATATCAACTGCGGCTTCAAGGCATACCGGCGCGAAGTGCTCGATGACATCAAGCTGTATGGTGAACTGCACCGATTCATCCCTGTGCTCGCGCATCAGCGCGGGTTCCGCGTAACGGAAGTGAAGGTCCGCCACCACAAGCGACGCTTCGGCAAGTCCAAGTTTGGCGCTGGCCGGTTCCTGCGTGGGTTCCTGGATCTGCTGATGGTGCTCTTCCTGATGAGCTATCTGCGCACGCCACTCCGGCTCTTTGGCACGATTGGCCTGCTCTCCACTATCGCGGGTTTCATCGTTGACCTCTATGTGGTGGCAGATCGGTTCCTGCCATTTGGCTCCGGGCAGCCGATCCATAATCGCCCACTCCTTTTCGTGGGCATCGTTCTGTTGATATTTGGCATCAGTTTCATCCTGACCGGTCTGCAAAGCGAGATGATCCGGCACTTTGCCTACCGGCCCGAGGAAGAGTACAGCGTGAGGCAGGTTCTTGAGTGACCCTGCCACGAGGAGAAGAGGATATCGCTCCAGTGCGCAGTGAGGGTTCTGGATCATCACGCTCTGCTGGTTTCGTCAGCTCAGTACTCAAGACGTTCAAGCGACACAAGCGAGCCGCGCAGGTCGTCGTACTCGGGCTCGTCGCCATGTTCCTCGGCGCCAGTGTCATCAAGAGCTGGAATACGCTGACGCACTACTCCTGGCAGGTGCACTGGCAGCTGCTTGTGCTTGCGTTTCTTCTTCTGGTTGGCCAGCAGGTCTCATTCGGATTCATCTGGCGCGGCATCTTGCTGCGAATGGGCTATTCGCTCCATGCCGTGACAAGCCAGCGCATCTATCTCGGCTCGGAATTTGTCCGTTACATTCCGGGCAACGTCTGGCACGTCATCACCCGGATGTTGTGGGCTGAGCGCTACAACATCCCGAAGTCAGTCGGTTTCGCCAGTATGGTGATCGAGCTGGCTACCAAGATCACCTCCGCGGCGCTCGTCTTCGCGATTAGCTTGTTTTTCTGGACGGATGTACACACACTTACCACGAGCATCTCGCCGGAGGCGGTCATTTCTATCGCCGCGGTTGGCATTCCACTGCTGCTGCTTGGGATGAAGCCTTCCATCCTACGGGGCGCGCTTAATTTCGGCTTGCGCAAGCTGGGGCGCGAGCAGGTGGCGTTTTCCCTCACCTACCGTGATGTCATCGCGGTAACAATCTATTGGGGCCTGAGCTGGGTCGTGGCTGGCGCGGGTTTTACCGTGTTGATGCTGGCACTGGTGCCGGAGTCCGCCAGTCTGGCGACATTTGCTATCGCGCTTGGCATCTATGCGCTCGCATGGGATATCGGGTTTCTCTCGTTCATCACGCCGAGTGGACTGGGAGTGCGCGAAGCCGTGATCGCATTTCTGCTCTCCGCGGCATTCTTTGGCCTCACGCCAGCCGGTGCCGCGCTCGGCACAGTGATCGCGCTGCTTGCGCGGCTGCTCTCGACAGGATCGGAAATCATCTGCATAGCGGTGGCACAGGCCGCGTGGGGCAGCTTGCGCATAAGTGATGATGCGGCAGGCGAGCGGCCAGTGGGGGCAAAGGTGGAGGAATGACGGATACCAGAGTACAAGAGAGCAATCGAGGAACATCGCCCAACGTGTTGGAGAGCGCCTCGCGCGGCGCGGGTGTCATACAGGCGATTCAAGGCATCCATTGGGACGTCTTCAATCCGTTTCGCCCGTTGCCACCAGCGCCGAATGCGCGCCGCGCACGCGCGGGCACCTATGCGGTGATGGCGCTGGTCCTCGCGTATATCGTGTACTTTACCGCGTACCTCTGGCTGCGCCAGGATGCCTTTCTGACACATGCCGAAGACATGGGCATCATGGATCAGGCACTATGGAACACGGTGCACGGCTCCCCGCTCCACCAGACCGTGTGCAATATCGTCAGCGACCAGAACTGCCTGGGCAATATCTCGCGACTCGCGATCCATTTCGAGCCGCTGATGTTCGTCATCTCCCTCCTCTATCTGATCGCCCCTTCACCGAAAACGATTCAGCTACTCCAGGTAGGCGTCGTGGCGCTAGGGGCGTTCCCGGCATACTGGATCGCCATGCGTCGTTTGCAGAGCGTTTGGGCAGGTATCGCCTTTGCCGCGGTCTATCTGCTCTACCCCGCCCTGCAAGCCGCCGTGGCGTATGACTTCCACGCCGTCACGCTCTCGGCAGCGTTTCTGCTCTTCGCCATCTATTTCATTCTGGCGCGCAACAACGCATGGACGTTTGTCGCGGTGGTGCTGGCGCTCTCGACGAAGGAGGAAATCGTCCTTGACGTCGCAATGCTCGGACTTGGCGTCCTGCTCTTGCAGCGGCGCTGGCGAGTCGGTGGAGCGCTGCTGGGATTGTCACTCGTGTGGCTCGCGGTCGAGCTGGTTATCATGCATGCCGTCAGTCCATTCGGCCACTCACCCACCGCGAGCCGCTACGCCTATCTCGGCTCCGGGGCGGCTTCGGCTGGCATATACGTGCTCACGCACCCTGTTCAGATCCTCAAGCAGCACGTATTTGACCAGGCAGGCATCACGTACCTGCGCGCGCTCCTTTCTCCAGCGGGCTACGTGGCGATTCTCAGCCCGCTGACGCTCGTACTCTCGGTGCCCGCGCTGGGAATCAATCTGCTTAGCTCTGATCCGTCGATGCATTCCGGCTACTACCAGTACAACGCCGAGATCGTACCGGTGCTCGTTTTCGCTGCCATTGAGGGCGTAGCGGTGCTCCTGGTCGTTGCGACGTGGGCATATCGCCAGGCGCAACCCGCCGTCGCGGGCGCGTTCGCGCAGGTGCGCGCATCCCAACAATGGCAGAAATTGCGGCAGCGCGCGCTCGTCGTCCCATTCGCCCGCATCGCGCTGATCGTGCTGACACTTTTCGTTCTGGCATTCAGTCTCTACGAGCAGCACCAGCGTGGATTCACACCCCTTACAGTTGGCTTTGAATGGCCTCAGGTCACCGCGCATGACCGCATAGGCGAGCAAATCGCGGCCATGATCCCGCAAAACGCAAGTGTATCCGCGCAAAGCGATCTGGTGCCACACGTGAGCCATCGCCACTTCATTTACATGTTCCCCTATATGGCCACCCAGTCGGACTACGTCTTCCTCGACGTAACCGGGAACATGTACCCCTACTTCACCCAGCCAGACCTCTATCTCCAGCAGATCACGAAGGTCCTGTCCAGCGGCGACTACCATGTTGCCGCCGCGCGTGACGGCTATCTGCTACTCAAGCGTGGCGCTCCGGCGTCACCGGCCGATACGAGACCGCCCTACGGTCTGCCGGCCAGTTTCTACTCCTTTGCTTCGCAGCCGAGTGCCAGTCCGGTGCCACATCCTGTGAACGTCCAGTTCGGGTCCGGTCTCCACATGGTAGGCTATTCTGTTGAAGCCCACACCGCGCTGACGTTTTTCCGGTCATTCACCATCACGACCTACTGGCAGGTCGATGGGCCTGTACAGGCAGAGGAAGCGCCACGGGTGCTGCTCGGACGCCTGGGCGAGACCGTGCTCCCCAGCGACAGCTTTGCCACGACAGCATGGCTGCCAATGAATGAGTGGAAGCCAGGGCGCACCTATGTCCTGCAATCCTTCGCGCTGCCTACCACACCAGACCGATACGGCTACCTGGCAGCAGCGGTTCAGGTTACCGACGCGCATGGCAGTGTGCTGCCGGTGCATGCCACCGGCGCTGGTGCGTCGCGTATCTCCAGCGACAGCTTCAAGCTCGACACCTATTTCGGCGGGTAGCCGGGCGTTTGCCGCGCAGATATCCCGCGGATTTTCCGTCGATGCGCTCGTTCATGGTGCGGAGCGTGCGGAGCCATGTGAATTGCTGTGCTTGCCGGAATGATGTGATGTCTGCATACAATGATGTCGCATCGTGTTTCACTATGCCTCTGCCAGGAGGTGGCATATGCAGGCTATCAACCCTACCATGCCGGTTCGCCATCGACCATATGCGTGGAACGCGATCTCACTTGATCCTGACCCGCCGTACGTCGGCCGCCAGGCAAAGATCGTATTTCCGCTGACGAATCCTGGCCCAGACCCCATCTACGTAGAGCGGATCGAAACGGAAGTCTCTCACTTTGGCATTGGATTATCGTGGGAAGCGCTGAAACCGGTGGGGCCGGTTATCCTCGAACCTGATCCTCTGCGTGTGCATCGCGCGGAAATGCTCTGGACACCTGCCTCAGCAGGGCACAGGTGCATTCGAGCCGCGATATACGTCCGGGGGGCACGAGAGCCGTATCGCGTGGGGCGGAACGCGCAGGTGCTGGAAGCGGCGAGTGACGAAGATCGCTGGCATATTCCGTTCTATCTTGGCAATCCTTTCTCAAAGCCCGTTCCGATTCAACTGAAAATGGGTGGGAATGATACGCGGGCGCTCGCTGCTGAGGTGTATATCAATCAGCGCCGGATCGCGCCGGACGAATCCATCCTCTTGCGACCGGGCGAAATGGTACACGCTGAGTTCATTCTGACAGCAACGAGTCACATGCCGCTGCGGCACGTCCGCTTCGTTGAGGCGTACGCGCATGGCGCCCTGCTCGACGGCATTCAGGCGACCGTATACCGCCCGGCCTATGCCGAGCGCGCGCCAAATGGTTCGCGCCCAGATGAATCTCTGCCGATTCTGGCGGTAGAGCCGGCGACCATCTCACTGTCGCCGTGGTAGCCGCGCGCCACGCATTCGCGACAAGCACGGGCTTTCGAAGCGTCTCGCATCCTGCTGGATCTAGCTACCCGGCAGGATGCTCGTTTGTGTGCCGCCATGCGCCGCGCATGCTATGCAAGCGCACCAGAATGCCGCATGGGGGCGGGACGGCAGGCCGGTTTCCACATGGCCGTCCCGCCCCCGGCGTTAGTCGCGAGGGCGGCTACTCACCCGCCGCGGCTGGTTCCGCGCTGGCGAGCCCGAGGCCACGCGCGAGGCGATCACCCAGCTCCGGGTCGACCTGCCGCCAGTTGGCGATGGCGCGCTCCTGAACCTTACGCTCGACGCCCTGGCTCATGTGGCCAACGATGTTATCAACGAGGTGTTGCTTTTCTTCGTCGGAGAGCACATGCCGCCAGAGATTGCCGGGCTGTATGAAGTCGCTGTCCTCCGCGTGTGGCGTATATGCCGAGCGCATGATTTCCGCACCGTCGACGAACCACGCAGCGTCTCCATAGCGCTCCGGATCAGCCTGCGGGCCTCCATAGCTGTTCGGCGCGTAGACCGGCTGATTGCCGCTGTGCTGATAGCGCATCGAGCCGTCTTTGTTGTAGCTGTTGACGCTTGAACGCGGCTGGTTCACGGGCAGTTGCAGATAGTTCGTGCCGATGCGGTAGCGATGCGCGTCGGGATAGCTGAACAACCGGCCGAGCAGCATCTTATCCGGGCTGGGGCCAATGCCAGGCACCATATTCGCCGGCTCGAACGATGCCTGCTCGATCTCCGCGAAGAAGTTCTCCGGGTTGCGGTCCAATACCAGGCGTCCCACTGGAATCAGGGGATAGTCACCATGCGGCCAGACCTTCGTTAGGTCGAAAGGATTGAAGCGATATTTCGCGGCATCCTCGTATGGCATGATCTGCATGTTGAGGGTCCAGCTGGGGAAATCGCCTTTCTCGATGGCCTGCCGCAAGTCTCTGCGATGGAAGTCCGGATCTTCCGCCGTCATCGCTTTGGCGTCGGCATCGGTGAAATTCTGGATGCCTTGATCCGTCTTGAAATGGTACTTGACCCAGAATCGCTCCCCCTTGGCGTTGATCCACATGAACGTGTGGCTGCCATAGCCGTTCATGTGGCGCCAGGTGCGCGGAGTGCCGCGATCGGTCATGAGCCACATGACCTGATGCGTCGTTTCTGGCGAGAGTGACCAGAAATCCCACTGCATGTTGTTGTCGCGCAGGCCAGTATCAGGCAGGCGCTTTTGCGAGTGGATGAAGTCCTGGAACTTCGACGGGTCGCGCACGAAGAAGATCGGCGTGTTATTGCCGACGAGGTCGTAATTGCCCTCTTCCGTATAGAACTTCAGCGCGAAGCCGCGCGGATCGCGCACGGTATCGGGATAGCCCTGCTCGCCCGCGACGGTAGAGAAACGCGCCAGCACAGGAGTCCGCTTGCCCTTTTGGCTCAGAAAAGCGGCTTTCGTCCACCCCGTGACATCTTCAGTCACCTCAAAATAGCCAAAAGCCCCGCTACCCTTCGCGTGCACCACTCGCTCCGGCACACGCTCGCGGTTGAACTGCGCCATCTTCTGAATGAGATAGTGATCTTGCAGCAAGATCGGCCCGTTGGCACCGACCGTAAGAGAGTACTCATCGCTTGCAACAGGAATACCGGCATCAGTCGTCGTGACTTTGGGTTGCTGTTCGTTTCCTTCGACCTGCCCATCCTGCCTACCGGACCTGTTCACGGGATCGCTCATTATTACCCTCCAACTTGAGTACGCCATAGCGCCAGAAAGCGCGTCGCTTCGGCCAATCCGGAAACGGTCGGCGCAGCCATGACAGTAGCGCGCGCAGCTTCAGCGTTCCGTCGCTACCGGAGGAAAGCAGGACGATTTCCATGCTCACACACAGCGGGAATCGTCTTACATGCCTTCCACACCCGCGGCCGATAGCTGGCGCATCGCCACAGCCCCTGCGCTGCGTCGCCGGAATGCCGGGGAGACGACCGCTATGTCAAAGAATAACAGTCTATTCCAACATCAACAAACCTCGCGCCGGGTACATCCCTTCATGTATAGACACGTCTGGCGTGCCGATTCGCATCTGGCTGGGGGGTTTGCCTCGCGAGCAGTGACTCCCCGGCCCGCCCGATCAAAATCAGGAATTATCCCTATAGGCATGCGCCGCGAACACTCGTATCATGGTCGTAGTGATCCTCCCGGCATGCGCCTTGCCTGCGACGGCCGGGGAGAATGCCAGCGGTCAGCAGCCGTACTGAGGCCAGCGAAAGCGCCCGGGGCAGAGTTGAGGGTGTTCCTTATGTTCCGACGTCCAGTCAGGCCGGATTTCGCGCTGGACCTGAGTCCGCGGTATGTTCCGGCGGCGCGGACCGGCCGGCGGCGTCGTACCGTGCTTGTACTTTTTTTCACTGGATTGCTGATCGCGATTGGCGCAGTGGCAGCGATGCCTACGGTATTCGCGCACGCCGCGTATGTTAGCTCAGATCCGCAGCCAGATGCGGTGCTCACATCCGCGCCCGCGATGGTGACGATACATTTTGCCGAGCCTGTCAATCCCACAGACAGCAATGTTGTCGTGTACGACGCCAGACAGCAACAGGCCAGCACTGCGCCCGCGCAGGCGAACCCGGCGGACCTGAAGACCATGACGGTCGCGATGAAGGGCGACGGCTCAGAGACGTATCTCGTCGAATGGCATACGGTATCCGCTGTAGACGGCGATCCTGACATTGGCGCATTCACGTTCACCGTGAACCCAAGCGCGACACCGGCAGGTACCCCAACGCCATCGAGCGGCAACAGCGGGACCGCGACACATGCCACGGGGACACCGGGCTGGCTCGTTGCACTGGCTGGCGTGCTAGGCGTGCTCACCGGCGCGGGCATAATGGCGCTCGTACGACGTGGCGCTCGCTAGCCGCGCGCGAACTCATGCGCGCATCTGCGGATGAGGCAAATCCGTCCCGCCAGACGGTATGCTTTCATAGAGGGAAAGACATTCCACGGGGCATATCTCGATGCGGGGCGTCGCGCAGGCACACGGCGATAACCAGGGAGGCATGGGCCGGCATCGTGTATCACAGACAGCCAGCAGCAAGCTGCCCGCTCAGACTAGAGGTCAATGGGGCATGCCTAGAGGCACTGAGCCAGATAGCACAACACGACATGCCATAGCGGACCGCGCGAGCGTCCACTCAAACGCGCCGCTCCCGCGCGGCACGCCGGTGAAGCGGCTTGTGCTCATTGCCATGACGCTGGCGCTTGGTCTCCTCCTGGCAAGCCTAATCCCCGCTGGCATACCCGCGCAACTCGCCGGCCATGCCTCCGCGCATGCGCTGCTCGTGCGCTCATCTCCGGCCGCGGATGCGATCGAGTCCGCGCCGCCGTCGGTCGTCCGGATGTGGTTTACCGAAGATCTCAACCCGCTGACATCACATGCAGTGGTTGTAGACACCACCAATCATGAGGTGGATAAGAAGGATAGCCGCGTAAGCTCAAGCGATCAGCGTGAAATGGTCGTCGGATTGCATCTGCTGCCCGCGGGAACCTATGTGGTAGTGTGGCGCACCCAATCCGCTGTTGACGGGCACATTACCGGCGGATCATTCATCTTTCGCGTGGCGCGCCCGGATGGCACCGTTCCACCAGTGCCATCCGTTCTGCCGACCGGGCACGTCCCAGGAGCAGCGGGCACGGGAGTCAGCGGCTCCAGCCAGATGGATGGCCCGACGCTCCTGCAGTCCGTTTCGACGTGGCTGGCGCTCGTCTTTCTCGCGTTCTGGGCTGGCGGAGCGATCTGGGAAACGTGGATTTTGGGTCCAGGGTCATCAGCGGATGCTGATCTGGAGGCCACCGCGCTGGCCACCGCGCGGCGCTTCCGTTCTATGGCCCCATATGCGCTCGGCGGCATCATCGTCGCTGATATCGGCATCGTGCTGGGTCAAAGCGCGGAGCTGGCGGGCGACTGGTCCGGTGTAATCAGCGGCACACTGTTGCGGGCGGTACTTTTCGGGAGCGAGTTTGGCACGTTCTGGTGGATGCGCGAGTTATGCGCGCTCGTCGCGCTCGGCCTGACGCTGGTAGCAAGCCATTATGGCTGGCGGCGCACGCGTTCGCGGGCACCACTCCTCACTTCCGAGGACCCAGCGGCATCGCCACAGACGGCGCCTATACCCGATTCGCGCCGTGCCATTCTACATACATTGCGCAGCGTGCCACATCTTCCACGCCGCCTCATATTAGGCGTGCGCCGCCGCTCGGCCCTTGGGCGCGCTGAGTTGCTGCTGGCGGCAGCGCTCATCCTCGCCTTCGCGCTTTCGGGTCATGCCGCCGCGGTGCCGCGTGATGAGTTCGCGTATGCGCTCAGCGTCGATCTCGTACATCTGCTGGCAAACGCAGTCTGGGTCGGCGGCCTGTTCTACATTAGCGCTGTACTGGTGCCTGCTCTCGGCACGATGCCACCCACCAAGCGGTACCGCGTGCTGGCGAAGGGATTGCCAGAGTTCAGCGCCATCGCTATCGTAAGCGCCATTCTGCTGGCGGCCACAGGGTCGCTGAACACATCCATCCACCTGACCTCGATCAGGCAATTCGTGACGACGACCTACGGAATCGTGCTCGCGGTCAAGATCGAGCTCTTCCTCATCATGGTAGCGATCAGTGCCTACCATGCCTTTCACGTGCGTCCGCGGCTCACAGCGGCGCTTGGCGCTGCCCGCATGGCTCCGCCCAGTCTCTCGCCTGAGACATCACGAACGGGCGCGGCGCTCGCGGAGCTGGCGCTTACGGCACCCGGAAGGCCAGCGAAGCGTCCGGAGGGTAGCGCGGAGGATAGCGCAGGTGACCGGCAAGGTACACCGGAGCACGATGCGGGCACATCTGAAACAGACGGGAAGGCCAGCAGCGCGGCAGCCAGGCTGGCCGGGCAGATCGAGAAGTGGCTGAGGCGCGAAGCGATCCTGGGCGTCGGCGTGTTGCTCTGTGTCGCGCTGCTCGCCGCGTTCGCCGGAACGCTCAGCCCGACGGTTGCCGGAAGCGGCACTGGCGGCTCAAGCGGGCCATTCAACCAGACACAGGTGATCAGCGGTTACCATATCGCATTGAACGTCACGCCCGCGCGCTTCGGCACCAACACGTTCACCGTCGTCCTCACAGATAGCCACGGCAAGCCTGTGCAGGGTGCGTCGGTGCTGCTCCAGACCCATATGCTCGATATGGATATGGGCACCCAATCAACACAGCTCAAGGCGACAGGCGCGGCGGGAACATACAGCGGCAAGAGTGACGTGACGATGGCTGGCCACTGGGAGGCGACATGCAAGATTCTGCCGCCAGGCAGCAAACAGTTCGTCAACGTGAATTTCCACTTCTCAGCATCTTCCTGATTATCCGCATCCTCCCGGCCATCCCGCTTCGCGCTTTAAGGCGCCAGAGCGCTCGCGTCGGCTGCTTGACACGGCTCGCGCGATGCGGTATATTCAGGGGTAATCGCATACTGGCGACGACCGGGATGAGTAAGTGGGCGACCGCTGATAGAGATGGGCGCGCATGGTGGAAGCGTCCTCAGCTGGAACCTGCCGAAGTGACCCGCGAGCCTGCGGTACGAGGGCACAAGACCCCAAATGCCACACGGAGAGCGCACGTTATCGCGCGTAGAGGCAACGGTAGAAGCCGCACGGCTGGGCGGCGACCATTGCAAAGCAAGGTGGCACCACGAGAGCCTTCCTCGTCCTTGACGGGGGAAGGCTCTTTTGTTTCTGGCTCAGGATGAGAGGCATGTGATGGCCACAGAATCGACAGAACGGCGACTCGACCAGATACCCAAGACATATGATCCGCAAGCGGTCGAGCAGCGCATCTACTCCTGGTGGGAAGAGAACGGATACTTCAAGCCGCGGCCCAACCCGGACCGAAAGCCCTTCGTCGTCAGCATGCCGCCGCCCAACGTTACCGGAGCGCTCCATTTCGGCCACGCGCTCACTGCGGCAATCGAAGATCTCATGATCCGGTATCATCGCATGCAGGGTGACGAGACACTATGGGTCCCAGGTGAAGACCACGCTGGCATCGCGACACAGGCCGTTGTTGAGCGGCAGCTCGCGCAGGAGGGAACGGATCGCCACCAGCTTGGCCGCGAGAAGTTCATCGAGCGGGTCTGGGATTGGGTCAACACCTACAAGTCTCGCATCCAGAACCAGCATCGCCGCCTCGGCGTTTCTGTCGACTGGGAACGAGAGCGGTTTACGCTGGATGCCGGGCTGGTTCGTGCTGTTCGCGAGGTGTTTGTTCGCCTCTACGAAGAGGGGCTGGCCTATCGCGGCGAGCGCATCATCAACTGGTGTCCGCGCTGCATGAGCTCCATCTCCGATCTGGAAGTCGATTTCGAGGATACCCCTGGCAAGCTCTATTACGTTCGCTATCCGATAGAGCAGCGGGAAGGCGAGACGGAGCAGCGCTACATCACCGTCGCGACCACCCGGCCCGAAACGATCCTCGGCGATACCGCCGTCGCGGTCAATCCTGAGGACGAGCGCTATCGCGACATCGTTGGTCAACATGCCATCCTGCCGATTATGGGGCGGCGCATCCCAATCATCGCGGATAGCGCAGTGGACATGCACTTCGGCACAGGCGCGGTCAAGGTCACGCCCGCCCACGATCCGACCGACTTCGAAATTGGCAACCGGCACGATCTGCCGCGCATCCAGGTCATCGGGTTCGACGCCCGTATGACCGATGAGGCCGGCCCTTTTGCCGGGCAGGACCGGTACGAAGCGCGCAAGGGCGTCATCGCGGAATTTGAGCGGCTGGGCCTGCTCGAAAAGGCCGAGGATTATGTGATCCCGCTGGGTCATTGCTCGCGCTGCAACACCGTCATCGAGCCGCTGATCTCGATGCAGTGGTTCGTCCGGATGGCGCCACTAGCGACGGGGGCGCTCGGCGCGCTGCAATACGGGCAAATGCGGATTCTGCCGGAGCGGTTCGGCAAGATCTACACCGACTGGCTGGAGAACATCCGCGATTGGAACATCTCACGCCAGCTCTGGTGGGGACACCGCATCCCTGCGTGGTATTGCGACACCTGCGGCAAGATCACCGTCGCGCGCGAGGATCCCACCCAGTGCGCGCACTGCGGCAGCGCCGCTATTCAGCAGGATCCGGATGTTCTGGATACCTGGTTCAGCTCATGGCTCTGGCCGTTCAGTACGCTCGGCTGGCCCGATGATACCCCCGATCTGCGGCGCTACTACCCGACAAGCGTCATGGAAACGGGGTATGACATCATCTTCTTCTGGGTCGCGCGCATGGCCATGGCAGGAGTCCATTTTCTGGGGGTCATCCCATTCCACACGATCTACCTGCACGGTCTGATTCGTGATGAGCAGGGCCGGAAAATGAGCAAGTCGCTCGGCAATTCCATTGATCCGCTGGAGATCATGGACGAGTACGGAACGGACGCGCTCCGCTTCACCCTGGCCACCAGCAGCACCCCCGGAAACGACATCAAGCTCTCGATCAATCGCGTGATCGGCAACCGGAACTTCGCTAACAAGATATGGAACGCGTCGCGCTTCGTCATGGGGCAGACGGAAGGCATCGGCGGCGGCATCCCGGCGCTCGAATCCATCCAGCCCAGGACCCTCGCGGACCGCTGGATCATCAGCCGTGCGCAGCGATTGACGGCGGAGGTCTCGCGTCTGCTGGACGAGTACCAGTTTGGCGAGGCGGGACGCCAGATCTTCGAGTTCTTCTGGTCGGAATACTGCGACTGGTATCTGGAGATTGCCAAGATCCAGCTTCAGGAGCACAGCCAGCGCGAGCGGACGGCCTCGATTTTGCGATCAGTCCTCGACCGGACGCTGCGACTACTGCATCCGTTCATGCCATTCATTACGGAGGAGGTCTGGCAGCATCTCTACGCGGATGTTACGGAGGACCAGCGGCCCGCACCCGCGCTCATCATCGCGCCCTGGCCAGAGACGGGCATCGCGGGCGAGCGGCAGCTCGACTCGACGGCGGAGGAAGACTTCGCGTTGATCCGCGAGATCATCACTCGCATCCGCGACGCGCGCAAAGAAGCGGAGGTCGCGCCCGCGCAGAGGGTTCAGGTCATTCTCTCCGCTGGCGGCAAGACGGCGCTCCTGCGGCGGCAATCGACGATCATCGAGCAACTCGCGCGCACGCAGCCGCCCGTGGTCGAGCGCAAGCTCGCGAGCAAGCCGGAGCAGGCGATGGCTCTGGTAGCGGGTGGCATAGAAGTCTTTCTGCCGCTCGCGGGTATGCTCGATATCGAGAAGGAGATCGCCCGCCTGGACGAGCAGATCGATACAGCGCGCAAGCAGATCGAGCGTTCAGCGCGCATGCTGGAAAACGACAACTTCGTTCAGCGCGCGCGGGCTGATGTAGTCCAGCGGGAGCGTGATACCCTGGCCGCGGCGCACGACACGCTGGCCAAACTGGAAGCTCGACGGCGCGAGCTGGCTGGTTAGCCAGACGAAACAGCCAGCAGCCAGCAGCGCACCCGTCTTGAGAACATCGTCCCGCCTGATACCGCGCGGGACGATGTTTTGCTATACTCATGGTCGCCATGTGTAGGGGGGAGAACATGCACACGACCAGGCGGACGGTGCTCATTCTGGCTATTGCGACGGTGAACATCCTTTCGACGCTCTTGCCAGTCTGGCCACTACGCTATGCACTGCTGGCCCCGTGGGTGCCAGTCGACGTGCTGCTTGGCGCGCAGCACGTCACACTCTTCGCGGGTGTGACGATGCTAATTCTGGCCCGGCCCGCAGCTGAAGGACATCAACGAACAGCCTATGCCATGATGGCGATAGCTGGCGTCGCGGTGCTCGCGAACGTGCTTAAAGGGCTGGATATTGAGGAAGCGACGCTCAATCTGGCGCTGTTCGTGGGGCTATGGCGCACACGCCACCTGCTGCACACAACTCCCCTGCGCTACACAATCGTCGACCTTGGGCGCCTGGGGGTGTTTCTCGTCATCCTGCTGAAGCTCTATGACATCACGGGCAAAGTGCTCCTGCGGGGCCTGCACCTGCTGGTGACGAGCGGAGAAGGCGCCTTCCCCGCTCCGGCGCGGCTCATTCATCTGCTAACGGCAAAGCTCGCGCTGGAGCATGCCTGGTTCACGGAATCACAGTTCGTGCTGCCAGTGTTTCTCGTGAGTCTGTTTCTCATCATGTCGTGGACCGCGCTTATACACGGGCAGGATACGCCATGCCAGGACGATCTCTATTCGCGCTTCGGGCGCGCCTCGCACAACTCCCTGGCGTATCTTGCCCGCAGAAATGACGTCTCGACCTATCTGGACCCCACAGGGTATGGAGCCGTGACCTATCGCCAGGTCGGGCGCGTCGCTTTGCAGGTTGGCGCGATTCTGGCGCCGGCCGAACAGCGCGAAGCCGTCTATGCCGGATTCGTCTCGTTTTGCCGAGCGCAACATCTGATTCCAGCGGCCGTTGCGCTCGCACAGGAAGAGCAGCCAGTGGCACGTGCTCGCGGCATGCGCACGCTCGCCATCGGGACGGAAGCGATCGTCGACTTGCGCGAGTTCTCGACCGAGCGGCTCGGCAAGAAGATGCGATGGGCACGCCGCTCGCTGGCGAAGCGCGGGTTCTACGTAGAGGTTTTTTCCGCCGCCGAGATTTCGGATGCGCTGAAGCTTCAGCTCGACCGTATCGACGCAATGTGGCGCGATTGGCGCGGCGGCCAGATGCATGGATTCAGCATGACGCTCGGCCGTTTCCCCTCGCGAAATGACCCCGATTGCCTGATCGCCGTCGCGCGGGACGATACGCGCATGCCAGTCGCGTATCTCACGCTGCTGCCCGGCGGCGATGGCTTCTACTCGCTGGACGTGACCCGCCGCGCATTGGACGCGCCGAACGCGATTATCGAGTTTCTCCTGATGGACGTGCTCGAACAGCTGCGCGAGCGCGGCGCGGCGACGGTAAGCCTGAACTTCTCAACGTTCTCCGCGCTCACCAGTTCGTGGATCGGCGCCAGGCTGCTGCGTCTATTCGGCACCACGTTCCAGCTTGGATCGCTCGAAGCATTCAATGCCAAGTTCCGCCCGCAGTGGGTGCCGCGGTATCTGGCTTTCCCGTCCTGGGGTACCCTGCCGGATGTCGCGTACGCGATCCTCACGCTAGAAGGCGTTGATCGCATGGTGCTCAACGCATGCGCACGGTCGCTGCGCGACGTCCGTGAGGCATTCGCCATGCCAGCGGCGCATCCTCACCCCAAAACGCAGCCATAGCCAGTATATGCTCGGCGGATTCGCTCCGCCTGTCCCAGCCACGGTGGGAGTCGCCACCCATGCAGGACTGTAGGACTTTCAGCATTCATATCCGCCGCGCGCTTTACGGAGTGGTTGGAGCACGGTATACTCGTACCGGTTGAGGTCGGATACCACATGATGGGCATGGTAGCCGCCAGGTAACTGCCAGGGTGATAGTGTGAACAGCTCGAAATTGGCCCGGCTCCAGGCGAGAGAACGCAGGTGGGTTCAAAAGGGACAGGGACTCATCGAATACGCCCTGATCATCCTCTTTGTGGCAATCGTCGTTGTCGGTGCGCTGGCACTGCTGGGCCCCGCGATTGGCAAGATGATCGGCAGTGTGCTACCCGCGCTCTGAACAGCTTCTCCAACGCCGCGGACAGGCAAATCGCCGACGTACGGGTCACCGCCAGGGTGATTCACCGCTTTTCCGTTCCCAGTCCGCGCAGAAAGAAGACAGGTAGTGCCGGGCGTTGTGTGGCGCGATCCCGTCTGTTGCGGGCGCGCAGGCACAATGTTATAATGCGATGGTGGCTCAGCGAGCCTCCGGTGACAAAGCCATCGCAGGCATTCGTCGCCGTGGGTGCCCCAGGCACGCTTCACGTGGGAGGTGTGCCGGCACATACTATCCTTTCCTGCCCCGTTCTCCGTCTGCGCATCATGCGGGCGCTGGCGTGAAGACGGGAGCACACCCAGAGGAGGAACTCCGCATGTCGCGGGACTATGAGCTCGGGATCATTGTCAATCCAGATATCGGCGACGAACAGGCGCGAGCAGTCGTCGAGCGTGTGACCCAGTTGGTCGGCACACACGGCGGTCAGGTGGTGCGAGTCAACGCATGGGGCAGGCGGCGGCTTGCCTATCCGATTGACCATCACCGTGATGGCTTGTATTTCTTCTTCGATCTCATCACGGAGGCCCAGGCATCTCACGAGATTGCCCAGGCACTCCGCGTCAATGAGGATGTGCTTCGCTTCCTGGTGAAGCTGCGCGATCCACGTGTAGTCGCTGAGCAGCGAAAGCGTGAAGCGGAGGCCGATGCCGAGAACGCGGCTCGCGCTGCGCAGGCCGCGCAGGAAGCCGCCGCGGCAGCAGAAGCCGCGACGCAAGAGGCCGCGGCTGAACCACCTGCTCCGGTTGAGCAGGAACCCGCTGCTGAAGTCGCTCCTGCCGAAGCCAGCACTGAAACATCGACGGAAGAGACTGAGGACACACCAGCCACTGCGAATACGGAGGCCTAGGCCACGACGCGGCACGGTAAGCGATGTGCGAGCCGGCGCATAGCGTCGGAAAGGGAAGGCATGCATGCTCAATAAGATCATGCTCATTGGCAATCTGGGTCGCGACCCCGAGATGAGCTATACCCCAAGCGGGAAGGCGATCACCAAGTTTTCCCTGGCGGTCAACCGCCGCACACGCGATCGCGAATCCGGCGAGCGTCGTGAAGAGACGCAGTGGTTCAACATCGTCGCGTGGGATCAACTGGCTGAGACCTGTAACTCATATCTCCACAAAGGCTCCAAAGTGTACATTGAGGGGCGCATGACCTCGCGACGCTACACCAACAAGGACGGCGTGGAGATGACAGCCTGGGAAGTCGTCGCCGAAAACATGCAGATGCTCGATGCCAAGGGTACCGGCCAGTCCTCTGGCGGCTACGGTGAAGGCGGCGATATGGGAGCGGACGACATTCCCTTCTAGCCTCAGTGCCTGATCGCACTGCCGATGCGCGTGCCGGGCCACGTGACCTCGCCATGTGGAGCGGCAATCCCATACGTAGCAGGCTGGTTTCTGAGTGGAACCGGCTCACAGAGCGAGGAGCAAGATCTCGCCCGAACGGGGGATGAGGTCGCTGCCGAAAAATGAGGAGAACAGTCGAGAATGCAACAACGAAGAGATGTTGGTGGCCCTCAAGGTGGGCCAGGAGGAGCGGGCGCACCATCAGGCGCCCCCGGGCGTCCGCCACGTTCGCGTGATTTTCGCTCGCGCCGCAAGGTCTGCATGTTTTGCGTTGACCATGTGCGTGAGATAGATTATAAAGACGTATCACGTCTGCGCCGGTATCTTTCGGATCGCGGCAAGATCGAACCGCGCCGGAAGACTGGCACCTGTGCCAAGCATCAGCGCAGGCTGAGCGTGGCGCTGAAGAATGCCCGCTTTATGGCTTTGCTGCCCTACACAGCGGCACATATTCGCGGAGCCTGATCCCCGGTGGCCGGTGTACCATACGTCGGCGGCACACCGGCCGCTTTGTACCGGGATTTGAAGACGCTGGATGGCCTATGAGCAATCGCACCCTGCCTCCCCCTCAGACCAAACGTCGCGGCCGCGCGAAATCCAACCCGGCCGCCAATCAAACACAACGCTATCGGCGCCAGACGGCTTCTCTTGAAGGTATCCGCGATGGCACGCCCCTTATCTTTGGGTGGGGCCGGCACCTGACTCGCGTGCAGAAGGCCCGCATCCAGCACCTCGCCGCCTATATTTTCACAGCGGTCGTGGTGATCGCCATGATCGCCGTTTTCATCTTTGGCTGGGTGCAGCAGAACGTGCTTATTCCCAACCAGACGATCACCTCTGTCAACGGTACAAATATCACCCAGGACACCTATCGCAAGACCCTCGCCTATAACGCGCAGGATCTCTGGAACCGGCTTCAGAGCGAGCTGAATCTGCACGCGCAGTATCAGCAGGAACTGGCGAAGTCGACGTCGACATCCATTTCGAACAAGGATGCGCTGCTCACACAGACGATTCAGTCCGATGAAGCCAACTATCAGCAGGCACAGATCACACAGACGACCATCCAGAACCTACAGGAAGACCAGCTGATTCAGGAAGGCGCGCAGCAGTTCGAGAAACGCGACCACGTGCCCGCGTCGACGTTCACGCCAAGCGCATCCGCTATCAATGCCAAGCTCGCGGCATTCAAGAAAGCATTCCCGGCAGGCCAATCCTATAGCGCATTCCTGCAAAAGGATAACCTGACCGAGGCCGACGTGCGTGCCGCGATCGCAATCTCGCTGCGCCGGAACATGATGCAGAAGTACCTGGAAAGCCAGATCAAGTCACCGGATCAACAGGCACATCTGCGCCGCATTGAGACCAACACCCAAGCGGCTGCTCAGCAAATCTACAACCAGCTGAGCAAGGACCCGAACAATGCCGCGCTGTGGTCGAAGCTCGCCAAGGCTGATTCTCTCGATACAAATTCCAAGGATAAGGGCGGCGATATCGGCTGGGTGACGCCCTGGACCGGTGATGCGGCACTCGACAACTGGGTGTTCGCTTCGGGCCGCAAGACGGGTGATCTGAGTCCCGTCCTGAAAGACGCGAATGGCACATTCGATGTGGTGCAGATTCTGGGCTTCGAGAAGAAGACGGTGGACCCAACAACGTTGAGCAGCGCGAAATCAAACGCGCTCTTCCACTGGCTGACAGGCCTGGAATACGCTCCCACGACGCATATATCGACACCGAATAGCTCGATGCTCACGTCGACGCGCAATCTGCCCGTCACACCGAGCCTGAGCGCGACCCTTCCGAACGTCAGTTCGAGTGCTGGCGCCGCCGGTTCATTGCCTGGCTCGGTGCCGGGGCTTGCGCCAACGCCGTAAGCCCATCCATCACCGCTTTTCGCGTTGCCGGAAGGGGCGGTTTTCACCCCTGCTGGATGGCGTGCTGAATCTTGCGGCACGCCATCTTTGTATTTTCGGGGTACACTGCATGCAGATATCGTACTGGACGTTTTTCTCACGATAAATGAAGAAGCGTGCTCTCCCTATGACGTCTCTAATCACACCATCCTCGCTCGCGCAATCCGCTGGCACTGATCTGCAAGAAACCATCTCGTTGTATCTGCATATCCCGTTTTGCCACGCGAAGTGCCATTACTGCGATTTCAATTCCTACGCCGGAATGCTAGGAATGCGCGAAACGTATGTCGCGGCGCTGCTCGACGAAATCGCGTTGGCGGGTGAGCGCGCCCGCCTGGCCAGTGGCAAGCGCAGGCGCTGTCGGACAATATTTCTCGGCGGCGGTACGCCCAGCCTGCTGACGGCGCGACAGATTGAATCCATTATCGCGGCAAGCGCCAAAGCGTTTGCGCTGGATAGCGACGCCGAGATCACGCTGGAAGCCAATCCCGGCACGCTGGAATATGGCCACCTCGATGAGATCCGGGCAGCAGGCGCGAACCGGCTCAGTATGGGCGCGCAGAGCTTCGATGCGCGCTTATTGCGCTGGATGGGGCGCATCCACTCACCCGAAGAGATCGTGACGGCGCTCACGTCCGCGCGCGCGGCGGGCTTCGAGAACATCAATCTCGACTTCATCTACGCGCTGCCTGGTCAGTCGATGCAAACGTGGGCCGATACGCTGGCGCGCGCCGTCGATCTGGGGCCGGATCACCTCTCGCTGTACTCGTTGATCGTCGAGGAAGGCACGCCCTTGCGCCGCTGGGTTGACCAGGGCAAAGTCCATCCAGCGGATGATGACGTCGCGGCGGATATGTATGAGCTGGCGGAAGATGTGCTCGCCCATGCTGGCTACGAACACTACGAAATCTCCAACTGGGCGCGGACTGGTCACGAATGCGCCCACAATCTGACCTACTGGCACAACCTGCCGTATATCGGTCTGGGCGCGGGTGCGCATGGCTGGTTCGCCGGACTCCGCTATGCTGAGGCGCGGCCCATCGGTCAGTATCTCCGCATGGTGCGCGATACGCTGCGGGGCGCTGGCTCACAGGATGGCAAACCATTACCGGCGGCAGCGGTGGTCGAGAATGACAGACTCGACCGCGAGGACGAGATGGCCGAGACGGCCATGCTGGGCATGCGGCTGGTGCGTGGCATCGAGCTGAGGACATTCCGCGAACGCTTTGGCGAGGATTTTCACGCTGCCTTTGATGAGCGGCTGGCGAGCGTGATGCCGTTTGGTCTCATCGAGGAACACGACGGCCATATTCGGCTCACGCGGCGCGGCAGGCTGCTGGGTAACGAAGTCTTCGCCAGTCTGCTTCCCTAGCGCCCGCTGCTCCAAGCGCGACACCGTCCCTCGTTTCTCCGCGTGACACGTGGAAGCGAGGGACGACGTGATGCAGTATCTGTATCGCAGGCATCACTCGGCGTAGGAATCGCTGAGCTTGCCGTTTTCGTACAACCAGCGCGCGAACTCCAGGCGGGCGGCGTCGCCAGGGCTATCGAAACAATCTGGCCGCTGGGATACGCTGCTGCGCAGGTGCATAAGCCGTGACACTTCCTCGGCGCTGAAGTTGCTGCCGAGCACTACTGACTGACCCGATCCGCTGTTGGTATATTCTTGGGGTGACATCGCATTTAGTCCTCTCGTCTCCTGGATGAACTCCCTACAGTCTCCCTATTGCACGGCGCGTGCCAACTCCTCTACAATGGGAGGACTTATCGCGCATGTCACGATGCGCTTCCCGGCGCGAGCGCGCTGGTGCACTTCCTGATGGCAAATCGCATGGCTCTTGAACATAGCGGATCAACCACGAACCAGCCGCTTGATGCGGTCGCCTTCCCATTTGATGACGCGCACTCGATCACGCTCGCCACAGAGCTTCCGCTCGCGAAGCTGGATCGTGTTCCCGCCCGCTCTCGCCTCATGGTACAGTTGCTAGCCAATCGCGGTATTCACGGCGATGAGGCGATACAGGCATTTCTCCAGGGCGACTGGCGGGCGGCCGATAGCGCCTTGCCACATACGGATATTGCTATTGCACGCATACATCGGGCCATCCGCGGGGGCGAGCGGATCGTGGTCTTTGGCGATTTCGATTGCGATGGCGTAACCTCATGTGCGTTGTTGACGCTCGCCCTGAGACACATGGGGGCGCATGTCGAATCCTACGTGCCGCGACATGAAGATGACGGGCGCGGGCTGAACCGAGAGGCGGTAGCCGACCTCGCGGAGCGAGGCGCGAACCTTATCATCACAACCGATTGCGGTACAGCTAACGTGGATGAGGTCCAGCTTGCGCAGAGCCGCGGAGTGGACGTAATCGTGACCGATCATCACCCTGCGCATGGTGAGGTCGCCCCCGCGCTGGCCGTCGTCAATCCACGGCTAGATGCGTCGGTTGCGGAGCCACGCGAGCTTGCTGGCGTCGGCGTGGCGTTCCGGCTGGCGCAAGCGCTGCTTGCAGGCGCCCCGGACCCATCCGGGCACTTCGCCTCCACGTTGCTCGATCTGGTGGCTATCGGCACGATTGCCGATGTCGTACCGCTGACACCGGAGAACTGGCAACTGGCACGCGCTGGCCTGCGGCGCATAAATAGTGAGCCGCGCCCCGGCATACGCGCGCTCTGTGCAGGCGCACACTTAACGCCCGGAGACATCGGCGCGAGAGACATCTCATATGCCATCGCGCCTCGTCTCAACGCCTGCGGGCGCATGGGCAAACCAGAGCTTGCGGTGCGGCTGCTGCTCGCGGAGGATCCCCGTGAGGCGCACGCGCTGGCCGATCAGATCGAAACGCTCAATACCGAGCGCCAGGCTGTGACGGAGGAACTGGTGGCCGCTGCGCGCGCCCAGCTACAGCCGCGACTGGAAGCCGACTCCAGTGTGCCGGTTCTTATCGCGTCTGGCGAGAACTGGCCGTATGGTGTTCTTGGGCTGGTGGCGGGCCGTCTCGCGGAAGAATACCGGCGTCCGGTCTTTATGATCAGCCGCAATGGCGAGGAGTGCCGCGGCTCTGCGCGTGGGGGTGACGGCTACGACCTGGGACGGCTCCTCGCTGGCCGCGCGGACTTATTCCGCCGGTTTGGCGGGCATGCTCAGGCTGCCGGATTTACCATTATGAATGGTGATCTCGATACACTGCTCACCTATATTCGGACACACTTCGATGAGGCGCGTGCCAGCGAGGGTGCGGAGGGCATGTCAACGACGCGCACCACACCCAAACTCGTGGATTGCCGCCTGCCGCTGCGCAGGCTCTGGCAAGATTCGGATGTCTACGCCGATCTAGAGGCGCTTGAACCTTTCGGGCCGGGCTTCGCGGAACCTGTATTTCTCCTGTCGCGCGTCCGTGTGGCCGGATGCCGGCGAAGTGGCGTCAATGGACGCACACTCCGGCTGCGCATCGTCGACGGCCCGGCTTCGCGAGAAGTGGTCTGGTCACGCATGGGCGATGCCGCGGAAGCTATTCAGCGCACCCTGAGCACGCTGCCGCCCGTAGATATCGCATATGCCCTGCGCCGGTTCCGCCGCTCGAACGGAGGACAGGTGGAGTGGCTCGTACACGTCGTGGCCATCGTCCCGTCACGTTAACCGGATCATCGCCGAACGCGCGCAGAAGAGCCAACGGGCAGCACGGCGACTCATGTCCCGTCCTGCCCACGGTTTCGCGCCATATGTCAATGCCAGGTTGGGCGCGGAAAGTGATTGGCCGTCGCCAGGTACGTCTTTTCGTCTGTCTCCAGCAGCAGCTTATGCATCAGGATGACATCGGCCTCCGGCAGCGCCTCCAGTGGTTGCAGGCAGAGACGCTCGACAACCCGGCCACCCTCCAGCACCATGACTTGTCCCGGCCCACGAGGCACCTGATACACACGCCCCGGATAGAGCTGGCTGGGAATCTCCAGCAGCGCCCGGAGCCTGAGCTGGTTATACTCCTTTGGTGTGAGCATGTCGCGCAGGAGCAGTTCCGCTGTATGGTCGGCGGCGACCGGCCACCAGCGTTGCAGCCGCAGCCAGGGCCACACACGCGATGTGGCTGAAGGACAAAGCGACACGAGCTGAACAATTCTAGCGAAGGTGATCAGAATGATCAGCACCGTCACGCTGACTGGTAAGAAATTGTTCATTGGTGCGTTGCCATGCCTACTTTGGCTCAGCCACCGATGACACGCGGGATCATCACGATCTCTTTGGCATGCGGATCAAACTCGTCGATCTTCTGCGGAGCCTCACCCGGCTGAACGCGAATCGCGGTCGAGCCGCGTGCGCGTTCCTCACGGAAGATGCGTTCAGCCTCGCGCACCGCGGCCTCGGCCTCCTGATCGCCGGCTTCGACCTGGCTGACGTTCCACTCGTACTGATCATCGCCGCGCCGTGACAGCACTCGTAGCATGCCCATAACGCAATCCTCCTCATCGCTCCTGTGCAATGCGCACTTGAAGGGACAACCTCTGCGTGAGTTTGGGGTTCTGCTGGTAGGGAATACATGACTCACGTACTCCCACGAGGCGGAGAGCCTCTACCTGACTACGATGTTGCGGGCGGGAGCCAAGCGGGCGCTTGCTCCGTCCGTCCGTACGCTGTGACTATCGTCGATGCTCACAAGTATAGTCCCTGCGTGTGCGGGCGGCAAGGGTCTACGCGTGACCGTTTCAAGAAGCATGTCGGCGTTCGCGTGGCTGGCGCGCTCATGCCGGCAGAATGTCGCTTTAGGCCGGTTCGCGACAAGCAAAAGACGAGCCTGGCTGTGAGCACTGCGCGCTGCCGCATGCCGCGGAACGCGCGCGAGCGTAGGTATTCGACGCGTCTTCTGCTTCTTGCCCATCATCTCGCACATAATGACCTCCAGTTTTCCGCATGGTCTCTCATCAGGCAAAATGCTACGCTGTGGTTACCGCGTGCCCTGTACCACTTGGCCCCGCATGGGATTGAAAAACTGGTAACGCGACAGGAGATGAGGTAGATGGCTGAAGACAATTTCACCCTCACGACGTTCTACACGTCGTGGAAAGAGTATCAGGATCAGATCGCCAATGCGGTCGCTCCGCTTACCACCGAGCAGCTCGCGCTGCGGGCAGCGCCAAACCTGCGCTCCGTCGGCGAGAACGCCGCGCACATCATCGGCTGCCGTGCCGGCTGGTTTGCCAACTTCCTGGGCGAGGATGGCGGCACGGATATGAAGGAGATCGCTCGCTGGGACGTGGATGCCGCGCCTGCACGCACTGCCGCCGAGCTGGTGCACGGCCTCAATCGCACGTGGAACTTCATGATGGACTGCCTGGCACGCTGGAGCTCCGATGACATGCAAAAGACGTTCCCTGACGAGTGGGAGAATGGCCAGACGGTCGATCTCTCGCGGGCGTGGGTCGTCTGGCATGTGCTCGAGCACGATCTGCACCATGGGGGCGAGCTATCGTTCACTCTCGGTATGCATGGCATCGAGGCAAAATTCCCCGGCTGATTGATGCGCGGCTGGTCATCACGAAAGCGCACTGGCAGAAAGTGTGGCCTCCAGAGGAAATGTTCCCTGGAGGCCCGGTATGAACCGATCGAGAAGGGGGACTACTGGTTCGCGCTCGTCGGCGTCACGACGGCAGGCACGCCGGCGCGCTGCACGGCATTATTGAAGGCCACGACTTCTGTGTTCACGACCTGCCGCAGCTGCCCGAGATACTCGTCGATCTGCTTGCAGGTCTCCTCAAAGACCTCATACGATTGCTTCGTCGGCCTGGCATCCGCGCTCGAGACAACACCGGAGAGCGTCGTCAGGTTGGCGTTGAGCTTGACGCCGAAGTTGAGCGTATCCTGCCGGCTGCGGGCCTTGCGCTGGATCAGCGCCTCCTCGATGGCGGTGAGCTTTTCGACGGCAGGCTTCGCGGCCTCTGCGATCTGCTCGTGCCCCGACTGGCCCTCCGAGCGCTTCTTCCAGTCCTCGATCTGCTGGCGCATCCGGCGAATCGAATTGATCGCCGTGTGTGTCTCGGAAAGCTTGTCGCGCACTTGCAGCAACAGGTCGCGCTGGGCTTCCAGATCTTCCTGCGTCGCGGTGAGACGCGGATCTTTCACGATCTCGAAGCTGGTCGTGTAGCTGTTGCCATTCACCGTCAGGCGTACCTGATACTTCCCTGGAGCCACGCGGGGACCGCTCATCGCGCCCTCGGATGCGACAAAGCCATCCACGCGCACAGGGTCCGTATAGCGCATGTTCCAGACGAACTTGTTGAGACCCGCTTCTTTGGGAGCGCGCGGCTCCTTGTGCGGATCTTCCTTCTGCTGGCCCTTCGCGCTTGGATCGTCCGACGGGACCGGCGGCTCGACCTCATGCTCCTCGCTGGAGAACGAGCGAATCTCGTTGCCCTGCGCATCGAGGAACGTCAGCGTGGCTTCGCCCTCCGGCTTCTCCTTCAGATAGTAGCGGACGACGACGCCATCCGGTGGATTCATGCCGGCGTCGAGGTTGACCGCGACATCCTCACCCGCCGCGTTCTTCCGCTTCACAGCTGTGACCATCACGTGGCCCGTCATGTGGTAGGCTTTGCCACCCGCTTCGGCCGAGATAGCGCCTTCGCTCAGGAACCGCACGGTTGGCGCCGGCGTGAAGACGTGTGCCTCTTCCTTCGCGGTCTGCTGCTCTACCTGGCGCAGTGGCGAAATATCGTCCAGAATCCAGAAGGAGCGGCCATGCGTCGCGAGGACCAGGTCGTTCTCATGCACCACAAGATCGTGAATCGGCACGACCGGCATATTTAGCCGCAGTGATTGCCAGTGCGCGCCATCGTCGAACGAGACGTACACGCCCGTCTCGGTGCCGCCGAAAAGCAGGCCGCGACGCACGGGGTCCTCGCGAACGACACGCGTGAAGTCATCGTCGGGGATGCCGGCGGTGATCTCCGTCCAGGTCGCGCCGTAATCCTGCGTCTTGTAGACATATGGCCGGAAGTCATCGAGCTTGTAGCGCGTGGCCGTGACATATGCCACAGCCGGATCGTGCGGAGAGGCATCGATGATGCTGATCAGCGCCCACTCCGGCAGCGCGGGCGGAGTGACGTTCTGCCACGATTTGCCGTTATCGCGCGAGACGTGCACCAGCCCGTCATCCGAGCCGGCCCAGAGGACACCCGCCTGCTTCGGCGATTCCGCGAAAGCAAAGATCGTCGCGTAGAACTCTGCCCCCGTGTTGTCCTTGGTGATGGGACCACCCGACCGGCCAAGTGTCGCGGGATCATGTCGTGTCAGGTCCGGGCTGATCATTTCCCAGCTGCTTCCCTCGTCAGTCGAGCGGAAGACGTGGTTGCCCGTCGTGTAGAGCACATTCGGATCATGCGGCGAGAGCACCGTCGGGGCCGTCCACTGGAAGCGATATTTCACTTCGCTCGCGCTCTTGCCCGATTGCCCCTCAGGCCAGACATTGACCAGCCGTGCCTGCCGCGTTACCGTGTCGATCCGCGTCAGGAAGCCCTGATAGCTGCCGGCAAACACGATATCCGGATTGTCTGGCCGTACCGCGATGTAGCCACTTTCGCCGCCGCCGACCTCGTAGCTGTCAGCCATCGTGATGCCGCTCAGCGTGGTGCGGCTGGGCACGCAGATCGTCGTATTATCCTGCTGCGCGCCGTAAACACGATACGGATAGCGCGTATCCGTCGTGACGTGATAAAACTCAGCCGTCGGCTGGTTGTAAATGGTCGACCATGTTTGACCGCCATCAAACGAGACAGTCGCGCCACCGTCGTTGCCTTCGATGATGCGCATGGGGTTGCGCGGATCGATCCACATATCGTGGTTGTCGCCATGCGGCACGGCCACCTGCGTAAACGTCTTGCCGCCGTCGATGGATCGCCACGCCTGCACGTTCAGCACCCAGACGGTGTTCGGGTCCTGGGGGTCCGCGAAGATCGTGTGGTAGTACCACGCGCGCTGCCGCAGATTCCGGTCTTCGGAAAGGCGTTCCCACGTCTGGCCGCCATCATCCGAGCGGAAGACCGCGCCATCCTCAGCCTCAACGATTGCCCAGACGCGATCAGCCTGAGCGCCCGAGACCGTCACGCCGATCTTGCCGACCACACCCTGAGGCAGACCCTTGTTGCGCGTAATCTCCGTCCAGGTATCGCCGCCATCGGTGGATTTGAAAAGGCCGCTGCCCTCGCCACCGCTGACCATCTCATACGCGTTGCGGTAGGCTTCCCAGAATGCCGCATAGAGTATGCGCGGGTTGTTCGGGTCAATCGCCAGATCAATTGCGCCCGCCTTCTCGCCTCGCGTGAGCACCTGTTCCCACGTCTTGCCGCCGTCACGCGAGCGATACAAGCCACGCTCAGGATTGGGGCCGTGCGCATGGCCGAGCGCCGCCACGTAGACGACGTCCGGATTGGTTGGATCAACACGCAGCTTGCCGATGTTGCGTGTCGCTTCGAGTCCGCAATGCGTCCACGTCTTGCCCGCATCAGTCGACTTGTAGACGCCGTCGCCGTGGGAGACGTTGCCGCGAATCGTCGCCTCGCCCATGCCCGCGTAAATGACGTTGGGGTCAGAGGGGGCAACGGCGAGCGCGCCAACGGACGCGCGCTTGAAGAAGCCGTCCGAAACATTCTCCCAGGTCACTCCGCCGTTCGTCGTCTTCCAGACGCCGCCGCCCGTCGAGCCAAAGTAGAAGACCAGATCGTGAACCGGATCGGCTGCGACAGCGACGACACGTCCGCCGCGGAAAGGTCCGATGTTGCGCCATTCCAGCGCCTTGAGCAGTTGAGGATCGATCGTCGCGCCGCTGGAGGTGTGCTCCCCGCGCGCATCGTCTTGTGTTTGGCGTTTGCTTGCCACGTGACCTCACCCTCTGTACTGATGTTAGACAGTGGTCATACTCTTGGGCTAGTGTAACACTCCGCATCAAGCGCCGCAAATCGCGCACCATGCTCACAAGCAAGGCCGTCAGCAATCACGCTGCTCACGCTGGCAGAGGCTCCGCCTGGAGCGTGCATCGTCTCGCGCCAATCAGTTACGCTCTATCTGGAAAGGAGCGAAGATCACCTATGGAGTATCGCAACCTCGGCAGGACTGGTGTGAAGGTCAGCCCGCTCTGCCTCGGAACCATGATGTTCGGCCAGCGCGGCAACCCCGATCATGAAGACTGCGTCCGCATCATCCACCGCGCCCTGGATGCCGGCATCAACTTCATCGACACAGCCAACATCTATAGCGATGGGGAGAGCGAGGAAATCGTCGGCAAGGCGTTGCGCGGCAGGCGCGATGAAGTGGTGCTGGCAACCAAGGTGCATATGCCGATGGGTCCCGGCCCCAATGACCGGGGAAACAGTCGTATCCACATCTTGCGCGAAGTGGAAAATAGCCTGCGTCGCCTGCAGACCGACCACATCGACCTCTACCAGCTGCACCGGCCTGACCCTGATACGCCGATGGAAGAGACACTCAGCGCGCTCGATACTCTCGTGCGCAGCGGCAAGGTGCGCTACATCGGAACTTCCACGTTCCCTGCCTGGCAGCTGGTCGAGAGCTACTGGATCTCGAAGACTGAACATCTGGCGCGGTTCGAGTGTGAGCAGCCGCCATACAGCATCTTCGTGCGCGAGATCGAGCGGGACGTCCTGCCCGTCTGCGAGAAATACGGCACGGGCGTGATCGTCTGGAGCCCGCTCAACCGTGGATGGCTGGCCGGCAAGTATCGCAGGGGGCAGACTGTAGATCCGCAATCGCGGGCCGGTCGCGGCGACCGCTTCATCGACAAGCCGGAGTCTGAAACAGGCGAGCGCAAGCTGGATCTCGTGGAACAGCTCATGCCGATGGCAGAGGAGAGCGGCGCGAATCTGGCGCAGTTCTCTCTCGCATGGACGCTGCTGAATCCCGTTGTGACGGCGCCGATCATCGGGCCACGCACGATGGAACAGCTCGAAGACAACCTGCACGCGATGGATGTGCGCATCCCGCCGGCAATCGCGCAACGCATAGATGAACTTGTGCCGCCGGGAACCAACGTATGAGTTGAACTTTACCCGACACAAAGGAGTGGACGGTGAGCGAGCATGTGGATATCGCGATCGTGGGCGCGGGCACAGGGGGAGAAGTCTGCGCCCATCAACTGGCGAGAGCCGGGCGAAAGGTCGCGGTGATCGAGCGTGAGCTGATCGGTGGCGAATGCGATTACTGGGCCTGCATGCCATCGAAAGCGCTCATCCGTCCCGCCGCGCTGCTTTCCCAGATCGACCTCGGCGTTGGACTGGCACGGCCAGATCTTCGCTGGGATGACATGATCGCCTTCCGTGACGAGGCCGTGCAGCATCTTGATGACACGCCGCAAGTCGAGGCTTTCGCGCGGGAAGGCATACTATTTATTCGCGGCAACGCTCACTTGGATGGTCCGGGGCGTGTCGTCGCGGGCGAGCGGATCCTCGAAGCGACCGATATCGTCATCGCCACGGGCACGGAACCGCGCGTGCCGCCAGTCGAAGGGCTGCGCGAGAGCGGCTTCTGGACGAATCGCGACGTGACGCTGCTGCGCGAGCTACCGGAGAGCATCGCCATTCTCGGCGGCAGCGCGCAGGCGCTTGAAATGGGAGCGATGCTGTCTCAATTTGGGGTTGAGGTCGCGATCATCCAGCGGTCGGAACGGCTACTTGGCCGCGAAGATGCCGCGCTTGGCACGCTCATCGCGGGATACCTGCGTGACATGGGCATAACCCTCTATCTGGGCCAGGAAGCCGCCAGGGTCAGCCGCGATGCCGATGGAGGCAGGCGCATCCGGCTCAAGGACGGGTCGCAGGTCGTCGCACGTGAAGTGCTGGTAGCAGCCGGACGCGAGCCGCGTGTAGAGAACCTGGGATTGGAGACGGCAGGCATACGCACCGGCAAGCGGGGCATCGAAATCGATGAGTATTGCCGCGCCGCGCCGCATCTCTGGGCTGTTGGAGATATTACCGGCATCGCGCTCTTTACCCACGTAGCGAACTATCAGGCACGTGTCGTCGCTGATAACATCCTTGGGCGCGAACATCCCGCCAACTATTCGGCCATTCCCCGAGTCGTCTTCACGCAGCCAGAGATCGCCGCCGTTGGCCTCACGCCCACTCAGGCGCAGGAGCAGGGCATCGACCTCGCGGTTGCGCGCCTGGACTTGCGCGACACCATCTCACGTCCCACAACCTACGGTAGGCGTACCTCCGGCACTCTCACCCTGTTGGCCGACCGGAAGCGCGGCGTGCTGGTTGGCGCATGGGCCGTGGCGCCCGAAGCGGCTGAATGGATTCACGTTCCGGCACTGGCGATCCGGGCCGGCGTTCCGCTGACTGAACTTCGCGACATGATCTACCAGTTCCCAACGTTCAGCGAGAGTCTGCTCTACGCCACGGAACAGCTAGCGGTGTGACGCGCTCTCCGGCACGAGCCGCTCTGCCGCGAGCGCGGCGCGCTTCGCCCACCACTCCAGGCGCGATTGCGCGCGCTCGCGCGCGCTGCCCGGAGTCGCCTTCTCGACGTCCCGCCCAAACGATTCGCCGCAGGTGAGCGCGGTGCGCAGGTAGCCCGCATCCGCTAGCTGACGCCAAACGTCTGCACGAAGCCTGATGCCATGAGCGCCGAGCGAGCGCATAAGGTCAGCGCGATAGATGGCGAGAACGCGCACCGGATCGAGATCGTGCCAGGTGCCACAGACCCAGAGCGGGTCGTACGTCGCGGGGCCAGCCATTGCCAGCGCCCAATCCAGCAGGAGGATGCGATGCCCCCTGCGCGGCGCGGTGCGTGTGGGCGGCAGCAAGGCCAGATTAGGTCCCCACACATCGCCATGCGCCAGCGTCGCGGGCAGGCGCTCGATTGCCGTAATCCACGCGTCCGGCTTCGCGAACACGCGCTCCAGCACGCGCGCCTGCTCTGGCGCGACATGCCGGAAGAAGGCCTCCCATCCCGCGCGCGCCAGCGGCAGGTAGGGATTGTGATCTCCCGCGGCCAACCGTTCCTCAATAGATGCCGGAGAAACGAGTAGCAGCGCCTCGCGGGCGCGCATCAAGCCCAGTGCCGGCGCGCGCACATCAGCCCGCTCCCAGAACGCTGCATGCATGTGGGCGAGAGCATGCAGCAGCAGACGCATCGGAGAAGGCATCGCGCCCAGGGGCGTACGCGTGGGGTCGGGCTGCAGGCGGGAGCGCATGTCTCGCATGCGAAGCCACGCCGCGGCTGCGGAATCTTCGCGCGCGGCCAGCTGAATGGCGGTTTCCACCTGCGCGGGCAGCGTCTGGAGCAGACCGGATTCCCAGAGCGTCACCTCGCGGATATGTTCATCCCGCGATGCCACGCCGAGCCAGCCATGAAGCGGCTCGATGCGTTTGAGGACCGTGCTGCTGTACGCTGTGGCCGTGCCAAAACACCGCTGCGCGAGCGCTAGCCGGATGAGACACGCCCCGCCAATGCTGCTGTCAAGCGTCTCTTCTCCCACGATAGTGTCCAGCTTGATGCCGAGGAGCCAGAACGCCGAATCGGATGGCGGACGCGCCATCGGCGGGCGATTCATGCGTGCCACCTCTTTCAGATGGCTGCGCGCAGCGCAACCGCGAACGATCCTCATAGAAGTATGCTAAGATACGATACCGCTGAGTGTCGAGTCATGGACTGTGAGCCACCTGCAGATGCGAGCGCACGTCATCATTCCACCCCGATCACCCCGGCTCGCCAGTCCGACCTCGCTATACACTTACCATCTGCCCGAGCGGCTGGTTTCGCGTGCGCTTCCCGGCACTCTGGTAGCTGTTCCATTTGGCGAGCGAATAGTGCCAGGAGTGCTTTGGTCACTGGATAGCGACACCGGCCCAGACACAACAGATACAGGCGTGCCACTGCGCCAAATCGCCGGTGTATTGATAGCAGAACCAATTCTGCTGTCCTGGCAGCGGGCACTGGCCGAGTGGATCGCGGAGTATTATGCCGCGCCGGTAGGGTCCGCCGTGCGCCTGATGCTGCCGCCGGGGCTGCTCCGAGGCGTACGCACACTAGCGCGGGCGGAAGAGAACGGCACGCCGGGCGATCTGCTGCCGGATGAAGCGGCCATGCTGGCGCTCATCCGTTCGCGAGGCGCGGTCGCCCAGCGAGAGCTGGAGGACGCGCTGGGACGCGCGCGCGTGCGCACCATGCTCGCAGGGCTGGCGCGCCGCGGGTTCGTGACGCTTCATCTGGACCTGACGTCGTCTCCGGGCAAGGCCAAGACGCAGCGTCTCGCCCGTGTTACATCCGACCGTGAGCGTATCTCCCAGTGGCGCGATGATGCTCGCGCACGGCTCGATCAGTATGCTGGCACAGCCGGCGCTCCCGACGGCAGGCAAAACCGGCATGAGCGCGCCTCCGAGCGGATACTGCGGCAACTCGCCGTACTGGACGTGCTCACCCGCGCAGCCGAGGGGGAGACTGCCGGTGAGTGGCGCGTGGAAGACCTGCGCCGTCTCACACGCGCGACGGAAAGCGCTCTGAATGAACTGGTCGCGTCGGGCCTGATCACCATCGAAACGATGCCAGTCCGGCATGATCCACTGGCCGGGCGCGACTTTGGCCGGAGCGAGCCGCTCACGTTGAGCGAGGAGCAGGCAGCGGCGCTGACCGCTATTCTCGATACGAACGACGGGACGCGCGCAGTCCTCGTGCATGGCATTACCGGCAGCGGCAAGACGGAAGTCTATTTGCAGGCGCTGGCAGCGATTGTGGCACGTGGAGAGCAGGGCATTGTGCTCGTGCCTGAGATCGCGCTCACGCCGCAAACGGTGGCACGATTCGCGGCGCGGTTTCCAGGCCGCGTGGCGCTGCTACATAGTGGCCTGAGTGATACTGAGCGAGTGGATGAGTGGTGGCGGATCCGCACGGGCCAGGTGGACGTGGTGATCGGCTCGCGCTCGGCGCTCTTCGCGCCAGTGGAGCGATTGGGCTTGATTATCCTCGATGAGGAGCATGAGGGCGCGTACAAGCAATCCACCACACCAACCTACCACGCGCGAGAGGTGGCCGTACGGCTGGGCGAGCTACGCGGTGCGCGCGTGGTGCTGGGTAGCGCGACGCCTTCCGTTGAATCCTACTGGCATGCCACGAACGGCACCTATCGCCTGGCTGAGCTGCGCCGGCGCGCGCCCACGCTGAACGCCTCGGGAGCCGCGCCCGATCTGCCGCCCGTCTCGATTACGGATTTGCGCGCCGAGCTACGCGCGGGCAATACCAGCATTCTGAGTGGTGAGCTGCAGGCGGCTATGCGTGACGTGTTCCGGCGCGGGGAGCAATCCATCCTCTTTCTCAACCGGCGTGGCATGGCGAACGGGATCGTGTGCCGCGAATGTGGATTCGTGGTGCGGTGTGAGCAGTGCGACGTCTCCATGACGTATCACGCGTCGGATAAGCGATTGATTTGCCACTATTGCGGACGGCGCCGCAGCGCGCCGGACACTTGCCCGGTCTGCTGGAGCGCTAGCATCCGCTATTTCGGTATTGGCACCGAGCGCGTCGAACAGGCAGTGAAAAAGCTGCTGCCGCAGGCGCGAGTCCTGCGCTGGGACCGCGATACCGCGAAAACGCGGCAGGCGCATGAGGAGTTGCTGCGCGCATTTGCCGAGCGGCGGGCGGATGTGCTCGTGGGCACGCAGATGATCGCGAAGGGGCTTGATCTGCCCGGTGTGACGCTGGTTGGTGTGGTTGCCGCCGATATCGCGCTGAACCTGCCGGATTTCCGTGCCTCCGAGCGCGCCTTTCAGCTGCTCACGCAGGTGGCGGGCCGGGCCGGTCGTGGCACGGTACCCGGACGGGTCATCGTGCAGACCTTCAATCCAGAGCATTTCTGCATCGAAACCGCCGCCCATCACGACTATGCCGCGTTCTATGCGGCCGAGGCAGAGGCGCGCCAGCGATTTGGCTATCCCCCCTTCCGGCGCTTCGTCAAATGCACCTACGAACATACCGACCGCTACACCGCGCAGGTGGAGGCGACCATTCTCGCGGAGCGGCTCGAAGACGCCATCCGGCGGCTGGATGCGCGGGACGCTGATATCGTTGGCCCCGCTCCCGCATTTATGGAGCGACTCCGCGGGCGCTACCGGTGGCAGGTGATTCTGCGCGCGCCTGATCCTGTGCCTGTATTGCGCGCACTGAGCGAGGATGATCTCTCGCCCGGCTGGGCAATAGACGTGGACCCGACGGATAGCCTCTGATGCTACCCGCGTGCTATTGGATTGACGCATGCCCGCATCCGTGCGTCGATATGTCTGTACAGGCACGTGGAAACATCCATCGACGGCACGCACCAGCGGATACGCCTCGCACACGTCAGACGCCATGCGCGCCGTTCTACCCCGAGTGACCGCCAGTGGCGACGAGTCATATGAAGCCAATGGAGGCTGTGGAATGAATCATGATCCCCTGTCTGGCTCCACTTCAACGCGGACCCCATCAACGTACGAGCGCTACCTGCGCACCGATGCGCTCTTCGCGCTGCAGAAGCCAGCGAGCGCGCGTCTGCATCCAGATGAGCTGGTATTTCAGGTGGTGCATCAGACGTTCGAGCTGTGGTGGAAAGTGACAGTTGACCTCTTCACGCGCGCGATTGACCGGCTCGACGCGGGAGACCCGGCCGAGGCGGCCGCCTGCCTCCGCCGCGCCGTCTCTGCCCAGCCCGTTGTGATGGAGGCGATGCGCCAGCTGGAGCTTGTGCCACCGGTGGATTTCCTCGTCATCAGAAAGGGGTTGGGCGACGGCAGCGGCACCGATTCACCGGGATTCCGCGCCATCCTAAAGGAAGCGCCCGCCATCTGGGAAACCTTCGCGCGCGCGTTGGAGCGCAGCAGCATCTCGCTCGTCGCGCTGTACCGCGAGCCGCGTGCCAACGCCGCGCTCTACGCGGTGGCGGAAGCGCTGACCGACTTCGACGAGCAGTTTCAGATCTTCCGCGCGTCGCATCTGAAGCTGGCTCAGCGCCATCTTGGTCCGCGTGCCATTGGAACAGGCGGCGTGCCGCTGGCGGCTCTTGAACGAACCGTGAATTCACCTTTGTTTCCACGCCTCTGGGAGGCGCGCGATGGCCTGCTCAAAGAGGCTGGTTCCGCGGACGGCGCATAGCGTAGGGGCACTATCTCATGGCCGTGGATGTGAGCCAGATGCCGTGGAAAGACCCTGCAGCGGACGTGTGGCGCGCCTGTTCTTGCGACGGGCCGCGACGCGCCAGAGCAGTATGCTGACAACAAGCACGCTGGCAAGCCCGAGCAGGGTGGGCAACTCGCTGGACGTCACATCCAGCCACGGCACGAGCTTCGTGTGCAGGTGCCACTGCGTCGCCTGCCGCTGGAGGTACGCGCCGAGAATCGTGACGCCGCCAAACGCCGCCGTAATCGTGTAGAAGATCAGTGCGATCTGGCGCTGACCAAACCCGCGCGCGAGCAACCCGTGGTGAACGTGTGTGCGGTCGAAGCCCAGTATCGAGCGCCCCTCGCGTATGCGCCGCAGGATGACACGCGCGGCATCGAGAATGGGCAGGCCAAGCAACATCAGCATCATCGCCAGCTTCGCGCCGCCGACATTCGCCAGCACGGCCAGCGCCAACCCCAGGAACATCGCACCGCTATCACCCATGAAGATGCGCGCGGGATGCCAGTTGAGCGGGAGAAAGCCAAGTGTGGCGCCTGCCAGCACGGCGCAGAGAATGGCCGCGCTCTGCTGCCCTAGCATCCAGCTGATCGCCGCCATGACCAGCGCGGTGATCGCCACCACGCCGCCAGCCAAGCCATCCATGCCGTCCATCCAGTTGACCGTGTTCATCATGCCCACGATCCAGAATAGCGTGAACGGCACTGCAACAGCCAGTGGCAGGAAGGTGTGTCCGGCGTGGGTCGTGACCAGCGGATTGTGAATGACTTCTATGAGCGTCCCGTGGCCACCGGGGAACATCGCGATGAGCGCGGCAACAATCTGCACAGCCAGCCGGAATAGCGGCGGCAGTCCACGAATATCGTCAATCGCCATGACGCTGACAATAATGATGGCGGCCACCATCAAGCCAGCATAGACGCGCAGCTCATAGGCTCCAGACGGCACAAAAAAGAGCAGTGAAACCAGAGCAAACGACAGGAAGATGGCAATGCCGCCAAGGCGCGGCACAGGTATCCGGTGAACGCGGCGCGGTTCCGGTCGGTCCAGCACGCCGGTACGCGCGCAGATGCCACCGACCGCGAGGCTGAGGATGAATGTCAGGCCAGCCGCCAGCGCGCCGGCGACGATGGCCGCGGCCAGCGGGTGCTGCTCGCTTAGCCGGTGCGCCGCGCTCAGCCAGTAATCCATCGGCTCGCACTCCTCGCTGGACTCAGCGACCCATGCCGCCTCTCGCCAATCCTACGCGTGCAGCATGCCACATCCTGCATCACCATAACGTATCTCCGGTACCCGCTCGAGCGACAGCCGGTCAGGCGGTCTGATGGAGCGCGTCCAGCGCGCATCTGGCTTCCATGCGCACTTGCGCCTCGTCGTCGTTTTCGGCAACGCGCGAGAGGGCCGCAACCGCAGCAGCGCCGCCAAGCTGGCCGAGCGCCCACGCCGCATGACCGCGCACCAGCGGCTCATGGTCGCCAAGTGCGCGAATCAGCGCTGGAATCGCCGCGGGATCGCCCGCGTTGCCCAGCGCGACACAGACGTTCCGGAGCAGTCCACGTCGTTTTGCGCGCTTGATCGGGCTATGGCGAAAGCGCTCGCGAAATGCCTCCTCCGTGAGGTCGAGCAAGGGGATCAGCGCAGGACTTGAGCTGGCAGCCGTTCGCGGCTGAAAGGCCGGGCGCTCGCCTGTAACGCCAAGCCTGCCCGAACCGCGGAGCCGTCGCTGCACAACGACATTGACGGGGCATACCTCCTGGCAGATGTCGCAGCCAAACACGTGCGTGCCGATGAGAGGACGCAGTTCCAGCGGGATGCTGCCGCGCAGCTCGATGGTCAGATACGAGATGCAGCGGCGGTTATCCAGCACGTATGGCGCGACGAGCGCGCCAGTGGGGCATGCGCGCAGGCAGACGTCACACTGCCCGCAGTTCGCGGCGACGGGCGGATCAGGTTCCAGATCAAAGCTCGTCACCAGCTCGGAGAGAAATACCCAGGAGCCCCATCCGCGCGTCAGGATGTTGGTGTTTTTCCCGTACCAGCCGATTCCCGCGCGCTGAGCCACCGCGCGATCCACCATCCTGCCGGTATCCACGAATGGAATGGTCTTTTCCCATCCGGCCGGCACGAGCGAGCGGATATAGTTCGCCAGCGCGTCCAGACGCGCGCGGATGACTTCGTGATAATCATCGCCCCAGGCGTATGCCGATACGCGGGCATGCGGCTCCCCCGGTTTGGAAAGGTCGCGTGGCGCGTCAGTCAGGTAGAAGGTGGCGAGCGAGATGATCGAACGCGCGCCGGGGTACAATGCGCGTGGATGCGTGGAGATCTCGGCGCGTTCGGCGGTGAACCAATCGAGTCCATCCATCAATCCAGCCGCGATGCGCTCCTTCAGAGCGTCCTCGGCCTGGGGGAAGGGGTCTGCGCTCGTCACCCGGATCGAGTCGAAGCCTAGCTCACTGGCCTTGTCCTTGATCGCTTCTGTCAGCGATCCGGTACGCTCTGTAGTGCTCATGGTCCCGCTCTCATGCTGGATGTTATCAGGTGATAGTCTACTACATCACAGCTGGCCGTGACCCGATGCGCGGACACGCTCCGCTGTCATCTAGCTGATTCAACAAACAGGCTTGAACTCAGCAATTGCGCCATTCTTTCGTACCATCTGGTTGCATAAGCGAACACTGCTTCCTATACTGGCTTCACACCGTCGCATGCCCACAAGGGTGGTGGTTGGAGGTCAGCGCATGAACCAGGAGAACCCGCGCAAGAATCTCGAGCTCTTGCTGGAACGCCAGCGGCAGGAATTAAGCAGCCGCATGGACGTGAGTGAGCGCACGCGGCAGCTTTCCCAATCGAGCAGCAGGCACAAATTCACCTTCCCTCAGCAGAGGCGACGCACCACGCTGACCATGCTGTTCACGGGCGTCGCCGTTATGTTCATGATTCTGTGCGTCGGCAGCGCGGTCGCCATCGCGGCTGGTGGCATGTGGCTGGGGAGCCAACTCTCGGATCCGACGACGACAGTGCAGCGGTTCTATGGGTCGATTCGCCAGCAGGACTATGTGAGCGCGTACGCGCTGCTCTCCACCAACGCCCAGAAATCACTTTCGCAACAGGCATTTTCCAACCAGTTTGCCAGCTACGATCAGGTCGATGGCGCGATCCAGGCCTATCCGATCGCGAAGAGCACCGTCAACGGCTCGCAGGCGACCGTCGTGGTAGACGTGCAGCGACGTGGAAACGTTACGATGGCGGTTCAGCAAACACTCACGCTCGTCCAGCAGAACGGCGACTGGAAGATCGTGAACATCACCATCGGCGCGACCGTTCCCGTCCCATCGCCGACCCGGTAATAACTCTCGCGCCGCGCTGCGTGCGGATCGCTGACGCGAACCCATCTCTCCTGCGCCACCAGGGGAGTCAAGCGGATTGTACTTGTTCTCCAGAGACAGCCGCCAGACCCGGGCGCCGTCGCTCGCGCGCGCTAGCTGGTGAAGCGGAACGATTGCAGCATGAACGCGAAATCCGCTTTGTTCACGGAGTCGTAGTCCTGGATGCCAGTGGCAAGCACAAGCGCGAAGCCTTTGCCGTTGTGATGGCAGGCGAGGATGACCATGTGCAGGTGCTGGGTTCCCGCCGTCACGTCATACTCCTGGCGCATCCAGCTCTGCCCCCCAATGACCGTTGAGGTCGACGTTCCCGGCGTTTCCGTAAAGGACTGATGGCTTTGCTCTCCACCGGCTACCTCGCTCTTGATGATATCGGCATCGGTGGAGCTATCAAAGCCAGCCGCGCGCTCGACTCTCACAATGGCATACGGCGATTGCTGCTGGTATGTGTCGAGATAGTCATAGCCGGAGCTGTTCTCGGTGGATGAAGTCACATTCCACGACTGCGGATAGTTCATCGCGTATTGTGAGTGCGGGCTCACGTAGTTCTTGAATTGCGGAATGACCGTTGGTGTCGGCCCGGGAGTATAGGTCGGCGCCGCGGAAACGCCGCCCGCCTGTGCCTGGCCCCGAACTTTGTTCAACAGCGCTGGCCCCTCTACAATGCCCCCAGCAATCACGACAAGCGCAAGCAGCACGAACAGAACGACGAGCGGCGAGCGTTTTCGCTTGCGCGTCTTCGCGCGATCCGGCGGTATGCGCGTTCCACCCCGGGCAGAGGCAGGCGCAGCAGCACGTCGCGGTGCCAACTGCCTCTCTTGCGGTGTCAGAGCGCCGGGCTGTCGCGCCGCCCAGTACTCTCGCGAGTCGTCCGCGTAAGCGGGGCCTTCGCGCGAGTCGAGATCATCCCAGCCGCGCTGCGCCTGAAACTCAGCCGAATACTCTTGGCTCTCATCCCAGCCGCGATGCCCGTAGGCAGGCTCATCTTCCCACGGATCACGCTGACTCTGCCGCTGGTGCGGCGAGCGTTCGCTATAGCGATCGCGTGGCGGCGCGGGCAGATATGCGCTTTGCTCGTCGGTGTATCCCCATGCGCTGGCGTCGCGACGGGGCTGGTCATATCGCGAGGGCGGCACATCCGGCGTGTTCCAGTATCCGCTCGGATCCAGATCGCCGGTTTCGTCATATGCGCCACGAGCGCCGTACCCCGCTCGGCTATCCGGGCGATACTCTCGCGAATCGTAGCGATCCGCGTCTCTCTCCGGCCCCTGCCGTGGCGTTCCGTGGTCACGATCCGCACCACGAGGCGACGGCGTGCGCGGCTGGCCGCGATCCTCACCGCGTTGGCGCAGGCTGCTTGGTGTGCGGGGATCATCGAACGGATTGGCGAAGCGCTGACCCCCTGGCTGCCGTTCGGGCTGCGAGCCGGAGCGCGAACGTGGAAGCCGCTCATCGCGAAAAGAAGACCCGCGTGGGTCGTAATCCACCGAATCATCCGCGCCAGCGCGTGGGCGAATCGAGGGAGAGGATGACCTGCGAGAGGCTGGCGGGTCTATGGGGCGTGGCGCCTGAGCGTCACGATCCGGCGTGTCGTCCTGGGAGAGCGCCGCGCCACAGTACATGCATATCTTCGCGCTCTCCCGAACGGGCGCACCACACTGCCAGCATCGCATGTCCGTAACCTCTGCTCACACCTGTTCCGCCCGGAAGCGATCAGCCGCCGCGCTTCTCCCATTTTTGCCGGGAGGTGAAGGCAAGTAAGCCTCTTGCCTGAACCGCCGCCAGTATAGCACAGCAATGGTGGACCGCGTGTGTGGATAGCCGCTGAGGCGATCTAGCCTTGCGCCAGAATGCGGGCCGCGTGCGTGTACACATTCATATTCGTACCCCGCAGGAACCCAATGACAGTGATTCCCGCTGCTTCAGCGAGATCCAGCGCGAGGCTGGAGGGAGCCGAAACCGCCGCGATAATGGGGATGCCAGCCGCGAACGCTTTGAGCACAATCTCATAGGACAGCCGACCGCTCACGAGCAGCACGCGCCGCTGGAGAGGCAGCATGCCATCGAGCAGAGCGCGGCCCACCAGTTTATCGACGGCATTGTGCCTGCCGACATCCTCGCGCAAGCCCAACATCCTGCCGTCACGGTCGAAAATCGCTGCCGCGTGCAAGCCGCCCGTGTGCGCGAAGACACGCTGTTCCGCTCGCAGCTTCTCAGGAAGCTGGTAGAGAACGTCGGGCGCGACGGTGAACCCGTCAAGCGGCAACCGTGACAACAGCGCGCAGGCCGCCGCGACGGAGTTTTTGCCACAGATGCCACAGCTGGAGTTGACCGCGAAGTTGCGGGTGTAGCCCTGATTCCTGAGGCGCTCGATGAGCCGGACGCCCTTCGCTGGCGAGATTTCCAGGATGTTCGCGGAAGGCATACCATCCTCATCCATCCCCTCTCGCAGCGCCGAAATCTCCTCCCGACCAGTGACAATCCCTTCGGTAAACAGAAACCCGCAGGCCAGCTCTTCATCATTGCCTGGAGTGCGCATGATGACGGCGACGCTCTCGATCAGCTCGTGACCCGCGGCATCGCGCTCGCTGGCCCGGATTTCCAGCGGTTCCTCCGCCACGAGTTCATCGGTAGCGCTGGAGGCAACGTTCCCTTGCCAGCGTACGACCTGTAGCGATATCTGGCGTTGGGGATCGATTTCCGACCGCGTTGGAGCTGTCATACCGGTCCTCCACTGACTCTTGATATCTCGGTATGCGACGTAAAGCGCCTCACTAGGCAAGCGAGGCATCTCGCGCAGCTACCGGTGCCTCCGTCTTCGCTTGCGCGTCGCGGATAGCGTCCTCCACAAAGACACGCGCCTGTTTGAGCCGTTCGAGCGCACGCCCTCTGCCCATAAGGCCCGTCTGGCTGGGATGCAGTTCCAGTGTGATCAGCCCCTCATACCTGTTGCGCACGAGCGCGCCGATGAATTCGCGCAGCGGCAACTCGCCTTCGCCCGGCATGAGATGAGTGACCGGCTTGTTCGCATGGAAAGTCGCGTCACTGAGATGGATGTTCACGACGGCATCGCCAAGAATCTCCGCGCACTTCAGCAAATCTTCTCCATTGGCGCCCGCGTGGCAGGTATCGAATGTGATGCCACATTGATGCGCGCGCGCATACGCAACCAGGCGCGAGAGATCATCCAGCATGAAGCGGCGAGCGCGGCGAGCGTACTGGCTGTTTTCCAGTGTGATGACGGCCTTGCCGAGCGCGGCTTCCTGCCCACGCTTGATCGCCGTCTCAAAGTGGTGGCCCGTGAGCGTGCGCTCATTGATGAAGAGCGTGGTATGCACGATAGATAGCTCCGCGCCGACGTTCCTGGCGGCATTGGCCGCCAGTGGCACGGCCTCACGGATCGAGCGCGGCCAGCCAGGGAACGGAAAAAATGGAGGGTGAACGCTGAGCACCGGAACACCCCGCTCGACGCTCGCCCGGCGCACCGGATCTATGCCCGCGAGCAGATATTCGTGCCCGAGCACCAGTTCGACGCCATCGAAGCCGGCATCGCGTGCCAGCGCGAGGCTATACGCCGCCCTGCGGTGATAGAACGTGCCCGTCGAAAAGCTGATCCGGATGCTCACTGCGTTCCCTTTCACTCAGCCCTGTACAGCCCCTACCAGAGCACTTCCAGAATTTCGGATTGCAGGTGGTCGTTGCCGCACGCGATGATGCTGTATGGATGTGTAAATTCTACCTCACCCAGCGGCGCGCCGCGCTCTCCCGTGAGGATACCGCCAGCCTCACGAACGATGAGCGCCGGAGCCACGAAGTTTTCGGGCGTCAATCGCTGCCGAAGATCGACATACGCATCGTATGCTCCCTCGGCGACATAGCACAGATCGAGCACGGTTGAGCCCGTTCGCCGGACGGTAGAGGCCTCCTGCAAGACAGTCCAGAGCCGGGCCGTCATCACCTGGCTCTCGCCGTCCGCGCGATTACCCGTCGGGCCATCATGCCCAAGATTGATGCCAATCATGGCATGGCGTCGCTCACCCATGCTCGATGAGCGGCATGGCCGTCCATCTACCAGCGCGCCCTGCCCCTCCGCGGCGCTATAGATCGTGCCGGTGAAGATATCCCCGCACAGCGCGTAGACGGCGCGATCAGGATCGAGCGGGCTATCTACCGGAAGCGCGGCCACAGCGAAACCGACGGATCGCACGCCGCGCCGGAAGTTGTTGCTGCCATCGCATGGGTCCAGCACTAGTTTCCAGGCAGGGTCTGTGCCAAAGGTGACAAAACCCGCCTCCTCGCTATAGGCAACGAACGAGCCAAGATGCTGGCGCGCCATATCCAGAGCGATGCGCTCCGCCTCAGCGTCGAACCGGCGCGTAAGCTCGCCTTTCGGATTGGTGGCGACAGCACCGTGCGTCTGCTGGTTTCGTCCTTCACCCAGCAAATAGCCACGCACCGCCGCGAACATCGCCTGAAATGCCGGGCGTGGGTCAACGCGCCCCGCCCCGCCGCTTGTGGCGGCACTCCCGCTGATCATCATCACCTCGCCGTTTCGTTGAGAGAAGTCCGCGCACCGGCGTGCTACGGAACGTCGCTACCTAAGAGGTCTTCTCGTGATAGTATACAGGTCAGGCCAGGAGGTATTCGTGCGCGCATTAGCCAGCAAGACACGATCAGTCGTGGACGCTTTCCCGCGAGCCGGGTGGGCGCTCACGCTGGCGGAGTTTGCCGTACTGGCCGCCGTGCTCTACGCCACGCGCATCATCTCGCTGAACATCTGGCTGGTGCCGGAGGGAGATGTGCTGGAATACCATCAGTATGCCATCGCTTTCTGGCTGCAACATCCCGCCTTTCACCATTTCCCCGTCGAATACCCGCCGCTCTCGATCCTGCCATTTTCGCTGACGCTCATCCCGCCGCTCGCTGACTATGCGCTGGTCTTTTCGCTCTGGATGCTGGCCTTCGCGCTGGCCGGATATGCGGGCTTTCTCCATTTTTCCTCGCGCAGAAAGGCGCTCGTTTACGTCTTCTATCTGGTGCTGGGAGCCGCAGCCACCATCCTCGCGCGCTATGATATCGTGCCCGCGCTCGTCACGCTCGCGGCACTCTGGGCGGCCGAGCGCAAGCGGTTTGCCCTGGCGTACGCGCTTCTCGCGGCAGGCATCCTGCTCAAGCTCTACCCCGTATTTCTCGTGCCGGTTGTCGCGCTGGAGCAGTGGCACGTCCTGCGCGCGAACGCACGGCACGGCGACAGGGCGACTGGCGATGAGCTTCCGTTCTGGGAGCGCGCGCGGATGCTCGTGCATACGGACGCGGCGAAACACGTGGCGCGTGGGGTGCTTTGGTGCGCTGGCCTCGTGATGGCCGGCTTCGTGGGCACGTATGTGCTTGATCCTTCCGGCGCGCTGTCGCTTTTCGCATATGCCGGCGAACGCCCGATCCAGATCGAGTCGCTGCCGGCATCCATCATGTGGCTCGGCACGATTATCGGGATACACGCGCAGGTGGATTATTCGTTTACTTCGCTCAACTACGTGGGCATCCTTTCCCCCACGCTCAAGCTGCTCTCACTGCTCGGCCTGGCGGGCGGGAGTCTATGGGTTTATGGGCGGCAGGCACGCGGGAGGATACCGGTCGCGCGGGCATTTCTCGCGGTGATGGCTATCGTGCTGGTCGCGAACAAGATTTTCAGCCCGCAATATGTCATATGGCTGTTGCCGGTTGCGGCGTACGTCGAGGGGTTCGATTTCCTCTGGGTGGCCATCGCATTGCTGACGACCTGGGACTTCCCGCTGCTCTACCAGCTCCATCACCCCATCGAGCGCGTGCCTTTCAGCCCGCTTTTCATGCCTGTGGTGGCGCTTCGGAATGGATTGCTACTCTGGGTGACAGTACGTGCGATGATTCGTTGCAAAGAGGTGGAGGGCGCGAATGCGAGCGCTGCGCACGCGCACAATGCGCACGCGCGCGGCAGGCACACTACGCCGTTCGCGGGCTGGGCGTCAGCCCTCCGGCCAGATGGCAACGGATAGGGTAAGAGATGCGACCGATACGCGACCATAGCGGCCTGTTTACGCTCGTCGTGGTAGTATCCTGGATTGCGCTCGTCGCCGTACCACTGGGCCTCTCGCTCTGGTTCAACGCGTCGATCCTGGGTACGCCCGCAGTGGGCGTTGTCATCTGGCTCCTGCTCATCCGCTTTGCGCGTCGCCTTTCGCCGGCAGCGCGCGCGGATAGCTTCATTCGGAGCGGTCGGTATCGGGAAGCGCTGACGCTCTGCGATGACGCACTCGCTGTAAAAGGGACGGGCGCGTGGAACGGTACACGACGGCTGGTCTGGCTCAACCGGCGAACGGACATCCTGCTGATGGCCGGTCGCAGTGGCGAAGCGCTCACCACGGCACTCGACGCTATTCGGATCAGCCCCGATGCCGAGACGCTGGCGCATGCCGCGATGGCGCTCCTCCTGCTCAATCGCTATGAGGAAGCTGACCGGATAGCGCGATACGTACAGAGCCTGACGCGCGAGCGCTCCGTCAGCGCCAACATCGTGCTCGCCCACCTTCGCCTGGCCGAGGGCAAGCCCGGAGAAGCCGAGGCGCTTGCCCTGGCCGCGCGTTACGACGTCCGAGCGTTGCTGCCATTCGCCCGCCCCACGCACTACGCGCAAGGGCTGGCCGTACTCATCCGTGCCGAACGCATGCTCGGTAAAACCGCTCAAGCGCTGCGATTCACTGAAGATCTCATGCGGCTCTCGAGGCGCGACTCATCGCTGCGAGCCATCGCGCTGATCGCGGAAGCGGAAAATGCGGACTCGGGCCAAGCGGAGCATGCCCTCAAGCTGCTGGAGCAAGCCGCCAGAACCGCGCCAGATCTCGTCGCCTGGTCGGTGACACAGCCGGGCACCTTTTCCGGCTTACGCGCGACCAGCCAGTTTGATGATATCCGCGCGTGGGCGCAGCAGAGAGTAGAGGAGCGCCGCGTTGAGGCGCCTTCCGCTGAGGTCGTCGCTGACGTGCTTTCCGCTACCAGCGGTCAAGCCAGCGGACGACCGGGACATCAATCCAGCGTCATCGCGCTGATCATACAGGTTGCAGCGCTCATCGCGACGCTCCTCCTGCTCATCTTCTGGATCTGGCATTTCTTCGTCATCGGTGGCTGATGCCATCACTGCGCGGGACATGCAGAAACGCCTCCGAACCGCGCAATGAGCGTGAAATCCGGAGGCGTGAACGCGAGCACGCTATGCGCGCTGACCCGCGAGCTTGAGCGCTTTCACAAAATTGGCCGCGAGTGTATCGAATTCCTCGCTGTAATATTCTTCGATCTTGCCCGCATCACAAAGCAGCGCGATATCCTGATCAATCGGGATTTGCGCCAGCAGGGGCGCGCCGGTCATCGCGACCAGTTCAGCGCCCTTGCTCGGCCCAAAGACTTCCATGCGCGACCCATCGGGCATCGGCACATACACCATGTTCTCCACAATGCCGATGAGCTTGCCCTTGAGCGTCTGGACCATCTTGATCGCCTTCACAACGATCTCAGTAGCAAGCGCCTGGGGTGAGGAGACGATCACCACGCCATCGATTGGCAGCGACTGCATCACCGTCATTGGCGCGTCAGACGTGCCGGGCGGCAGATCGACGAGCAGGAAATCAAGGCTGCCCCAGTCGACATCGCTATAGAATTGCTTGATCGCGCTCGATATCATCGGCCCACGCCAGACGACCGGATCGGTATTGCTAGGCAGGAACATATTCATCGACATGATCTTGACGCCGGCCTGCGAGACAGGCGGATCGATGCCTTCCGCGCCCTTGGTTGGCGCTCCACGGACGCCAAATTCCTTGGCGATGCTCGGACCGGTGATGTCGCCATCAAGAATGCCGACCTTGAGGCCCTGCCGCTGGAGCGAAACGGCGAGCAGGCCCGTAACCAGCGACTTGCCAACGCCGCCCTTGCCGCTCATGATCGCGATGATATGCCGAATCTTGCCGCCTGGCGCGCCACCCGCCATCGTCAGCGGAATGCCCCTGCCGACGGGCGCCTTCGTGGCCGGACGCAGTCCCTCGGCTTCCTGGCCGTTGGCCACTTTATTCAGATCGGAAAGCAGCAGATCGACATTGAGCGAGTGCGTGCGGGCACCACCCGCGACGCTCTCACGCGAGCCAATCTCGCACGCGGTACATGGCAATCCGTGTCCCTGAAACACCTTGATCGTCTGTGGATAGTTCGTCACGACATCGTGAATGATCATATCCGCAGTTATCTCTACAGGCATATGTCTTACTCCGGTCCTTCATTGCCTCAGAAGCGCCCACATGCTTCGGGCAAGGACACAAAAGATAACGCGCTGGATGCCGGTTCTCGCGGTTGCCAGCGGTACAGATAATTCCGACTAGCCAAGTCTGATTATATCACGGGCAGACGAACGAGGACCGCAGTGTCTCCACATTCGACATCTCTATGGTCCATTTCTATGCGCGCGAAAATGCCGTGACGGAAAAACATCTCCGCCACGGCACTAGGCATCTGATCGCAGCCCCGCTCATGCGCCCTTCATGGCGGGAGTGCTGGCGCCCCGCGACCGGCTGGAGCGTCGGCGGGTAGTGGCGGCGGCGACCAGATCCTCGACGCCATTCAGCAGCTTCTGCGCGTAGCCCAGGCGCTCCAGGGCGCGTCCCAGATCGCGCAGGCTTGTCTCCGGCGGCACGGCCACCTTGCGCGGCCCGACGAGGCGCAGGCGAAAGGCACGCAACTTCGGCGAAGTTACCAGTTCACCCGCGAGCGCCTCGTCATTCACCTCAAGCAGCGTGATGCGCGGCTGCTCCGTCTCGCGTGATTGCCGTGCCCAATCATGCAAGGTGTAAACCACATTCTGAGGCAGGGCTTTCGCTGAATGGCGCTCCAGGAACGCAATAGCCTCTTCGATGTTGCCTCCTGCCCGCAGCCCTTGCGCGAGGGCATCGCGAGTGAGCACGAAGCGACTCACGCGACCGATCTGCTCCAGAGAGGCATATTGCACCAGCCAGTAAAGCGCCGGCATGTATGGCTCCATCAGCAAGACCTGGAAGTTCGGTTGCACGACGAGCGCACGCGACGAAGGCTGTGAGGATGCGCTCAGCTCGCTCGCCATGACTTCCGCGCCCAGCTCGGTGAGCATGAAATACTCCGGATTTACATTCTCGCTGACTGCCGGTACGGAATCCCGGTCGTAGCCCAGAGCAACGATGCCAAGCTCATAGAGGGTGGAGCGGAAAATGCCCGTAATAATCTCTCCGTCAGTGGCATCCCACTGCTCGCGCAGGTCGTCGGCCAGCTTGAAGCCCGCGTCACCGGCATACAACTGCGAGGGCCGCAATACATACGGATTATCGCCTTGCAGCGTCGCACGAAACGACGCGAGCGAATACCACACTCCCGGCTCGCACGTCCGCAATACGTTCTGTACGGCTTCACGCGCGACGGAAACCTCCAGGTAGAACGTCAACCACTCCTGATAATTGGCGCCGGGCAGATCACTCCACCACCGGTCGGTTGGCCAGCGGCGGAAGATACGCCGAGCCTGCATGATCAGGTCGTGGCGCGCCCACGAATCGAGCTTGCTGCCGGGCGAGAGCCGCCCCTTAGCTTTGTTCGTAGACGCCGGAGCATTGACCAGGCCGAGGTCGCTCGCCACCTGCTTGAGCATTTCTACATACGGCAGGGCATGCTCGCCGCCCGACCGGACACGCTGGCTGACGAGCGATGAGGCGAGGCGCTGCGCGGCGCGCTTGGGCAGAGAACCGGCGCGAGTAAGCTCAATTTCCGAGTGATACGCCGCGGAAACCATGACAGCCAGGTCCCACAAAAAGGAGGTGTCGGCTGGTTGAACCGCTGACGGCGTGCTCACCTCCACCAGTCCCGTCTGGACCTGTGCGCGCTTTTCCGCCTTGCGGAGATTTTCCAGTGTCTCGCGCGGCACGAAAAGAAGGCGCTCTCCATCGCTGAAGGTATCGAAGGCGAGCGCGTATTCTTCCAGCGTATGAATAACGCGGGAGAGATCGGGGCCGTCAGAAGACAGCCATTGCCGCACTTCGGCCATCGTCGCTTTGCCGCCGCGCTTGCGCAGCCATTCATAGAGGTCGCGTAGCTCCGGCTGAACGCGCGCAAGCGCGTAGCGCACCGCTTCTGCCTGCGACAGATTCTCGGCCATCGCCGAGCGGACCTCGTTGCGCGAGTAGTACGCCTGTAGCGTCAGCCCGAAGCGGCGGCCGATCTGGTCCAGGTCGCCCTGTCGATACGGCATGAGCAGTTCGTCGAGCGTCTTGCACGAACGATCCGCGATCGGCACAAACAGCTCGCGCCCTGTGGCATAGAGTGAAGTCGCGAGTTCGGTTGGAACGTACGCGATTTCCTTCTCTTCGATGGCTGTCTGTGAATTGCGCGGCATGGCATAGCCGTAAAACGTGGCGCGCTGGCCAACCAGCTCGGTCCCCTGCACCTTGGCCAATTCCGTGGCTACGAAGTGCAACGCGATCAGTCGCTTGAGCGCCGCGGTGGCAGCTTTCGGCGTGAGACGCGCACGCTCCGGTAGCTGCTCGATCAGGCACCAGTTGCGCGCTGACGGACCAACAATGGCGAATAGCACACGACGCTCATCCTGCCCGAGACGTTCCCATACGAAACGCGACGCGATGGCATCGCGCATCGACCGCTCCAGGCGCTGCTGCGCCTCGGCGTCTTCACGGTTGGGCGCATCCGCGGCCCACCACTCGGCAAGCTCCCGCATCGTCGCGGGTGGCAACCCCGTCAGGATCGCGCTCAGGCTCTTCATACGGCTGGTACCTCCGGGGCGTCGTTCCCATCCGGCGCGTGTTCGTGATGACGCCTGTCGCCAGGCTGCTCCACCTCTCGCCTTCCAGGTCACGTCCGCCTTTCCAAATACCCCCCAGTTGACTACCATCTCCGGTATATGCGGTACTCCTGCACCGCGTACGGCTCACCAGAACTTCACTGATATCTTCACCGAAGCTCACGGTTACCTATCAACCCAGGTTCGGCTGATCAGCGGGTCTGCGCATGTCATCTGCTGGTAGCGATCCCGCATCCGCGTTACGCGCGCCCCCGTCAACCGCCTCCTCCAGCGCCGCGCCCGGCATATGGCGTGCCTTGGCGCCGTTGCGCTCGATGTAGCGGATGACTTCCCGGGTGAGCTGGCTTGGCGTCGATGCGCCGGATGTCACCGCGACGCGCTGTTTGCCCACGAGCATCCCCGGATTGAGGTCCTCTAGCCGCTCGATGCGAATAGCCGGGGAGCCAGCGAGCTCCTCCGCGACCTGCACAAGGCGGTTGGTGTTATTGCTCCGTGGATCGCCGACGACGATTGTCAGATCAGCGCCGCGCGCCATACGCGCGACCGCCTCCTGGCGCAGCTGCGTCGCTTTGCAGATTTCGTTGTACACCTCAATCTGCGGGAAGCGCGCGCGCATCGCAGCGATGAGCCGCTCGGTATCCCACTGGCTGAGGGTGGTCTGCGTCGTGACCGCGAGACGAGGTGCGGACTGAAAGGACTCAGGGATGGTATCCAGATCGGCCTCCGTCTCGATGAGATACACATGTTCTGGTGCCTCACCGATGACGCCTTCTGGCTCCGGGTGGCCCTTCTTGCCGACATAGAGGATGTTGTAGCCCTGTGCTACGAGAGCTGAGACGAGGTCATGTGTCTTGGTTACATCCGGGCAGGTCGCATCGATGACGTGCAGGCCCCGGTCGGCAGCGCGTTGCTTGACCAGCGGCGAGACGCCATGCGCGGTGAAAATGACGGTACCGTCCGTCACCTTCTCAAGAATCGTAGCGCGGTCCGGACCATCCAGCGTCACGATGCCCAGCCGCGTCAATTCTTCGACCGCGAATCTGTTGTGAACGATCAGACCAATGATATATATGGGGCGCGGCACGGCCGGATCATGTGCGGCTTTCCGCGCGATCTCCATCGCATCCACCACTCCGTAGCAATAGCCGCGGGGCGATACCTTGATTACTTCCATTGCACCGCATCACCTTTCCCGCACCTCGACGTCCCATCCGAGACGCTTCCGGCGAGGATCCTGTGGCGATATACGCGATGCGATAGGTGGCTCCGCGCAGGCGATTCCCACCGCGCGGGACACGTCCGCATCGTCTTCATGTGAAAGCATGCAGGCATTTGCGCCATGCCTTACTGGCCCGCCTGCCGGAGCACGCGCTCCAGCGTGGCGCCATCCAGCCGCACGATGTTTGCCTCCACTCCTTCATCGTCAACTTCACCGCTGCCGGCCTGTTCCACTGGAGTAACGGGCGGCTGCTCACTATGCCCCTGCTCAGGACGTGCGAGTGTTTCCCGCGTAGCCCTTGTCACCAACTATGCTCCTCTCGGATTCCCGCAAGGGAACCCCGCACGTTGCGATGTGCGGAGCAACGCGTACGACGCTCCAGATCGCCTCATGCGCTGGTCGCTCGGTGTTCGCTCATCCCAGCGGAAGCCGTGTGCCATAGCACTACTTCCGCCGGTCGCAAGCCATACTGCGTCGGTCCGGAGCGCACACACTCTCACATTGTACCGCACCGAAGCATCCGGCCGCCCGCGGCCCTCCGGCGTGCGCTTCGTTGCGCCCGACTGGAGTTGCTGCTCGCTACAGACACGGCAAGTATACCATAGTCTCCGATAGCGCTACCCAAGAACATGCAGCCGAACTGGAATTCAAGCGATTTCACGCATTTCTGCGGTTGTTCGTTATACCATAAAACAAATGTTCTACTTTGTCCAGGTGTCGCGCCTTTGCACATGCGATCATGCTATACTAAGCGCTGCCAGATGTGGCGGAGATGGCTGATGATTGTCGACTTTCATACCCACATATTCCCTCCTGAAGTCATCGCCAGGCGCGCGGAGTTCGCGGAGCGCGATCCCTGGTTCGGAGAGCTATATGGCGATCCCCGGGCACGCATGGCGACCGTAGACGACCTCATCACGTCGATGGATCGCGACGGCGTCGACCTCTCCGTCACGTTCTCGTTTGGCTGGCGTGATCCTGGCCTCATCGAAGAATGCAATTCCTACGTCATTGACGCTATGCGACAGCATGCCCGGCGAATCGTGGGACTGGCGACGCTGCAGCCACTCGCTGGCGCGCGCGCGGCAGCCGAGCTGGAACGCTGCGCGAACGCTGGCATGCCCGGCTTCGGTGAGTTGATGCCACACGGACAGGGATACAGGCTCAGTGATACGCGCCTGCTCGCGCCAGTTATGGATGTTGCGCTTGCCCGCGGCCTGTTCTGCCTGACGCACACCAGCGAACCAGTCGGTCACAGCTATCCGGGGAAGGGCAATGTCGTGCCTGAAGACTTCCAGGCGTTCATTCTCGCGTTTCCCGATCTACGCGTGGTCGCGGCGCACTGGGGCGGCGGCTACCCGTTTTACGAGCTGATGCCCGAGGTCCACACCGCCGCGACGAATGTCTGGTATGATTCCGCCGCCTCGCTCTATCTCTACCGGCCCGAGATCTTCAGCACAGCCGCGCAGACGTGCGGCATCCAGAAGATTTTGTGGGCGAGCGACTTTCCGCTCATCCGGCAGAAACGCATGCTCGATTACGCGCGCGGTTCTGGCCTCGCGGACGATGAGCTTGCGCTCGCTCTGGGTGGAAATGCGCTGGCGCTCCTGCCACATGCGCTCCTGGAGGGAGAGCGGAATTAAAGCTATGAAAGACCCAGCATCAACATGATGAAGCGATGGGGCATGGGGCCGGCGAAGGCGCGAAAAGGCTGGCCCGCGAAAGCGGTGGCCGATTGCTCGCAGTCGCGGGGCAAGCGCCAAATCCTTCACCCTCCCTTCAGCACCTTGCCGGCCGCATGCGCATCCGCGCTCACGGTCACATCACGCAAGAGCGCATGGTACGCGACAATGCCAAGCGGACTGTATTTCGGCTGACGCGCGCCTCTCAGTCGTCCGTGATCGCCGGAGCCAACCAGCCAATGTAGTCAGCCGGCTCGTGCTCCGTCGTGCCGGGGCGCTCGCCATTGGAGACAAACCACACGATGCCTTCCGGGGTCAGCAGTAGTCCCGTTGGCGCGCTTCCGGGTACCGTCAAGGGGAAGAAGGTGTAGGAGTCGGTACGCGGCTGATAGCGCACGAGCGCGTTGGCGCGGATACTGCCCAGCCAGACCGCGCCGTCAGATGCAATGGTCAGGGCGGCCAGGCCAGATGTATCGCCCAGTGGTTCTGGAATCGGGAGTTCGGAGACGGTTTGGGCGCGCGGGTCGATACGACCGAGACGGTTCTCTTCGAGCTCGGCAAACCAGATGATGCCCGCGCGGTCTGGAGCCATGGCAACGACATTCGCCGACGAATCGGCGAGGGGGTGGAAGGTCACTTGTCCGGTGGAGGGATCGAGGCGACCCACGCTGCCCCCGTATAGTGCCATGCCAAACCATACAGAGCCATCTTTCGCGAGCGCGAGACTGTACGGGCGGGCAATCTTGCCGTCGGGGCGCGTTGTGGCGACGGGCCACGTCCTCATTTCTCCGGTTGCCGGATCCAGACGCCCGATATAGCCTCCCTGCACGGCCGCGAACCAGACCGCACCATCGGGGCCGAACTGGATGTCTTCTGGCTGGGCACTGTGACCGTTCACGGGCGGCACTGGATATGTGTCGAAACGCTGGCTGTCGGGGTCAAAGCGCCCAACGTAGCCCGCCTCATCTTCCGAGAACCAGATGCTGCCCTGTGCATCGAGTCGAATCGTCATAAGCCCCTGGCGTCCCTGGGGCACGACCCATCCCTCCACCTGTCCCGTGCGCGGATCATACCGGACCAGGCGATCAGTTCGCATCTCCCCGAACCACAGGTTGCCGCGCGCGTCCATCACGGGCTGCATGAGGGAGGAAGTGGGATCGCCAATCGGGAGGACGCATACCTGCTCTGCCACCACACGAGCCTGCCGCGTGGACGTCCCTGCGGGAACAAGTGAGCGGGCACACTGTGCGACACGTCCGCCTGTTACCGCTAAGTTGCTGGTTTGCGCTGGCCCGGCGAGCATATATGCAACCTGCCGGAGCGCTGCGATAGATCCAGCGACCAGAAGCGCTACAGCAAGCAGGAATCCGCCATCACGCAGCGCGCGCGGCCATCCACGCCACACGATGCGTGTCACACGGGGCGGCGAAAAGCCTGTATCCACGCTCTGTGTTGGTGCCGTGGCTGTCGCCGCCTCCTCCGACGCGGGAGGCACGGGCGGTCGGGGCGTGGGAAAGGGGTCCATCGAGTCAGGGTCCTTACAGCGCTCAATCGCGTGGCTGCCGCGAGCCGACCACCAGACTTCATGATATGACACGTCCGAGCCCGCCTGCCATGTCTACGTCGGATACCTCACGGTCCGACGAGGTGAATGTATGGCTCGCCAGTGCATCTCCCAATGATGACCAGCCGTTCCGCATGGACCGCGTTCACGAGCAATTGGCTGACTTTCCCTCCCCAACCCTTGCGTGTCGTGAAGCGCAACCCGCCAGGCGTCTATCCTCGCAGGTTGCGCGGCAGACTCGATATGCTGTACCATGGCTGCGTCAGCCGCGCGATGATCCGTGGGGGTGGCCAGCCGGAAGGAGCAGGTAGGTGCGCGTTGTATCGCTGGGCAGCGGAAGCTCGGGTAATGCGGTGCTCGTGCAGACGGGCCGCACCGCTGTGTTGATCGACGCGGGATTCAACCGCACGACACTGGTAAGCCGTCTCCAGCAGGCGGGGGTGCACCCTTCACGCCTCAGCGCGATTCTCCTCACGCACGAACACAAAGATCACGCTTGCGGAGCGCTCGCACTAGCCCGCAAATATGGCATTCCACTTCTCGCTGACGCGCGGACAATTCAAGCGGTGCTGGAGCGCCCCTACTCTAACGAGACCGATACCCGTCCAGTCGAGCGGCTGGAACTGACGGTTGGCGGCGATATGCGCCTGCATGACTTTGCCGTACGGTCGTTCCCCGTCTCACACGATGCCGTGGCGCCTTGCGGCTATCTGCTCTCAACGGACGCGTGGAGCATGTGCGTGGCGGTCGATACCGGTGAGGTGCGTGAACCCGCGCTCGAAGCGATGCGAGAGGCGCATCTCGTCATGCTGGAAGCCAATCATGATCTCGAGCGGCTTCGCACCGGACCATATCCCTGGCACCTGAAGCAGCGCATCCTCAAAGCGACAGGGCATCTCTCAAATCAGCAGACGGCGCAAGCGTTGGGGCAGGTGCTGGATGACGGCCCGCGCTGGGTTTGGCTGGCGCATCTCAGCCGGACGAACAATACGCCCGATCTGGCAAGGACGTATGTCGCTGATCAGTTGCGCGCGTGGGGATTGGGGCACATCTCGTTACAGGTCGCTCCGCCGGGCATAGGGCCGGCATGGGATAGCGCCTCGCTCTGGAAAGCCGTGGCACAGCCCGTATTGCTCACTGACCGGTAAGCGATGGTCGCCGCGCACAGGGTTAGACTGAAATGGTGTGGACACACCGTCAGTTGCGCCACCTCGTGAGGATGGTGTCAGGCGTGCCGCCAGGTCGAGATGTTCTGGTAACCCAAAGCGGGCGGAAGGCATGATGCCCTCCGCCCGACGAGCGCGATGCCGCCTCGCGGCTTAGTCGAGATGCTCGTAGATGTAGTCAACTGCTTCACCGACGGTGGTGATCTTCTCGGCATCCTCGTCGCTAATCTGCAGCTTGTACTGCTCCTCAAGCGACATGATAAGCTCGACAAGATCCAGCGAGTCCGCGTTGAGATCCTCCGTGAACGAGGCATCTTCACGTACCTCGTTCTCGTCAACTCCCAACTGCTCTGCCACGATAGGCTTCAACTTGGCGAGGATCTCTTCCTTCGACATCGACGACATCTCTAATGTACCTCTCTTCCGGCACTGGATGCTGGCGATCCACGCGACCGGCTGAATATCGTGCCCAGGACGCCATTCACAAACCGGCTGGACGTATCGCTGCCAAACATTTTGGCAAGCTCCACGGCCTCGTTAATGGCGGCCTTTGCTGGCACAGCATTATTGAACAGAATCTCGTAGATTGCAACCCTGAGGATGTTCTTATCGATATGAGCCATCTGCGAGATCGGCCACTCCTGCGCAGCGCTTTGTATCTCCGCGTCAATCTCATCCAGGTGTGCCAGCACCCCACGGACCAGTTGGGCGGCGTACGTGCTCACTGTGGGAGCGCTTCGTTGCTCCTCCAGATGGCGCTGCATGATGACTTCGGCATCGTGATGCGCCGTATCGTACTCATAGAGCGTTTGCAGGGCGATCACGCGTGCCTGGCGCCGAATCCCCATCGTCATAGTTATTCGACGTCCTGAATGAATACGTTGATCTCGATGATGTCCATCCCCAGAATATGCTCCACGGCCGCACCTACGGCCTCCTGGACGGTAGTTCCTACGTCCACCATGCTTGTGCCTGGCTCGATCACCAGATACAGGTCAATCGCGACGGCATTGCCATGCATCGAAAGGCGGATTCCGTGGCGCGGCATAGGACGACCAAGCAACTGCAGCCAGCCGTCGGAGACATGCGCCATGTGCGCGACACCGGGCACCCGCAGTGCCGCCTGCTCGACAACTGTACGCAGCACGCGTTGGGAAATGCGCACGGTGCCGAGCTGGCTCTCACCGTCTTCATGCGTCTGCGTACCGTGTTCCGCGCTCTCGATGGACGACGCACGATAGCCGCTTGTGTCATCTCCTCCGCCGAACATGCGCATGCCTCTACCCTTTTGGCGCTCGCTCCTGGCGCGCTAGCTCGCCATCCAGTCGCGTATCTGTCCCGCGGCAACCGCCACGTCGCTCGCCGTTGCCACGGAAAGTGTCGCGCTGCCTTTTACGATCCGCTTGATCAGACCTGACAGCACCTGCCCGGAGCCAATCTCCACAAAGTGCGTGATGCCCTGTGACGCGAGATACTCAATCGATCGCGTCCATTGTACAGGAGAGTCGATCTGATGTGCCAGTTCCGCGCGGATTTCGTCGCTCGTGCGCATCGGCGTTGCCGCGATGTTGGATATGACCGGCACACGCGCCTCGCTAAACTCGACTGACTGGACAACCCGCGCCATTGCCTGAGACGCGGGCAACATGACCGGCGAGTGAAACGCACCGCTGACCACAAGCGGAACCACGCGGCGAGCACCACGCTCACGGGCGAGCTGCATCGCGCGTTCTAGCGCATCGCTCGCGCCGGAGATCACGATCTGCCCGGGCGCGTTGTCATTCGCGACTACGACGCGCCCCGCCCCCGGGTGCGCGCCAGAAGCTTGTTGTGCCAGCGTCTCGGCGGTCGCTTCTTCGCAGATGCCTTCCAGCGTCGCCGCATCCATACCAAGCACAGCGGCCATGCCGCTTGGGCAGGCCAGACCTTCCTGATGCATCAGGCGTCCACGCTCACGAACCAGCCGCACGGCGTCTTCGATGTTCAGCGAGCCAGCAGCGGCAAGTGCGGCATATTCGCCGACGCTGTGCCCCAGCGTGAACTCCGGCGTCAGTGGTGAGGCCAGCGCAGGATCGCTCGCAGGGTCGAAGCTTGCGCCCGCCGCTTCCTGTAGCGCGGCCAGCAGCGCCAGGCTCGTCGCCACGAGGGCTGGCTGCGTATTGATCGTTTCCCGCAAGGTGTCTTCTGGTCCGCTGAAGCAGATCGCCGAGATCGAAAACCCCAGCGTCGCGTCGGCGATCTCGAACACACGACGAGCGGCCGGCGATGACGCATAGATATCCGCGCCCATGCCGACCGTTTGACTGCCTTGTCCAGGAAAGACGAAGGCTACTCGTTCGCTCACGCTCGTCTCCGTCACTGCCAGACGTTGTTATCCGACCGGTCCGCTATTCGGCCTTGGCTTGCCGGCCTTCGATCACCTGGCGCCCGCGGTACGTGCCGCAGTTCGGGCAGACGTGATGTGAGAGCCGGGCCTGTCCGCACTGGCGGCAGATCGTCAACTGAGGGATCTGAATCTTGTGATGTCCCCGCCGGTTGGCCTGACGCCGGTGCGAGATGCGCTTTTTAGGTAGTGCGCCCACAGTTATCTCCTTAGTGCAGTTGCTGAATTCGCGCTGGCTGGCGCCGCGCCGCGACATGAGCGACGAGGTGCGGATACCTGCTCAACCAGAAAATGGCGCGCGTACTGTGTCGGCATGAGCCGGGAAGAGGCTCGCGGCGCGCACATGCCTGCCTATTGTACCATACTCGCGCCGCTCTGCCTACCCTCTGTGCGTGATCACAGACAAGGGCTGGAAACTGCATTCGTTGTGGCCGCGCATACCCACTACAGCCTACTCGCTAGCTAGCATCCGATGCAAGGTCAGGTACGCGGCGACGTATGTCGAGACTGGAACAGCGATCACGACGCCAATACTCATAATCACCGTACGAACCAGATCAGCGGAGAAGGCCGGATCGCTTACCCCGAATGTGTTGGTTGAGATTCCCTGCACCACCGAAATGACGAGTGTAAACGATGCGCCGACGTAGACGAGAAGCAGCGTATTGATCAGCGACGCGATGTGGTCTTTGCCGACGTCCATAGCGCGCAGGACCAGCGTGTTCAGCCCCATTGACGGATTGGCGCGATGCAGGCTGGTCACGACGGACGCCTGCGATACCGTAATGTCATTCAGGACGGCAAGCGCGCCGATTACAAGCGCAGCCAGATACAGGCTCTGCGAATCAATGATGCCGCCAGAGGGGGTGTAATAGGATGCCGCCTCACTGGCGGTCGTGACGGGTGGCAGCTTCATGAGATGCACGAACACAGCCGCCAGCCCCAGCGTGAGCGCGAGCGTCACCAGGGTCGAGATAATCGCCACTGTCGTCTTGCGCTGGAATCCGTGGGCCAGATAGTACGTCGTGGGAATGATCACAAACGCGGACATGATCGCGTACAACAGCGGATTATGTCCGGCCAGGACGTTCGGGATGACGAATTGCATGATGACTACGATGGAAACTGACATGCTGATGACAGACATGATGCCCTGCTGCCTGGCAACCAGCACAATCAGCACAAGAAGGATCAGCAACAGAGTGAAGGTCATTCCACGTCTGTCATAGTTGTCGATGAACACGCCGCCAGAGGTGCTGTTGTAGTCCAGCAGAACATTATCACCACGGCTAAATCCATCCGTGGGGAAGCCCGTCGGATAGGTGTTCGGAACGGAATATACCTTGCCATCCAGATTTCCAGAAGTGACAAGCACCTGCACCTGCTGCGTGATTTCGTTGCCGGCGGTGGAGGTCACCCGAACCCCGACGACTCTGCCTGTATACTTGTCATACGAGGGCAAGAGGTGGAAACAGAAAAGGTACAGCAGACCGATCATGGCAAGAGTCACCACACCAAGCACGACCGGAGGAATGCGGAACGCAGGCTCATCCGCTGAATGCGCGTGGACATGGCCATGCTCGTGTTCGTCTTCGTGTGTGTGCGCGGGTGACTCGTGGTGGGGTTCTGGCATGGAAAAGTCAGCGAGCGCGTCGATGTTTCGTATCAAGACGTCATCGTGGCGGCTCATGATGCGGACATCCTCGACAAGGCTCACCAGACCGACGCGACGCTCGTGCAGAGCCGCTATGATGTCCAGTACGCGCTCCTGAGACTGCGCCAGCCGGTCCAGCCGCCATACAACCAGCACGTCGCCCGCGTTCAGCGATGCCAGCGCATGCTTGAATCCTTGCCGATCTGAGCCAGATCCGCGAATAATGTCGGTAAATAAACGTTCACATCCAGCGTTTCGCAGGGCATGCGTTTGCTGTTCCAGGCCTTGTTGCGTGCCAATCGCATAGCCCACATGCATGCTGACCTCCTCAACGCAACTGCTCTGTGATGACGCAGTTGCGTGCGATGCGCGCGCGAGTTGAGCGGTTCGTCCTCTGGCCCAGCCACACCACGCCGCAGGGCAGCTTTCAGGATGCATACGCTCCGCTGCCCCGCGGCTTCAGTCTAGAGCAACAAACCGGCATGTCAACCCATCTGGGACGTTTCAGCAGCATGGTCAAAGGCACAGGGACAGACGCGTGCGCCCGTACCTCCATCGCGATCATTCCTGCTCGCCCGCCACATCCACCTCATCCAGCACATCCACATTCTGCTAAGCTGGCACACCTACGGCTCAATGTGCGTCGTAACCGTTACCTCTGGCGTCGCAACTGCGACGGTCCCATAGAGGGGTCACCGGCGCTTGAAGGTTGCGACCAGGTCTTCTGCCTGTGCCTCCGAAACGCCACTCAATGTGAAGGCGATACGGACCACATTGAAAAGATTGACATCCTGCCGCACGGGATGCGCGGGATCCTGAACGCCCGTGATATCAACATGTGCGGCCCGCAGAGGGACCTGCTGGGCGCGCGCAATCACCGCGACCAGCTCCGCGCCGCACGCGGCGACGCCCGAGAGAAACAGCTCCGCTGGCGTCACAGCTTCGCCGGGGCAGCCATTCTGCACTGGTCCATCAACGACAAAGTGCTGATCGCGCGCATCGCAAAGCACACGTCCAAAGGTATCCGTCGTGCGCGCATGTACCTGATAGGTGCGCGGAGCGGGCGTTCCCATCGGTGTTCTGACCCTCCTGTGTCGCGTGGCGGCGCTCGCCGTGGCACGCTACTGAAAGCACTCCACCGGCCAGCCACTGGCGGCGTGCCGGTGAGCGCAGTATAGCGGATGCCCGGTCGCACTGACTACGCACTACAAGCGAAGGCACAACAAGAGACTCGCATTCTCGCGTTGCGCACATTATATATCTACCGGTATATTATTATCATGCGCATCAGGCAAAACTTATCGCCAGGCTACCGGTGACAACAAGATGATGAGGTACGCAGAGGATATGAGCAGGCTGGCATACAAATGGAAGGTGCTGATCTCCGTCATTTTTGGCATCTTCATGGTCATTCTGGATTCCACCGTCATCAACGTCGCCTTTCCGACGTTGCGCGAAGAATTCCACGCTGGATTGAGCGATTCGCAGTGGGTCATCAGCGTGTACGTCATGGCGCTCGGCATCGGGACGCCACTAGCGGGCTTTCTGGCGGATCGCTTCGGCATCAAGCGTGTCTATGTGACGGGCCTGCTGCTGTTCGTGCTCGGCTCGTTTATCTGCGGCATCTCCCCATCGCTCGGCCTGCTCGTGGCCGCGCGTGCACTCCAGGGTTTCGGCGGCGGCATCGCGCTTCCGCTGGGCACGGCGCTGCTCTTCAGCGCCTTCACGCTGGCGGAACAAGGGCTGGCATTTGGGATCTTTGGTATCGCGCTCGTCGTTGCGCCTGCGCTTGGCCCCATTCTCGGCGGCTGGCTTGTCGATCAGAGCCTCTGGCGTTGGATCTTCTTCATCAATGTGCCTATTGGCCTTCTGGGCATCGCGCTGGCCTCCGCGTTCCTGCGGGAGCGCATGGCCGAGCGAAAGCCGCGGCTTGACGTTCTCGGACTGATCACCTCGGGTTTGGGCTTTGGCGCCGTGCTCTACGCAGCATCCATCGCATCCACCGATGGCTGGACCGCGCCTAACGTCCTGCTCTGGTTCGGCGTTGGGGGCGCAAGCCTTCTCGCGTTCGCGCTGATCGAGCTGTTCGTTGCCAGCGAGCCGCTGCTGAATCTGCGTCTATTCCAGAAGCGCATCTTCGCTACGGCCACGATTGTCGGGTGGGTAAGCGTCCTCGCGCTCTTTGGCGCGGAATTCCTGCTGCCGCTTTACCTCCAGTCATTACGGGGCGAAACGGCACTGGAAACAGGCTTCATCCTGCTGCCGCTGGCAATCGCGTCTGGCTTCCTCGCTCCCATAGCGGGCAAGCTCTACGACAAGATCGGCGCGCGCCCGCTGCTGACGCTTGGCTTCGCCATCCTGGCGATCAACACGTGGCAATTTTCCCAGCTCGATGCCACTACGCCTATCGGCTGGATTCTGTTCTTGCTCGTCCTGCGAGGGATCGCGCTTGGCCTCACCGTTCAGACGACGCTCGTGATATCCCTTTCCGTGATCTCGCAGGATGAAGTGGCCCGCGCGTCTTCGCTCTCCAACGCGACACGTCAGGTCGTGCAATCCATCGGCGTTGCGGTGCTGGCAACCGTGCTGGCCACATCGCTTTCACCAGGGGTCAAGGCATTTCAGGCGCAGACACAGAACGCTCCCATCAAGTCGTCGGCACAATTCGGCGTCTGTGACTTCCAGAATGTACGCGTGCCGGCAACGAGCGGCAGCATGCCATCAGAGTCGGGAGGGCAGACACCCGCCGTCTCCAGCGGCTCCACGCCCCCACCGTACGTCATCCGCTTCCTGCAACAGGCGTGTGCGGAAAGCATCAGTGGCTTCGAGCGGGCATACCGGCTCACGCTCTACTTCTCCATCCTCGCGCTGCTTATCGGTTTGTCGCTGCCGGGCTGGCCCTTCCGCTGGGAGGGTCGACAGGCACCAGCCGCCGAACACAAGGCGGCTGGCGAGGCAGGACACGAAGAGCCGGCTCCGATAATCACGCCATAGCGCAGCGAGTTCAAGCGCAAACGGCCAGTGGAAGTGGAAGGTCGCACCCAAAAACACAGCAGACGGCGCGCGATGAAACTCACTGCTGCGCCGTCCTGTGGAGCGTAGGATCTGCTAGCGCTGCACGCCAGCGCCGGAGAGACCGCGTTCAGGGACACGCGGCGTCGTATCTTTTTCCTCTATGATTTGCGGCCTGCGCGCTGAACGCGACATCCAGCGCGGCAACTTGCCAACCGCGGAAACGCCCGTTATGGAGCGGAACGTCGTGATCATCAACACCAGCAGGATCCAGTTCGCCGCCGCCGAGAAGAACACCCGCAGACCCGCGTTTACCGGCAGCAGCAGCAGGCCACCCGTGATAAAGATGTTTAGCAGCGTGAGCGGGATCAGGTAGAGCCATGCGAACTTCATCAACTGATCCGCGCGCAGGCGTGGAAGCGTCGCGCGAATCCAGATGAACAGGATCAACAGCACCATCATCTTGAAGACGAACCAGAAGACGCAGATGATGTTGAAGACGACCTGCCCCCAAAAGCCGCCGAGCGCCCCCGTCCAGAATCCGACAGCCGCGCCGGGACCAGACCAGCCGCCTAGGAAGAGCGCGGTAGCGACCGCCGAGACGATGGTCATATTGCCATACTCACCGAGGAAGAACATCGCCCAGCGCAAGCCACTGTACTCGGTCAGGTAGCCAGCCACCAGCTCGGATTCCGCCTCTGGCAAATCGAACGGCGTCCGGTTGGTTTCAGCCAGCCCGCAAATGTAGTAGACGACCAGCCCCAGCGGCTGGAGCAGCACAAACCAGAGCCACGGACGGGCGGGATTCATCTGCGCGGCAACGATCTGCGTGAACGAGATGGAGCCAACGCCGCAGACGGTCAGATCGGGAGTCGCGCCCGCGCACGCAGGCGCCAGTTCGCTCGTGAGCATGACGACGCCAACAATCGAGATCACCAGCGGAAGCTCATACGAGATCATCTGCGCGGTCGAGCGAAGGCCGCCGATCAAGGCGTATTTGTTGTTCGAGCCCCAGCCCGCCATGAAGACGCCGATGACGTCAATCGAGCTGAGCGCGACGTAATAAATGATGCCAGTGCCCAGCGCGCCAGCCGTCAGATACGGCGAGAACGGCAAGACGACAAATGCCGTGATGACGGGTGAAAAGAAGATGATCGGGGCAATCCGGAACACGACATTATCGGTCGAAGCCGCCTTGACATCTTCTTTTAGCAAGAGCTTCATCGGATCAATCACGGCTTGCAGGATGCCCTGGGGGCCGTAATGAAGCGGGCCGTAGCGATCCTGTACGAACGCCTGAATCTTCCGTTCCAAATACACCAGGATTGATGCCGCCGACATCAGAAAGATCAGCGCGAACAAGAACGTCACGACGAAGTGGATGATATTCTGGACGACGTCGTTCATGTGCCCTCCGCCCTAGCGATCCACATCGCCGAGCACGAGATCAATGCTTCCGAGAATGGCAATGACATCGCCAACCCGGCGCCCGCGCAGCAACTCGGGAAGAATCTGCAAGTTGACAAACGACGGGCCACGCAGCTTGGCGCGATATGGATATTCCGAGCCATCACTGATGAGATACAGCGCTTCTTCACCACGCGCGCTCTCCACGGCGAAATACGTCTCTCCCCGCTGTGGGCGAAGCGCAATCGGCACGCGAGCCGAAATGCTGCCGCCGGGCAGCTTGTCTATCGCCTCACGGATAAGCCGCACGCTTTCATACATCTCTTCGAAGCGCACCCGGTAGCGCGCGAAACAGTCGCCATCCTGGCGAACAACCGTTCGCACCGGTATCTCACGATACGCCCCATATGGGCGAGCCTTGCGTACATCGAAATCAACACCAGAGCCGCGCAAAATGGGTCCTGTGAGCGCGTACGCGATGGCTTGCTGTGGGTCGATATAGCCCACGCCCTGCGTTCGCGCCTCGAAGATCTCATTGCCAGTGAGCAGGGTATCCAGTTCAGGAAGGCTCTTCCGCTCGAAGTTGTCGAGGAATTGCTCCACCTGCTGCAGCCAGCCTTTGGGGAGATCGTAGAGCACGCCGCCGACGCGCATATAGTTATGCGTGAAACGATGGCCGCTCACAGCCTCAAAGAAATCGAGAATCTGTTCGCGATCACGGAAGGCCCACAGGATGGGCGTCGTAGCGCCAAGGTCCATGCCATACGTGCCAATTGCAACGAGATGGCTTGCGATTCGCTCCAGCTCATTCACGATCAGCCGGATATACTGCGCGCGCCGTGGCGGCTCAAGTCCCATGAGTTGCTCAACCGCGCCCGCATAGGCCATCTCGTTGAGCATGGGGCTCAGATAATCGGCATTGTCGATATACCGGATGCCAGCCATGTAGGGGCGGTTCTCGAAGATTTTCTCCATACCGCGGTGCAGATAGCCGATGACGGGCGTACACTGGACCACCGTCTCGCCATCCAGCGTCAGCACGAGGCGCAGCACACCGTGCGTGGAAGGATGCTGCGGCCCCATATTGAGGATCATTTCCTCACTACGCAAACCGCCGATGCCGGTCTCATAGAGTGCCGATTGCAGGTTTGGCTCCGTAGCCATAGCTCATCCCCTCTGCGGTCCCGTCGCGGGTCCCTCAGTGGCAGGCTGGTTCACTTTCGCGCGCCCGCCCGTCTCTGTCTGGTCGCCGGTCTCGACTCCCTGGCCGGTCTTGAGATACACCGCTGCGCTACCAAACGTCAGCTTGCCTGGATGCAGACGTTCTTCGTCACCTTGCCCCAGATTGTGAGGCGTGATGCGCTCGACGTTGCGCTGCTGCTCACCTGCCACTGCGCGCACGCCGTCGACCTGGGTCGTCGCGCGATCCTTCACGGTGCGGGGCGTTGGGTGAAAGCTCTTAAGCAAGGGGAATCCGTAAAATTCGTCATCCAGCAGAATCCGCCGCAGATCGGGATGCCCCGCGTACGTGATACCGACCATATCGTAGCATTCGCGCTCGAGCCAGTTCGCACTCGGATACACACTGACCAGCGAATCAACCTCCGGACCTTCGTTCGGCAGCTTCACGCGCAGTTGTAGCAACCAGGCGTGCTCGATGGAGCGAAAGTGATACACGGACTCAATGTGGTCCACCATATCCACGCCGGAGATGCAGGTCAGCATCTCGAAACCCAGCGCATCGCGAAAAAGCCGCGCGGCATCCAGCACGTGCTCACGTGGCACCTCAACACTGACGATTCCGCCATTCAAGATCCTGGGCGTCGTCATCCCAAGTTGTGCGTCCAGTTCGCCCAGCCGGGCGACAAGGTCATTGATATGGCCCCTGTCAAACGCTCTCAGCGGCGAGACATCGCCACCCGTTTGCTGGCTTATACCCATCGGATGACTCCCTTCCTCCAGGCGTAGACCAGACCAATCGCCAGCACGACGATGAAAAACACAATCTCAATGAAGCCAAAAATACCAAGCTGACGGAAAATGACAGCCCACGACAGGATGAAGACGATATCGACGTCGAAGGCGACGAAGAGCAAAGCGAAAATGTAGAACGCAAGCGGATATTGCACCCACGCTGACCCAATCGGCGTTTCGCCGGATTCGTATATAGTCAGCTTATCCCTGGCCGGTCTGCCTTTGAGCAGAATCTTATTGAGCGTGTCCGCGAGCGTGAGCGCGAACAGCACAAATCCTACGCCACCAAGGAAAAAGAGCGCTGCAAAGAGGTATCCTATGCCAATCACGAGCACCTCCCGCGTGTACTCGATGTCTCCCGCACTGCAGGCTACCACGCTGAGAATACGCGGATCACGCGCCTGCTCACACAGCAGACCGGCAGATCGCTATCCCTCAACGCACAATACGAAGCCGGCACGGGCAGGCGATGCGACGCATGCGCGCGTCATTTTATGTACATCGAGTGCCCAGGAGGGTCTCGCAGCAGCGCAGGGTGAAGAGCGCCATCGCAGATTATACCATAGCCCCTCTACTGAACAACGAACTATGGGCCATTTCGGGCGCACTGCCAGCCCTTCTTCTTGCGAACATCTGTTTGCTGGGGGTACCTTGATAGATACAATAGACGTACGCCACCATAAGCGGGGACAACATGGCCACAGTAGATCCTGATACGATGGATGCCCTCAACCTTCTGCTGGAAGATGAGCGGGCGAGTGTGGAAATCGAGGTGGCACTGGCGAACGGCGCGACAACGCTCCACGAGCGCGAGACGCTGACTGAGCTTGGTAGCGAGAACGTCGAGAACTGCTACACCCTGCGCGATGCGCTAACCCGCATCGGTGACGACGTATCGCGGCGGATCAACGGCATCGTGCTTCATATACTTGGACTGGAGCGCTATGACGACCGGCTGCGAGCTTATGCGCAGCATCAGGCGTCAGTCCATGAGCACGCGGAAGAGCTTTCGAGGCACGTCACCGACCGTGAGCTGCTCCGCATCCTCCAGCACGTACGCGAAACCAGCCAGCGCGCGGCCGAGTGGTCGAGCCAGAGAGCGGACGAGTTCTCGGCTTCCGCGCTGCTGGATTTCCGGACGAAGCCGGCACCCGCTACCGCGAAGCAGGGAGGCGAGAGAGAAAGCGGTTCCCCGGAGCCGCACGATAGCACACTCGCTGGTAGCCAAGACGGCGGGAGTGTGGATGGCAACCTGGATGGCGCGTAGCTGGCGTGTGGCTCATGCGCGCGTGATGAGTCTCCCGCGAAGCTTGCGGGTTGGCAGATGAGAAACAGGTGGTGACATGTCTGACACGACGCAGCACATTCAAGGCGATCCGGCTCTTCCCCAGACTGGCGGCGCCGATCGCCTCACCACTGGACTGCGCATCTTCAACACGTTGACGCGCCAGGTAGAGGACGTGCGCGCGCTTGAGGCTGGCCACATACGCATGTATACATGCGGTCCCACGGTCTATCGCTATATTCACGTCGGAAATCTGCGCTCATTTGTAATGGCCGACTGGATTCGCCGGCTGCTGCTCGCGCAGGGATTTCGCGTCACGCACGTCAAGAACATCACGGATGTCGGACATATGCGGCAGGACGCCCTTGACCGCGGCGAAGATAAAGTCATCGCTCAGGCGCTCAAGGAGGGCAAGACGCCCGCGCAGATTGCCCAGTTTTACACGGACGCCTTCATGGCCGACGAAACCGCGCTCAACATCCTGCCGGCGAACGTCTTTCCGCGCGCGACCGACCACATCACCGAAATGATCGAGATGACCAGTAGGCTGCTGGAGCTGGGGTACGCATACGAAGCGCAGGGCAACGTCTTCTTTTCCGTGCGCTCTTTCCCACGGTATGGCGAACTGAGCGGCAACCTGCTGGAGAACATCGGCGAAAGCCAGCACACGGCGAACGAACTGGAGGCGCTCAAGCGCGCGCCTGAGGATTTCCCCCTCTGGAAAGCCGCCGAAGCTGGCCGCATGATGGCATGGGATAGTCCGTGGGGCAAAGGCTTCCCCGGCTGGCACATCGAGTGTAGCGCCATGAGCGCCAGATACCTCGGCGAGCAGTTCGATATCCACACGGGCGGCGTGGATAACATCTTCCCGCACCACGAAGATGAGCGCGCGCAGAGCGAGGCCGCGAGTGGCAGGCAGTTCGTTTCCTACTGGGTGCATGGCCAGCACCTGCTCGCTGATGGCCTCAAGATGGCGAAATCCACTGGCAATGCCTACACACGCACGGATGTAGAGGGGCGCGGCTACGAACCGCTGGCGCTGCGCTACTTCTATACGACGGCCAAGTATCGCTCCCGCATCAATTTCACGTTCCGGGCCATTCGCCAGGCGCAGATCGCGCTCAATCGGCTACGTGGACGCGCCTTTACCCTTGATATCGCCAGTGACGGGCGTGAGGCGGATCCTGCGACAGTGGCAAGCCACCCCTACCGCGCGCGATTCTTCGCCGCCGCACTGGACGACCTGAATTTGCCGCGCGCGATGGCTGTCGTCTGGGCGATGCTGAAAGATGCTTCTGTCTCGCCTGAGCTGCGTCTCGCGCTCCTGCTCAACTTCGACGATGTCCTTGGGTTTGATCTGGCCACGTCCATCGCGGAGCAGCGTGAACGCATGCGCGAACGCGAAACCGCACTGGCATATGGCGAGCCGGTGATCGAGACCAGTGGCAATGACGAGGTTCCGGAGCACATCCTCGCTCTCGCGCGCGAACGCGTGGAGACGCGCGCCCACTCTGACTGGCCCTCGGCGGATGCCCTGCGCGACCGCATCAACGCCGCGGGTTACGGCGTCCGCGATACCAGAGATGGTGTGCAGATCTATCGCATCTCCGAAGATCGCGAGTATATCAGCGGCTCCTCCGACGTGCCCTCGCAACTGGGAGCGCCGGACCGCTACGCATTTTCGGTAAACCTGATCGCTCATAACAACCGCGATGATCTGGAACGCTGCATCAAGAGCATCGCGCGCTACAGTCGTGGGCGAGACATCGAGATCGTTATCACCGATAACGCCTCCACTGACGACACGCTGCCCTACGTGCAGCGCCTCCGGCGGACCGGAAGTGTCGAGAATCTTCCCGTGCGGGTGATCTTCGCTGACCACGATATGGGTTTCGCTGCCGCGCGCAACGCATCGTTCCGCGCGAGCCGCGGGCGGATCATCATCCTGCTGGATACCAGCATCGAAGTGCGTGGCGATATTTGGTCACCCATCGAGCGCACTCTTGCGCGCCCCGACATCGGGCTGGTCGGACCATACGGACTGACCACCCGCGATTTGCGAGAGTTCGAAGAGAGCGCCGGGCCCGATGTAGATGCGGTGGAGGGGTATCTGATGGCCTTCCCGCGCAACCTGCTGCTGGAAGTTGGGCCAGCGGATGAGAAATTCCGCTTTTACCGGCTGATGGATATCGACTACAGTTTCGAGTTCAAGAAGGCTGGCTATCGGGTGGTGGTCGTGCCCGAGATCGCGCAGCGGGTTGCCAAGCATGAGCACCGCGAGTGGTACAGTCTCACTCCGGAAGAGCAGGCGGGCAAAAGCAAGAAGAACTATGATATCTTCCGCCGCCGCCGCCATCACGCGCAGAGCCTGCTCGTGATGAACTACCGGCGGGGACAGGCCGCGCCGTGGGGCCACGACCACGAGCTGCCAGCGGAGGACGTGGACCCTCGCTTCGAGCATCCGCCGTATCAGGGTGAGGAACCGCACACGCACGAACACAAGCACTGGCCCGACCATTCGCATACGCACGCGCACCTGCATACGCGAGCGCCGCGCTGGTTCGCCCCTGATGAAGATGCTGCTTACATGCCCGGCACACCCGAATAGTGGTGGTAGTATGGGTCCGGAAGTACGAGGAGATCTGGGATGCGCGACGGTGAAGCGGATATCCATACCGGCGCGGTGGCGCTGGTCGGGTCGGGCGAATATACGGATGCCATGAACGAAACCGATCAGGTCCTGCTCGAAACAGTGGGCGGCGCGGCACACGCGCGGGTGGTGCTCCTGCCCACGGCCAGCGGACTCGAAGCCGAAGGCCCCCGCTACTGGAATGACCTGGGTCGCGACCACTTCGCCCGGCTGGGCGTGACGGATATCAGGCCAGCATGGATCATTGACCGCAAGAGCGCCGATGACCCAGCGCAGGTCGAATTGCTGCGCGACGCCAACTTCTTCTACTTTTCCGGCGGCAAGCCATCGCACGTCATTGAGAGCTTGCGCGGCACGCGCGCGTGGGAGCGGATCGTCGCGGCATATCAGGCGGGCGCCGTGCTGGCGGGCTGCAGCGCGGGCGCGATGGCCCTCAGTGAGAAGACATTCGCCTTCAGCATTCGTCTCTCTCACGGAAAGATTGGCTGGACTGACGCCCTCAACGTGGTGCCGGGCATCATCGTGTTCCCGCACTTCGACCGAATGATGCGATTTCCGTCGGAAGTGGCTTTTCACCAGATCGTGAAGAGCGCGCCTGATGGCTGCACCGTTCTGGGCATCGATGAGGATACCGCGCTTGTGCGCGCTAACGGAAATGGCAATGGCACGGCGTCATCCTGGCGCGTCTTGGGACGGCAGACCGTCAACGTTTTCGAGCGGCACCGCGAGCCGCGCGTGCTCCACTCCGGCGACGAGATCACGCTGTAGGCCGGGCGACCGGTTGGCAGGCGGGTCAGCGTCATAACAGGCCGGCGCCAGCAGCGGGCAAATGATGCGCGACCGGGCCAAGCCATGCCCGATCACAAGCGCACGCGCAGCCTGCGGCCAACGCCGCCGGGAAACATGGCTGGTCGAGACGAGACCAGGACATTCCCATGTCGAGCGGACTGGGCAGTGAGTAGATGAGTTAGCATACAGGAGAGTGCCGATGGCTTTAGGACGCATATTAGACCCACGACCACTGACCGGACCGATGGACGTGGCAGACCTCGTCGACGGCTATTTTCTGGCCTACAATGGCGCGCGTCTGCGCGAGGCCTGCCAGCTTATCACGCAAAAGGTCCTGCGTCCCAATGTCACCGTCGGGCTTACCCTCTCAGGCGCCCTCACTCCCACAGGGCTTGGCTACGCCGCCATCGTTCCGCTGATCGAGGCGGGCTTTGTCGACTGGATTGTCTCTACGGGTGCCAATCTCTACCACGATATGCACCGCTCCCTGGGGCATCACCTGTACCAGAGCGGCATCCAGTTTGACGACATTCGCCTGCACAAAGAGCGGGTGGTGCGCATTTATGACATCGTGCTCGACTATGATACCCTGCTGCAGACGGACGCATTTCTCTATCGTTGCCTGGAGCAGCCAGAGTTTCAGCACCGCATGAGCACATCTGAGCTTCACTACCGGCTCGGCCGGTATCTGGACGAACGCGAGCGCACGCTCGCTGTCCCGTATAGCTCGGTGCTCTCAGCGGCGTACAGAACTGGTGTTCCGGTCTACACCTCCAGCCCCGGCGATTCCACCATCGGCATGAATATCGCCGCGCTACGAGCGAATGGCTTTGAGCTTGGGTGCGATCCGGAGGCGGATGTCATCGAGACCACAGCGATTGTCTACAATGCCAAGCGGGAGGGCGGCGAAAGCGCCGTTATCGTATTCGGCGGAGGCAGCCCCAAAAACTTCGCGCTCCAAACGGAGCCGCAATTGCAGGAGATTCTCGGCATCGAAGAGACCGGGCATGACTACTTCATTCAGTTCACGGATGCGCGACCAGATACTGGCGGGCTTTCCGGCGCGACGCCTCAGGAAGCCGTCACCTGGGGCAAGGTGGACCCCGAGAAGCTGCCCGACGCGGTCGTATGCTACGTGGATTCAACGGTCGCGCTTCCGATCACTGCCGCCTACGCGCTCGCCCGAAGCAAGCGCCGCCCGCCGCGGCGGCTGTATGACCAGCGCACGTCGATCGTGGAAAATCTGCTGGATGTCTACCACGCCAGATGGCAGGACATGAAGCCTCGTGAGCGAGCGGGATCAACCGATTAGGCGCTCGGGCGTCCTGTTCCATAGCGTGAGAGGCGAGTGCGCGTTCAGGAACGTACGCGCTGCCGCACGCCCGTCCGCGCCGCCCGGGCCAGCGCCTCGATGGCGCGGATCGTGTTGGACGACTCATCCAGGGAATAGGGCACCGGCAGAGCAGATACTACTGCGGCGGTAAACGTCTGAGCTGTGAGCGCATACGGGTCGGCGGGGGGCAACATGATCGTCTCGGTCTCGTTGCCGCGATGCATCAGGATCGGCACGCTGTCGCCACGCCAGGCGGTAAAGGCGAGTGGCAACTCGATCACCGCCCTGCTGCCGATGATGGTGAGCCGCTGCCATTCGGCGCCCTCAAAGCTGCCGGTGATCTGCGCCGCCCTGCCATCGCCGAAACCCAGCATGCCCGCGAAACGCTCCATCACACCCGTCTCTCCGTAGCGTGCCGTCGCGCTCGCCCACTCCGGCTCGTGGCCAAATGTCAGCCGAGCCGCATCGACACAGTAGCTGCCAACATCCAGCAACACGCCTCCGCCCAACTCTGGCCGCCAGCGATAGTTCGCGCCGGGGGCAAGCGTGAACGTGAATGCGGTCTGCACCGCGCGGATTTCGCCCGCCACCCCCTGCGCAAGTAGCTCCAGCAGGCGGAGTGTGCGTGGATGGAACCGGAACATCAGCGACTCCATCAGCCGGACGCCAGCGGCATCGCAGCCTTCGCGCATCGCTTCGACCTCGCGTGGATCGGCTCCAAGTGGCTTCTCGCAGAGAATGTGCTTGCCCGCGTGCGCCGCGCGGAGCACCCACTCCAGATGCAGATAGTTCGGCAGCGCGAGATAGACGCACTCCACCGCCGGATCATCGAGCAGCGCCTGGTAGGTGTCATACGCGCGCGGCACGCCATGCGCGGTGGCAAGCGTCTCCGCGCGCGCCTGATCGGAACCGGCCACCGCGACCACCTCGACCTCCGGGAGTGAGGCGAGAGCGGGGAGCATCGCCACACGCGCTACCAGCCCCGTCCCAAGCACACCCCAGCGCAGGCGTCTGCCTGGGGCGTCCGCCTGGCTCACGCGTATTCCTCCGCGATAGGCACCACCTCAGCGTCATGAGCCGCTGAAAAAGCTGCCGCCTCCATCACCGCGATATTTCGCCGGGATGAGCGTGGCTCGACGGCCAGCGGCTCACCGAGCAGGAGATGATCAGCGAGATTCACATGAAAGGGATGCACAGGCGCGGGCGGCAGACTCAACACGCGCTCGTGCAGCAGGCCCGCCGCATCGCGCTCGGCAACCGTCACGACGGGAAGCGCTTCCGAGGGCGCCAGTCGCTCCTCAATCAGATCACCGGACCACTTGCGCGACGTGACGGCGGTATGTCGCCAGTTCGCGACGATAGCGCCGCGCGTGCCGAGGATGTACCACTTCGGCTTGAGCAGCGCGGCCACGTCGGAATGAATGAACGACGCCTCGCGCCCATCCGTAAAGCGCACATAGACTGCTGCCTGATCGGCATTCGTGACGTCATGCCAGACGCGCTTATGTGACGAGGCGCGCACATCGCTTACTTCGCCCGGCATGAGCGTCAGCACCCAATCCAGATAGTGTGACCCCCAGTCGTAAAAGACGCCGCCCGAGACGGGTTCATGCGAATGCCAGAGATCGCACGGATGCGAGTAGCCGCCAACGAACGTCTCGACGTGAAATACCTCGCCTATCGTCCCCTCCGTGACGACACGCTGGATGGCCAGAAAATCGGGATCCCACCGACGGTTTTGATAAACGGTGAGCACGCGCCCACCCTCGCGGGCCAGTGAGATGAGCCGGTCTGCTTCGGCTGTCGTCATGCAGAATGGCTTCTCTACGACGACATGCTTGCCCGCGCGCAGCAACCGCTCCGCGAGCGACGCGTGCGTATTTGGAGGAGTGCCGATGATCGCGAGATCAATGTCGTCATCGCGCTCGACGTTCGCGATGTCATCCGTGGCACGCACACCATCGAAGGACTGGCGGGCCATATCCACTCGCGCGTGACTGCGGTCGCAGACAAGGGCGAGTTCCAGCCCATCGGTACCGCGAATCGCTTCGCCATGCTCGAAGCCAATCGCGCCATAGCCGATGAGGGCGACGCGTACTGGCGCGCTTTCGCTTCTCCCCGAGACATAGCGCAGCGCGCGGTAGAGCAGCCTGTCATGCGTCGCGCTCGCCGGCATGCCGTCCGGAATCGACAGCGTAGATACGAACACACGGCCAGCGCCCGCCTCACGTGTGTACGCGACAGGCACCGCGGTATAGTGCCAGTTGGTCTTGAGTACAATCTCCCGCGCGTCGGGCGGTTCCGCAGGCAAAAGGCAGGTGCCCACCACCGTAATCGAACGATCAAGCCGGCGGGTGATGTCATGCTGCTGCGTATGCGCCACCAGCTCAGTCAAGGGAGTGCGGTGGCCGCCGCCGAGACCCAGGAGTGCCTGCGCCCTCGGGTTCATTAGCCACGCGTCTACGGCATCCCCCGCGACTACCAGCCCGCCACCCCGCTCGACGAAGAGGGCAAGCGCTGCCAGCTCTACCTCATCTGGAGCAGCCACATCACCGGTTGCAGCAATCGCGTCAAATCCTTCCAGCGCGCGCAGCCGCTCGGCGGATTCTGTCACCGTAACGCGAACATCGCGATTGGCACGCAAGCGCTGAATCCAGGCAGCCTGCCCATCATCATGACCACCCTGCGCATCCCGCGTGAGCACCAAGATTCGCAACATGCTTCGACACTCCCCATAGTTCAGTCTGGCGTGTGCGATCGCCCGCGGATCGTTGTGGGGCAACTGCTCGCGCCGCCCGCGCGATCAGCCAATCGCGCCTATAATCGTAGCAGGATGCCTTCCAGATGTTCCACACGCGCGAGAGAAGGAGACGCACCATGCCACAGGAGGCACATGAGCCGCTGACCCCGCGGGACGGCACAATTCGCGTACCCGGAGTGACCCTGCATTACCGTGCCTGGGAGCCGGCAAAGGCAGATGCGGGGCTTGCGCCCATTCTCCTCCTCCACGGACTGGCTTCAGCCGCGCGCATATGGGATCTGACGGCTCCGCGGCTTGCCCGCGAGCGCCGGGTATTCGCGTTGGACCAGCGCGGGCACGGTCTCAGTGACAAGCCCGATGCCGGCTATGACTTCCCCACCATCGTCCAGGATGACCTGTACGCTATCAATACGCTTGACCCCGGCGCGCGCTTCGTTCTGGCAGGCCACTCGTGGGGCGCCAACGTCGCGCTGGAATTCGCCGCCGCTCATCCTGAGCGTGTCGCCGCGCTCATTCTGATAGATGGCGGCTTCGGCATGCTCCGCCAACGTCCGGGAGCTACCTGGGAACGCATCAGTGTCGATCTCGCGCCACCCCATTATGAAGGCACTCCTGCGGATGTCTTTCTTGGGTGGGTGCGCGGTAGTTTCCCCCAGTGGCGCCCGGAACTCGATGACATCATGCTCAATATCGTCCAGCTCCATCCCGATGGAACGGTCGGCCCGCGGCTTGCCCGCGAGCACCATATGGCCATCCTGCGCTCGATGTGGGATGAGGACGCCGATCCGCTATACGGCGCGATCCGCGCCCCCGTGCTCTCTATTCTTGCCGAGCCGCCAGAAAGCGGCGGCGCGCCTGACACGTTTCTCGAAGCCAAGCGATCCGGCATCGTACAGGCACAGCGCCTGCTGACGCATGCGCCGCGTGTCGAGGTCGTGTGGATGCACAATACCGTTCACGACATCCCGCTGCAGCGTCCGGAAGAACTGGCGGATCGTATCGCAACCTTTCTCGACAGCCTGTAGTGTTCGCTCGCCTGAGGCGGTATACTCGTGGCGCCACAGCACAGCCAACTGCGCTCAAAGACAGATGGAGGTATCCAGTCCATGAAATTGGCGACATTCCGGGACGAAGCGGGAACACGTATCGGCGTTCTCCGTGACGGACGTCTGGTCGATATCCGGCGAGCCGCGCACTTTGCTGGCGAAGAGCCTGCCGCCGAGCTCACCGACATGCTCGCGCTGATCCATGCGGGGCCGCAAGCACTGCGCAGAGTGGATGCGCTCGCTGGAACTGCGCCAGCGGATACTGAGGTGCCCCTGGAGCAGGTGGAGCTACTCGCGCCGATTGCCCGGCCACAAAAGAACGTCTTCTGCCTGGGCCGCAATTACGCCGAGCATGCCGCCGAATCACTACGGGCCATCGGGCAGGAAGTCAAGCTGCCGTCGTATCCCAATGTATTCACGAAAGCGCCAACGTCGATCACTGGTCCCTTCTCCGATATCCCATACGATCCGGCGGTTTCCGACCAGATGGACTGGGAAGTGGAGCTTGCCGTCGTGGTCGGAGCGTCCGGGCGGCACATCAGCAAGGAACAGGCATACAGCCACGTCTTCGGCTATACCATCCTGAACGATGTGAGCGCGCGCGACTTGCAGAACCTGGGCGGCATTCAGTGGTTCCAGGGAAAGAGCGTGGATGCGGCCAGCCCGATGGGTCCGTGGATCGTCACAGCCGATGAGATTCCCGACCCACACAAGCTCAGGATCAGCCTGCGCGTCAACGGCGAAACAAAGCAGGATGATTCCACCGGCAACATGCTCTTCGACATTCCCACCATCATTGCCACGCTTACGCGCGTGCTAACCCTTGAATCCGGCGACATCATCGCTACAGGCACGCCCGCGGGGGTCGGATTCGCGCGGAATCCGGCAGAATTCTTGCGGCCTGGTGACGTTATGGAGTCAGAAGTGGAAGCCATCGGCACGATGCGCAACTCCGTTGTGGCTGTCGAGCCACGCTGAAGCCAGCGGGCCAACTTGTCCTCGCGCTCAGGAACGGCGAAGCCGGTGACCTTGTGCGCACGTAGCGACTTCCCAGACTCAAGCGGTCCATGACTAAGAGCAGCGAGCCAGCCGCGATAGCGAGCCGGCAGCCGCTACGTTCATGGGCCGCACATGCTGACAGTGGATGTCGCCTCTTAGGATGGAGTGGCTATTGGATGCGTAAACCGCCTCAATACGTCCCGGGGGAGGCCCGGTTACCACTTCTGCTGGCGGTGCTTCTTGGGTTGCTCGCCACAGCAGCCATCATTCTCCAGATGGGTTTGCTGAGCTGGATTATCGCGCGGGTGTTCCTCAATCGATCGACACTCTCCGATGTCATGCCCGCTATGCTTGGATTGCTTGCCGCCGGAGTGCTGCGAGCGGCGCTGACCGGCGCGCGTGAATACGCTGCGCGTGAGGCATCTACACGCGTCGAGCGCACGCTCCGCCTCGACCTCATCCGTCACCTGCTGCGCGCTGGCCCAGCCTTCACCCGGCTGGAGCGCACTGGCGAGCTTGTCACGCTGGCGACGGCAGGGCTCGAGCGCGTCGATGCCTACATCAGCCGCTACCTGCCGCAAGTGGCCCTGAGCGCTGGCTCGCCGCTGCTGATCGCGGCGGTCATCTTCCCGTTCGATACGCTCAGCGCCGTGCTATTGCTAGTGACCGCACCCATTATTCCCGTTCTCATGGTCTTCGCGGGCAGCTACGCCCAAGATCACATCGACCGCCAGTGGATCGCGCTCTCACGCATGGGCGCACACTTTCTCGACAGTGTGCAGGGCCTTGGCACGCTCGTGCTGTTCGGGCGCGGGCGCGATGAAGTGGAGCGGGTGGCGCGCATCAGCGAACGCTATCGCCAGCGCTCCCTCAAGGCGCTACGGTCGGCCTTCGTCTCAGGGTTCATTTTGGAATTCATGACAGCCGTCGCCATTGGTATTATTGCCGTCGAGCTTGGCATACGCCTGCTCAATGGCGCGATGCCGTTTGACCGCGCGCTCTTCATCCTGCTGCTCACGCCAGAGTTCTACCGGCCGCTCCGCGATCTTGGCATGCGACGGCACGCGGGTATGGAAGGCAAAACCGCGCTGACGCGCTATACGGAGGTGACATCAGCACCAGCGGTTGCGTGGAATGCAGCCCCCGCCGGCTCCCTGCCACGCGCGCCGTTCACCATCAGCCTCGTCGGCGTCACCTATCGCTATGCGGGGGCCGCGCAGCCCGCGCTCCGCGACCTCACGCTGACCCTCCACCCGGCTACCGTCACCGCGCTCGTTGGGCCGACCGGCGCCGGCAAGAGCACGCTCGCGCAGCTTATCATGCGCATTCTTGAACCAGACGAAGGCGAGATTCGCGTCAACGGTCTCCCGCTGCGTGATCTGTCGCCGGATGTCTGGCGGCGTTTCGTTGCGGTCGTCCCCCAGCGGCCATATCTCTTCGCTGGAACACTGCGCGAGAACGTGCTCATGGCACATCCTGACGCCAGCGACGAGTCCTTGCGAGAGGCGCTTCGCATCGCGGGCGCGGAAGCATTCGTTCACGCGCTTCCTTACAAATACGAAACGCTGCTGGGCGAGCGCGGCGCGAGACTCAGCGCGGGAGAGGCGCAGCGGATCGCCATCGCCCGCGCCATCCTGAAGGACGCTCCCCTGCTCATCATGGATGAGCCAACCTCGCACCTTGACCCGGAAAGCGAAGCGGCTGTGCGCGAGGCCATGACCTATCTGACACGCCACCGCACAGTCCTGGTCATCGCGCACCGGATCAATACGGTCGCCACCGCGCAGCAGATCGCCGTACTGAATGCCGGCCGCATCACCCAGATCGGGACTCACGATTCGCTGCTCGCGAGCGGCGGCCTCTATGCCCAGCTCGTACGTGGCTCCAGCAAAATCGAGGTGCTGCCATGAGCACTTCCCTGCGCCTGCTTCGCCTGATGCGCCCGTTCCGCTGGCAGGCAACGCTGGCTGTTGTGCTCGGCACGATGATGATCGCGAGCAGTATGGGCCTGTTGGGCATGTCCGCGTACCTGATAGCGGACGCCACCTACCGTCCGCTGCTCGTCCTGCTGACCATACCCATTTACGTCGTGCGGCTGGCCAGCGTCACGCGGGCGGCGGCACGCTATGCCGAGCGCATGGTGAGTCACAGCCTCACATTCCGGCTACTGGCGCGCCTGCGAACTCTCGTCTATCAGCGGCTGGTGCCGCTGACTCCGGCTGTGCTGCTGCGCCACCGGTCGGGCGATCTCCTTACACGTCTGGTGGCCGATGTGGATGAGTTGCAGAATCTCTACGTGCGCATGGTCAGCCCGGCTATCGTGGCGTTGCTCATCACGGGAATCACCACCGCGACGTTTGCCGTCTTCAGCCCGCTGCTGGCATGGGCCGCGCTCATCATGATGGTGCTCGCGGGGGCGGGCATCCCCTGGCTCGCGAGTCTGCTCGACCGGCGAACCGGCACGCACCTACTCGAACTGCGCGGCCAACTCAACGCGCTGCTTACGGATACCATCCAGGGCATGCCAGACGTCATCGCGTGCTCAGCCGAGGACCGGTTCACCGGCCGGATAAACGACTTGCAATCGGCCATCTTGCGCGAGCAGCGCCGCTCCGCGTTGGTCAGCGCGATCGAACAGGCGCTCACCGATATCATGCTATCGCTCTCCGTCTGGCTCGTGCTCCTGCTCGCGATTCCGCTCGTAACACAAGGCATTGTTGGCGGCGTCTATCTCGCGTTTCTTGCGCTGCTCCTGATGGCAAGCTTCGAAGCCCTCCAGCCACTGGGCGAGGCGTTCCAGTTCAGCGGGCGCGCGCTCGGCGCGGGCACCCGCCTCTTCGCCGTCATCGACGCGCAGCCAGCGGTGACCGATCCCGCGGAGGCAGAGAGTCCTCCCGCATCCGGCACGCCGGTGTCGCTGACGTTTGACGGCGTGACGTTCACCTATCCCGATGAGCACGAACCAGCGCTACGTGACGTATCATTCACACTGCCAGCCGGAAAGCGCATGGCCCTGGTAGGAGCGACGGGCGCGGGCAAGAGCAGCGTGCTCCACCTGATCGAGCGCGCATATGATCCGGAGCGGGGAGCGGTGCTGCTGGCACACCGCGATATCCGGCGCTATGCACTCGAAGACGCCCGCGCGATGCTGGCCGTTATCGACCAGGACACCTACATTTTCAACAACACGATTCGCGCGAACCTGCGCATTGGCTGTCCCACTGCGACGGACGATGCCCTGTGGGCCGCGCTTGAGCACGCGGGCCTGGCGGATTTCGTACGGGACACACCCGACGGACTTGATGCCTGGGTGGGCGAACAGGGCCAGCGACTATCAGGCGGCGAGCGCCAGCTGCTGGCCATCGCTCGGGCCATGCTCAAGAACGCGCCGGTTCTTCTGCTCGATGAGCCAACCGCCAATCTTGACGCGCTGACAGAGCGCGTAGTTCTTGACGCACTGTACCGGCTCATGGCGGGGCGCACAGTGCTCATGGCTACCCACCGGCTGATCGCGATGGAACGGATGGATGAAATTCTCGTCCTCGATCATGGCCGCATCGTGGAGAAGGGAACACACGATGCACTCCTGGAGGCAAACGGACTGTACGCCAGGTTATTTGAAGCGCAGAACGCGGTACTAACCGACAACCTCACGGGCATGGAGGTGTGAAATGATTGATTCGACAATACTCTCACGGTTTCAGTTTGCATTCACCCTGGCGTACCACTATCTGTTTCCCCAGTTCACGATGGGACTCGCGCTGCTGATCGTCGTGCTCAAGGGACTCTACTTGCGCACTGGCCAGGATATCTACAATCGCGCGACATTCTTCTGGGGGCGCCTGCTGGCGATTACGTTCGTAATGGGCGTCGTGACCGGCATTCCCATGGAGTTTCAGTTCGGTACCAACTGGTCGCGATTCTCCGCGGACGCGGGTGATATCATCGCGCAGACGCTGGCTATGGAAGGCGCATTCGCCTTCTTCCTGGAATCCGCGTTCCTCGGCGTCTTTCTTTTCGGCGAGCGGCTGGTGGGCCAGAAGCTGCATTTCGTCTCCGCGATTCTCGTCTGGCTGGGCACCTGGGCCTCAGGCGGGTTTATCATCGCGACAAACGCCTGGATGCAGCATCCTGTAGGCTACAGCATCACCCCCGGCGGGCGCCTGGAGTTGACGAACTACTGGGCTGTGCTGACGAACTCGTGGGCATTTGTGGAATATCTGCACACGATGACCGGCGCGGTAATCACCGCGGCATTCGTCATGGCGGGCCTCGGCGCGCTGTATGTGCTCTCGAACCGGCATGTGGATTACGGGCGACTTTTTGTCACCATTGGCGTTATCGTCGGCGTCATCGCCAGCATCATTCAGTTGTTCCCGTTCGGTGACGCGGAAGGGCGGCAGGTAGCCGACATCCAGCCGGCAAAACTGGCCGCCATAGAGGGCGTTTTCAAGACACAGGCGGGCGCGGGCATCGTCATTCTCGGCCAGCCTGATCCTGCGAAATCGCAGCTCGATAACGCCATCATCATACCCAACGTGCTGAGCTTCCTCACGTATCGTCGCTGGACCGCCGTAGTGCGCGGGCTGGATACCTTTCCTGCCAATCAGCGGCCAGATGCCATCGAGATGACGCTCGCCTACTACACCTATCACATCATGGTGGGGCTGGGCACCATCTTCATCGCCATCATGGGTCTGGCGGTATTACTGCTCTGGCGCAGGCGTCTTTTCACAACGCGCTGGATGCTCTGGATTCTCTTTCTGGCCATGCCATTTCCATTCATCGCCAATACCGCCGGCTGGTTCACCGCAGAAATCGGCCGCCAGCCATGGATCGCCTTCGGATTGATGCGCACCGCGTCGGGCAGTTCACCGCTCCTCTCCACGGGCACCGTGCTCTTCACCCTGCTCGGCTTCGCGGGCATGTACCTGATGCTGGGGTTGCTCTACATCCTGCTCGTCGTCGGTGAAGCGCTTCGCGGGCCGTCAGCCTCCGAGGCCGAAGGCAAAGTGGCGACCGCTGAGAGCTTTCTGGACTAGCATACCGCGGCGCCATGCGCCCGCAACGAACTGAACGGGGAGATGCGCCATGCAAACCCTCTGGTTTATACTCGTGGCTTTCATGCTGATTATGTACGTCGTGCTGGATGGGTTCGACCTCGGCGCGGGGGCGATCCATCTCTTCGCCGCGCACAACAACCAGGAGCGCCGCACCATCCTGCGTTCCATCGGTCCGGTCTGGGACGGCAACGAGGTCTGGCTCATCGCCACCGGGGGGACACTCTTCTTCACCTTCCCAATCCTGTACGCCTCCAGCTTTAGCGGGTTCTACCTGCCGCTGATCGTGGTTCTCTGGCTGCTGATGCTACGCGGCGTGGCAATCGAGTTGCGGTCGCGCATCGCGAGCAGGATGTGGGGTGAGTTCTGGGATGTCGTGTTCTTCTTTGGCAGCGCGTTGCTCGCCGTGTTTTTCGGCGCGGCAGCCGGAAATGTCGTGCGTGGCGTGCCGCTGGATAAGCAAGGCAACTTCTTCGAGCCGTTCTGGACAAACCCGCTCGATCCCAGGGCCGCGCTGCCCGGCATTCTCGACTGGTACACGGTGCTGATCGGCCTGCTGGCACTGGCCGCCCTCACCGCTCACGGAGCGAACTGGATCGCCGTCAAATCTGAAGGTGATCTCAATCTGCGCTCGCGAGTGATCGCCCGCTGGGCGTGGGTTGCCACCATCGTGCTCACGGCGGCCGGAACCATAGCTACCTTCGCGATCCAGCCAGCGATGGGGAAGAGCTATACAACCCGTCCGTGGGGTTTCATCTTTCCCCTCATCGCGATTGCCGGGCTGGCAGGAATGGGCTATTTCAACTGGCGCAAGCAGGATCTGCGCGCGTTTCTCTCCTCAGCGGCCTACCTCGTTGGCATGCTTGCCAGCTCGGCATTCGGCATCTACCCGAATGTGCTGCCCGCGGTGAATCCCGCCAACAGCCTGACGATCTACAATGCCTCCGCCAGCCAGTACGCGCTGACAGTCGGGCTGATCTGGTGGAGCATCGGAATCATTCTCGCGCTCATCTACTTCTTCATCGTGTATCGTCGCTTCTATGGCAAGGTATCCGTAGCGGAACATGGCGAGGGCTATTAGCGAGTGCGAGCGGGCACGCGGGAGGTGTTCACGTCGCCGCATCCTTCGCCCCGCTCGCGGCATGGCCGCGCATTCTATGGAAGCAGCAGATGGAGATCACCGAACTCGTGCCAGAGATAGCGGTGCGCCAGCGCCTCGGCATAGGTATGGCGCAGATGGTCGCGTCCCGCCAGCGCTTCGAGCATGGCGAGATGGCTTGAGCGCGGCTCATGCAGGCCCGTCAGCAGGCCATCCACCATGCGCAGCCCCCGCTCCGGCGTCACCACAAGCTCCGTCCAGCCCTCGCCAGCGTGAACGCTGCCCCTCGCATCAGTGACGCTCTCCAGCGCGCGAACGGCTGTCGTGCCAATCGCAATAACGCGGCTGCCGGCCTCACGCGCCGCCCCGACCAGCCGTGCCGTCTGCGGCGACACGTGGTAGTACTCCGCGTACGGAGGCTCGTGCGACTCCAGGCTGGCGACTCCTGTATGGAGCACAAGCGGCGCGAAGATCACGCCCTGCGCGAGGAGCCGCGTCATCAGCTCATGCGTGAAGGCGCGTCCCGCAGACGGCATCTCCGCGCTCCCTGGCTCGTTCGCATAGACCGTCTGGTAATACTCATTCGGCCAGACCTCCGGCACGTAGCGGTAGCGAATCGGGAATCCATGCTGCGTAAGGTATTCCAGCAACGGGACCGGCGTCCGCAGCGTCGCGAGCCACAGCCGCGACAGCGACCCAGCCGAGGCTGGATATGGCGCGTGCAGTGTGGCACTCGCGCCACCCGGCAGCGCGCATACCTCGCCGGTGAGATCCTCATGCAGCGGATACGTGCCATCCGGTTGAATCTGCCGCAGCTCGACGGTCCAGTAGCCGCCGGTAATTTGTGTGGAGAGATGCAGTTCAGCGGCCGTACCGGTATTCGCCCGTGTCGCGTTCAACGCGGCGTTCAACGTGCCGCTGGTATTGATGACGAGCACGTCGCCGGCATGCAGAAAGCGGCCAATCTCACGAAACGTCGTATGTGTAACCGTATCCGCCGAGTGAGAGGATACCATCAGCCGCACCTCATCGCGCGCCAGCCCCCGCGCCTCGGGTGGCTCAGCGGCTTCGAGTTCAGCTGGCAGGTTAAAATCAAATCCGGTCGCGTCGACCGGCATGCTTGTGGTCGATCTGGCGGATGACTTGTATAGGAGCGTCATACGTTCTCCACTATGTCCGCGCCCGAGAGCGCGATTGTCTCGGGCAAGTATGCGCAGTCTTGACATACCGAGGCGGCTTTCGCTCATTTCCCGCTGTCTGGTGCCTGTGTGTAGATTGAAAGCTGCATGCCATCTGGCGCGCGGAGTCGCTGCGTGAAGGTGCCCCAGCTCGTGTGAACGGGTCCGCGTGGAGCGACAGCGCCGTATGATCGCAGGCGACGCGAGGCATCTTCGACATCGGCCACTTCCAGCGCGACGCGCACAGGTCCGGAGATACGCTCGCCCGCCTCGACGATATCGGTATACGCGGCGTCATCCTCGTCCAGCAGTTCCAGCGTGGCCCTGCCAGCCGCGAGCACGATGCCGCGCCCGCGGCTATCCGCCCATGCCGTCACCGTGGCGAGCGAGAGACCATCTCGATACAGCGTGACCGCCTGCTCAAAGTCTTCGACCGTTAGGGCCACGCGCAACTCGCGCACGCCATTCGACTCGGCGCTCTGGCGAGTCAGATCGGGAAGCTCTCGCGCCTTGTAGCGTCCGCTCGGAAATTCGCCCCCAAGCAGCGCGACGATGCCGGGGACACTTTCTTCCGGCAGCGGGCGGTCGCTGATATCCTCGCCAGGAAATGCTTCCTGGTGCATCTGGGTGCGCATATCGCCGGGGTCGAGCCAGTACACACGCCACGCGGGATTCTCGGCGGCGAGAATATGAGAGAGCTGTTCGAGAGCGGCCTTGCTCGAACCATATCCGCCCCAGCCCTCATACGCCTCCACACCCGCGTCACTCGTCACGTTGATGACGCGAGCGTCCGGCTTCATTTCCGCACGGACAGCTTGCAGGACGCCCAGCGGCGCGAGGACGTTCGCGCGATAGACCGCTTCGAGCACGTCCAGCGGATAATCGAGCAGGGATGGCTGCGGACTGGGACCAAGAATGCTCGCGTTGTTGACGACGACATCGAGTCCGCCAAGCGTGTGCGCGGCTTCGGCCAGCGCCTGCCGGTGCGCGGGATCGGTGACATCACCCACGAGCGCGACAACCCGCGTGAGATGCGCAAGTTCCTCACGGGCGCGCTCCAGAGCCTCCGCGCCACGCGCATCGATGATGAGCGCCCACCCCTGGCGGGCAAGCTCGCGAGCCAGTGCCAGGCCCAGCCCACGCGACGCGCCCGTGATGAGCGCGCTAGGTGATGGTGTGCCGGTCATGCCGTTCATCTCCTTTGATTTCAGGATGTATCGCCACTCCGTCGTCGGAGGTGGATCGCCTGATATGCAGGAGTGTAGGTCGGGCCGGCCGCGCGCGCATCGTTCAAGCGGTCGAGGCATGGCCTGTCCATTCGGACAGGGTGACTCGCTAGCTATGGAGAATGGATTCGGAAGAGGACGCGAGCAATCCTCGCTGATTGGCGATGGTCGCAGCCTCCGTCCGGTTGGCCGCGCCGAGTTTGCGCAGCACGGACGCGACATGAAACTTCGCCGTTCGCTCGCGAATGCCCAGGTGCACGGCGATTTCCTTGTTTTGCAAGCCGCGAGCAAGCAGCGGCAGCACGTCGCGCTCGCGGCGAGTCAGCGCGGGCAGCGGTGGCGCTTCAGGTGCGCTGACATGCTGGAGAAGGCGCGACGCGACGACGGGTGTCAGCAGCGATCCGCCGGACCACGCCGTGCGGATGGCGCGAAAAATCTCTTCGCGTGGCGTGCCTTTGAGGAGATAACCCTGAGCGCCCGCGCGTATCGCGCCGAGAATGCGCTCATCCGTGTCAAACGCCGTAAAGACGATCACGCGGGCAGCGGACCCACCTTCACGAAGCTGCTGCAACGTTGCTACGCCATCGCCTTCGGGCATCGCCAGATCCAGCAGGATGACATCCGGCCTGAGCGTGCTGGCGCGCTGGACCGTTTCCGCGCCGCTGGCAGCCTCGCCGACCACCTCGAAATCAGCCTGTGTGCCGAGAATCGCCACCAGACCATCGCGTACGATAGGGTGGTCATCGGCCACCAGAATACGGATTCTCTCGCTCATGGGCGAGCCCCCAACGGAATGATGACCTCGATATGGGTGCCATTGCCGGGGCAGGTAGCCAGCCGCAGCTCTCCCCCCAGCAATCTGGCGCGCTCAGCCATCCCGCGCAGCCCGTAATGTCCCTCCGGAATGTGCTCCGGATCAAAGCCGCGCCCATCATCTTTGATCGTACACCGCACAACTTCCGGCGTCATGACAAGGCTGACGCTCGCGTGCCGCGCATCCGCATGGTGCTCGATATTCGCCAGCGCCTCCTGCACGATCCTATACAGCCCCGTCTGAATGCGCACCGGTAGTGGACGTCCACTCCCAGTGACCTCGAATGCCACCCGGCTGCCATACCGCAGCGAACTCCTGCCCACCATCACCCGCAGCGCGTCCGAAAAAGACTGGCCCTCCAGTGAAGCGGCCCGCAAGTCCAGGACGGAGCGCCGCGCTTCTTCAAGATTCGCCCTGGTTTGCGTGAGTGCCTGCGCCACCGTATCACGCACACGGGCAGCATCAGCGCCCGCTTCCAGAAGCGCATCCACGGACTCAAGCTGAAGCGCCACGCCCGCCAGGCCCTGCGCGAGCGTATCATGAATTTCCCGCGCCAGCCGGTTGCGCTCTTCCAGCGCGCCCATCTGCGTGCTGCGAGCAAAGAGTCGCGCCCGCTCGATGGCAATGCTGAGGAGGTCACCGATAGCGTGCAGCAGATTGAGGTCATCGGCGGAAAGCTCGCGCCAGTCCGGACTGGCAACATTCAGCACGCCGAGTTTTTTCTCCACGGCATAGAGCGGGATGCTGGCGTGATACCGCAGCCCGTCGGTGCCGTCCACCAACCCGCGCAGGCGACTGCACGTCACGACGTTCACATTCGCCGCGCCCGAAAGATCGCCCGCGCGGTAGGTATCCAGACAATAGCAGCGACCTTCCATCCGGTGTGGATTGGCCGCCAGCGCGGGCGGAAGGTTGAGCGTCGCGGCGAGATAGGAATGGCCTGAGTCCTCATCGAGCAGCCAGATCCAGCCGGTGCGCAGATCGAGCAGCGCCGCAACCTGCTCCAGGGTGGCACGCAGCGCCTGATCGAGATCAATGGACTGGTTGAGCGCGCGCGCGATCATCATGAGGATAGATAGCTCTCGATTCCGACGCCGAAGCTGCTCAGCGTTCGATGCGTGTGCCTGGTTACGCGTCAAGCGCTTCCTCCCGGCTCATAGCGAGCCGCCTGCTGAATCGTCACGTCCACATCCTCTATCGTATACCATCTCTGCCCGCGAGACTACGCAATCCCGCGATGAGAACGGGTGGACCAATGATCGCGCCATACGGTAGACTGCGCTGGGTACGACGACATGATCGTACCCGGGAGGAATGGCACGTGGCACAGAATACTCGCCGCGTTGCGCTCGTGACAGGCGGTTCGCGAGGCATCGGAGCGGCAACAGCGCTGGCGCTCGGCAAGCGCGGCTATGATGTCACGATCACGTATCGGAATAAAGGGACACGCGCGCAAGAAGTGGTCGAGGCTGTGGAGCATGGAGGCGGGCGTGCGCTTGCCATCGCATGCGACATCACGCACAGTGCGGACCTGGAGCGGCTTTTCGCGGAGCTGCGCGCGTGGGCTGGTTATCTGGATGCGCTCGTGCTCAATGCCTCAGGAGGATTGGAGCGCGAGCGCCTCGCACTCGATCCGGACTATCCGATGCGTATCAATCGCGATGCGCAGCTCTGGCTCATAGACCGCGCCCTTCCGCTCCTGCGTTCCGGCAGCACTATCGTGCTTGTTACGAGCCACTGGGCGCATCTGTATGGGCAGGTGCCCCAGCTACCGGCATACGACGCGGTTGCCGCATCGAAATACGCGGGCGAGCGGGCGCTGCGCGACCGGATGGATGAGTTCGCGCGGCATGGCGTCCGGCTGGCAATCGTGACGGGCGATCTTATCGAAGGAACCATCACGCCAAAGCTGCTGGAACGCGCGGCTCCCGGTCTGGCGGCGGAGCGCAGGGGCGTGATCGGTGCGTTGCCCACCGCTGAAGATATGGGCGAAGTCATCGCATCCGCGGCTACGGATAGCTCCATGCCTAGCGGGCATGTCTTCGTCGTAGGCGGTTCGCTCGAATCCTTGCGGGAGTAGCCGCGCGACTTCCCAACAAAAACGAGATGACTCCGGCATAGAGTCCTCATTCACCTCCGCGAAGGTGTGACACTGGCGAGTTGGTGAGGCCGGTGGGATTCGAACCCACGACACGAGGCTTAAAAGGCCCCTGCTCTGCCCCTGAGCTACGGCCCCGGCTGAAGCCGGAAATGAAGCCACTTCCGCCCGTTTGAGCGCATGCGAAAACAGTGCGATTCCCCGGCTCCCACAGGTGAGTCCCCGGCTATCGGGACCCATTCGAGAACAGGGGTCTGCTCCGATAGTATACCACATCGGGGATGAGCAACCAGGCGGGCAGTTAAACGAACCGTTCACGTGAGGTATTGCTCCATGTTCAGCGGAGTGGGTGGGTTACTGCCACTCGCCGGCACAGTTGTTGACTCCCAGCTGCAACCATCCTGGTGATGTCACAGCTATCCGCATGTGCGTGAGCGATCATGCTGCCCACTCGCTGTAACGCATCCGTCAGCCGCCAAGCTCCTGGGCGGAGCGCATAGCAGCCGCAGCTTCACTGGTGCGGCCCAGGCTGCGCAGCGCAGCCGCCTTCCCATACCATCCATACACTGAGGCAGGGTCAAGCGTCAGGCTGTGCTCATACGCGTTAAGGGCCTCTACATAGCGCCGGAGCGCATGAAGGGCACTCCCCTGATTGCGCCAGATCGCAGCGTCGCAAGGGTTCAACGCCAATGCCCGCTCATAGGCCACTAGTGCCTCGGCCTCGCGATGGAGTCGCTGAAGCGCACAGCCCTGGTTATACCAGGCGGCGGCCAGCTCCGGGTTCAACATCACGGCCTGCTCGTAAGCGGCCAGCGCGTCGGCATCACGGTGAAGCGCGTACAACACTGTACCTTGATTGGTCCAAGTTTCGGCTGACATTGGGTTGAGCGCCAGTGCATGACCCAATGCGACCAGCGCGTCGCCGTACCGTCCGAGCTCGCTCAAGACAGAACCCAGCGTCGTCCAGGTGGCATCCAGCTCCGGGTTCAACGCCAGCGCCCGCTCGAAGGCGGCCACCGCCTCGCCCTGGCGACCAAGGCTATCAAGTGCTAATCCCTTGTTATGCCAGGTGTACGGATGCTGTGGGTTCAACGCCAGGGCGTGGTCAAAGGCCGCCAGCGCTTCGGGCCAGCGTCCAAGGCGCGCCAGCGCGAACCCTTGATTGTACCAGGCGGCAAAGGCGTGCGGCCGGTGGTGGGTGGCGTCCTGGAACAGCCCTAGTGCCTCGATGAAGCGTTCTTGGGCCAGCAGCGCCTTGCCCCGTTCGAGATGGTCGCCAACGAGTTCATTGACGCTTGCGCTTGGCGCTGGCACCATGGGTACAGGAGGCGCAGCAGTCAGAGCCAGCGTGCGCAGTAAGCGTCGGCTGGCCTCCTCTGTGGGATATGGCTGGTAGCCGCTCGCCTCGATACGCTTGAAATCATGCAGAAAGAGCCAGCCGTTCTCTGGGCTGAAGTCGTCACGAGCGATTGGGCCCGCCGTGACCGGCAGCAGCAAACGGGAGGGGTCACGGTCGAGCAACTCATATGCCCACGTCATCTCACGGAGTACCCAGCGAGAAGCGAAGGCAGCCTTTGAGAGAATCAAGATGACGACCGGGCGCTGTCCCAGTTCTCGCTGGATGACCTCCATCAACTGGCCAGAACCGAGGTTGTGCTCGTCGTACCAGACATCGGCCCCAGCATCCCGCAGCCCTGCCACGATGTCCCGGCAGAAAACGTCATCCTCGTGGCTGTGGCTCACGAACACCCGCATTTGCTGGCTCATGCCATGCCTCCCGACTCAGACGAGCAATCGCACGGCCATTCTAGCACAGGAAGAATCCTTCAGGAGGCCCGAGCTTTACCTATCCCTTGCCACGAGTCCTTGCCTCCGTTATACCGGTGTGCGCGAACTGGACTTGACTCGATGAGGTCCATGCCGACTGCGTTCACTATCACTGCAACGGAGGTCGTAAGCGCCTGTTCGTACGCGTGCTGTTCCATGCGTCCCGGGTGCTGGCAGTCTTCGCCTGTCTCGCAGCGATCATCGGCGGATTGCTTGTGGCCACGCTCGGCGCAAACCTGACGTGCTTCGACACCTGCCCACCCAGGGAACAATACGTCTCTGGTATCGTCGCCGGCACCGTGCGGATTCTGACGCCGTGCATCGTGCTGCCGATGCTGGCAGTGGCAGCATTCGTGAGCTATTGCCTCGCGACGGGGCAGGTCCGCCGTGCATTCATACAATTCGGATTCATATTGGTCGGCGGCGCGATAGGCAGTGCCGCACTCGGCACGGTCTTTTGGCTCTGCACTGTTTCGCTGAAAGTCTCGCCTGAGGACGTGGTAGCTGAAGCGTCCGCGGTCGAATGGATGGTTCTGTGGAGATTTGCCATCAGCGTCGTGGCGGGCTCCTGGTCGGGCCTCCTTGCTCGTCTGCAGTGGGCCATGGCTCGCAACTGACTCTGCCGCGATTCCGCTTGGTGCCACACGCAGCGATGACGTGACGGCAAGAAGGAAGCCAGGGACAAAACATTGCCGCGGTCACGCTACGCGATATATCAGCGCGCGGAACCGGGTGACATGCCACCTGCGTCTGCCGGTTCCTCGTCAGGTGGCACGGTAAGTGGCAGCGCGTCCAGCCCGTAGCCAACCGCGATCAGCTCCTTCAAGCGACGAATGAAGCGTGCCAGCGGCGCGCCATCGACGACCTCATGATTCGCGCTCACCGTCAGGCACAGGAACTGCCGGTTTTCGAGTCGCCCGTCTACCAGCGCTGGCCGCTCAACGATACCTCCCACGATGATCTCCAGGGTATACGCGATGGCCGACGAGATGCCCCAGCCCGTGCCACTCCCGAACATGCCGACCGACGAGACGCATACCGTGCCACCGATGCGCTGCTGAAGGCCGGGGTAGCGGGTGAACCACCACCAGAACAGCCGGCGCAGCGGACGTGGCAGATAGGAGGATAAACGCCTGCTCCGCAGTTCCCAGCGACTTCCCATCCCTCTGGCTTGCGCACCCCGTATGTCAGCATGAATGGCATGCACCGTCTTGCGGTTGGCCTGCCGAATGACGTACGGCAGAGCTTGCCTGGATACGCCGCCGCCCTGCGCCATGTCCCGCGCATCATGTTCGATCAGAGTGCACACATCCACATCATCGAACAGCATCAGTTGCCGACGGCCCCGCCGGTACGCCTGCACCTCAGGGTGCTCCGCTACCGCTCGCGCCATACAGGCAATAATGAATGCCGTAAAGGAGATTGACCTGCCGGTCCGCTGCCGGTACTCGCGAAGGGTCTCACGCGCAGCAGTGACGTCGACCTCGATGAGCGCATGCATCAGGAGTCTGTGCCGCACGGCAAACAACGAGTCGAGAACCGGAACCCTCACCCACGGGAACGGGCTGACTGAATATGCCAGGCGTCCTGGCGGCGACGTTCGCGTCGTCCTGGAGACGCGCACGGCTGGCCTCCTCTTCATGACTGGGTAGAGCTGGCAAGGCAGATGCCAGCCGCTGCACCTGGCAACCGCGATGAGCGCAACGGCTATCGCCACCCGACGGCAAGGCATGTCCGCGCCAGAATTGTCCAAAGAGGATCGACGCACGCATCACAACTGCATCACCCGCGCAGACCTGCTAGACACGAACGCATCACATTCTGAAAGGGCAACCAGCCGTTACCGGCGCATCACATTCTGCTGTAGCTCCGCTGCAAAGCGGCTCCGCCTGCGGTCAGCAGAGGGTCTTGCCTCGCATAATGTGGCTCTCATATTGACCGGCTATAGGTCGGTTGTGCGGTAGCAGATGCGGCGCGCGGGTTGCAAGGCGCTCCTTCTACCCGATAGAATGCGAAATTGACACGGCTACGTGTGTGGCCTCGCCTTTGCGAAGAAATACGGTATAATTGTGCGGCATGCGCGCGCGACTCGCGGGAAGACCGGCCGTTCCACGGTCGCCGCGCCGCAAGAGAGCCAGCCTGGGAGAGGTGGGATGCGTCAGGATCAGCGTACTCCAGCGACACCGGAAGCGAAATCATCTTCCGGCACGCCGGGGACTCGCACACCCACCGCGCGCCAGCGCGCCGCTCCAGCAGGTATCAACTTCAGCCAGCGTCTCCCCTGGCGACGGCAAACGCTCACGTTCACCGCAGTCGCGGCAGCGCTCGTCGTCGTCGTGCTCGTGGTGATGTTTACCGATACGAGCAGAACAACCGCCATCCAGCGAGTAGTTCCCACACCAACACCGACCATCATGCCGACACCAACACAAACACCCATCGTCGGCTTCCAGCAATACGTCGATCCAGCCGAGGGCTTCTCCATTCAGTATCCCGGCTCATGGGTGTATATACCTGACAGCCCGGGCATCCAGTTCGATGACGACATCAGCAATCCCACATACGAAGTACAGGTTATCGTGCCCAGCGATACGACGTATGCGGGCCTCTCTGGTGATCCGAGTGATCCCGCAGTGTGGGTAAATTACACGCTCAGCGCGGTCGCACGCAAATTCCAGGATAACTTTCAGCAGGTTCCAGGGCCCGCGCCCTCCGTAATGATCGGCGGCGTGACATGGCAAAGTGGCGTCGGGTTGCTCACGGGCGATCCCAACCAGGGGAGTTTCCGCGTGCAGGTCTACGCGACGGTCTACCAGGGCAAGCCATACATCATCAACCTGCTTGCTCCCGATGCCAAATTCTCGGTGGCGGAAAAGTATTTCTTCACGCCGATGCTGCAAACATTTGAGTTCCTGCCAGCGAAACCCTGAGGAAAACGCCATGCGCCTTCGCCCTGAAGATGAAGCCGGTGAGCGTGCCGGTCAGGAAGCCACCGTGCCCGCACTCGCGCCTGAGATGGCAGGAATGCGCGATGGCGCCGTTCAGCCAGCGGTCTCCGCGCGCGGCGTGAGCGTGGGCGCTCGTGGCTTTGGCCTCATGACGCTCGTCTTCGTCTCAGGCATGACGAGCATGGCGCTGGAAATGTGCGCATCGCGCCTGCTCGCGCCGTATTTCGGCACGTCGCTCTTCGTCTGGGCGAATCTGATCGGTCTGATCCTGATCTACCTCTCCGCTGGTTACTTCGTCGGCGGGCGCATCGCTGATCGCTTCCCCAACGTGCGGCTACTCGCGACGCTGACGGCCATCGCGGCCGTCTTCACGGGAGTGATCCCCTTCATCAGCCACCCAGTGCTCGAATTCTCCGTGCGCGGGCTGGATACCGCGAACGCGAGTATCTTTTATGGCTCGCTGCTCGCGGTCATCCTGCTCTTCGCCGTGCCCGTCACGCTGCTTGGCTGTGTCTCGCCGTTTGCCGTGCGCCTCTACGTCTCCGGCGTGGGCAGCGCTGGACGGAGCGCCGGCAGCCTCTATGCGCTCTCGACGGGCGGCAGCATCGTGGGAACGTTCCTGCCAGTGCTGGTGCTCATTCCGTCGTGGGGCGTTCGGCGGACGCTATTCGCGGCCTGCATTGTCCTGCTAGCAGCGTCATTCTGGGCGCTGGCGACCCCATTGCGCGTCGCCGCCTCCGTCCCTGCCGCGATCCTGCTCGTGCCGCTCCTGCTGCCGCAGATTGCCCCGCTCGGCGCGCTCAAGACTCAGCCCGGCCAGATCTTCCAGGAGGAGTCGCTTTACAACTACATTCAGGTTGTGCAGACGAAAGACGGCACGCGCGAGCTCGTGCTCAATGAGGGCCACGCTATTCACTCGGTCTATAACCCAAATCAGCTCCTCACAGGCCAGTACTGGGATTACTATCTGGCAGCGCCGTATTTCTATGCCGGCAATCCGCTCGATCGCGTGCATCGCATGGCGATCATCGGGCTGGCCGGCGGCACCATCGCGCGCCAGTATACGGCAGTGTACGGACCACATGTGCAGATCGATGGCGTCGAGATCGATCCAGCCATCGTTCAGGTGGCCCGCCAGTACTTCGACATGAACGAGCCAAACCTGCATGTCAAGATTGGCGACGGGCGTGCGTATATGCGTGCGACAACGCATACGTATGACGTCGTCGCGATTGACGCGTTCCAGCAGCCGTATATTCCGTTCCAGCTCACGACGAAGGAGTTCTTTCAGGAGATACGCAAACATTTGTCGCCGACCGGTGTCGTCGCCCTGAATACCGGCCACACGACACACGACTACCGGCTCGTTCAGGCATTCGTCAATACGCTCAGTCAGGTGTTCCCCAGCGTGTATACCTTTAACGTACCTGGCACGTTTAATACAGAGGTCATGGCGACGATGCAACCGACATCACTGACGACGTTCAGTGCGAATTTGACCAGCATTGCCACCACAAGCCCGTATTCTGTCATGGGGCAGGTCGCGGCGGAGGTGTTGCCCGTAGGGAGAGTTGCCCATGCGCAGCGCGGCGGCATCGTCTTTACGGATGACAGAGCGCCAATCGAGCAACTAACCGATCAACTACTACTCAACTACATCCAGCAAGGGGACTAACGGGAGGATCCGCGCGATGACCGTGCTCGCAACTATCGGCGCACAGTGGGGCGACGAGGGCAAAGGCAAGCTAGTCGATGAGATTGCCGCCCGAACGGAATATGTCGTCCGCTATCAGGGAGGAAGCAACGCGGGCCATAGAGTAGTGTTCGATGACAATGAGTTCTCGTTTCATCTGGTACCTGCAGGCATCCTGCATCCTTCAGTCACGTGTATCATCGGGAATGGAGTCGTTGTTGATCCACGCGGCCTGCTGGGCGAAATGGAAAGCCTGCGCAAGATGGGCGTCGATTTGAGCCGGCTGCTGATCAGCGAGCGAGCGCATGTCGTGATGCCATATCACTTCGTGCTCGACCGGCTGGAAGAAGAGAGCCGCGGCGACGACAAGATCGGCACCGTCATGCGTGGCATCGGGCCGGCTTATGTGGATAAGTATTCGCGCGTAGGGATACGCATGGCCGATCTGCTCGATGTCGATCAGTTCCGGGCGAAGCTGGCTTCCGTGCTGGCGCAGAAGAACCGGATGATTACGCAGATCTACGGGCAGCAGCCGCTCTCGCTCGAAGAGATCCACACGGAATATGTGGGCTATGCCCAGCGCCTCGCGCCCCATATCGTTGATACCCAGATTGTCCTGCAAAAGGCCGTGGGCGAAGGCAAACCCGTCCTGCTGGAAGGCGCGCAGGGATCACTGCTGGACATCGACTTTGGCACATATCCCTTCGTCACCTCATCCTCGACCGTCGTCGGGAATGCCGCGATGGGCGCGGGCCTGCCGCCGCGCAGCATCGATTACGTGCTTGGTGTCTACAAGGCCTACATCACGCGCGTTGGCAGCGGCCCTATGCCGACCGAGCTCTTTAACGGCGAGGGCGACGCTCTTCGCGAGGCCGGCCACGAGTATGGCACAACCAGCGGTCGCCCCCGGCGCTGCGGCTGGTTCGACGCGGTTGTCGGGCGCTACGTGGCAAGGCTCAATGGCCTCGACAGCGCCGCGATCATGAAGCTCGACGTTCTCGATGCCATGCCCGTCGTCAAGATCTGCACAGGCTACAAGCTGGGCGCTCAGGTCATCAAGGCGCCGCCCGCCAACCTGAATGACCTGGCCGCCTGTGAGCCAGTCTATGAGGAATGGCCCGGCTGGCAGACGAGCACAAGCGACGCGCGCACCTGGGAAGACCTGCCGGAGCAGGCGCGCACCTACCTCAAGCGAATTGAGGAACTGCTGGAAACCCCGCTCGCGGTGGTCTCCGTCGGGCCAGGGCGCGGCCATTCAATCTACCTGCGCGATCTGCCCTTCTAGCGACTGCGCCGCCCTCCCGGTTCCACTGAACCGAGCGTGCGTTTCAGTGGCGCTCCCGCGGCCCGTGGAAAGCGCGCGGGAGTCAGTCGCTGCTGCCGTGCGACGAGCAGCACCCGCCCGTCATCCAACGGTGGGATGTTCACGACGACCGGCGGAAGCAGCCGCGCTCCGAGCAGGGTGGCCGCGCGCGCGCCAGTCTCCATCTCGGCGGCAAGCTCGCCCTTCTTTGGCATGACGGCATAGCCGCCCACCCGCAGAAACGGCGAGCACATCTCCAGCAGGGGAGGTAGTGCGGCCACGGCACGGGCCGTCACGATGTCGAATTGCGCCCGCCACTCCGGCTTGCGTCCCAGCTCCTCAGCCCGCCCTATACGAGCGTCCGCGTTCTCCAGCCCCAGATCGGCGATCACTTCCTCCTGGAAGTGTATCTTCTTGCCGGTGCTATCGAGCGAGGTAATCCGCCACTGCGGGCAGGCAATCGCCAGCGCCAGGCCGGGGAATCCCGCGCCACTGCCAATATCCAGCAAACGGACGCTGCGGGTGCGCATGCCGATGGGCAGAGCAAGCAGACAGGTAAGAGAGTCGAGAAAGTGGCGCAGCTCGACCTCCCGCGGATCGGTGATGGCGGTAAGATTCACCCGCGCATTCCAGTCCAGCAGGAGGTCGCGAAAACGCGCGAACCGCTCGATCTGCCCGGCGGAAAGCGCAAGCCCCATATGGGCCGCGCCCTCCACCAGCGTCGGGAGCTGAGTGGGTGTTTCGTCAGCTGACATGCTTCTGACGGTTCCCCAAATAGTCCACCAGAACTGACTGTTTCATCCGACAAAATCACCATTACTGTTCATATCGTTTGAACGATACTGGACTCGTCCGAGTGTCCAATGGAGGTTATAAACCAGCATTCCCTCTACCTTCGGCAGACTTCATTCTAGACATATGGCCGCACTTTGTCGGTGATATCATCGGAGCAGTCGTTGCATGTTCAATTCTCCTGCTGCCTGCCGAGGGAATCTGTGCATTTCATCACCGCATGGCCGTGGGAAGCGCGTGAAGCCTTCCCGCATATGCCACACAGTCGCCCGTCAGCGTTGTAGCCGTCAATCTTCCAGTTCACCGCTACGCTTTCTTTATCTTTCGCGTCGGAAATTAATCCCCGTGTGAACAGTGTCGCCGTCACTCTGAATGTCGCACGTTCTGCTGGAACTTTCTATGGCCATTTCGGCGTAGTACTAGCATGCCAAGGTAGGCAAGAGGTGCCACGGCCTGGTTACAAGTTCCGCCCATCTGAGAAAAGCAGTTAATCCCCCGCGGCCGCCCCAGCGGATTGGTTACTTTTGCGTCGATGCGGTTCCCATCATCTGTGCACCGGACCTCATCTCTCAGACAATGGCCAACGCACACGGGCAGCCGGGCCGTCAGCTCACAGCCCGCCTGCTTGTGAAAGAAGGTGCAATCGCTTCGATTGCGGCGAACTGGTGGCCCACTGCCTGGACGAGATGGGCGTGGACCTCGGCGACCTGGCGGAGTCCTACCCCAACATCAGCCCCAACGACCTCTACCGGTTGCTCAGCCGACGCTACCCACCGGTGAACTCCAACCGGCCGGTATTGCGCTGATTGAAGTGCAAAATGCACCGATTGCAATGAGCGTTTTAGGTGCCCTCAGCCCAGATAAAATCCGGCTTTGAGGCACTTCAATGAGCGCGTGCAATCAGCGCACTTTGATGACGCTGATTGCATTTTGCACGACGCTCACGACAGATGACGTGAGTGCCGAATGCCCTTGAATTCCGGATTTGGAAAAACACCGTCCCCACGCTTTGGGGAGGCGGGGAGGATGGCCGAAAAACTTCGCCGCCTGCTTTGACCGGCCTTTAACCCAGGCAGCAACGGCGCCGGTGCGATTGACGGGGATGGGGGACCCAGAAACCATACTTCTTTAGGGGAAAAAAAATAATATAAAAGATGTTAGTGTCCACCACATCCCCCCATACACCCCACGCGGAAACCCCGTTGCCGCCTGGAGCGAAGCCGTCTCCTTGGTGGGCGGGGGCATTTTTTTGGGCTGTGGTGGCAGTGTCACCCCCACCGATATATGCGCCGATATGCACCGGCGGACCGCCCGCGACGGGGCACGCCACCCATTCGATTCCCCCGGACTGGAGGTGACCTATGGCCGACAGGGCTGAGTCCACCGAACCGTGGGAACGGCAGCCGGACGAGTCACCGGAGGCGTTCCAGGCGTTCGCCGCCTACCGCGACATGCCCATCCCCCGCAGTTGCGCCAGGGTCGGGCGGGCGTTAGGCAAATCGACCACCCTGATGGAACGCTGGTCATCGGCGCACGACTGGCCACGCCGCATACTAGGTGAGCAACTCGCACGTGGATGGATGCAGCCCGAACGTGATGACACCGCGCATGGTCCAGTAGTAGGCAAAAGCAAAGCCGATGACGGTGGCGAGATACCAAAATAGCGTGCGCAATGGACGATACCCATAGCCTGTGAGAAGGCAAAGAAGGCATGAATGTATCCATGACGCAATATTGGCCAGGTGCAATAGAGCCCTGCGCTGGCAAACCTGAGCGCGATACGCGAAGTGGTCTGCGTCGCGAAGATGTCTGGAGCGATGGACGTTGGCGCGAGTCGCCGTCTCGGATTCTTTAGCGCTCCTGCGCTACCTTCGTTCGCTTCGTTCACCGCCAAGTTTTTCGAATAGCAGACCAGTCTACATGAGTGAGGTCTGCTCTATTCCAATGTATATCGCTCACCCATTTGGAGCCGTAGGCAGTCTGATGCTGTAATCGCCGTCAATACCACCGAGCGTGGCAGCGTGAATCTGTGCGTCTAGCCAGGCGTCTGGGGCATGCGGGAGCTGCTCATCCTCAGGGTGAGCAGCTCTTATGGACGAAGCTTTCAGCCGTTTCAGAACCTAAATGACCCGATGGTCGCACTGGCCGGAATCGAGGCGATGTTCGGCCAGGTCAACTTCATCGCCACCTTTACGCAGCGGTACTTCGACAAGTAGCCACCAGGTTTGTACCATGGCATCTCTCACATGGCGAACGTCCGTATAGAAAAGGAAGACGAAGAACAGGAGAGGACAGAGGAGAGCGCTAATCCCTTTCTACCAACGTGTTCAGCTTTGCCGATGATGGGTATCACCTAGTCAAGCATCTGCCTCTATCGGGACTGGTGTACGGCGAGTGGCAGAAACAGGAGCCTGTGTTTGGCTTGGCGACGTAGGTAGCGCATCAGGTGCTAGCGGTGCCGGTCGCTGCAGTTTAGTCAGTGATGGCTGCTCCGCCTTTCTTTTGCCAGCCTTAGCTCGCATCTTTTGAAAAAATGCGGCGTCCTTATGATACTGGTTGACGAGCCAGTTCACGAACTCCGGGCTGTATTGGACAGGTGCTCCCTTGATATCACTCTTGAAGTAAAATTCAGCTCGCTTAGTAATATTATGTACCTGCATAACGCACTGGATATCGTACGGATTAACCCGCATCGCGCCGTCGAGCTTGGCATTTACTTCAACGACAAGTTCTTTTCGTCGATATGGGTGCGTTTTACTTGCGTCCTTCGGAACCTCAATTACGTGCGTCACGCCGCCGGTGTCACCTGCGGTTAGGACAATATCCGCATCGCCCGGTTTCTTCGTCAGTACAAGGTGGTAGCGAATATCGATAGCTAGCTCAGCAGATTGTCCATGTAAAGCTAGTTCCTCACGTAACCTCGCTTGGAAACCTGAGAGGTATTGCGCAGTATCACGGCCTAGTTCTCGCCGGAAGGTTGCATTGTCCAAATCGAACTGTTCGGGACCTAGGTCATAGACGATGGTCATCATACCCACCGTCACGCGCTCGGAAAGTGCAATCCCAAACCACGTCTGCAGTTGACGATGATAATTCAACACACAAGCTTGGAAGAGTCCGAGCACCTCTCGTGACACCTGCTTGATAACGAGATGCGTTGCTTCGTCGCGCAACTCTGCGACGAATTCAATATTGCGCCGAATCGGGTCGTCCTCGTTAGGAAATACTTCCTGCAGACACTTTCGCAGTGAAAATGACCGAAGAGGTTGACCACGCTTTCGTGGATGGTAGATAGCGCGCGAGTTTCCCGCATCATGTGTGATTTTGGTTTTCAACAAGAGTTCCCAGGCATTGCAGATTAGATAGGTGAAGGTCTCTACCCGATACGTGATTGCCAGTCGATTGATGGTCTCAAGCGAAAGAATATATGCTTCAATGCTCCGGTCCAATAATCGTTTCTGCAATCCGGCTAGGCGCTTTCTGTTCTTCATCTCCTCCCATTGTCCTCCGTGTGTCACTGCTCAAATGCATGCAAGTGCGGATTGACATCGGTCGGCTGCAATAACGAATGAAGGAACGGCTGAGTTTCACACCTCCTGAGAGGTGCCAAGGTCTCATAGTCAAGGTTAGGTACCCGTTAGCTCTGATACCACTTCGCGCAGCATCAGCGTGTGCGTAGTCCCAATATTAGTCAACGGTGCTCAACCGAATACCATTTGAAGAGCTCCGCATGCCAGGTATCAGACGTAGGGATTTACTCAATGGCTTTCACATGCATGTACCACCTCCTCACAAGCCAGCCCATTTGCGGTGGCTATCGAGCGCCGTACGGCTGGGCCGCTCCTTCTCGTGCGCAGGCAGGTGCAACTCTACTCCGTCTAGCTCGACATATGCAGTCGAGGCAAGCTGAGGTGAGATGCGCACCATCATCGTGGCGGTGTCGACAACCCATAGTCCGAGGTCGAAGAGATTGTGGATGTCGGCGCGGAGGAGCAGACCATTTGTGATGTCGTTCGTATGCGGGCCGCGATAGGGGATGATATGCGCCGCTTCCAGCGCAGCGACCGCATCACAGCCCGTCACGGCGCAGCGTCCGTCATAGGCGCGCAGCAGTTGCTGGCGAAACTCGGGCTGGCCTTGCCGCCGAACGATGTTCGCAATCACCCTGGTTCGCTCATCGACCACCACACTCTCCGGCGAGAGTTCTTCTTCTCCATCCGCATTGGTTGCGATTGGCCGGAGACGGGAGCGCACCAATTCTTCTGTGCGAGCGGCGACATCTGGCGGCAAGGGGAAGTTCGTCTGGAACACACCAACCGCATAGGGCCGGTATGTCGCCAGAACGGCATCTGCCCGTATTTCCTGCCGGCTCAGAGGAGGTTCGATATAGGCTTCGAATGCGAGGTCAACACTATGGCGGCCCTGTCGCTCACCCTCAGCTGGGAGATAGACAGGTGAGACAATGCGTGCCGTGGCGACTATTCCGGCGCGTTCGGTTCCCCCTGATTGCAGGATGTAGACGCGCTCGCCGATGCGCATGCGCTGCCGGTGCTGGGGCGTTTCCCACCAGTCGAATGGACCATGTGCCTTGATATGCTCGCGCAAGTCATAGTGGTCAGGATTGAACTGGAACATCCACACGGTGGGCGTAGCGCCATCATCATCTTCTGTCATCGCGTGTCTCCCTAGTCGTCCGGTTCGCACTACTCTGCCCGCTCGATGTTGTGCGAGGTCGTGGGTGGCGTTGAGCACCATGCGAGGGGTTCAGCGGCTGGCGCTTGCCGGTTCGCTGCTGTAAGCGTTTCTCTCGTCGTTGCCAGTCAGGCAGGTAGGCGTGCATAAAGCTCTTGAAGACTTTGCCGTGATTGGGCGCGAGCAGATGCACCAGCTCGTGAACGATGGCGAACTCACCCAGGTCCCTGGGCAGCTCAAGCAGGTCGCTGTTCAGCGTGAGCCGCCCCGCCGTCGAGATGGACGCCCACTTGCTCGTCATCGGCCGGATTTGCAGGCGCACCAGCTTGACCCCGATGCGGCTGGCCCAGTGCCGCGCCGCCCAGCGCAGCTCCTCAATATCGTGCCAGCGCGCCTCGGGAGGCGTATCGGTTGGCTCTGCCCGTGCGTTCTTCATACGCGCTGCAGCCTCAACAGGGCGTTCGCCGCCTCGACCATCTTGCCCGCTCCGACGACCGGCCGCAGCGTCTTGTAGAGGTCTGCCCGTAGCCGCGCCTTCTCCTGCTCGTTCCAGCCGTAGTCGGGATGTGCCTGGAAAAGCGCATTGACCTCCTCGGCCTGCCGGGCGTCGCAGCCGTTCGCGAAGGGCTTGAGGGCCGTGTAGATGGCGAAGGCGTTGGGGTCGAGTCCCAGCCGCTGCCGCTCACTGTCCGCCTCGACGTACTCAAAGGCCAGCTGCTCGAACTGCTCCAGCACCTGCTGGGTCGTCAGATGCCGGTCTTCATATGCCTGGGCCAGCGCCTCCGCCCGCTCGCCTATCGAGAGCAGGAACGGCTGTGACATGCCGTCACGCGCCACCGTCTCGGCCAGCACCTTGCGCAGGTTGAGGACTTTGACCTCATCGCTGACACTGCTCGCCTTGAGCGCCGCCAGCTCCTGCGGCCCCAGGTCGCGGAAGGCACCAGGCAGCGCGAGATACGTGTTGGCGCTATGCTCACGCAGCAGCAGCCTGGTCTTGGCGGTCACATCGGGGTCGGCGTAGGTGCGGTCGCTGTAGGCGTTGCGGATGAGGGCATACAGCTCCATCAGCGACTGGTAGCGTTCGATGTAGGGCCGCAGGAAGGCATCTGGCGAGAGCACCTCGTAGAGGTTCTGCAGCTGGCGGGCGAAGGTGAAGAAGGTGTCACGCCGGTCCCGGTCGGCGAAGTGGGTGATGGCGGCGTCTTTGGCCCGGTCGTCCCAGCCACGGGCATACGGCAGGTACGGGGCCGCCTCCTGCTCAATCCAGCGCGCGAAAAGCTGCTTCAAGACGTCGATGTTCTCGATGACCGCGCCGACGATATCCGAGTCGAAAGCCAGCGCCGCCTCCAGCTTCTCGAAGATGCCGACGAAGTCCACCACGAAGCCATACGGCTTGACCAGCCCCTCATCGTCCTCATAGGGCCGGTTGACGCGAGCGATAGCCTGCAGCAGCACATGGTCACGCATCGGCTTGTCGAGGTACATGCAGTAGAGGATAGGCGCGTCGAAGCCGGTGAGCAGCTTCTCGGTGACGATGAGGATGCGCGGGTCACGCTCCTTCTGGATGAAGTGCTTGCGCACCTCCTTCTCCTGCTCCGGCGTGAGCGCGTACTCGCGCAGGAGCCCCGTGTCGTTGTGGACCGGCGAGTAGACCGGCACACTCCACTCCGGCGGCAGCAGCCTGTCCAGCTCGCGCTTGTAGAGGACGCAGGCTTCGCGGTCCACCGCCACCAGGAACGCCTTGAAGCCCATCGGCAGGATGCGCTCCTGGAAGTCCTGGGCGACATAGCGGGCGATGCGCGCCATGCGCTCGGGCGCTTTCATCAGCTCCTTGAGAGCAACGGCTCTATCCAGGACGGCGTTGAGTTCCTCGATGTCGGCGACGCCCTCGGCTTGCGCCAGCCCCAGGAACTCGCGCTCCAGTGTCTCCCGGTCTACGCGCAGGTCCGAGGGGGCAAGGGCGTAGTTCAGCCGGACGGTGGTGCCGTCCTGGATGCTCTCAGCGATGGAGTATTTGTCGAGGTAGCCCTGCGGGTCGTCCGGTCCGAAGACCTTGAAGGTCCCCTGCCCCTTGCTGAGCTTATCCACGGGCGTGCCGGTGAAACCGATGTAGGTGGCGTTGGGCAAGGCTCCCATGAGGTAGTTGCCGAGGTCACCGCCCGTCGTCCGGTGCGCTTCATCCACCAGCACGACCACACTGGAGCGGGTATTGATGTTGGCGGGGATGTCGTCGAACTTATGTATCATCGAGACCACCAGCCCCCGGTAGTCGGAGGCCAGGATATCGCGCAGGTCCTGCTTGCTGCTGGCGACCTTGACCGTGCCGATGCCGTAGGCGGCGATGTTCTTGAAGAGCTGCTGCTCCAGCTCGTTGCGGTCCACCAGCATCAGGACGGTCGGCTTCTCCCCCTCGGGCGCACGCAGGAGCTGGGCGGCGATGGTAATCATGGTGAGAGTCTTGCCGCTGCCCTGCGTATGCCAGATGAGCCCCCGGCGCTTGCTCGGGTCAACCACCCGCGCCACGACCTTCTCGACGGCGCGCATCTGGTGCTGGCGCAGGATGACCTTGCTGAGCACGTCGTCCTTGGTGAGGAAGAGGATGTAGTCGTGCAACAGGTGCAGGAAGGTGGGCCGGTCAAAGAAGCGTTTGACCTTCCGCTCGTAGTTCCCCGGCTCAACGTCTTTCCAGTTGAACAGGTCCTTGCGGCTGATGGTCCAGGTGGCGCCATACCAGAAGTCGATGAGGTGGGTGACCTCGAAGACCTGGGTGGCGAGAAAAAGCTCGGGCGTCTCCTCCAGGTAGCGTCGCAGTTGCTTGATGCCCTCGGCGATGCCATCGCTGCGGGTGACGTTCTTAGTCTCGGCCAGCGCGACGGGGATGCCGTTGATGAGGAAGACGACATCGGCGCGGTTGGCGGTCCTGGGGTTGCGCTGCACCCACTCGCTGGTGACCTGCAAGATGTTGTGCTCGGGCTGGTCGTAGTCGATGAGGCGGACGTTGAGCTCGCGGTTCTGCTCGGGCACGAAGACGGACTGCTGGCCGCGCAGCCAGGAGAGGGCGTCGCGATTGCCCTCGATGGTGGGCCGGAGCAGGGTGAGCTGGCGGATTATCTCATTGGCACGTGCAACGTCCACGATGCCGGGATTGAGGGCGATGAGCTGCTGGCGCAGGATGTCGGTGAAGTAGAGACCGCTCTCCCCGCCACGCAGGTGTAGCGCCTCATCGCGACTGACCTTTGCCCAGCCAATCTGCTCGGCATAGTCCAGCATGGGCTTCTGCACGGCGGAATATTCGCTCATCGACGCTTTCTCCGTCTATTCAGCATCGGTGAGCGCTCAATCGCGTACGTAGATGACGGTCATCTCGCGAGGTTTCGTGCCAGCGGCGAGGCCAAGGACCCCAAACATGATAACGGCACCAGCCTTGTTGGTCTGGCCACCATAGCTTTGACTCTGAACCCTCCACCCCTTCGCCGCGAGCTTCTTGGCATCTTTCTCAAACTGTTTCGCGCAATCGCCTCCACGGTAGACCTTGACCATTTGCTCTTGTGGCGCCGGTGCCACAGCCACTGGCACTGCTGTGTCGGATTGAGCGACCGGTCGCTCCGCGATGCTCGTTTCCACGGCAGAGACGAGCTGCTGAGCGGCTGACAATGGCCCAACTAATTCAAGGTCAACGGCAGGCGCATTGATGAGACGGAGGGTAATGGACATGGCGCCGCCTTTACCGAACGCTGACGGGACGGTTACCGTGTGGTGAACCGCAGCAATCTGTGAAAGCGGGATTTGTTGGGGTGCAGGGCGTGGGAAGCCTGCGCGCTCGACAGTGATGGACTCATCGCTGAGAATGACCTTGCCCTGTTTGTGACGGAGAGTGAGGGGGCTCATGCGATTGCTCCTTGACGCTGTTCACGCCTGACGCTTGCTTCTCTTCAGTCTACTCCTGAGGCAGATATCATGCAACTGACGGTGTAGATGTCGGCAGCGGTGGGCATGGCTACCACTCTGGCGTTTCCATCCTCACTTGCGAGAACCATTGGTTGCCGCCTCGTCTTCGGCTTCGATGAGTGGCAGAGTGGAGAGCCGCCCGGTCATGAGTTCTTCGAGCAGGGCACGGAAGAGCTCCTGGAGCAGGGTCATTTCGCCTTCTAGAGAGACTAATTTGTTTCCGCTTACACCCAATACATCTGCAATCTGATGCTGCTCAGCTAGTGAAGGGAGTGGAACCAAATATTGCTTCACATACCCTAAGTTGAGGTGGGAGATGTGGCCCTGGTGGCCTGCCTCCCGCAGATTCTCGTACTGGCTCATCAGCCACTGCCAAAGAAACTCAGAGTTTAGTTCTGGGTTGGGGACAATCGCTGCAGTGTTCTGGGTAATGGTGGCCGCAATGTCAAGGATTGCCACTTGCCCGCGTGTTTTACCTTGTCCGTACATTGCCACGACGACGGTCCCTGGTGCGTACTGCTTCAGACCATAGTCACGAACAGCGTCGGTAGTGATGCGTGTTGCCGCCTCTGTAATTCGGCTATTCGCAATTTCAGAAGTCTTGACAAATGGAATAGTTCCACTATAATAAGCAGGATTGTCTGTTGCTGGCGTAGTCCCAGTACTTATGCTTGCCATGTCACCCAGCCGCACCACCTGCCAGCTCTCGGGCATCTCGCCAATCTCAGTCTGCTTCGTCGGCTCGCCGCGTGTACCGTGGGTGAACAGGTGCTGCATCAGCGCCGCCTTGCGCTCTCGCTCCAACTCCAGTTCGCGGCGACGTGCCTGGATGGCGTCCTGCACCGTGCGGAGGACACGAGCGATGGCACGCTGCTCAGGAAGGGGCGGCAACTCTATCTCCCAGCTAGCGAGTGTACCGGCACTCAGCCTCTGTCTGCCTGTTGAACCTTCCATCTTCGCAGCTAGGGCTGTTCGCACATCTTGCCGAAGGAGGTAGTAGAACAGGAACTGCTTGTCGCTTAGACCCGGAGCCTCTTTGAGAGGGATGACTTCAGTGGTGGCTACCCCAAATGGGGTAGGTAGCTTCTCGATGATGCCTTGCTTACCATTCTCGAAGGAAGGGGTAATTTTCGCGACGAGCACATCGCCAGGCTCGAAGTAGGTGCCACTACTGACCTCTGAGGGCTGCTTGAGAGTGAACTGTTCGAAATACATGCGCCCTACTGGAACGGCTTCCATCGGGACAAACGGTATCCTCTCAAAGTCTGAATACCTGAGGCGAGCAGGCTTCTTGGTGAGACTGAACGCTTCCCCGAGCCGAATCTTACGCCAGTGAGGTCGCACGGCATCATTGTCTAGCGGCGACTCACACTCCAATTGCAGGGACTTCATCATTGGCACCTCTTGCACTGACATTCCCTAGCTTGTCAGGGTCACACATTGCACGCGTCGCTCTTACGGATTGCTTGTTGGCACGACTGGATTCGGGTGCGCATTAACCAACTGGGCGGCAAATGTAAGAAGGTCGCTTGCGGCAGACAGACCAAAGGACGATTCTTCACGTACCGGAATATCTGAGCCATAGTGAGCCGTTGGCGAGGTCCACGTATAGGCCGCCGACAAGAGCGCCGCAAGCATTTTGGGTGCTTCCTTGTCGCTCTGCCATGCTTTTGTCATCCTACTGCTGAGCTCTTTCGTCCACGCCTCGAATGATTTGTCCGATTGCTTGGGCACATGCCATACGTTGCCAAGCACTGTGGCGATGCCTTCGACAACCTTACGGCACTGCTCAAGCGTCTGTTCGAACTCGCCATGTCTGTGATGCTGAGTCGCCTCGCTCAACCGGCGCGTACACTCATCCCAGCGCGATTGCTCATCAGGGAAATTGAGTTCAGGCAATTCAACCAAGCGACGTTTACCGGCGCCGAGCTGCTCCAATATTCTCAGCCACTGCTCGCGCTCAATTCGAATGGATGTGTCGCCTTGGGTGGTTACGCGATGGAAGTCATGCTGTTCCAGCGTGACGGCTCTGAATTCGCCGCCGTAATGCTCGCGGGCTTGGTGCACTGTCTGCACATCCACGTTCGGTAATACTGCGAGCCCGCCCAAGGTTATCTTCAGGATGACAGCATCGCCCCGGCGTTGGTCCTCGATGACCTCAATCTGCTCAGGGGTCAAAGGCACAACGAGAGGTGCATATGGAGACGTGCTCACTTGGGCAGGAATGCGTATGCCGTATGAATATGCAGGGTCGTTCGCAGCTGCGGCCCATCCCTCCAGCGAGAGCATCTGTGCTCCCTTGGAAGATAACTCTGCGGGATTCCAACTTACTGCATAGGGAAACAGCAGGCTCGGGCCGAACGCGCTGCTTCTCCCATGCACTGTGGCCGGGTCAATCGCTACGCTGCAACTGACATCGGTTAGCTGCGCGCCAGTAGGGCTCCAAACTGTAAATCGCCATATCGTGGAGGGCACACACACGCTCCTCTGTCAAACCGTACTCGCTGCCTTCTGGCATGAGTGAGTTGCCAATTTTAGCCTGCTCTATTCGAGCTCCAAGCCGATAGACTAGGTTTCGCCAGCACAACCTCCAACTTAGCGTCCACTTGGTCTCACTCTGACAGCACCACCTTTAGTTGGGCCTCTGTGCCGTCTAGCTGAGGCAATAGCATCAGTGACTTGGCTCTCTTCAACGCAATCACTATTGAACTGCCCCAACTTCCCGGTATATCGCCAGAGGTGTGACAGCAATCTCAGGGTACGAGACAGATGCAATGGCTTCTTGGAGGCGATAAAGCGGTTCGATGAGGATAGTTAGTATGTCAAGAGCGGTATTCGACCTTTGTCTTATTTCCTCCGACTTGTCAGTAAGTTCCTCCATCGCTCCAGCCAGTTCCAGCAGCTTACTGTTTGCATCCGGAATGACACTGACCTGTCCGAGCATAGTCCATCCTACTTGTGGCGCCCCCCCGCGCTTGAATATGTAGTGCCGTATGTCTTCGCGTAAAGACGAACGAACGAGTGGTCCTGAAAAGGTGACTCCGTGCCGCAAAGTGGCGCGCACAATGAGAAAGTCTCCCGTGAAGCTATCAAGGAACTGACGAATGCCTTGGAGCGCAGACTGAGCGGGAGCGAATGACGACTTGGGCGGCTGCTGCTTGTTAGGTTTCTGTTGGTGGGACATAGCTCTGCGTTGGTCACGATTCGGACCTGTCGTCCTTGGCGACTCTGCTCCCTGTTTTGGCGTGTCTTGGCTGGCTTGAACGTTCTTAGCCAGAGAATTGATGAAATCCTCATGTTTGGCAAATTCACGGACGATGTCGAAGTCAACGATGTTGACACTGCCTCTCACAAGTACAAAGGCGCTGTCGGGCAATGAGATTGACGCAGGTGTTTTGTCATCGAATTCGACCAGCATGTTATTGTCATACAGAGCTTCCAGTGCGATAGAGTACGCGTAGTCATGAAGTATCTTGCTAGATTGCATGTTGGCGGTACGGGTCGCAACGCCTTCAACTCCAATAGGGAAAAGATGAGAGAGCACGCCCGCAGCTAAGCGAGTTCGCCCCTCCAACGATTTCTCTTTGCCTTCCACGATTTGCGTTAGCAGCCCTTCCTTTAGCTGCGCTATGACAGACTGGATTAGGTCCGCATCTAAATAGAGGAATTCTCTGTACACCTGCGAGTCCCCTCTCTACTTCGTCGTCATAGCTAGAAGGCATCGAGACCGAGCCGTTGAAGGATGGTCACTAACTCAGCGTCTGCCCGTTCCCGCTCCGCTCGCGCTTCCGCCAGGTCGGCCAGGATATCCGCCAGAGGACGATGCTGCACTTTGTCGTTCACCTCGACGAACTGCGAGGGGCTGAGGTTGTAGTCGGCGGCGCGCACCTCATCCAGCGTCACCACCCGGCTCAGCTTCTCCCGCGTTTCCCAGTTGCGGTAGACCTCGGCCACAGCGACAATGCCCGCGTCAGTCAGCGCGTTCTTCGGCTTCTCTTTGACGAAATACGTCGAGGCATTGATGAGCAGGAACTGTCCCTGGCGTTCGGCAGGTTTGTGGCGGTTCAGCAGCAGGATGATGCCTGGCGCGGAGGTGTTGTAGAAGAGGTTCTCCGGCAGCAGCACCACACCCTCGATGACATCCGCCTCCGCCAGCGCCTTGCGGATATCCCGCTCCTTGTTCGAGGATTTGCTCCCCGAGCCACGCGAGACGGCTCCGGTGTCCAGCACGACAGCCGCCCGTCCGGTCTCATTGAGCGAGGCCAGCATGTGCTGCACCCAGCCCCAGTCGGCTGAGGACTTCGGTGGTGTACCTGCGCCAAAGCGCCCGTACTCATCGTGCTCGTAGAAGCTCTCGTCGTACTGGTCCTGGTTCCACATCGGATTGGCGACGACATAGTCGAACCGCTGCAGTCCCGCGCCCTTGCTCGCGAACCCCGGCTGGCGCAGCGTGTCGCCAATGGCGAAGTAGGCGTCGGTGTAGTCGTGCAGGAACATGTTCATCTTGGCCATCGCGAAGGTCGTGGCGTTGAGCTCCTGCCCGTAGAGTCTGGGAGCCTGGGTGCGCAACTCGGGATGCCGCTCCTCATAGAGCAAACGGGCTTTAATAAGCAGGCCACCGCTGCCGCACGCCGGGTCGTAACAGGTGGACATCGGAGCCGGATTGATGAGCTCGGCGATAAGCCAGCCGACTTCCTTGGGGGTGTAGAATTCGCCCGCGCTCTGGCCCTGCCCCTCGGCGAACTTGCGCAGCAGGTACTCGTAGGCTCGCCCGAGGATGTCTGGTTCGGTATTACGCAGTCCCAGCCGGTGGCGGGTGATGACCTCGATGAGGGCGGCCAGTCGCTCATCGTCGAGGGTGCGCTGCCCGCTCTGCCGCTCATTGTAGTCCTTGATATCCAGCACGCCCGGCAGGTCGGGATTGAGCCGTGCCACCTCGCGCATGGCGGTCGTCACGAACTCGCCCAGGTCGTCGGTCGCGTGATTGCGCAGCTGCTTCCAGGCATACTGGGCCGGGACATAGAAGCGCACGATGCCTCTGCGGCCTGTCTTGAGCGCGTCCTCGTGGTCCGCCTCGATGATGGCGTGTGCTGTCTCCTCGTCGCCGTATTCCGCGGCATACCCCTTGAATTCATCGTCAAAGACGTCCGAGAGGCGTTTGTAGAAGACCAGCGGCAGGATGAAGTCCTTGAACTTGGGGGCATCGGTGGCGCCTCGAATGGCACAGGCGGCATCCCAGAGCCAGGTTTCAAGCGTCGAGACGTCGAGGTGTTCATCGTCAGCGGGCATGAAGGGCAGAGTGGATGGCATGGGTGGCAGGCTCCCTCCGGTAGGTTGTTGGCGTCTCCATTCTACACCTGAGCGGGACGCACTGTCTACGTAGAGACGCAGTCATAGTAGAAATATGGGACAGCTTTCGGGCAGCTTTCCGTCGGGGTACGGTAGTGGCACCTCTAGCCCAATGTGTCGGAAACATCCTGCTTTCACCCTGGTTTCGCCCAACTCTTGCCATACCTCGACATCACGAGCATGCCTGCAGTGATGAAGATGGGACGAATTCCCCGGCTTTGCCCAGCCTTTGCCTGGTTGAAGCATCCCATACTGCCCGGTTACCGCAAGCCAGCGTAGGGTTGCCGCAGAATCGCCACTAGCTGTTCAGCTAGCTTGCTCGCAGTCATCAGGCTGGTCGTCAAGCCACACCCAATACTCGTCCGGCAGCTTGTCCTGCCGTTCTTCGTAGGCGCCATAGAACCAGGCACACAGTGCTGTCACAGGCACATCCATCACACTTCAGCCGTCCCGTCGCAGCCCCGCCGAAGTTCTATCGCCGCCCACTCATCACAATCCTTCGCTCGGTCAATGCACTTTGCGGTTCGTCGTCCTGCGTCATAGGCCTTGTCCAGTGGAGAGCTGCTACCCGCCGTCGCAGAGACGTCAATCTGGCTACCGTGGTCGCCCGTCACCGAGATGGCAAACGCCTGCTCGCCTATCATCGTTCTCTTCTTTTGTGGCCAGAGGTCGCGGCCCGCCTTCTGCTGGCTTTCTACTGCTCCCCTCCCCGCGACCGCATAGTACCGCAAACGTAACCATGTGACAAACATGCTCAACTGTGGAAATGCTTAATACAAGGTACTCCGTAGTCACATTGTTGTGATGCTAGCTGGGATTGATGCATAGAATCGCATGTGATAGACTGTTTTAAGTGACAACAACAGGGGTACCACCGTGAACGAGGCGGCTATTTATGCTCGCGTCTCAACCCAGGCGCAGGCCGAAGATGACAAACTGTCTTTAGAAGTACAGATACAAGCCTGCCAAGCATATGCGGCTGAGCATGGCTTCACTGTCGTACCAGAGTGCGTGGCGCGCGAGACATACACGAGCACGACCATGTACCGTCCAGAGCTAGACCGATTGCTGGCTGAAATGGCTCGCCGTGGGGTCCAAATTCTACTTGTAGACAAGTCGGACAGGGTGACGCGAGAAGGCCAGGTAGTGGCTGGGGCCTTTGTGCAGCGCTTGCGTGAGTCTGGCATCACCCTGCACATCGTCGCCGAGGGCTTGGTTCTGGATAACCCCATGACAGATGCCGTCTTTTTGAATATGGCTTTTAGCGCCAACCTAGTGAACATTCAGCGGGCCCAGCGCATCCAGGCCAACCGGCGCGCTCAGGCCAAGGTGCGTGGCCGCTATAATAAAAGCAGCAGGGCGCCGTATGGCTTCCGCTTTGAAGACACCCCTGACGGCATGGTTCATCTGCGGCACAACCCGGAGACATTCCCCATCCTAGAACGCATGATTCGTGAAAGAGGGATGGGTTGGTCGTTTCACCGCATCGCTGACCGTCTTACGCGGGATGCTATCCCGACACCGACCGCCCATGATGGGAGGCGCAACGCGGCGACTGGTTGGCTGGGCTCTTCTGTCAAAGCTATCCTTTCTAACCCAGTGCTCTCCGGGCAGCCAGTGGCGTTTCGTACGAAGTGGACGGAGATGCCGCCGGACGCCAAGCACCCGCACCGCTGGCACGCACACCGGGCCACGCCCGATGAAACCCGCATCGCGCTGCCCCCTAGCATCGTGGAAGACCCGCCACTGACCCCAGCCGAACAACGCCGTCTGGTGGCGAAAAAGCCGAATCCCCCGCGGCGAGAGGGTGCGCCGGACCTGTTCCCTGGCGGGATGCTGCGGCATGGCGAGTGCGGTGGAGGTCTGCGCACCCACTGGGCGCGCGGACGCGGCGGCAAGCTGTATCGCTATTATGATTGCCTGAAGTCGCGGGACCAGCCGTCCCTCTACAAGAGCTTTTCTACGCGAGCAGAACCATTGGAGCACCTCATCTGGCGAGCAATCAGGCGGCTATTTCTGGAACCAGAGACGCTGGATGTCATCATCCGAGCGCAGATTGCCGCCGAGGTGAGTGGCGACCAGCAATCAGAGCTAGCCCGGCTGCGTAAGGTGCGCGCCGACCTCGGGGAGCAGCAACGCCGGTTAGTTGATATCCTCAGCCAGACGACGGACCACATCGTACAGCGTGCCCTGCGGGAGAAGCTGGAGCGCCTGTCACCTGATATTGCAGACGTGGAGAAGCGCATCGGAGAGTACGAGACTGCACTGGGGGACGTGGTGGGTCTGGAGCAACTACTTAAGGACGTGCGTCTGCGCACTCTGCTCTATCGCAAAATCTTGGCCCATCCGACTCCAGAGCAAGCAGCAACAGTGCTGCGTATACTGGGGGTGCGTGGGCTGGTAGACCGACTGCCAGATAAGCGGCTGGATGTGCGCCTCTCGTTAACGATTGACCGAGCGGCCGCCCAGCCGTGGTTTGGAGCGCAGGAGGAGGCTCGCCTGATGCAGGAGCTACTCAATGAGCTTGAGCGGCGGGGTGAGACGACCGGCCTTGACCAGATTCCGACACGCGTGTACAACTCGCTGATACTGGCAGAACTGACGGAACTCACACCCGACGATGCACTTGGCGATGTCCATTTTGTCGGTCCAAATAGTCCACCAGTATGTATTCGCCAAGATTGTCAGGGCTGACGTAAAATGCCCGCCCGCGGTTCACCGTCGCCATCTGGTTGACGAAGTGCTTGAGGTATGGCTCATCCGAGAGCATGAAGACGTTGATGACCACACCATCCCGCGCCGCCCGTCTCACCTCACGCAGCGTCTGCCATTCGGCGGCATCGGTCGGGGGCCAGGCGAATACCCATTCCCCGCCTTCCTTCCAGATCGTCGGCCCCCCATCCGTAATCATAATGATCTGTTTGTTCGCGGCGCGCGTGCGGGCAAGGAGCTGGCGAGAGAGCGAGAGTCCATGCACCATGTTCGTGCCCTTGTAGTTGTCCCACTCGCTGATCTCGATCAGTTCCTCAGGCGTATACTCGCGCGCCAGATAGGAGAAACCGACGATATGCAACTCATCGCGCGGGAACTGGCCGCGAATGAGGCTTTCAAGCGCCAGAGCGACCTTCTTCGCGGGCATCCAGAGATCGTTGGCGATCATGCTGTAGCTCATATCGAGCATGACGACGGTGGCAGTCTTGGTCATGTGCTCCGTCTGGTAGACTTCGAAATCATCCTTCTGCAACTGGATGGGTGCGCCGCGCCCTGAGTGTTGCAGCCCGTTGCGCAGCGTGCGCTCAAGATGCAGGTCAAATGGATCACCAAACGCATAGGGTTTGGTATCGTCCGAGCGCTCGCCGCCATATCCGCGCTCAGGCATGCGGTGCTGGCCAAAAGCATCCTTGCGAATCTGAGCAAAGATGTCTTCGAGCGCCTTCTGGCCGATCCGGCGCATGCCGCGAGCGGTCAACTCCAGCTGATTGCCTGACCGGTGGATCAGCCCCTCTTCCTCAAGCTGCCGGACGAGTGATTGCAACTCATCCAGCGCCTGCGCTTCGTCGTCGCCCACCAGCTCGCGCATCTTCTCCGTATCAACGCTCTCCAGATCACCGGAGCGGCGCGCGGCATGTAGCTGATGCTCCAGCTCATCCATTTCCTGTAGGGTGCCCATGAGGTGCATCGCCTCGGCCAGCGAGACAGGCTCATCCCCTGAGAGGCGGAAGCGTGTCCGGGCATCTGTCGGCGCGACGAGATCGAGGTTCATCGCCAGCTCGGCGAGATCTACCCGCAGGCGGTCGTCGCCGATCAGTTCATCCATCATGTCGCGCAACTGCGCCCGCTGCTCCGGGGTCATGCTATCCATGACGGCCTGCATGGCCATCGACTCCCGCTGCATCTGCTCCACAAGATCATCGAGCGTGTTGATGCCAGGGCCGAAGAAGTCGCCGTACTGTTGCATGAAGCTGTCAAAATCTGGCTCGCCCCCTTCGGCACGCTCGCGCAGCATGCGATTAAGCTCGCGCACCATTTCGCGCATACGAGCCATATCTTCCGGCGTCATATTGCTGATGGCCTGCTGCATGCCCTGGAAGTATTGCTGCATGACCTGCTGCTGCAGCATATCCAGCAGCTCCTGGAACTCCTGCCGGGCACGTTCATCCATGAACTCATATTCGCGCAACTGATTGATCTGACCGGCTGGGTCTTTGGGCAACTCATCGAGGTACTTGAGCTTGCGGCTGGCGATATTCTCCAGCATGCGGCGCAGCGCCTCAGTATCGGGCGCCTCGCCTCCGCCGGGCTGGCCGCCCTGCTGTGACGGCGCGCCGCTCTGGCCGGGTTGCCCCCCCTGCTGACCACTGCCGCGCATCTCCCGCTGGCCCTGCTCACCCTGCTCGCCGCCGGATTGCGCACCCGCCCGCGGGCTATTCTCTCCGCTTTCGCCAGAGCCATCCGCTGCGCTTTCGCCTGGTTCCGGCGAGCCCGACTGCGAGTCAAGCTGCTGCTCAAGCCGCTGCTGGATGCCCTCGCGCTCATGCTGCTTGACCTGCTCCAGCTTCTGCATGATTTCGTCCATCACGCCGGAAAGGTTGTAGCGATTCAAACGCTGCTGCCGCTCCTCGCGCACGCGGTTGAGAAGATCCTGCATGCCCATGTGGCGCATGCCCGTGCGCGACTGGAATCCCTGTTGCATCAGACGCTCCAGCGCGCGGCGCATGTCGCCGTGGCGCAGGTAGTCATCGGAAAGCGCATCGAGAATATCTTCGGCATCCAGGTCATCGAGCCGCTGCGTGCCGTCCCAGCGCGAATATCGAACTTTTCTGTTATGCGAGCGGAGTGAATCGAACATTGCGCTTCTCCCCTTCGTCGCGAACCCATCGCTCCGGCACGGCACGCCATACGACATGCCGGCGCGATTCCGGCTGTGCTTACCGGCTGTAGCGCGCCTGCGTGCCGACAGATTCCTTATTGAGCCGCTTGCTCAGGTGCAGACCTTCGAGGATGAACTCAACAGCTGACGCGACAGTAGCCGGACTGCCATGCGCATTCAGCTTGGCGACGGCAGATTTCAATCCCCCGACACGCGCGAGCTGGTTCACGTACTCCATCGCGGGCTGCGTATCGGACGCCTCCACCATCAACCCCTTGTCAAAGCCTGCCACGAGCTGATCGAACTCGGCTGGCTCGAAGTAATCCCGGAACACCTTGACCGTCGCCTGGCGCACGAGCTTCTCGATGATCTTCTCTTCGCGCGCCTCACCGATGGTATCCAGCTCGATCTTGCCCGCAGTCGATGCGATCACGGCGGAAAGATCACTCACGCGCGGCGCGGCCTGTCGCTCGTGCAACCGGATCGCACGCCGCACGGCATTGCTCATGACGTTCTCATAATTCGTGATGGAAACGCGCACGCTCACGCCGGAGCGCTGGCTAATGTCGCTGCTACGCCGCGCCAGATGCGTGATCTCCGCGATAATTTCCGTCATGAACTGCGGATAGGTCGTTTCGATGCCTTCCATGCTAAACGGCGCGCTCTCCATCTCCATGATGGCGGTCTCGTGCTCGATCGTGCGCGGATAGTGCGTGCGAATCTCCGAGCCAAGCCGATCCTTCAGCGGCGTGATGATGCGGCCCCGATTTGTGTAGTCCTCAGGATTGGCGCTCGCCACCACAAAGACATCGAGCGGCAGGCGAATCTTGTAGCCACGAATCTGCACATCACGCTCTTCCATGATGTTCAGCAGGCCCACCTGAATGCGCTCCGCAAGGTCAGGAAGCTCGTTGATGCAGAAGATGCCGCGATTCGTACGCGGAATGAGTCCATAGTGAATCGTCAACTCATCGGAAAGATAGCGACCCTCCGCGACGCGAATCGGATCGACTTCGCCCACAAGGTCGGAGATCGTGATATCTGGCGTCGCGAGCTTCTCCGCGAAACGCCGGTCGCGATGCAGCCAGGCAATCGGAGTGCTGTCCCCTTCCTCCGCGATGCGCACCTGGCACGCCTTGCAGATCGGCGCGAACGGGTCGTCGTTGATCTCGCAGCCTGCGATGACGGGCACTTCCTCATCGAGGAAGTTCACCAGGCTGCGCGCGATACGCGTCTTGGCCTGGCCGCGCTCACCAAGCAGAACGACATCCTGCATGGAAAGAATGGCATTTTCCAGCTGCGGAATCACAGTGTCTTCATAGCCCACGATACCGGGAAATATATCTGCGTCTTCACGGATCATGCGCATGAGATTCTTGCGCATCTCTTCTTTTACCGGCAACACGCGGTAGCCGCTGTCGCGAAGCTGGCCAATGGTCGCTGGTTTATTCGTATTTGCCATGCGTCTCGGTTTCCCCCTGGAATATACGCCCCCGAAATCAGGTCACAGTGGCCTACGGAACTGAAAAGGGGTACTCGCCCGAGCCTGCCGGGTGAGCCATAAACACCAAACCGAAGCATCATCCATGTTATGTCTGTGGCTGCAGCATATCACGCGGACGCGCGCCCAGCACGTCCTTGCGCTGCCGCTCAGCCGCAAAGAGCGCATGCTGGAATTGTAGCGCGCCACGCCAACCCGCGCAGACAGCGCTCATATCTGCAGCGGGCACGCCTCTACAACCCGTATGTGTACTATGTCTAGTACGTCTACCGCTCGCGCCATCTGGTTTTCCGCGGGGGGCACATTTCCTGCATACATGTGCCTGTTACTGTTCGCCGCGCCGTTCACTCATCGAAGAGCGGGCGCGACAGCTAACACAAGGAGTGTCCCATGTCGAACACGAACTATGAGCAGGATCGCTACGAGAATGAGTCTGGCGGCTACTGGGAAGATGCGCCAGATCAGGAGTGGCAGCGAGGTCGTGATCGCGACTCGAACTGGGAACGCGGCGCTCGCCGCCAGGAACGCCCAGAGCGCGATGCGGGCGGCTATCAGCGCGGCGGTTGGTCGCGGGGTAGCGCGCCAACCGGCTCACGAGGCGACTATAGTGCCGAGGACTACGGCGGCACGCGCGGCGAATGGGGCTCGCGCGGCTACCCGTCTGAGCGCTACGGTCGAATGCCACATTGGGGCAACCAGCGGGACGCGTATGCGGGGCAGCGCGGCCAGGCAGACTACCGCGGTTATCAGACCTATCAGAACTACCCCGGATACCAGAGCGGCACGCAACGCCAGTGGGGCGATCAGGGACAGTATCAGCCCGGAGAGAGCGGCGGCTGGCAGGGGCAGTCGCAAGGCAGAACTGTGGGTAATTACGAGCGGCAGGGGATCGGAGCTCCACGCTATGAAGAGATGCATGGTCCGCGCGGCGTCGCGGGGTGGGAAGGCGGCGGCTTCCAGGAAGGCTGGCGCGTTCCCGGTCCGTACACAGGTCGCGGGCCGCGCAATTATCAGCGGCCCGACGAGCGCATGCGCGAAGACATCATCGACCGGATGACGCAGCACGGACAACTCGACGCCAGCGATATTGATATCGCGGTGGCCAACGGCGAGGTGACGTTGACCGGCAGTGTCAACACGCGCTCTGAGAAGCACATCGCCGAGGAAATCGCTGAATCCGTTTCCGGTGTGCGCGACGTGACCAATCAACTCAAGGTCAGGCAGGGCGTGCTGGGCCAGATCCGCGATGCCCTCTCACCGGGCAGCGGCCAGAACGAAGCGAGGCAGGACGCCAGTCGCCAGTAGAAGCAGCGATAGATACAAGCCCGCGGGGGACTGGGGGCGCGCAACTCCAGTCCCCTCTTCACGGCCACAAGAGGTAGACGGCCTCATATACTACAAGCGGCCTTACGCCTGGTGCTCTCGCTGGGCGCGCGCCTCACAGACCGGGCAGACAGTCGTGGATGGAGAGAGTTCGAGCAGCCTGGGGGTGATCGTCCCATTGCACGTCGCGCAAACGCCATACAGACCCCGCGCCGCGCGCTGCAACGCATACTGTGTCTGCCGCAGATCCTCGCGCAAGAGGAGAAGCAGCGCCTGGCGCATCGGGTCGCCAGCATCATCCGCACCGGGCGACTCTAACTCAGCCACCGCCAGCAGCAATCCCGCGTGCTCGCGATCAAGCCTGCTCAACGCGAGCGAGAGATTGGAGCGAAGTCCCCGGCGTGGACCCGTACGACGGGCAACGAGCGTACGCGAGCCACGCCCTGCGCGTGGGAGTCTGGAACGGGTTGCGATCATGTCACTACCTGCGTCGTACACGTCTTGTTATCCTCTCAGGCCATCCATCTGGCCCACACCCGCAAAGCACATCCTCACATGCCTTCATGAGCACACAACGAGCGCCATTCACCTTTGTAGCGTGGACCGGAGTGTTTTCCTAACCGTACAATACCGGCGCGCCAAAAGAGCATCCGCGAGAGCCAGCCGAAACGACTCTCCGCAATCCGCTCATTCATGCATTTCGCATGCCGCGCCGCGTAGCGAGCGACCGGTATCACCTGAGCCGGACTACAACTTTGACAGCACCACGCTCAAAGTTTTATACTTTGCCGGAGATCGAATCGAGTCCAAAAGCGTGGCCCCGCGGGTCCGGATGACCCGGGCAGGGGCTTCTACGCCGCTATAAGGTAGGGATATTCCAGGAGCACGGCATGGCAAATCCAAGTGATACTCCTCAAGATCAGACAGATACGGCAACACAGGAGCAGACGGAGCAAGCGCAGGCATCCGCAGAAGAATTGCTGGCACAGCTTCAGCAGGCGCGCGACGAAGCCGCGCAATACAAAGACAAGTACCTGCGCGAGCGCGCCGAGATGGAGAACTTCCGCAAGCGGCAGGAGCGCCTCTCGAATGAGCGTATGGAGCGCTACAAGCGCGAGTTGCTGGCTAAAGTGCTTGAAGTGGTGGATAACCTCGACCGCGCAATGCGCTACGAGGATACGCTTGATCGCGAAGGGCTCCAGCAGGGGCTGCGCATGGTGCAGTGGCAGCTGAACGAGACGCTCCGGGCAGAGGGCCTCTCGCCGGTCGCGACCGTAGGCGAGCAATTCGATCCGCGCGTTCATGAAGCAATCGAAAGCGTCGCTTCAGATGAGCATCCAGAGGGAACCGTCGTAGAGGAAGTACGTAAGGGCTACCTGATCGGTGGTGAGACCCTGCGTCCGGCCCGCGTCAAGGTAAGTTCAGGATCACAAAGCTAGTCTTCGGCGGGTAGGACCCGATGGAATACAAGGATTACTACAAGACGCTCGGCGTGGAAAAGAAGGCCAGCGCGGACGACATCAAAAAGGCGTACCGCCGGCTGGCACGCAAGTATCACCCTGACGTCAATCCGGGTGACAAAGCTGCTGAGGCGCGTTTCAAAGAGATCAACGAGGCCTATGAAGTGCTCTCAGATCCGGACAAGCGCAAGCAGTACGATACGCTAGGGCCAAACTGGCAGGAGCAGTTCGGTTTCGGCGGCACGCGCCCGCGAACGAGCACCCGTACCTACTCCTCGCAGGGCGGCGGCATCCCGTACGACTTCGCGGACCCTACAGGGTTCTCCGACTTCTTCGAGACGCTCTTTGGCCGTCGCGGCAGCACGACCACCCGCCAGCGCACCTCGACCTCCGCGCGCGGACGCAAGGGCGAGGATATCGAGCATCCGATCGACATCACACTCCGCGAGGCCTATACAGGCACGTCGCGCGCGTTGCGCATGACAACTCCCGAGCCATGCCCCGCGTGTGGAGGTACGGGCCTCATCAATAGCAAGATCTGCACCGTCTGCGGCGGCAGCGGCATGCAGGAGCGCAGCCACCAGATTGAAGTGAAGATACCCGCGGGTGTCGATACCGGATCGCGCGTGCGCATCGCGGGCGAGGGTCAGCCGGGCACAGGTGGAGAACCGCGCGGCGACCTGTATATCGTCGTCACCGTCAAGCCTGATCCGCAGTTTGAGCGCAAAGGTGATGACCTGACGGTAGATGTCCCTGTGCCGCTGACCACCGCTGTGCTTGGCGGTGAGGTGCCTGTGCCGACACTGGATGGCAAGCGACTCCTGCTCACCATCCCGCCGGAAACGCAGAATGGCAAGATATTCCGTCTGGCGAATAAGGGCATGCCACGGCTACGCGGCAGCGGGTCGGGCAACTTGCTTGCGCGCGTGCAGGTCGTCTTGCCGCTCAAGCTCAGTGCACAGGAAAAGCGGCTCTTCGAAGAACTGGCCCGCGCCCGGCAAGCGAGCTAAAAGAGAAGCGTCGCCATGGATACTCCAGCTACGCACGAGTACGACGGAGGCACGGTGCGTACCTCAGAGCAAACCGAGGAGCAGTTCGATATTGCTGAGGCGGCGCGCCGCGCCGGCGTGCATGAGCAGACGCTGCGCCACTACGAACGCCTGGGGCTGATAACGCCCGGCCGCAAGAATCCGCGCCCGCAGAGTCCACGAGTCTATACAGCCGCCGAGATCGAGCGCGTCACCCACATTCGCCGCCTGATGGATGATCTCGGCGTCAATCTGGCGGGCGTCGAGACCATCCTGCACATGCGCGACCGCATGGAGCAGATGCAGCATGCCTGGCAAGACGAGCTCGCCCGCATACGAGAAGAATACGAAAACGAGAATGCGCGACTACGCGGCATCATCATGCGCATGCGTCGCGTTGACCACCCCTGACCCCGCTCACGCAGCCTGAAACCTCACGGAAATGTGACACGGTACCCATTATCCGCAACGTGTTCCTGTCGGAGGAGTATAATGTAGGGTGCAAATTGTGTCAGTGGCGTGAGGAGTGCTCTAACCGCCCAGCGCCACAGCAATACGATCGGACACCGCGACTGGGTCCACATCCAGGCTGCAGTGCAGGAAAGGCATACTCGCCGATGAGTACCACAAGCATGCCGAGGGGCCTGCTGGCGGAGGAAATCGAGGATAGCCCCGCTGGCGTCAATAACTTCACCATTGTGGCAGCTACTGTGAATGGCTCCGGCAGTCAGACTGCCAACACTACCCTCCTCCGGGCGCTCTTCAAGATGGGCATCCCGGTTAGTGGCAAGAACATTTTTCCATCCAATATCCAGGGCTTGCCCACCTGGTTCAGCATTCGCCTGAGCAAGGATGGCTTCATCGCGCGCCGTGAAACATCCGAAATCATCGTCGCCATGAACCGCCAGACAGTAGCGGAAGACATCGCGAACGTGCCCGCGGGCGGAGTGGTCATTTATCCTTCTGAGTGGAAACTCAATGAGGATCGTACAGACATCACCTATTACTCACTGCCGGTCATGCAGATGGCCAAGGATTCCGGCGCGAGCACGGATTTGCGGCCCTACGTGGCGAACATGGTGTATGTTGGCGCGCTGGCCGAGCTACTTGGCATTGATGTAGATGAAATCAAATCGGCATTGATGGAACACTTCCATGGCAAACAGAAGCCTGTTGATCTCAACTTCGGTGTTGTGCAGGCAGCCATTGATTACACGCGCAACAACATCACCAAGCGCGATAATTTCCGCGTCGAGCGCATGGATAAGACCGCTGGCAAGATCATGATCAATGGCAATTCAGCCGGTGCGCTCGGCGCGTGCTTCGGCGGATTCACTGTCGCGGCGTGGTATCCGATCACGCCTTCCACGAGCCTGATCGACGCTCTGACCGATTATGCCAGTGAGCTGCGCAAGGATCCCGAAACAGGCGAGCCGACATATGCCATTGTGCAGGCCGAGGATGAGATCGCGGCTATTGGCATGGTCACTGGCGCCGGCTGGGCGGGAGCGCGCGCCATGACGTCCACCTCTGGCCCGGGTCTCTCGCTCATGACCGAATATGCCGGCCTCGCGTACTTCACAGAAGTGCCCGCAGTCATCTGGGACATCATGCGCATGGGCCCGAGCACTGGTCTGCCCACCCGCGTCGCCCAGGGTGACGTGCTGATGACGTACTATCTCGGTCACGGCGATACGCGCCATGTGATCCTGTTCCCGTCATCAATGGAAGAAGCATTCGAGTGCGGATGGCATTCGTTCGATCTGGCGGAGCGCCTGCAAACGCCGGTATTCGTCCTCAGCGATCTGGATCTCGGCATGAATCTGTGGATGAGCGAGCCGTTCGCCTATCCAGACAAGCCAATGGACCGCGGTAAGGTGCTGAGCGCCGAAGACCTCGACCGGCTCGGCGGGTTTAACCGCTACGAGGATGTGGATGGTGACGGCATTGGCTATCGCACCGTGCCTGGCACCGACCATCCTCTGGCGGCCTACTTCACACGCGGCAGCGGCCACAACAAGTACGCGCAATATACCGAGCGGGCGGACGAGTGGGAAGACAATCTCAAGAGGCTCGCGCGCAAGTTCGAGTACGCGCGCACCATCGTGCCGAAGCCGGTGGTCGATATGGTCGCGGGCGCAGAGATTGGCGTGATTGCCTACGGCTCAACCGATCCGGGTGTGGTCGAGGCACGGGCGATGCTCGCGGCCAAAGGCGTCAAGACGAGCTATCTGCGGCTGCGTGCGCTGCCAACGACGGCAGAGTTCAATGAGTTCGTGACGCGCCATCCGCATCTATACGTTGTCGAGAACAACCTCGATGGCCAGATGCATAAGATTCTCCAGACCGAGGCGCCGGCGCAGGCGGCGTCCATGAAGTCCATCACCAAGTGTGATGGTCTCCCGCTCACGGGCCGCTGGATCGCGCGGTCCATTATCCAAGCTGAACAGGAGTGGTAGGACTATGGCAATCCAGGAACCGCCGTCCGCGCCCACAAATCTCATTGGACTGACGCGCAACGACTACAAGGGTCGCCCATCAACGCTCTGCAAGGGCTGCGGCCACGACTCGATCTCCGCGCGCATTATCTCCGTAGCATACGATCTTTCGCTCAAGCCAACACAGGTCATCAAGGTGAGCGGCATCGGCTGCTCCAGCAAGACGCCTGCGTATTTTCTCAACCAGTCCCACGGTTTCAATGGCCTGCATGGGCGCATGCCATCTATGGCAACTGGCGCCACGCTAGCCAACCACACGCTCAAGGCGATTGGCGTGAGTGGCGATGGCGACACTGGCAGCATCGGGATCGGCCAGTTCGTACACATGGTGCGCCGGAACGTTCCGATGGTGTACATCGTCGAGAACAACGGCGTCTACGGCCTGACTAAAGGTCAGTTCTCCGCGACGGCGGATGAGGGCCAGAAGCTCAAGTATGCCGGCGTGAACGAACTGCCTCCAATCGATGTGTGCCTGGAAGCGCTCGTGGCCGACTGCGGCTTCGTCGCGCGCTCCTTCGCGGGCGATCCACGCCAGGTGGAGACGCTGCTGAAAGCGGCCCTGAGTCACCGTGGCACGGCTGTCCTCGATATCGTGAGTCCGTGCGTATCGTTCAACGACCATGAGGATTCAACCAAGAGCTACGCCTGGGGCAAATCTCACGAAGAGGTCGTGACGGACTTCAGCTTCATCCCCTTCCGTGAGGAGATCACGGTAGATTATGAGGAAGGTGAAGCGGTGGATGTCGACATGCACGATGGCTCCAAGCTCCGTTTGCGCAAGCTCGACAACGACTATGATCCGACGGACAAGTACGCGGCGATGCGCCTGCTGGAGGAAGCACACCAGAAGCAGGAGTTCATCACCGGTCTGCTCTACGTCAACGAAAACCGGCCATCGCTACCCGAGCTGGAACGCCTGCCCGAGACACCGCTTTCCTTCCTCGGTGAGGAGAAAGTGCGGCCATCGCGCGAGGTGCTCGATAAGCTCATGCGCGACATGATGTAACACCCCAACGGCATACACCATCACGACGGGGCGGTTCCTGGAGGCATCTCTGGGAGCCGCCTCGCGCGGTTGTCCACACGTGACGAACGTCGTCCGTCGGCATCTCGGGCAACGTGAAAACTGGTACACCTCTTGCATGAGTGTTCACTGTCTCTGCGACGGCATATGCTGTCACGTAAGTGAAGAGGAGAGGGACACTGCGCATGGATAACTCGCCATTCAATGAGCACATTGACGATCAGAGCACGCGGGATTCCGAGTATGTCGATAACTCGCCGAAGCCCAGTGTCACTGAGCTGGATAACGGCCAGATCATCGAGACACCACCGGCGAATCTCGCGGTGGCGAAGGGAACGTATGCAGCGGCGAAGAAGGTGGCTAGTAGCGACTCGCGGGATATCCGGGTCGGTCCGCATACTGTGGTCGAGCCGGAGATTACGAGCGAAGGCCCCGTGCATGATGAGCCCCTGCTCCACCGCAGGCCGGTGTTCACGGCCGACGGCGAGCGCCTAGGCTCGGTCAGCGATCGTCCTTCGCTGCGCGATCACCTCATCATGCAGCACGGCAAGCTTTTCACGTCAGACCTCTATATTCCACGCACTGCCATCGAGCGCATCGATGACAACGGGGTATACCTGAACGTCACAAGGGACCAAGTCGATTCTCTCGGCTGGGACGCAGCGCCAGAGTACCGCTAACACCAACTGAATGCGGTCCCTGAGCGGGCAGGAAGCGCAAGGAGGCAGCCTGCCCGCTCATTTCTCCGCGTGGCGCGGCTCAAACTTCGCGCAACGGCACCAGCTCGCGCAATCCTTTCACCATCGCGAACGCCTCCTCGCGCGAACCGACAATGTTGCTCTGGAATCCTTCCGCCACCGCCGCAGTGATGATCTGAATGCGCGTGACAGTCTCCAGACGGTCATCACCTCCCGAGGCGCGCGAATTATACCGGGCTATGAGAAACTTGCCCGGCGCGTACTGCGCGCACACGCTGTCCAGGAGCGCGCGCACCGCCTTGCCCCACGGCTGCGTGACGTCGGCCCCGACTTCCAGCCCGGCTATATCCACCACTAGCGCAACCCGCTCGCGACCCAGCATATTCAGGAACTCTCTGAGCCTGATGAAGGCAACACGGTACGCGGCTTCAACATGCGCGGGCGTGCGTATCACGCAGGCGCGCAACCGCAACTCTACGATATCAGCTTCAGTGTCATAGCGCAGCGCAATGCCCTCATTGAAGGCGCGTGCCCACGGGCCGGCAGCGAGCAGATCCGCCAGCGCGGTGTCGTGGGGCGAGGGCGGAGGTGCCGCGGATGGCGCAGAAGCTGGCGACATCTCAGGCGAACCAGGCTCCCGGAGAACTGGACCAGTGTGCATCTCCGCCGCAGGCAGATCGCCGCTGGCGGCATTCCCCATGCCAGACCCGAAGCCCTGGGCGCTGGCAGGCAGATGTGCCACTGACGGGCTGAGTGGGGCCGCTGCCGCCACTGCTGACGGGAAATCGGACAAGAGGTGAGCGCGGGCTTGGGCCGTTCCGTCGATCATGGCGAATTCGCGCTGGGCTTCTGCCTGCCGTCCGGGCAGCGGCGGCTGCGAGCGAGCGCGCCGCGGGGGTCGTGCAGCCCCGGAGGTTCGCGTCGAAAACAGCCGTGTCGCCTGCCATATGATCGCTACGATTACTACCAGGCAAGCACTGGCAAGACTCGCGATAATCACGAGGACGGGCCCCATACGCGGACCTCCTTGACGACCTCAGCTCCAGATGGCAGCTCTCCGCTGCGGATACTCCTTATCAGCAGCGTCGAAGCGATCATTCCTGCCCCGCGCGTCAAACGGCAAACTGGCAGGCACTTATACACTCAGTCTACCACAGGATACCGGCAGCGGAATGAGCGCCAGCGGGAGACGACGTTACCCTTGCGCTGATTGCCGACGTAGACACGCCCATCTTGCTCTGAGCGGTTGCCGCGGGGGAGTTGGCAGCACGTATAATCACGAGCGGAGCCCCTAAAGTGCATGACTCCACGGGTAGGCGGTCATGGACGCGATTGGGTCCGTTCGAGAGGAGCGAATCATATGATCCTGGTCACTGGCGCATCGGGGTTCGCGGGCAGCCGGATCGTCACACGCCTGACACAGAGTGGAGACCATCCTCGCGCGCTGGTTCGCGACGCAGCCGCCGCGCGCAAGGTGCTTCCCGCGAACGATGTGGAGATTGTTACCGGAGATACAACCCAGCCGTCCACGCTCGCGGATGCCATGCAAGGCGCCGATACCGTCATCCACTGCGCGTTCATCGTCGCCAACCGGAAGCAGGGTCCCGGCGTCAACTACTATGAGACGAACGTGAATGGGACGCGAAACCTGGTCCGGGCGGCGCGCGAGGCCGGCGTGCGCAGGATCGTGGTTCTCAGCGGACTGGGAACGAAGCCATCGAGCGACTCCTATTTGCAGGGCCGGTATGAGGCTGATCAGGCCGTACGGCAAAGCGGGCTGGAATGGTCAATTCTCGGCCCATCCGTGCAGTTCGGCAAGAACTCGGCTTTTATTCAGGGGCTCGTGGACCTTATTCGCGGCGCGCCAGTCGTGCCGATGATTGGCGATGGCACGCTGCGTTTTCAGCCCATCTGGGTAGAAGACGTGGTGACCTGCATCGTCAAGATGGCGAAGGACCCCGGCGCCTACGACGGACGCTACATCGAGATCGGCGGTCCCGAAATCTATACATACAGCCAGATTCTGGATATGCTAATGGAGACGCTAGGCAAGCACAAGATCAAGGTTCCCGGCCCAAAGCCGCTTGCCCGGATAGGCGCCACGCTCATGGAGGCGGTTTTGCCGAATCCGCCAGTCACGCGCGCGGCAATGGGACTGTTCGATTTCGATAATGTCGCGACAATCGACTCGGTGGAGCGCAACTTCGGATTCAAGCCGATGTCATTCCGTGCGTACCTCGCGCAGAACGGGGTAGATTAGGTCGCGTGCCGCGCGCCGGCATCTGGCGCCGATGTACCGGTGAGCATACGTCCGGCGCGTGGAATCCAAGGCACGGGATGTCGCGGAGGGTGAGCGATGGAAGCGGAAGAGTGCCTTCGATGCGGCACGCCATATCAGCCGGGCCAGACGGTTTGTTTCACATGCGGCGCACCCATTGGGGAGACGCGCACCTCCACGCATCCTGTTCCCGCCGTCCGGATTCCGCGCGCGGAAGAGCCTGAGCACGCCGAGGCATCAGCCGTCGCGACGGGAATCGCCGAGCCACCAGCCGACCGACTCCCGGCTCCCCGCGCCTCTCGCAAACTGCCGCTGCTGCCAGTCATCATCGCAGTCGCGCTGGCACTCGTATTTGGCGGAGCGGCATACGCCCTCTGGACCCTCACGGCATCCCCGCCGGTGCCTAAATCCGTGACGTATCGCGATCCGCAACACCGCTTCCAGTTCCAGCGGCCCGCTCTCTGGACGGCAACCACTGGCTCAAATGGCGTTCACCTCACCGATAGCGGCGGCACGAATACCGCGGATATCACGCTGAGCGCCGCCACCTCCGGCGACACAGCCGCGCAAGCCGCCGATACGCTGGCCAAACAACTCGGCCTCGCCCAGAGCAGCGTGAAGCAGTTCGCCGGTGTCGATTGGGAAGAACGCGACGGACAGGTCACCGGCTCGGATGGCGCCGTGCGGCAGGTGGACATCTACGTGACCATACACAATGGCGAGGTGTACACCATCGCGTTCAGCAGCCCGCTCGCGAGCTACACGAGTATCAATAATCTCGTGTTTCAGCCCTTGCTCTCGTCGTTCTCGTTCGCCTGATCGCTTTCTCTCGCACCCCGGCGAGCGAGCGGAACGCGGCGTGCTACACATACAACCCGCACCCAATCCCACCGTATATGTGAGTGATTGCTCTGTACGGCTGGAAACAGTGTTGAGAACAGGCTGGCCGTGCATGAGCCACTGTAGAGCGCATGCGCATTAGGAGGAGTACGGACGTGTCGTATGGGCGTCCTTCGGGCGGTATCGGATGCCTGCCAGCCTTGCTGCTGGTATTGCTGCTTGTGTTCGTGCCAATCATCGGTCACATCATTCTCACGATCATGATTCTCGGAGATGACTTGAGTGGCGGCGAAAAGCTGCTCTGGCTGCTCATCGTGTGGGTCATCCCCTTCCTGGGTCCCTTGCTGTATCTGCTGCTTGGGCAGCGGCGCAATCGCCTGATGAGCCAGCTGACATAACCTGATTGGCGACCCTGTGCGCCCGGAGCTTCGCGCTTCGGGCGTTTTGCTGTCTCCTCGCCAGATTCAGTTCGCGGCCAGATCGGACCCTCCGGCTTCCGCTTCTCCCGCAGCCGGAGCCAGCCGCGCTGTCATCGCGCTGAACGCGGTAGCGATCAGCAGCGCCACAACGCCCGCGGCGAAAGGCAGGCGAAGTGCGACAGATGTCATGAGCGCTGCTGTGATCGGGCCGACAAACCAGGAGAGCTGCGATGGCAAGAGCGAGAGATTGAGGATAGAGGCGCGCCGCTCTTCCGGCGCGAGCAGGGCGAGGAGCGCGATGATTGTCGTGCCGATGCCTCCCTGGAAAAGGCCGACACCCACAATGCCAGCTTGCAGCCAGCCAAGCGCGGCGGCCAGCCCTTCTACAGCTATACCGGCCGCAACACCAGCCAGAGCGATCGGCAGTATACGCCAGCGCCCAGCCAGATCACCCACCTTGCCCCAGATCGGTGTGGTGATCCCCATCGCTATTCCGGCAACAGCGAGCGTCGTTCCGATCATCGATGGCAGCAGGCGCGACGGTCCCGTATAGAGTCGCTGCAAGAGAATGGGCAGGTACGGATTGATCAGCGATATGCCATACATCGCGATGAAATACACCACGAAGAGCCGGAGCACGACGGGCGTATCCAGAATATCTCGCATCGAGGCTTTCAGCATGCCCGTCACCGTGCTCGATGATGTGGCAGTGCGGCTCCCCTCACGCACGATCACCGTCAACGCGATGCCCATAAGCGCTGAAAGACCGGCATCGCCGAGCAGCAGCACACGTATGCCCAGTCCCTGCGCGATCAGACCGCCGAGCAGCGGTCCAATGGATGAGCCGAGCGGAAACCCCGCGCTTGCGATGCCGACCGCGAGGCCAAGCCGCTTGCGCGGCGTCACGTCGGCCAGCAGCGCCAGCATGACGCCCGTATTGCCGAAAACAAAGCCGACGAGAAAGCGTGCCAGCGCGAGCACCCAGACGTTTGGACTCAGCGCGGCGATAGTAAAGAGCACGCCTTCGATATAGGCACTCCGCACGATGATAAGCTTGCGGCTATAGCGATCCGCCCAGATGCCCCAGAACGGCAGCAGCGGCAAGCCCAGAACGAAACCGAGCGACGCGAGGATGCCCGTCCAGCGCGGAATCTGCGTCGCTGGCACATGTAGCTGCTGCAGGTAAAGCGGGGTGAACGCGTTCAGGTGGCCGAATGCCTGGGATTCGACTACGCCCGCGAGCGTGAAGATAACCAGCAGGATGCGCCAGTCGTTGGCCCGGCGTTGTTCTTCAGGATGATCCGCGGGAGCGCGCTGGACCAGTTTCATGCCAGCCTCGCTGTGGCCGGAGCGCTACAAACCATTCGTGCGCCAGCAGATATAGTGCGCGTATCCATCACCTTCGCCATCAGTCAGCACGTCGAACCCCGCTCCGGTAAACCAGGCGCGCACCTGTTCGAGCGCGGGATAGTAATGATAGCCACCATCGTGCGCCCACTCACCCCCGACGACGAGGTAGCCCAGCTCCAGGCTTGCGGCATAGGAGGCGTCGATCTCCCGCTGGTCGGCCAGCTCCACCGTCAGATAGAGGTAGCCGCCGGGCTTGAGCGCGCGATAGAAATTGCGGAGCACTCGCGGCCAGTCTTCAGGAAAGACGTTCTCCATAGCGTCCACGCAGATGATCGCATCGTAGAGCGCGATGTCATCCAGCTCCTGCATGCCCAACTTGCGGACCGGAACGTCCGGGTACTTGTCGCGGCTGTGCGCAAGCATCCCGGCCGATTGGTCAATGCCACGCAGCGAGCGGCCCGCATTCAGGATGATCTGCCAGTATTTGCCCGTTCCGCAGGCCGCGTCGAGAATCACCGCATCCGGTGGGCAGAGCGAGAGGAGCCGCTCCACCATCCGGCGATGCGTCGGATTGATAACGCCCCACTGCGCGTCGTAGTCCGGCGCGAAGAGCGTATCCATGCGCACTTCGCACATGTGGCGCTTCTCCCGCAGCCACTCCGCTCGCGCGATCATCCCCGGCCCCTTTCACACTGCGGCTGTACCGCGGCTGCCAGCACGGAGTACAGTATCACACAGAAGAGAGGACCGTGGTGAACACATATCACTCACAGCAACCGCGCAAGGTCCACGGATATGGATATGGATAGAGGCGATCCGCCCTATGTTGGCGCACACGACCCTCGCGAAGCCGAACGACTCGCGACGCAATCCGCCGGCGGCGAGCGGGAGCTGCGCGCGGCATTCACCTCGCAGCCTCCGCCAGAGCGCGCGCGCGTGTTGGAGCTTGGCTGTGGTGGCGGCGACTTTACTTGCGCGCTGCTCGAAGTGCTGCCCGAGGCTGCTATCACGGCGACCGACCGCGACCCCCGTTTGCTTGACCATGCCCGACACGCTCTGGCGCCAGTTATACACAGTGGCCGCGTACACATTCAGCAGGCGGATGCCGGGAACCTGCCCTTCGAGGCGCGCAGCTTTGACGTGGTTGCCTGCCGCTTTGTGCTGATGCATCAGGCGGACCCGTGGGTGGTCGTGGCCGAGATGTTTCGCGTGCTCTCGCCCGGGGGCCTGGCGCTCGCCATCGAGCCAGACTGGGGCGCGCGCGCCCTCTATCCTGATGCCGAGGCGCTCGATAGGCTGCTCAACCTTGCCCATGGCGCCCGGACCTACGGCTTCCCCGACCTGCTGCTCGGACGCAAGCTCTATGCGCTCTTCGCGGATGCGGGCTTCAACAACGTACAGATTCACCCAATCGCATTCAGCCAGACGGCCGCTGATATGCCAGCCTCAACCGAGGAGTGCGACCGGTTGCCGGGGCCGGAGGGATTGCTGGAGCAGGCGCGAGACCTCCTGCGGCATGAGAATCTCATCGCGGAATCGGATCTGGATGACCTGATCAGGCGTCTGCGAGCGGTGCGTCATCACCGCGACTACTTTTCCGCGGGGCTGGATTTTGTCGCGACGGGCATCAAGCCAGCTACCGGCTGGGAGGTCACATATCCGTGACACGTATAGAAAGTAGCTGGAATATACTGCGGGCAGAGGGTTCACTGGAGAGGAGGCGCGGCGCTATGGCACGATTCATCCGCAGCTACCCGCGTGGATCGCTGATCGCGCTCTGCGCCGGCATTGGGTTCGCCCTGGGTCTGGTCGCGGGCCTCTCGTTCGGCAGCGTGGATGAAGGCGTCGGTATCGGACTGATCGCGGGCGTCGTCGTTGGCGTCCTTATTGACGCGGTTATTGTCAGCCTCAATCAGTAAGCACTGGCGAGCCGCGCGCAAACGTCCCCTCCGGCGGAAACGCCATGACGGAGGGGACGATGAGGCGAGCCTTGCAGCAGCGGGAGCCGCGCGGGTACGCGCCTTCATCCGCCAGCGCCAGATCGCTATTCAGCCGGAGCGGCAGCCTGCGTGCCGGGGGTCTGGGTCCCGGCGGGCGGCTGTCCCCACGTTCCACCTTGGCGCCACCCACCGTGGAACTGTCCGTGTGCCGGCGGATTGCCCGTCATCACATCGACTTCGGTCGCGGTAAAGCTGCCGTCACTATTCCGCGTGCCAGTCGCCATGATGTGCATGCCCGTCTTGAGGGCGGAAAGTGACGTGGTGGTCCGCGTCGGGCCATTTGCGCCAAACTGCACCTGCATGTACTTTGTGCTGCCCGTCACGTTGATCGTCTGCGTGCCACGCGGCGTCTGCACCGTGATGGCATTGCCGGCGATCTTCGTGATCGTGCCGCCCGCGCGCGGCGTCATGATCATCACGGACTGTGCGTTCAGGCTGCCATCAGCGTTGAGCGTGCCCTCCGCCATCACCACGTCGCCCGTAGTGATAGCGCTGAGGCTCACCTTCTGGCCTGCCTGAATGAAGGTCGTGCTCGCGCTCGTATGAATGACGCGTGAGCCTTGCCGGTCCTTGACCGTAATCGTACCGTTGCTCACTGCCGCCACAGTGCCGCCGGCATGTGGCAACTCAATATCTACGCGCGTCGCCGTGATGGAGCCGTTGCTCTGCCGCTGGCCCGCGACGTGTATCTCGTCGCCAGCTTTCAGCGCGCTCCTGCTCACTGACTGTCCCTCACGCGTATACTGCGTGCTCGCGGTCGTCGTGATCGTGACGACGGTCCCGTTCGGTGTCTTTGCCTGAATGGTAGAAGCCTGAACGCTCGAGATCGTCAGGTTCGGTCCACCGCGCATTCCTGGACCACGATACATTGGTCCGTTCGGTCCATGGCCGCCGGTCTGCGCCAGGTTGACGTTTCCATTGCCGAGTACGAAGGCAGCGGGATTCGTGCTCGACGCCTGTGCCGCGGAGATGTTCGTTCCGACCACAAAGACGGCACCCAGCACGGCCAGAAGCATCGCCGACGCTCCGGCAATCTTCAGCCAAACCCGTGTTCTACGCCTCCGCGGCTCCGGTTCGGGTGTTTCTAGCATCCACTCGTTTGAATCTTCTGTGTTCATTCGCTCGTTCCTGTTTCGCACCAGCATACGAGTTTGCTCCACCAGCGGAACAAGACCACCATCGCTAGAGCGCGTGCATCCGCCGGTCCGTTCCGGCAGATAGCATGCCTTGCACACGACGATACGCGCCAAAGATGATAAGACGGTTGAGTGAATATGTGAGTTTACTCATCTTGTAGGCGATATGCACAGATAACATCTCGTGGCCGGCACCTGTGATGATTGGTCCGGCGTGCGAACCAGGTATACTATGCACTGCGAGAAGCGCCAGCCGCTCGCGTCGCGTGGGGCTGCGCAGAACATGGAAGGAGAGCTGATGTATGGCGTCCTCGGGCGAGTCGACACTCTCAGTTCGCCGCGCGACAGAGGCTGATCGCACGAACGCGCTGGCATTTATCTCGCCAGCGACCCCACGTGGCCGGGCGAGCCAGGTGTTGCTGCGGGCTGGGCAAGGACTCCTGTGGGTCGCTATTGAATCCTTGGCACCGGAAGAGCAGGTAGTCGGGCTGCTGCTCGCGACAGTCCAGATCGATCCCGAATCTGAGGAGCCAACCGGATACATTCAGGAATTGCTTGTTCATCCCGCGTACCGGCGGCGCGGCGTAGCCATGCATCTGCTCGATGCCGCCGAACGCTACTTTCTGGATGAGCAGCACTTTAGCATCATCTCACTCGCCACGTCACCCGATAATGAAGCCGCGCTCCGGCTGTATCGCAGCCGTGGCTATACCGTCAACCAGGTGCGCCTTTCCAAGCGCCGTCCGGATGCCTACTGGCGCCAGGAGGAGTAACGCATGGCGGACTCGCTGTCATTCGACCGCATCGCGGACCGCTACGACGCCACCCGCAAGTATCCGGCAGACGTCTCTGAGCGCATCGCGGCCGGTCTTCTGGCGCGCACGGGCAGGACGGAAGGCGTGTCACTGCTCGAAATCGGCATCGGCACGGGGCGCATCGCGCTTCCGCTACTTGCCGCGGGCGCGCATGTGACTGGCGTAGATATCTCGGCGCGCATGCTCGAACGGCTCCATGCCAAATACACGGAGATGCGCGTGACCGAGCCGGAGCGAACGTGGGGCAGGCTCATCACGCATGCAGCTGACGCGACGGCGCTGCCATTCGCGGATGGGGCATTCGATGCCGTCGTCGCCGCACACGTGATGCACCTGATCTCTCGCTGGGAACTCGCTCTCGATGAAGCCCTGCGCGTCGCGCGGCCCGCTGGCGGCGTGCTGCTGTGCCAGGATATGCGCAGCGGCGACGACATCCAGATACGCGCACAGGATGTCTGGCTGGATGTCGCCAAGGAACTTGGCCACGAGCCGAGTCCCGGCGGCGCGGCCAGTACACGCCATGTCGTAGATGCCATGCGCTGGAAGGGATGCGATGTGAGCGAAGGCGTGCTTGCCACATGGACCGTCTGGCACACGCCGCGCGAGACGCTGCGGTGGGTAGCGGAGCGCGAATGGTCGCGCACATGGGATATTCCCGAGCCTGCGTTTAGCGAAACCGTGCGGCGCTTGACGCAATGGATGGAAGCGGAATACGGTTCATCGCTGGATGTGCCGTATCCGGCGACGACGTCGGTGTACGTCGCGCAGATCCGGCCCGCCGGCTGGCGCTCGCGATAAGCGCGGACATGTTTGACAGAAAAGGGAGATGAGATGGCTTCTGGCACGTTTGGCACGGCGATCAACTGCATGGACGGGAGAGTGCAGGAACCCGTCACGGCTTGGGTCCGGCAGCACTTTTCCGTACAGTATGTCGATATGATTACGGAAGCGGGTGCCGACGGCATCCTCGCGCGCGGAGAAAGCCCGCTGGTGCATGGCATCCAGCATCGCGTGCTGATCTCGGTCAACGGGCACGGCTCACGCGTGATCGCCGTCGTGGGACACGAAGACTGCGCCGGCAATCCAGTCACGAATGAGCAGCACCGCGTCGACGTCATGAGCGCCATGCGCATGGCCGCCTCCTGGCATCTGCCCGTCCAGATCGTCGGCCTGTTTATAGACGCCAGCGGCAATGTCGAAGTCGTCGGGCAGATGGAGCCGAGCGCCAGTTAGCGCGCGGGATGGAGGTGTCGCTCCAGCTCCGCGAACGGCAGGCGACGCACGTCGCCAATGGATCCAAGCGAGATATCGGGGGCCGGTTCGAACGTATCTGGCGCCATGCCATAGTGTCCCTGGCGCACATGAACCGTAACGAAGCGCTCAGGCATCAGGCGTTTCGTTTCAGCAAGGATGCGGGCCTTGTCATCGATCATGACGTAGTATGGCGCTGGCCACAGGCGCAAGATTTCATCGAGATGCTCCTCCTTGTGGATGTAGACACGCACCTGCCCTCGAACCGCCGCGGCAAGCCCGCTCCGCTCGATCTTGCGCGGCTGGTACACCGCGTCGCCATCAGAGACGATCACGGGCGTGCCGTGCGTGCGCAGCGTGGCGAGCGTCTGCGGCACCTCTGGATAAACCCGATCCACGAATGGGTAGTCCATGATGAGCGTGCTCAGACGCTCTGCGAGCGCCTCGTCGCCAAGCTCAGGCGTGAGCCGGCGAATCGTGGCCGGGAGGTCCACCGTCTGCCGGTCGACGCGCACTTCCTCGTAGATCTCCCAGAAGCGAGCCGCCCGCTGCTCACCGAGCACGGCGCGTACTCCGGCGTCCAGATCTTCTTTCAGCGCGTCATTATCGAGCAGTGTGTTGTCAATATCGAGAATGAACACGGGACGATCACTCGCTGACACAGGTTCCTCCAGCCATTTCACTCGCACCGCTCACGGTCAGGATACCGACGGCGCGTCTTCACCAGTCCCGAAGAACAGCCTCAACAAGCTGGCTGAAATCATCAGGCAGACCGGGCCGACAACGAATCCAGCGGACAGGCTCACATGCTGCTGCAAGAAGCCCGCGGCGATTGGGCCGATGCTATAGCCGATGCTCCACGTGACGCTGTAGAACCCGCTCAACGTCGCGCGATAGCGTGAGGAGACGCGGCTCATGGCAAACGCGGCATACGTCGGCTCGAATAGACCGCGCAGCATCTGGCGCGTAAATTCAGCCATCGCGGCGATCACGAAAAACGGAGAGAATCCGATGACGAGCATGACCGGCGCGGTAATGTACTGCATGGATGTTGCCATCCGCAACTGCCCGAACCGCCGCACGAAGCGCGGAGCGGCAAGCGAGGTGGCGCCGCCCACCAGTCCCGCGACCGTGTAGAGCACGCCCACCGTTCCCACAGCAATCCCGAAACGCAGCACAAAGTAGACTTGCAGGAGCTGCACCACCGCGCCTTCACCCGTCGTGAAGAGCATATCCGGCACAAGCAGCTGAAGGAAGAGCACCGTCACCGCTAAGCGGCCCATGGGTACGCCCTTGGCGTCCTTGTTGCCCGGCGCGCTCGTGAGGGCGGCGCTCTCCATCTCAGCCTCAGGCGCGGTGGAAGCCACCACCGCTTCACGCTTCGCCTGGCGCCGGTCATCTTCTTTCAGGAAGAGCAGCGGCACCGCGGGAATGAAGACGATTATGGCGGCGGCGAGAATACTGAAACGCAAGGGCACCATGCTATCCGCGGGCTGATGGCTCATCGCCGAAACGAACTCAGGTACCCACCCGCCGATGAGTCCGCCGAGCGCACCCACGCCGAGCAGCAGGAAGTTATTGAGCGCAAGCACGCCCACCCGCTGGTCCTCGGTTGTGCTTTCGGTCAGGATGGGCAAGTTCGTCACCCAGTACGCTGACGAGAGAAAGCCATTCAGCAGACTGGCGCCAATGAGCAATGGCGCGCTGGTGCTGAGCGCGATGGCCACCAGCGAAAGCGGATTGAGGAAGCCGCTCCAGATGAGCAGAGGTTTACGACCGATGCGGTCCGCGATCATCCCGATTGGCACGGCGGCGAGCAGTGACCCCAGCGCGGGCATCGCGGCAACGATGCCGACAAACGAAATGTTGTAGCCGAGGCTGGCCACATAGAGATTGATGGAAACAGCGGCTATGCTGAGCTGGAATCCCTTGCCCAGGGTGAAGAGAAGCAAGAGATAGACGTTCCGGTCGTAGATCAGGAATGATCGCCACTGGCGTGGCGAGACGAGGCGCTGCACCAGTGACGCGCGTGCCATTCTGATGGGTCCCCTTTTCGCATCCGGCGACTGGCTCCAGGCTTCAGCGCGCCGCCTAACTCCAAGAGTGTATCGTATCCGACCGTGCTGTCGCTACTCACGCCAGAGAAATTGGCCGGTGGTCGCCCCATCGTAAAAGTTCCCCACCTCTCCGGCGCATATACCGTACTATACGCCCGCACGCGCGCATACAGCGCTGCTCATGTGGCCAAGCGTGGTGCTGGCCATCCGAACAGGTCACGGTGCCAAGCCAGCGCGTCACACGGGTGAGACGACAACAGGCAGCCTGGTCGCGCGCCTAATCGCACCATTCCCGCGACAATCCGGCGCAAAGTGGTATACTACTAGATAGTGTGCCCGAGGCAGGTCATATGCCCCGGGCACATTCGGCGCGATTAACTGATTATGTATTGTTCTTTGTAGACCGATCATCAAAAAAGAGGATTCGTATTACTCGCATGCAGACACAGGAACTCGCTCATACCATAGCGGGCAGGCGCGTCCGCTCGGATATTCGCAATGTAGCAATCATCGCGCACGTCGATCACGGGAAGACGACTCTCGTTGATGGTCTACTCAAGCAGGGACACGTGTTCCGCGAAAACCAGCAGGTTGGCGAGCTGATCATGGACTCCAACGAGCTGGAACGCGAGCGCGGCATCACGATTCTTTCCAAGAACACCGCGATCACCTATAACGGCGTCAAGATCAACATCATCGACACCCCCGGCCACGCCGACTTCGGTGGTGAGGTGGAACGCGTGCTCAACATGGCCGATGGCTGCCTGCTGCTGGTAGATGCCGCCGAGGGGCCGATGCCGCAGACGCGCTTCGTCCTGCGCAAGGCTTTCGAACTGGGACTGCGCCCGATTCTGGTGATTAACAAGATCGACCGTCGTGATGCGCGCCCGGATGAAGTGCTCTCTATGACGCAGGACCTCTTCCTGGAGCTGGCCACGCACGAAGATCAGCTGGACTTCCCCGTGCTGTACACCATCGCCCGCGAGGGCATCGCGCGCCGCCATCTGGATGACACCAACCGCGACCTCGTACCGCTCTTCGAGACTATCCTGAACTACGTGCCCGCGCCCGTCGTGGATGAGGACGCGCCCTTCCAGATGCTCGTGACGGCGCTCGATTACGACGACTATAAGGGCAAGTACGCCATTGGCCGCATCACGCGCGGGCATGCGCGCCCCGGTATGGCGCTCGCGCGCATCACTCGAGACGGAGAGACCAGCCGGGGGCGCGCCGCACTCGTCTTCACATACCAGGGACTTGGCCGCGTCGAGACGGCCGATGCCTCCGCAGGTGACATCATCGCTATCACTGGCATCTCAGACGCCAACATCAGCGACACGCTGGCTGACGCCGAGCAGCCAGAAGCGCTGCCGAGCATCGCCATCGACGAGCCAACGCTGAAGATGACGTTTGGCGTCAATACCAGCCCATTCTCTGGCCGTGAAGGCAAGTTCACCACGTCGCGGCAGCTACGGGCACGACTCTATCGGGAGCTGGAGACAAATGTCAGCATGCGCGTGGAGGATGGCGCCAGTCCGGATGAATTCATCGTCTCCGGGCGGGGAGAGCTGCATCTCTCGATTCTGATCGAGACGATGCGCCGCGAAGGCTACGAACTGCAGGTCTCGCGTCCGGAAGTCATTACGCGTTCATCGGAAGATGGACATATCATTGAGCCAATCGAGCGGCTGGTGATCGACACGCGCGAGCAGTATATCGGCGCGGTCAGCGAGAATCTCGCGGTACGCAAGGCGCGCATGACGAACATGGTCAACGATGGCAACGGCAACGTCCGGCTGGAATACGACATCCCGACGCGCGGCTTGATCGGCTTCCGCAACGCGTTCCTGACGCTGACGCAGGGGAATGGCGCGATGTCGAGCCTGCTACTGGGCTACGAACGGTGGCTCGGTCCGATTGGGACGTCTCGCAGTGGCGCGCTGATCGCCTCGGAAGCTGGCGTCGCCGTTACCTACGGGTTGAATAACGCGCAGCAGCGCGGCCAGACGTTCATCGAGCCGGGCACTCCCGTCTATGAAGGCATGATCGTCGGACTCAACGCACGCCCCGATGACCTCGTGGTGAATGTCTGCAAGGAGAAGAAAGCCACGAACGTGCGCTCGTCGACCTCCGATATCGCTGTCCGGCTCTCTCCCGCGGTGAAACTCAGTCTGGAGCAATCGCTCGACTTCATCAACAGCGATGAACTGGTCGAGGTCACGCCGCAGAACATCCGGCTGCGGAAGCGGTTGCTGACGCAACACGAGCGCTCGCGCGCCCGCGACAGCGAATAGACGAGCGCACACGAACAGGAGCTATCAGGCACATATCCGGCGGGATGCGCTCGCTCACATTGCCGCCGGCAGGGGGGTTTCGCATGCCCGCACGCACATTCACGCTTACCGTCCTCGCTGGCGCATTTGCGGTCTGCCGACTGACGCCGGAGGCGGCAATCCCCCAATGGGCCAGCGTGGGGAGATTTTTCTCCATCACCCGCACACCTGAGGAGCTTTCGATCATCTGCCCCGCCGCGCACGTGCCAGCAGACGTGCCCGCTACGACTGGCTGGCGCTGTCTCAAGGTGGAAGGACCATTCGCGTTCACGGAGACCGGCGTCTTGCGAGCGCTTGCGGAGCCTCTAGCGAAGGCAGACATCAGCATGCTGGCCGTAGCCACCTACGACACGGACTACCTGCTGGTGCAGGAACAGCAATTCGAGAATGCCCTGCTGGCACTGGCCGCCGAGGGCCACACGATTGACTGGGAGAGCGCCGAGAGCCAGGCATCATCCAGCGATACGAAAGACTGACACATGGAGCTTGGCGTCATCCTGGGTCTCGCGGCGGCTTTCTGCTGGGGCACGGCGGATTTCTTCGCGCGTGGCGCGACGAGAGCGGCCAGCACGTATCTCACGCTGCTTGCGCTGAACGGCATCTCCACGGCGGCACTGCTGCTGATCTTTAGCCCCATCGGTCAGTTGGACTTCGGCGGCATCTCCACCGGCGTCATTCTCGCGGCAGCAGGCATCAACCTCGCGATCATGTCGGGAGCAGCGCTTCTGTATCGCGCGTTCGCCATCGGCACGCTCTCGGTCGTCTCCCCCATCTCCGCCAGCTTCGGCGCCGTGACGGCACTGCTCGCGATCATCACGGGCGAGCACCCCTCGCTGGCTCAAAGTCTCGGCATCGTCTTCGCATTGAGTGGCGTGATCCTGGTCAGTCTTGTGCCGGGACATCCATCACACGCGCCGTCGCACTACGTGCATATCGGTCCGGCCCGGTTCGCGCCCGGACTGCTCGAAGCCATCGCCTCCATGCTGATTTTCGGCGTGACGTACTGGGCGCTGCGCTACATCGTGGACGCGCTGGGCGGCCTCCGGACGGCGTTCGTGGGCAAGGTGAGCGATTTCATCGTACTAGCGCTGATCGGGGCGGTAGTGCTGGCGCTGCGAGGTCGCACGGGGCGCGTCTCGCAGGTGCGCCTGAGCCGCCGCTTCGTCCTCTTCGTGATCCCGAACGCGCTGCTTGATACCACGGCGAACATCGCCTATAACTTCGGCATCACCGTCGCGCTGACGTCCGTGGTCGCCGTGCTCTCGTCGCTCTATACGGCGGTCACGGTGCTGCTGGCGGCGCTCTTCCTGCGCGAGCGGCTCACGGTATGGCAATGGGGAGGCATCCTCTGCATCTTCACCGGCATCGTGCTCGTCAGCCTCTAGGGTGCTTGCCTGAAGACGGCCTCCCCAACGGCTGTCAGGCGAAGCGCCGCATATGCGCGCGTACCTGCTCCAACGCGCCCTCGGGGAACGGTTTCGCGCCGCCTAGCGGCACAGCGTCAAGCGTCGTCTCCGCGCCTTCTTCCATCGCCACAACAAGCTGTGCGGTCGCCATGATGTCGCTGCTGAACGCGAGCAACCCGTGGTTGGCGAGCAACACGGCCGGGATGCCGGGGTGCGCGTGTACCGTCTCGACGATAGCGCGAACCGACTCCTCCGAGCCGCGTGGTCCCCACGCCGCCACCGGAATATCCTCCGTAACGCCAAAGCGTAGCAGCGCCTCATATCTGCATGGCAGCGGCTGATGCGCCAGCGCGAAACTCGTGACACGCGGCGAATGCGTGTGAATGACGGCTTGCACATCCGCGCGCTCGCGATAGACGCCAGCATGCATGGAGACAATCTCCCTGGTGGTGGATTCCAGCGTCCCATCGCTCGCATTGCCCTCGAAATCGGTGACGGCAAGTTCGTCAGGCGCGAGCGTGCGGATATTGCCGCGCGCGGTGAGCAGCATCCGCTCGCCATCAGGCAGGCGCACGCTCATGTTCGCGTGGCCGCTGTGCGACATCACTCCTGCCTCGAAAAGGAACCGCGCCGCCTGCACCATCTGGTCTCGCAGATCGTCGTATGCCATCTGACTCTCTCCCTCGCATCAATCTGCCATCGTTTCAAGATGTCTCTTCACCGTCCAGGTCTTACGACGCCCTCCGGGATGCGACGGGCGGAGCAAACCCATAGCGCCGGTAGATAGACTGCGCTTCCGGCCCGCGCATGAACGCGAGAAATGCTTCGGCGGCCTCACGATGCCGCGCACGCCGCTCCACCACCGCCAGCGCGTAGCGTCCCGTCTCGTTCCGCTCGTCAGGAATCACGATCTGCCATACTGCCGCCCCGCGGCCGACATGAAAGCGCGCTTCCGTCGACCAGAGCGGCGCCACGTCAACTTCCCCTGCCTCCAGCCAGCGTATGCTCTCACGGTGGTGTATCCGCGTCAGGCGAGTCTCGCCAGAGGCCACCTTTTCTCCCAGGACACGCGCGCGCAACGCCTCGCCGCCCGCCTTGACGAGCGCCTTCCCGATCAGGCGTCCCACGCCTTCGGTCGCGGGATTCGGCATGGCGATCCGCACGCCCTCGCGCCCCAGATCACCCAGCTCGCGGATGCCCGCTGGATTTCCCGTCCGGACGAGGAGCGCCAGGTCGTTGCTGGCGTATTCCACCGGCGCGCCGACCCAGCCTTCCGCGTGAAGCGCGTCGAGTTGATCGGGTCCAGCGGCGAGCACATCCGGCGGGACGCTCACGATAAGATCGCCCATGCGCAGGCTGCCTTGCCTCACCTGCTCAACGAGTATACCCGGCGGCAGCGTCTCGTAAAAGACGGAACACACGGCTGGCATAGCACGCTGAAACGCTGCCATCACCTCATCCATTACCATGAACTGGTTGCCGTTCAGAAAGACCACGAGATCAGCCCTCAGCGGATCGCCATGCAGATCATCGATGACGTCCACCGGCGGCACAGTCAGCTCCGGCACGGCATCGCTTCGCGGCTCAGGGGCGGACATATTGCCATCCTTCCCGTTGCTTGCGCACCAGTTCGCCAATGCCCGCCGGCACCACAGTCACATCAGGCAGGATCTGGGTCTCCGGAATCGAACGGCCTCGCAACGTGTTGCGACAGATCGCCATCTTCACGCCGCGCTCCTGAAGCTGGCGCACCTGGTCCGCGAACGCGCTCCCCAGCAGGAGGACATCGATCCCCGGTCCGTGCGTCACCAGTTCGATCTCCGACTGCTCCGGTCCAAGATCGTTGAGTAGGTTCGAGATATTCCGCAGCACCGACTGCTGCTTCTCGGATCCGGTTTCATCCAGATGGACAACAACGCGAAACGCCGGTTCATCCATATTGCAGACTCCAAGTTTCCGCTCGTCGCCAGCGGAATCGTGTGCGCAGACAACGGCGAGGGCCGCGCCCATGCGTCCGCGAGCGACATCCTTTCGCTCTTACCCACAAGACTACTATAGCGGTATATATGCATGGAAACAAACCGGCAGGGTGCGCCACCGCTGGCCTGTTCCAGGGCGCGGCCATCCGCTGAGGCAGCGTCTCAGTGTGTCTGGCTCTCCGACTGCTCCCGATTGCTCGGTTCGGAATGAGCATCGTGGCCGTCATGCACCGTCTCATCGAGAAGAAACGTGCTGCGGGCAGCCGCGGAAAGCGAATCAGAGACCGCAGGTCGATCCTCCCCGCGCGCCAGGCCAGGAGATTCGAGCGCCGGCTCACCGCCTTCAAGATAGGCGCGCAAATCTGGCACGTGGATGCGCGCCCCCCCAACCACGAAGATCACGGAACAGATCACGATGATGATGCCCAGGCCGATCAGGATGACCCAGGTGACAAGATGCACGCCGAGCATGACCTCGCTTGGCCGCGACCCCAGGCTGGTCGCGAAATAGAGGAATGCGGGCACAATGGCAAACGCGCCAGCCAGACGCAGCATTTCGACCAGCGCGAACGCGCGGCCAACGAGCGTCGGCTTCACGCTCAGGCCCGCCATGAACAGCGCCGGCGCGACGGTGATGCCCGCGCCAAAACCAAGCAGGCCATTGATCCACAGCAGTTCGCCGGAACTGAGATTGGTGGTGATGGTTGTCATGAGCCACGCGCCCACGAGCAGCGATGCGATGCCAAGGAGCGGCAAGAGCAGCAGATAGCGTGTGCCGAAGAAGCGGCCAAACACAATGGCGGCAACAAGCGAGGCGGCGATTCCAGGCCAGAAAACAAGCGCGATGCCAACTGGCGAGTATTTCAGGACGCTCTGCACGACGATAAGCAGCAGTCCGTTCAAGCCGGTGTAAGCGGCTCCGCCGAGCACGCCAGCAGTGATGCCGATAATGGGATACGTCGTCGCGATCGGACGCACCGGCATGAGCGCGTTCTCACGGACATACTGGTAGACGATTAGCGCGACCGTGCAGATCGCGCCCAGCGCCGTTGGCACCCACACCAGTGGATCGGTCCAGCTAGTGGAAGCGCCGTTGAGCCGTCCTACACCGTAGAAGGCAAGCCCCGCGCCTGCCGCCGCCAGGACAATCGCCAGCGTATCCACCGGAAACCCGGGATTGTACCCACCCTGGCGGCGCACCACGAAGATCGCAAGCAGCAGCGCGCATAGGCCCAACACACCCGCGACAGCGAAGAACCAGCGCCACGTGCCTGTCTCCGCGACGAATCCGCCGACGACGGTCCCGGCAGTAATCGCGCCAAAGAGCCCGATATCCGTCACAGCCACGGTAAAGCCCAGCCGCTCCGCCGGAAAGCCGCGAATGATGGGCGGCAGCGTCGAGATCAGCAGCATGCCCGTGGCGATGCCCTGCAGAATGCGGCCAGCGACAACGAAACCCGCCGAGGGAGCGACCGCGCCCAGGATGGAGCCGACGATGAATACGACTTCATACGCTACATTGAGCTTCCAGCCGGAGAATCGCAGGGCCAAATCGGCGGCCAGAACCGCGCCAAAGGCCCAGCCGGCATTACTGAATGTTTCGCCGAGCCCCAAAACAACCGGAGAGGTGCCAAGCGCCGCGCTGATCTCACGCTGATTCACGGTCATTCCAGTGCTCAGAAAGAGATCAGGACAGAGAGCGAGCAGCACGAACAGAACCGTGAGCGTATAGTTACCTGCCAGGGGAGCTTCAGATTTCGCGTCCATGATTGATGTCTTTCCTTGCCCAGGTGGCATATCTCCGCATATGTAGATGCGCCTGTCGAAAATGGCATGCGCCATACCATCTAAAGGACCAAGAGGGTATCCTGGCACATGCCGTACCAGGCTGGTTTACAGCTGGCGGCGTTCGCAATGTCCTTCGCATGTGCTACCCTAGCAAGGAGAATCTACGCGTCCGACGAAGCGCACACGGGCGCCTGGCGGTGGGCGTACGGTCAGCACGAGGGGGTGCCCTGTATGGATGAGGTCATGGCCCACGGCGGGCTGTTGATTGCCGAGATGCTCCAGCGCGAAGGCGTGGAAGTCGTCTTTACGCTGAGCGGGGGGCATATCGCCGCCATTTATGATGGCTGTCTGCGGCGCGGCATACGCGTCGTGGATACGCGCCACGAGCAGGTAGCGGTACACGCCGCCGAGGGCTGGGCGAAAGTGACGCGCACGCCCGGCGTCGCGCTGCTCACGGCGGGTCCGGGCGTCACAGACGGCATGACGGGCATCGCGAATGCCTGGATGGGCAACAGCCCGATCATTGTCTTTGGCGGCGCGGCTCCCGTCGCGAACTGGGACCAGGGCGCGCTTCAGGAGCTGCATCATCTCGATTTTGTCGCGCCCGTCACCAAATGGGCACGCACCGTCACGCAGACGAACCGTCTCGCCGAATACACAGCGATAGCTTTCCGTGAGGCGCTCTCCGACCGGCCTGGACCCGTCTTCCTCGAATGCCCGATGGACGTGCTCAACAGCATCATTGCGACGAGTGACGCCACCATTCCGGCGGCAGGCTATCGTGTCATCGCGCGACCACAGGGCGATCCCCGCGAAATCGAGCGCGCGGCGGAATTGCTGCGCCATGCGGAGCACCCGCTGATTTTCGCGGGGACGACGGTCTGGCGGGATGACGCAGCACTCGCGTTGCGCGAGCTGGCCGAACGGGCACAGGCGCCTGTTTTCCTCAACGGCTCCGGGCGCGGCTCCTTGCCGCCGGACCATCCGCTCTTTTTCTCGCTGGCGCGCCGCGCCGCGCTTGGCAACGCCGATGTGATCGTGCTCGCGGGGACAAAGCTCGATTTCCGGCTGAACTATGGGCGGCCGCCGCTCATCCCGGAGCAGGCGAAGATCATCTGGCTGGAGACGCTGGCCGAAGATATCGGCGTGAACCGTGGCGCGGATGTGGGCATCGCGGGCGATACCGGCGCGAACATGCGGCTCATCGCGGAGGCACTCGGCGCGCCGTTCCAGCACGCGGACTGGCTGGCAGGACTGCGCGCGCAGGAACAACAGGCGCTCGACGCGCAGGAAGCGCTCATGGCTTCCGATGCCGAACCGATCCACCCACTGCGGCTCTGCCGTGAACTCCGTGATGCGCTGGACCGCGACGCGTACGTCATTGGCGACGGCGGCGATATCGTCAGCTTCGGCGCGCGGGTGATCAACGCATGGGAGCCGGGGCACTGGCTGGACGCCGGTCCGATGGGAACGCTCGGCGCGGGCACCGGCTATGCCATCGCGACGAAGCTCGCACATCCTGATAAGCAGGTCGCGATTCTCTTTGGTGACGGCGCCTTCGGCCTGAACGGCATGGAGTTCGAGACGATGGCCCGCCACAATCTTCCCGTGGTCGCGGTCATCGGCAATGACGGCCAGTGGGCGCAGATCAAGCATCCGCAAAAGGCGCTACTCGGCCATAGCACGGCGGCCGATCTCGCGCCCGGCATCCGCTACGACCGGATGGTGGAGGCACTGGGCGGCTACGGCGAGTTGGTGACGCGTCCGGAAGACATCCGGCCAGCCATCGAGCGCGCGTTCGCGTCGGGTAAGCCAGCTTGCGTGAACGTGCTCACGGACCCCAGCGTGGTCTACAGCCGCTCAACACAAGTTGCCGTGTGACACGCGACCCGCAGCGGCATCGCCCATCCAGGGGATAGCGAGGGAAGCGCATGCTATACTGCAGCAGACGTGACACTATGGCCCACGCGGGGCGGATGTTTTCCGCTTTTTCGTGCTTACGCCGGAACAACGGAATAGAGCGACATAGTTTTCCGGAGGCTCGCGACACTCCCCTCAGAGCGACGCGCTCCCGGCATCCTCACAGGAGTATCAGGCGTGCGCATCACTTGCGTCGAACTTGAGAACATCAAGAGCTACCGGAAAGTCTCGATTCCACTCCCTCTTGGCACCATCGCTATACGTGGACACAACGGCGCCGGGAAATCCACGTTTGTCGAGGCCATCGGGTTCGCGCTTTTCGACAGCCTCCCCTATGACCAGAGCAAGTTCGTGCGCGAAGGCGAGAAATCTGGCACGGTCACCGTGACATTCGCTTCAGCTCTGGATGAGCGCGAATATCAGGTCGTACGGCGCTGCGGCTCCAACTCGACCTGGTATATCTATGACCCAGAGCTTGACGCGCGCCCCGCCGAACAGAAGGTGGATGTGACGGACTTCCTGCGCCGGCATCTTCGGCTGGAAGCCGAAATCGGCATGAAAGATCTCTTCAATGACGCGCTCGGTGTCCCGCAGGGTACGTTCACCGCTGATTTCCTACTGACACCAGCCAATCGCAAGAAGAAGTTCGATGCCCTGCTCCAGGTGGAGGATTACCGGAAAGCCTGGGAAAAACTGGGCGACACGCGCACCTATTTGACCGAGCAGCGCTACGAAATCCAGCGCCGGATCGACCAGCTCGAGCGCGATACGAACCAGCTGCCAGAGTGGCGCGCCGAGCTAGCCACCTCACGGCGGCTGGAATCATCCCTCGGCGGCAGGCTGCAACAGATCGAACAGGAAACACTGGTGGTCGAGCAGGAGCGCAAGACGCTGCGCGAGCGCGAGGAGCAGGTGCGCGCACTCGAAGCGAGCGCACAGATTGCCAGCACCACCAGTGCCTCCGCTGAAGAGGCGCTCCGCAAAGCCGAGGAGCGGCTGCGCGAGACGCGCGAGGCCGTTTCCATCTGCGAGCAGACACAGGCCGCGCACGATCAGTACGTCGCCACGCAGCAGCCGCTGCGTGAGGCGCGTGAACGCCAGCGCAGCCGCGACGCTCTGCAGCGCTCGCATGCCGTGCTCACAGGCCAGCACGAGAGCACTCAAAAGTCGCTCGACCAGACCCGCCAGCGCCTCGACCAGGCAGCAGCAGCAGCAGCGCGCATCGCTGAGCTTGCTCCGGCCATACAGAGGCAGGAATACCTCGAAAACCAGCGAGATACCTCCCACCAACAGGTCCAGCGACTGGAAGCCGCGCGCAGGGAATTGCGCCAGGCCATGAGCGAGCGAGAGGCCGTCTCGCGCCAGCTCACCGAATGCGATCGCTCCATCGCCGATATCGAGGCACAGCGCCCGCTCGCGGAGGAACTGCCAGCCCGGCGGGAGCGCGTATCCATGCTCCAGAGCATGCGCGCCACGAAGACCGAGAAGCAGAAGCAGCTTAAAACGCTGGAGCAGTCTCGCAAAGCCGCCGATCAGCGGCGCGAGCGTGCGGCGCAGGACGTAGCGCGTGAAGCGGCAAACGTGAAGAAGCTGGCAGACCAGCGCGAGACGGTCGCGAGCCTGCCCGCGCTCGAGAAGCGCTACAGCGATCTGCAAGCGCGACTGCAGGCGGCGCAGGCCACACTCGCGCAACACGAGGAAGCCCGCAAGCAATCCGGCGCTGGCAACTGCCCATTTTTGGGCGAATCCTGCCTGAACATCCGCAAGCGCGGCGAGAACAATCTGGGCACGTACTTCGATCACATCATCATCCAGGATAGGAAGGCGCTGGCTCCCATACGCGAAGAGCTGGCCGCGCTGGAACCCGAACTGGAGCATAGCCGGACTGTCGCGCGGTGGTATGAGCGACTGGACGAGTACACGGCCCGGCACGCGCGCGCTCAGGAAGATCTGGAAACCGCGCAACGGGACGTCGAGACGCTGCGCCAGCAATACGATGAGCTGACGGACTGGCTCGCCAACGCCCCCGGCGAGCAAGATCTCGCGGATGCGCAGGCGGCCTTCAAGGCCAGCGACGATGCTGACCGGCAGCTGCACCGGCTGGAGCCGCTGCGTATGCAGCGCGAGCAGCACGAAACGCGTCTGCGCCAGCTCGCGGCAGCGGAAGATGCGCTGCGGCAGGAAGAACAGTCGCTCGCGGATGCGCCTGAGCGGTTACGCGCAATTGAGGCGGATCTCGTAGCGCTACACGACCCCCGGCGGCAGGTAGCAACGCTAGAAGTCACAGCGGGCGAGCGGGATGCACTCGCGTCGCAGGTTGCTACACTGGAAAGCCAGCTGGCGCAGCAGGCAGCGGAAATCGCCCGGCTGGATGCCGAACTCACCCAGTACGTCGGTCTGAATGCCGAGCTACAAGCGCTGGAAGAGACGGCAGCACGCACTCAGGCCGACTACACGCGCCATCTCCAGTTCCAGCAGGCGGCGCAACGTCTGCCGGAGCGCGAGCAGGAAACCGCCACCGCCCGCGAAGCCCTGCGAAAAGCGACAGAGGCACAGGGTCAGATCGCGATGCAACTCGCCGCCGCACGCGCGCAATTCGATCCGGAGGCGCTCTTTGCGGCCAACCGGCGAGCAGAGGAGCTGAGCGCGGAACGTGGCAGCACAGCCGCGCAACTTGTTCAGGCACAGGAAAACAGCGCGACGTACGAATCCGCCATAGCCCACGCGGAAGAGTTGCTGCTGCAGCTCGACGCTACGCGCAAGGAGATGGAGGCGACCCAGGACCTTGAGAAGATGCTGCTGCAGTTCCGTGATACCATACGCGAGGCCGGACCGAACGTGATGAAGGCGCTGCTGCGGCACATCTCCATCGAGGCGAACCGCATCTTTGGCGAGCTGATGGGAGAACGATCCAGCCAGCTTTCATGGGAAAGCGATTACGAGGTGGTGCTGCGCCGCGACGGACGGGAGCGCACCTTCGCCCAGCTCAGCGGCGGCGAGCAGATGTGCGCCGCGCTCGCGGTACGGCTGGCGCTCCTGCGAAGCCTGACACGACTCGATATTGCGTTTTTCGATGAACCAACCCAGAATATGGACGACGAGCGACGCTACAACCTGGCCGAGCAGATCAGGCGCGTGCGCGGCTTCGACCAGCTCTTCGTGATCAGCCACGATGATACCTTTGAGCAGGGGCTCGACAGCGTGATCCATCTGGAGAAGCGCGCGGGCGAAACAATCGTCATCGAGAATGACGCGCTGGTGCCGGCATAGCGCGAGCCGCGCGCGGCCAGACTGCCTTGGAGGCTCAAGGCATCCTGGGGCGACCGCAGCATGAGGAGGCAGTGGATTTTGGACGACGGATCGCAAATGCGCAACCCAAGGCCACAACGTGGCGATAACTTGCCCGTTCCATATGGATACCCGAATGACGATCAGCCAACGCTCCCGATGCAGCAGGATGCGCACTTGCGCTACGACCCGCTGCCAGCGGATATCTATTCCGCGCCGACACAGGTGTCGTTCACTCCCGGGCCATTTTCGCCGTTCCTCTCCGCTGGCCTTTTCGCTGGCGCACTGGCGCTTGTCGCGCTGACATACATCGCCGTCGAGCTTGTCTTTGGTGGCGACTGGTCCGATGGCGCGCGCGCGGCTGGCGGCATGGCACTCGCCCTGGCAGCTACGACGCTGATCGTGGCAATGGTGCGATACATCCAGGGCAGGCACGCTGGCACGACGCTCGGATTGAGCGCGCTGATGCTCATCGTGTTGCTCGTCGTGGGCGTGGGCAGCCTCTCTCAGGTGCAGGGGTTGCATCTGGCCCAGGCGCGCAGCTTCGAACGGTCAGGAGTTTATGGCGGTGCCATTCAGGAGTACGCGCTCTACGGCGAGTCGGCCCCACAATCAGCCGATATCGCCCGGGTCTACGACGAGTGGGGGGCATCCTTCCTGGCGAAGCATCAGTATGGCAACGCGGCCGCGCGCTTTGGCATCGTGGTAAGCCAGTACGACAAGAGCGGCCAGCCCTATGCGCTTGCCCAGCAGAAGCTCTATACAACCTATGCGGATTGGGTGCAGGCCGGCGGGAACGTCCCCTATGCCAGCGCGATCAACGCCATCGCGAGCTACCGGACCAGCGCTGCCTGCGACCAGAGCTGCCAGAGCAAGGTGGGCGCAGTCGAGGCAGAGGCACGCTATCTCTATGGCGCGCAACTCGCCAAGGCCAACCAGTTCACCGCGGCCATCACCCAGTTCACGAGCGTGCAGAAGCTCTTCCCCAAGAGTGACTACGCGAAGCAATCCTATCAGTCGGCCGCGCAAGCCTACTGGTCCATCGGCCAGGGACAGCTCACCACATCATGCGCTTCGGCCGTGCCGACATACCAGACGCTCGCGAAGTCATATGCCAATACGCCCGATGGCGCGAAAGCCAGAACAGCGCTCTCAGCGCCCCAGTCCGTATCAGGCACAGTGACGCACGCGCCGAGCAATCCGCTGCCGACGCTCTATCTCGCGAAGTCGCTCAACCCCAATGCCAATAACTTCAGCTTCTCGAAGGACTATAGCGCGAGCCTGAATAGCAAGACCGGCGCGTTCACCTTCAAGAACGTGAAGCAAGGCTCGTACTACTTCGTGACGGAGCGCGACCTGGGCACACAGATCGAGTACACGTATTTGAAATACAGCCAGAATGGCAAACCGGCGCCGGTTACAGTGGGGCCGCTGTGTCCAGTGAACATCGGTTCGTACAATTACTAGCTACTGGCGGCGCCCGTACGCGTCACCACTGCCACACCGCGAGAGCCGCGTCGCGCTACGCGTCAGGCGAGGATACATCCCGTGCTCTACACACAGAAAGTGGCCCAGGAGCTTCGAGCCAAACGCGAGCAGCTCACTGGCTATGAGAACCACTACGGAGAGCGCCTGGCGCGCTTCCGTCAGGCACTGCGCTCGCTGGGAGAGCGCTTTCCTGCCGCCAACGCGCTCCAGAGCGTCCAGCGCGCGCTGCTGACGCAACCCGAGCCAGTCCCATCGCTTGGCGCAACCCCAACGCCGGAATACGACACATGGCTGCGCAGCGAAGGCTCCGGTATTCCGTGCCTGCCATGCGGCCTTCAGTTCGCGCATCATCAGGAGGCACGCGCGTGGGCCGAATGCCTGCGCGGCACGACAACGTTTGCCGTAGATGGCAGCCAGCTCCCTCCCTGGCGCGATGCCTCGGTGCCAATCGCGCTGGTGCAGGCAGGACTCTTCGAAAATCCACACCAGCCTCCCATGCCCTACGTGAAGGATGTCGCGGTCGAGGTGCTTTCGCCGGATGAACTGCTTGCCGGGGACGACGATACCGCTGATACCAGAACGGGTGAGATGCTCAGCTACTCGACGCTGGTCGTGAACCTGCGGCGCTTCGAGCTGGAGACGCGCATCCTCATCGAGCGTATGGAACACCACGCGCGCCAGAAGACGGAGCGCGTCGTCGCATTCTATGACGGCAGCCTCATCGTCTCCTTCGCCCTCAAAATGGCGCCGCAATACCGGACGCGCTACGTGCGCGCGAGTCAGCGCTTGCTGGCCGCCTCAAAGGAGTATCATATCCCCCTCGTCGGCTACATCGACACGAGCTATGCGCGCGACATCGTGACGATGTTGAGCAGGCTCGATCCTACGCCGATGCTACAGGATGTCCACGGCGTGCATGACGCGCTGCTCTGGCGGGGCACGCTCGGCTGGGGTGATCGCACCCCGGCATTCATCTCCGCGCGGGATGATCTAAGCCGCATGGGCTATGGTGAACAACAGGCCGATATCGCGTTCGTGTACTTTCAGGCCGCGCTCGACCGTCCGCCAGCGCGCATCGAGTTTCCCCGGTGGCTGCTGGAGGACGGCAGGCTCGATGACGTCATGACGGCCGTACGCGCCGAATCCGTCGCGGGCAACGGGTATCCATATCCGATTGAAGCCGCAGACGCTGTGGCCGTCATCTCAGCACCGGATCGCGCTCAATTCTATGCGCTCTTTCAGGACTTCGCCGCTCGCGAGGGCCTGCGGTTCAGCATTTCGCGCAAGGCACTCAGCAAATCGCGCAGGCGCGTCTGACTTCGAGTGGACAAGGGCCAAATGCAGCAGCCACGTCCCACCTGCTGCAAGGGTGCTCCACGTGCAGGGCGCGTTATGTGAGCGTTCCGGCGGTGGAACACGACCGTTGAAATGCGGCCCGTTCGGCCTTTCGGCCAACCCTGGATGCGTTTTCCACAACTCGAACACATTTTCCACAAAATCAGGGCAGTTATGAACATTTGTTCGGTTGCCAGAGGAGGATGGCATGTGGAAATGGTCCTATTTAGTGCTTTCGTGTGACGCAGCCACCGGAGTATAATAGGCTTGTTATCTTATGCGTGTATCTTGCGCATTGCCCTCATCACGACACCATCCTCAACCGCCTGCGGTGCGGGTCCAGAGGGAAGGAATGGCGGTTCATGAATCGTATGACCTATCGGGGAGGCCAGGGTACGATCCCCGGCGGCCCGCTCGGCAAGGCCAGATTCGCACTGGCTAACGGGCGACCTGACGAGGCGGAGCGTATCTGCCGCAAGCGGCTAGAGCGCAGCCCAGACGATACCAGCGCGCGCGTCTTGCTGGCGCAAGCTCTTCTGCAGGAGCAAATGATCGCGGAAGCGGTCGATCAGGCGCGCCGTGTGACACGCGAGCAGCCCACCAACGTCGATGCGTACCTGGTGCTGGCGTCGGGACTTTTGCAGCGCCCCGGAGCGCTAGGCAGAGTGCCGGCGGAGGCGGAACAGGCCGCGCGCAGAGCGGTCACCCTTTCGCCCAAGACAGCCAAGACGCACGTGCAGCTCGCGGAAGTGCTCGCGGCGAAGCGCGAATTCGCTGCGGCGCGCGCAGAGGCGGATGAAGCGATCCGGCTGGAACCGCGCCTTGCGGGTGCGCATCTGATGCGGGCCGCCGTTTTGCTCTCCGACAAGGACCCTGAGGCAGCCATCCAGGCCAGCGACGCCGCGCTACGCTACGACCGCACTCTCTCCCAGGCCGAGTTTCTGAAGGCGAACGCGCTGGTAGACGTCAAGCGCTATGACGACGCGCTCTCCGCACTCGATGCCGCGACGGAGAAGAACCCCCTGCTCGGCGGGCCGAACGCCATCGCGCTACGAGGGCGCATCCTCTTCAAGAAGCGCAAGATTCGCCAGTCCTACGCCACGTTCCTTCAGGTGCAGTTGATGTCGGGCAGGCTGAAGTGGCTCGCGCCCGTTCTGGCCGCGCTGAACATGGTGTTCATGGGCTTCTTTGGGCAAAACGCGCAGTACGCCTGGACGGCGCTCATCATCGTCCTGATCATGCTGGTGCTGTTTGGCGTTTCCGCGATTCCGGTGGTGGGCATCTGGATTGCGTCGGCGCTCGTCCTGGTGGTGGTCGGCGTCTCCGTGTTCGGCTACGTCCGGTCGCTGACTGGCAGGTTGCTGCCTGGTGGTCTGGGGCCGCTCGCGACGACACTTGTGGCGATTATCATGGGTGGCGCAGCCGCATTTGCCATCGTGGGAGCGATCATCGCCGCGTTGAGCGCGAACGTTTTCCACATGACGGGTACGTGGTTTACACCCGTCACGTTTACGATCGCTGGAGCAGTCGCGATTATCGTGGGCGGCGTGGTGGCGTACTTCTGGCCGCGCGCGACGGCACGCTACATGGGTCGGTAGATCGACGGCGGCGCAACCCGAAACAGCGCAAGACGAGAGCAGGCCGATGTGCTTGCCCTCGCATGCTATCGTTCTGGATGTGTGCTCTCGCTGCTGCCCGGCTCGCGCTCTTGCTCCCGGGCGGTTCATCGAGTATGCTCTCGTCATACATCGCACTGGAGGTGAACGATCATGAGGTACACCCCTGTATCGGCGTTCCCAACGCGAGCGCTCTGAAGCCATCGCGGCGTGCCTATTCCCACCCAATATATCCCCGCGCATGACGCCCGCCATCACCGTAGTGACAGGCATAAGCGTCCCACGTATGGCTACCGCTGTACGTGCTGACCGCGCGCAGACTTCCCCGCCGTATCGTGGCTGACCGACCACCTTGTGTGAGACTTGAAGCGCGAGAAATTCTTTTCGCTGGGAATCGCCCGCAATTGCCCCACGACTGAACACATGTATTCGTGGCCGCACGGTTCCACACGAAAAGGACACAAACCCAGTGATCGGAGTATTTCGGGCGCTGTCGCAGCGAGCATTTGCGCTGCTCTGGAGCGGGCAAACCATTTCTCGCCTGGGCGATAGCCTCTACATGATCGCGCTTGCCTGGTGGGTGCTGGTCAACACAAGGTCGGCGGCAGCCATGGGGCTTGTTCTTATCTGCTCCACCGTCCCCATGCTGTTTCTGCTCTTGCTGGGAGGCGTTGCGGTGGACCGGCTCCCGCGCATTCGTCTGATGATCGCTTCCGATATCCTGCGCGGGCTGGTAGTGGGCGTTGTCGCGCTGCTGGCATTCCAGCATCGACTGGAGCTTTGGCAGATCTGCACTATGAGCGCGTTGTTTGGCACAGTTCAAGCGTTCTTCTATCCAGCTTACACCGCTATCATTCCGTCCATGGTAGCGGCTGACATGCTGCCGAGCGCAAACTCCCTGCGCGTCGTCAGCCTCCAAGTGGCGCAGACCATTGGGCCTGCCCTCGGCGCGGGGATCGTGGCAGCCTGCGGAAGTCCACTCGCCTTCGCACTGGATAGCGCGTCGTTCGGTATATCGGCGGCCTGCCTGGCCCTGATCGGAAGCAGCCCGAAAATATCCTCAATCTCGAGGCAAGCGGGCGCGCTAGACGACCTCCGCATGGGAATCCGTACGGTCATAACATCGCCGTGGCTGTGGATCACGATCAGTATAGCGAGCGTTAGCACGATCTTCCTGGATGGACCCCACGAGGCTGTGCTGCCGCTGCTCGTGAAGCAACGCTTTGGAACGCACGTCGGACTGTTCGGATTGCTCACATCGCTTTCCGCGCTCGGCGCCATCAGCGCGGCGCTCTGGTTGGGTCGCTTCACACGGTTGCGGCATCGAGGGTGGGTGACGTATGGCGCGTGGATTCTTGCCAGTGTGACATTGCTGATCGTTGGGCTGCCGACATCGGCCTTTGAGGTCGGCCTGGCCTTCCTTGTTCAGGGCGCGGCGATTTCCACGCTGGGTCTGGCATGGACGAATACCTTGCAGGAGTGTGTGCCAGCCGATCTGCTAGGGCGCGTCGCCAGTATCGATATGCTGATGTCGTCCGCTCTCGTTCCCATAGGTTACGCACTGGCGGGCATCACGGCAGATCGAGTCGGTGCGCCACTGGTCTTTGTGCTGGGCGGCGCGATCAGCTCCACCGTCATCACGCTGGGGCTGCTCCATCCCGCAATTCGCTCGATGGATTAGAAGGCAACCGCAGTCTACGTAGTCTATGCGCGTTTGATCACGGCAAGGCGCGCAATCGGGAAAACACAACCTGGGGATAGAACCAGAAAGGTCCCATCCCCAGGTGAAGCGATTCCCTTGCGTTGGCGCACCCAGAAGGCGCGAGTGATTACCGCTTCGTATACTGTGGCGCCTTGCGGGCACGCTTCAGACCGTACTTCTTGCGTTCCTTCATGCGCGGGTCGCGCGTGAGAAAGCCCGCCCGCCGCATGACCGGCCGGAACGTCTCGTCCGCACGGGTAAGCGCGCGCGCCAGCCCATGCCGCACGGCACCAGCCTGGCCGGAAACGCCGCCACCCATCACCCGGATGGATACGTCATAGCGCCCGGTCGCATCAAGCTGCTTCAGAGGGCTGCGCACCATCGCGATCAGCGTGTCGCGCTGGCCGAAGTATTCTTCCGCCTGGCGTCCATTCACCAGGACACGCCCCTCACCGTTTGGATACAGACGGACGCGAGCCACGGCGGTCTTGCGCCGGCCAGTGCCGTAAAAATATGGACCCTGAAACTCCGCCAATGTCTTTCCTCCGGATCACTCGAAGGCGAGGGAATCGTTTCGACCCAGCGCCTCGCCGTTCTGTTCTTACTGCTGTGCCTCAGCTGACGCCGCCTGCTCCGCGAGCACCCGCTCGGCCGTTGGCAAGACCCACGGCTCGGGTTTTTGCGCCTGATGCGGATGATTTGGCCCGCTGTAGATCTTGAGGCGCTCCAGCATGTCTTCACCGAGGCGCGTCCGGGGCAACATCCCGCGAACGGCACGCTTGATCACACGGTCAGGGTGCCGCTGCATCGCCTGGCGCAACGTCTCGCTCTTCAAGCCGCCGGGATACTGGCTGTGCCAGTAATACACCTTGGAATCCGCCCGGTTCCGTGTTACGGCCACCTTATCCGCATTGATGACGATCACGTAGTCGCCACAATTCATGTGCGGCGTGTAGGTCGGCTTGTGCTTGCCGTGCAGGATATTCGCGATCTGCGTAGCGATCCGGCCCAGCACCTGCCCCTGGGCGTCAATGACGTACCAGCGGGGTTCGAGATCCTCACGCCTGGCACTATACGTCTTCGGATTCATGTTCGCTCTCCAACAATACGCGCTGGGCGCGAGATCAGCTCTTCACGCGCTGGCGCGGCATGACCAACACCATGCCAGCCTCATGGGGAAACGTCCACCGAAGCGGACCTTTCCCCGCAATCACCACGTCACCATACCTGCCGGATACGCCACGTGCTCCAGGTACAAGCCCCGCGATGGAGCGGCGGCGCCTGGATGCGCCTTCTCACGCGCATCCAGGATACGCGTGAAGTCGCTCACACTGAGGCGCCCCTCGCCTACCAGCGCGAGCGTCCCCACCAGCCGGCGAACCATTCCCGAGAGAAAGGCGTTTGCCGTAAACTCCCAGTCGATCTCATCCGGCCACCGCTCGGACCATCCGCACCGCGCCACGCGCACATCCCGGACGGTATGCCCCCGAAAGCCTTCGCGCGGCCGATCCTGCGGGCTGGAGCCGAACGCTCCAAAGTCGTGCTCGCCGATCAGCGATGCCGCGGCTGCGTTCATCGCCTCCACGTCAAGCGGGCAATCAACCTGCCAGACGAAGCGCTCGCGCAGCGGGCTGCGCACAGGATCACAAAGGATCCGATAGCGGTAGCTACGCGAGAGTGCGCTGCGCCGCGCATGGAAGCGCTCATCCACCTCACACGCCGCGCGGATCGCGATCTCGCGCGGCAGCAGCGCGTTCAGCGCCCGCCGCCACACGTCAGATTCAAACTGGCGCCCGGCCACAAAATGAATGACCTGCCCCGTCGCGTGGACACCGCTATCCGTCCGGCCAGCGGCCACCACGCGTATCGCCTCGCCCGTGAGCCGGAGGAGCGCATGCTCGATCTCTCCCTGCACCGTCGGCCCCTTATCGGCCGACTGGCGCTGAAAGCCCGCGAACCGCGTTCCATCATACTCAACGAGTGCGGCGACGTTCACGACCGCTACACCAGCTCCAGCAACACCATTTCCGCGCCGTCGCCCTGGCGGCGGCCCAGCTTCGAGATGCGCGTATAGCCGCCATTCCGGCCGGCATAGCGCGGAACGAACTGCTCGAAGATCTTCTTGACCGTCGTCTCGTGCGGCAGATGCTTCAAGATCGTGCGGCGGGCGTGCAGCTCGATGGCCATCGCCTCGCGCGCGGCCTTGAGCGCCTGCTCAGCCGTCTCGCGATCCTTGAAGAGGTCCATGGCCTCTTTTTGCAGGGCGGAGAGACGGTCCTGCTTCAGCTTGCGCGCCTCATCGCTGAGGGGATACTTGCCCTGGGCGGCGCGGTCCTCGTTGGTCGGAATGCTTTCCGCCATCGTGAAGCGCGCCTTACGCGCCAGCGCGAGCACCTGCTCGGCGAGGTAGTCGTCGTTTACGACGCTCTTGAGATGCTCCCAGGCGTCATTGTGGCCACGAACCGCCGTCGCGATCAGCGACTCAGCCTCGCCCCGGACGGCCTTCGCGCGCGCCTCCGTCGTGCGGATGCGCTCCCAGATGAACAGGCCATCAATCAGGTTGCGAAAAGCCGCCCGCCGCCGAGGCTCCGGCATATTGATGCGGTTTCCCGCGACTCGATGCCTCACTGTAGTCCTCCCGCGTGGCGTCCGCAACGACCAGACGCCACTTCGTTAGTTTCCCGGCTATTCAGCGCCGGATTCTGTCTGGCGCGGATGCGGCAGCATATTGCGCTGCTGCAGCTTTTCCGCGAGCTCCGTCAGGCTCTTCTCGCCAAAGTTGCGCACTGCCAGCAGGTCTTCGCGGCTCATCGTCAGCACCTGACCGACTTTCGTGATGTTGCTGCGCTTCAGGCAGTTATACGCGCGCACCGAAAGGTCGAGCTCTTCGATGGGCGTATCGTAGACCTTCTGCGGAATCGGGAAAGCCGTGGTCGGGCCGGCCGCGATAGGCATCGGCTCCACTTCCGCCGAGACCGCTTCGTTATAGCCAGCGATCATTTCGAAGTGTTGCACGAGGACATGCGCGGCCTGCCGGATAGCCTCATCCGGCGTTATCGTGCCATCGGTCCAGATCTGCAGCACGATCTTGTCGTAATTCGTCATCTGGCCGACGCGCGTGTGCTCGACGGTGTAGTTCACCTTGGGCACGGGCGTGAAGATGGCATCGACCGGAATCTGGCCGATAGGCTGATCTTCCTTCGATTCAGCCGGAACGTAGCCCCGGCCATTCTCGACCACCAACTCCATCTCGAACGTCGCGTCGTCCTGATCCACCGTGCAGATATAGAGATCGGGATTTACGATCTCCACCGTGCTCGGCGCCTGAATATCCGCCGCTGTCACGACGTGCGCGCCAGTCATTTCGATGCGCATCGTCACGGGACGATCAGAAAAGCTGCGCAGCCGCAGTTTCTTCACATTCAGCACGATGTCGGTGACATCTTCCTTGACTCCAGGCACATCCTGGAATTCGTGCTGTACGCCCGTGATCTTGATGGACGTGACCGCGGCGCCACTGAGCGATGAAAGCAGCACACGCCGAAGCGCGTTGCCAAGCGTCATGCCATAGCCAGCCTCCAGCGGCTCAATGTCATAACTGGCAAAGTTTTGCTCAGATGTGGTTACCGTAATATGAGGCACCGCAATATCTAGCAAGGGTATCCCCTCCTCTTACCGCTGGTAGTACTCAATCACCAGCGCCTCATCGAAGGGCAGCTCGAGGTCCTGGCGAGACGGAACGGCAAGAATTCTCCCCGAGAGAGCGTTCGGGTCGAGGCGAAGCCAGCCCGGCACACCTTTCTCATTGAGCATCATCGCACGCGTTTTAAAGTACTCGAGACCTTTGCTGCGCTCCCGCACAGCGATTTCGTCACCGGGCTTCAGGATCATGGAAGCGATGGTCGCCTTGCGCCCATTCACCTGGAAATGCCCATGCGTAACCAGCTGCCGCGCCTGTGAGCGCGAATCAGCAAAGCCCAATCGATAAACCAGATTATCCAGACGGGTTTCAAGTAACTGCAGCAGGTTCTCACCGGTCTTGCCGGGGCGGTTCAGAGCGATGCCGTAGAAGCGCTGGAACTGGCGCTCCAACACCCCGTACGTCCGCCTGACCTTTTGCTTCTCTCGCCACTGTGTGCCGCGGTCAGACATCTTGCGCGCGCGAGCCTGGCCGTGCTGGCCGGGGCGGGTATTGCGGCGCTCAATCGGACACTTCGGCGACAGACACTTATCGCCCTTGAGAAAGAGCTTCATTCCCTCGCGCCGACAGAGACGGCATACGGGACCAGTGTATCGTGCCATGTGATATGTAACGTCCTCCCAGGAGTGCTCGTACAATTCGCAAGATTCACATTCCGGTCCGGCGTATGCCAGAACCGGCAACAAGGCGACGATTCACACGTCGCGGAGAGCCGCTCGCCACCGCGCCGCCAGCCGCAGCGACACCGTGAGGCGTCTCCCTTCAAACGGGTTACGCGCTGTGCGTACATCATTCAGCACGCATCGCTCGCCGTGACCGCTCGATCCATTCGCGCGGAGCATATCCCCCGCTTCACCGATGAACCGGTCACAGGGAACCGGGCATATCGCAGGCTACATGCGACCCGGGACACCCATCGTATCCAGCCGCCCAGGACGGAGGCGACTGACCCACGAGCTCGCACTCCAGTTCGCAGCGCGCACTCGCACAGAATTGCCCATCGCTGGGCACTCGTTCATCACCAGACGACAACGGCCGTATTCCGGCCGCACACCACACCAATAGCTAGACGCGGCGGCGCTTCGGCGGCCGGCAGCCATTGTGCGGGATAGGCGTAACATCCGTAATCGAGACGACCTGCAAACCCGCAGCGGCGAGCGCGCGAATCGCGGCTTCGCGGCCAGAGCCAGGCCCCTTCACGAAGACTTCGATCTGGCGCACGCCGTGCTCCATCGCCTTGCGCGCGGCGGCTTCCGCCGAGATCTGCGCGGCATAGGGAGTGCTCTTGCGTGAGCCTTTGAAGTTGGATGAGCCGGCGCTACTCCAGGAGAGCGCGTTGCCATTCGGGTCCGTGATCGTTACCAGTGTATTATTGAACGTCGCCAGGATGTGCGCCTGGCCCCGGGGTACCGACTTGCGTTCCCGGCGCCGCTGCCGCCCAACAGGCCGCCTCGCACCTTTTTCCGCCATGCTCCGTGTATCCTCCTCGTCATCGCGCGCCGTCTGCGCACGAATCGCCTAAGCCGCCATAAAGCGGCCGCTACTTCTTCGTGGCCTTGCGCTTGCCAGCCACAGTCTTCTTGGCGCCGCGCTTGGTGCGGGCGTTCGTTCGCGTGCGCTGGCCGTGGACAGGCAGGCCGCGGCGATGACGCAGACCGCGATAGCTCCCGATCTCGATCAGCCGCTTGATGTTCATATCCACTTCGCGGCGCAGATCGCCTTCGACCTTCATCTCGGGGTTGCGATCGACAAATTCGCGGAGCCTGGCCACCTCGTCTTCCGTCAGATCCTTTACCCGCGTATCCGCGTTTACGCGCGTCTGGGTGAGAATCTTCTGGCTCGTCGACAGACCGATTCCGTAGATGTACGTCAGCGCGATTTCAACGCGCTTGTCGCGGGGCAGATCTACCCCGGCGATTCTGGCCATGAGCCAGACCCTCCTCGCTGATCTTCAATCCTGCCATGCCACTATGCCCAGATAGCCACCCACCTGACACACAGGTACCCAGACACCTCAAAAGGAGATGTCCGGGTATCCATTTGCCGGCGGGACGTGCTATCCCTGGCGCTGCTTGTGCTTCGGATTCTTCTTGCAGATGACCATCACAACTCGCTCGCGACGGATCACCTTGCAGCTATCGCAGCGCGGCTTGACCGATGCCTGCACTTTCACCTTCGACACCCTCTCAACTACCGCATCACGGCTTCCACCAGCCGGAGCGACACCCGCGCCCGCCGTGCCGGCTGCCACGCATATCACCCCCGCCTGCGGAACCCGTCAGCTTCTATCGGTTATGTGGCTCAGCCGCCTTCAGCACGCATGTCGCTAGAAGGCAACCCATCAACCTGAACCTCGCGCGAAAAGAAACGAAAAGGCCCCATCTCGTGCCCTGACGGGACCGGCAGATCCCACCGCAAGTGCCCTATGTGGTGCCCTCTGGCCTGGCTAGCCGCGGACACGCCACGTAATACGACCCTTGGTCAAGTCGTATGGCGTCAACTCCACACGCACCTTGTCACCTGGGACAATACGCACAAAATTCATGCGCACCTTGCCCGAGAGATGGGCCAACACGGTATGCTCGCCATCCGCCAGCACTACTCGAAACATTGCATTGGGCAGCGCTTCGGTTACCGTGCCCTCGACTTCAATTGCATCGCGCTTCGGCATAAGTTCCTTTCAATTCAGGCTTTGGCTCTCGTTTGAGCACCCTTTCCACGCCCGGCAGAGCCGCCAGACGCAGGCTCCAGACGCAACACGTACGCGGTTATCCTGACGTCAGGAGAGAAAGGTGTAGCCAACTGACAAGTATAGCACCTCATCAAACGTACCGCAAGCGGGAAAATCAGCGAATACGCCCATTATGCCCACTGCTGGCTCTCCACTAATCGGCCGTCAGAACGTCCGGCTCGCCTTGCGTGATGGCCACCGTATGCTCAAAATGCGCCGATGGCTGACCGTCCGCCGTCACGACGGTCCATCGATCCGCCAGTTCGCGCGTCTCCGGCCGGCCGATATTGACCATCGGCTCGATGCAGATCACCATGCCCGCCCGCAGCAACGGGTTGGGCTGCCGCGGATCGACGTAGTTGGGCACCCACGGATCTTCGTGCAGTTCGCGTCCAATCCCGTGGCCGGCATACTGGCGCACGAGCGAGAATCCTTCGCCCTCGACGTACTCCTGAATTGCCCGGCTGATATCGAATACGCGATTGCCCGCGCGCGCCTGCGCTATGCCGCGTCGCAGGGCTTCCTGAGTGACGTCCAGCAGCCGCTGCTTCTCTGGAGAGATCGCCCCAACGGGCACGGTGATCGCGGAATCTCCATGCCAGCCATCGACAATCGCGCCAAAATCAATGGCAATGATCTCCCCCGCTTTCAGCACGCGCTTGCCGGGGATACCATGAACAATCTCTTCATCGACCGACGAACAGATGACGCCCGGAAATGGCTTGATGCCACGCCGCGGACTATAGTTCAGAAAGTTCGACGTCGCGTTGCGCGCCGCCAGCTCCCGGCGCGCAATCGCATCCAGCTCGGCAGTCGTTATGCCCGGCCGGACGGCATCGCGCAGGATGGTCAGGATCTCCCTGACCACCCTGCCGGCGCGCCTGATGCTCTCGATTTCCGTTTTGCTTCGATATGCGATAGCCATAGATGTTCCAGTAACCAGCATACGCCACAGCGGCGTATGCTTATGCGGTGTCGCGCTCGCTCTCGCTCGCAGCCACGGTGCGCTCCCACTCCAGCGCACGCAGGACGTCATCGGTGACGGCCTCAATGCTTTGCGTGCCATCCACCCGCACGAGCTTGCCCTGCACCTGATAGTAGTCTACGAGTTGCACCGTCTCACTAAAGAAAATATCCAGGCGGCGAGCAATCTTCTCGCTCGTGTCATCCGAGCGCTGATACAGCTCGCTGCCGTCAAAGTCGCAGATTCCTTCGTTGGTGGGCGGATGCGTGTTCACATTCCAGACATGCCCGTGCGCCTTACAGATGTACCGGCCAGAGAGCCGGTAGAGCAGTATGTCCCGCGGCACCTCGAGATAGATCACGCGATCAATACGTTCACCGAAGTCATGCAGCCGCTCATCCAGAACGACCGCCTGCGCGTGAGTGCGCGGGAAGCCATCCAGAATCAGGCCGGTTGCCGTGCCGCGCTCGCGCATCGCTTCCAGGATCATATCGACCACGATGGAGTCGGGAACCAGCTCGCCGCGCTCGTAGTACGGCTGAGCCGCTACACCAGATGTCGTCTTGTTCGCAATGGCATCTCGTAGCAGATCACCACTCGCGCAGGGCTTCAGATGGAGCCGTTCGCTCAGTATCTGCGCCTGCGTCCCCTTACCGCTACCTTGTGCTCCAAGCAAGATCAGGTTCATGCGCTCCTCCGCGTGATCCCGGCATGGTCGCCCGAGCCGGGGCTTGCCCGCTGCACCATCGGAGCGGGCGGTCAGTGCGGCACATGCCTGCCACCACCTGCAGGCATACAAAATGCTGGCGCGCGGCAGGCGCTCCGCAAATCGGGTGCGCGCCGCGCGTCTTCAGGTCAACTCCCCAGTAGTTAGCTGAGGAAGCCCGAGTAATTACGCATCACCATCTGCGCCTCGAGCTGCTTCACTGTGTCAAGCACGACACCCACGATAATAAGCAGCGAGGCAGCCTGAAGCACCTGTTGAGATGTATTCGTGGTCAGTAGCGCCGGAGCGACGGACACGATACCCAGAAAAATAGCGCCGCCAAACGTAATGCGCAGCAGAATCTTATTCAGATAGTCGGCGGTTGGCTGGCCCGGGCGATAGCCCAGAATGTACGCGCCCTGCTTCTGCAGAGTATCCGGAAGATTCTGCTGCTGCCAGATGACCGTCGCGTAGAAGAAGGTGAACAGCGCCACAAGCACGCCGTAGATCACCCAGTAATACCAGTTCGACGTGTTCAGGAACACGGAAATGTTCTGAAAGAAGTTAGACAGCCCCTTATTCGTGCTGAACGCCAGGTAGTTCGAGAGCACGGTCGGCATCAGCAGGATCGAACTGGCGAAGATCAGCGGAATCATGCCCGCGCTGTTGACCTGCAAGGGGATGTATGTCGTCTGCGGTGTGCCGCGCTCGCCCATGAAGGCCCGCTGCTTCGTCGGATATTGCACGGGCACGCGCCGCTGCGCCAGATACACGAACACCATCGCGAATGTCATCGCGAGACCAAGCGCGACCATCGCGGCCAGCGAAACGAGGCCGCCGGTGCTGGCGCCGCTGCCAACCGAGCTGGTGCTGACGAGCGCAGACCCAATTTGCTGTGGGATGCGGACGAGGATGTTGGCCAGGATGATCAGCGAAATGCCGTTACCGATGCCGTTCTCGGTGATCAGCTCGCCCAGCCAGACCAGGAACATCGTGCCAGCCGTCAGCGTGGCAAGGGTCGAAAGAGTCGGGATAACGGAGCTGCCATTGAGCAGGTTGAATTGCGACTGCGGGATGGCGCCCAGATTCACCAGCAGGGCCATCTGGCCAAAAGCCTGCAGGATGGCGAGAGGAACGGTGATGTAGCGGGTGATCTGCGAGAGTTTGTTCTGCCCGGATTCACCCTCACGCGCCATCGCATCCAGCTTCGGAATGATCGGCTGCAATAGCTGGACAACGATACTGGCAGTGATATACGGATACACGCCCATCGCGACGACTGAGAAGTTCTGGAGAGAACCGCCGGAAAACACATCGATCAGCCCGAACAGCTGGTTCAGCGAGCCGCTCTTGTTGGCGATGTAACTATTGAGAGATGCCGCGTCGATACCTGGCACCGGAACATAGGAGATGACCCGGAACACCAGGAGCATCGCGAGGGTGAAAAGGATCTTGTTGCGCAGGTCAGGGATTGTCCACATGCTGCGCAAGCGATTCCACATGCTCGCCTCCAGAAACACCCGTTGACTGATGGGGTGGAGAAAACGTCTGGCGAGCGGCCGTCACCTGCCGAAAGGTGATGGCTCGCTCGTCAGTACAAACGTAACCGCGCTTCGCCGCTAGACGCTGCGCATGCCGTGCGTTGCCAGGAGGCTTACGCCTCCGGCGCTGGTGTCTTCGCGCGTTTGGTCTTCGGGTACGTCCGCATGGGAATCAGGGAAATGGTCCCACCGGCCGCCTCGATCTGCTTGCGCGCGGACTCAGAGACTTTGTGAACTTTTACCGTGAGTGGACGGTCAATGGTGCCTTCGCCCAAAATCTTGAGCAGCCCTTTGGCTTCGGTCTTCCGCAGAAGTCCCTTCGCCATCAGCGACTCGGCATCCACCGTTTCGCCAGACGCATACGCCTGCAACTCGTCCAGGTTCAGCACCGCGTATTCCTTGCGGAAGCGGTTCTTGAACCCGCTCAGGTATGGCATGCGCTGCGAGAAGCGATTCTGACCGCCCTCAAAGTATGCCGGAATGCTGCCGCCCGTGCGCGCCTTCTGGCCCTTCGTGCCGCGGCCAGAGGTTTTCACATGGCCGGAGCCGTGACCACGGCCGACACGCTTGCGGCGATGACGCGCACCTTCCGCGGGCTGGAGATCGGAAAGCCTCATTCAGCTGCCTCCTCCACACGCACAAGGTGCGAAACTTTCGTAATCATACCCCGGATAACCGGCGTATCTTCATGTTCAACCACCTGATGCAACCGCCTCAGGCCAAGCGCCTCAATCGTGCGCTTTTGCCGTATGTTGTATCCGATGGCGCTCTTGGTCCACGTAATTTTGAGTTTAGCCATGGTCACACGCTCCACGCGCCATTGTAACACCTGGCGCATCTGACCGCTACCGCATGCGGCATCGGTCCCATCGCTCCCGTGCCAGCGGTTAGCGCGTCTCTAGCAAACGGCCTGAAAGCACACGGCCGTTGCATGCTCACGAGCCGCCAGGTTCTACCGGCGCGGGCCGCCTGGCCCACGCCCCCGGCCTGGGCCGCCACGACCGGGCGCGCCGCTGCGTTCGCCACGCTCTGCGCGCTCACCACGCCCGCGGCCGCCACGCGATGGCCGTTCGCCACGCTCTTCACGAATCTCGCGCTCCGACGGCATGGCAGCCGCGGCTTCAGCGACCGCGGCGGCAATGCGCTCGGCACGCTTCGGTCCGACGAGATCCGCCACCTCGCGTCCACGCAGAGCGGCCTCCTCTCGGAATGAGCGCAGGTCGCGCAGGCATTCCATGGCGGCAAGCACGGTATTCAGCGAATTCGAGCTGCCGAGCGACTTCGTCAGGATGTCGCGAATGCCCGCCGCCTCGATCAGCGCGCGCACCGCGCCGCCGGCGATGACGCCAGTGCCGGGAGCAGCCGGCTTCAGCAACACCTCCGACGCGGAAAAATTGCGCTTGACGGCGTACGGTATGGTCGTTCCGACGAGCGGCACTTCGATCAGCCGCTTCTTTGCGTCCTCGACGCCCTTCTTGATGGCATCGGGCACTTCACCGGCCTTGCCCAGACCCACACCGACATGGCCAGCTCGGTCGCCGACGACCACCAGCGCGCGATAGCTAAAGCGCCGGCCGCCTTTGACCACCTTGGCCACGCGGGCGATCTGGACGACTGTCTCTTCCAGATTCAGCCTGTTCGCGTCTATCTTCGGCATAATTTCCCCCGCGGCTAGAACTCCAGACCGCCCGAGCGAGCGCCAGCGGCCAGCGCCGCTACGCGCCCGTGATATAGGTAGCCGCCACGGTCAAAGACGACCTTTTCAATACCCTTGGCTTTGGCTCGCTGAGCCAGCAGCACGCCTACCACCAGTGCCTGCTTAACACGCGCATTCTCAAGAATGCTCTTGAGCGATTCAGGCGCCGATTCCGCATCAAACGTTGAGTTGACCTGGCTCGCGACGGCGGCGAAATCGGCATCGCGCGAGGAAGCGGCGACCAGAGTCGTGCCTCGCGTGTCATCTATGATCTGCGCATAGATGTGCTGGCTGCTCCGAAACACGGACAGACGTGGCCGGGAGGTCGATCCGACCACCTTGTTGCGCACGCGCCGGTGCCGCCGCAGCCGTGCCTGATTGGCATAGTGCTTCTTATACATCCGGAACCCTTCTGTCGTAACACATCCGGCCCCGCTGGGCGGTATCCGCTCCAGTGCGACACGTGATCAGCACTACGTATCGCGCGGACGACCAGCCCGGGACCCCACGCAGGCGAACGCCGCAGGCTACTTCTTCTTGCCGACCTTGCCCGCCTTGCCCGCCTTCATGCGGATCACTTCACCCTGATAGCGGATGCCCTTGCCCTTATATGGCTCCGGCTTCCGGATCGCGCGAATATTCGCGGCCACCTGGCCGACAAGCTGCTTATCGATGCCAGTGACCGTGCAGCGTGTGGTGCTTTCCACTCCAAATGAGATGCCCTGCGGCGGATTCACCTGGACGGGATGCGAATACCCAACCTGGAACACGAGATGTTCGCCGACCTTCGCCACGCGGTAGCCGACACCCTGCACGTCTAGCGTCTTCGTGAAGCCATCCTTCACGCCTTGCACCATGTTTGCCAGCAAGGTCCGTGAAAGACCATGCAGCGCGCGGTTCGACTTACTATCGTCCGGGCGTGTGACAACGATGGTGCCGTTCTCCTGCTCGAATGTCAGGCTGGTGGGAAACTTCCGCGAAAGCGTGCCTTTTGGCCCCGTCACGGTAATGGCGTTTTCCGGCCCGACTTCCACCTTGACGCCGCTTGGAACCGTCACCGGCACTCGACCAATACGCGACATGCTGCACCTCCTACCACACGTAGCAGATGACTTCGCCGCCGAGGCCCTGCTGGTATGCCTTGCGACCGGTCATCACGCCTCTCGGCGTCGAAATGATTGCCGTGCCGAGGCCACCGCGTACCTGGGGAATCGAATCGCGGCGCGTGTACACCCGCAGACCCGGCTTGCTGACACGCTTCAGCTGCGTCAGCACGGGGCGCTTCTCCACGTACCGCAGCACGATCCGGATCGTGCCCTGCGGTGTATCCTGCACCACGTCAAAATCCCGGATGTAGCCCTCTTCTTTGAGAATCTGCGCAATGGCGATCTTCAGGTTCGAGGCAGGAACCAGCACCCGGGTATGGCGCGCTCTGACTGCGTTGCGGATGCGCGTCAGCATATCCGCAATAGGATCAGTCATGTTCATATCTGTTTGCTCCTCGCTTACCCTACCAGCTGGACTTCGTCACGCCGGGCAGGAAGCCGCGGACGGCCTGTTCCCGGAAACAAATGCGGCAGAGTCCGAACTTGCGGATATATCCGCGGGGTCGCCCGCACATCGAGCAGCGGTTGTGCTGCCGCGTGCTGAACTTGGGCTTGCGCTGAGACTTGACGATCATCGATGTCTTTGCCATCGTTGCCCCCTCCAGGGCGAGGGACCGGGCTTCGGCACGAGAGCACCGGTTTCCGGCCCCTGTGTCCCGCCATCGCGGGAACGCATAGTGTCACGATGTTCTGTCTGAGCCGCGAGGATCAGCCAGTAGCGTCGCCAGGAAGCGATCGTTACTTCTTGAACGGCATCCCGAGCAGCGCCAACAGTCTACGGCCTTCCTCGTCGGTGCGCGCTGAGGTCACAATGGTGATCTCCATGCCGCGCACCTTGTCGATGCGGTCGTAATTTACTTCCGGGAACACCAACTGCTCCCGGATGCCAAGGGTATAATTGCCGCGCCCATCGAAGGCATCGGCCGAGACGCCCTGGAAGTCGCGCAGGCGTGCCAGTGCGACATTCACCAGCTTATCCAGGAAGTCATACATGCGGTGGCCGCGCAGTGTTACCATGCAGCCGATGGCCATGCCCTCGCGGACCTTGAAGGTGGCGACGGAGCGCTTCGCTTTTGTCACCACGGGGCGCTGGCCCGTAATGTCCGCCAGGTCGCGCACGGCATTATCCATCGCCTTCGGGTTCTGGATGGCTTCGCCCATGCCGATGTTAATCACGATCTTGGCGACCGCGGGAATCTGCATGTCGTTGCTGTATCCGAACTCCTTGCGCAGGGCCGGCGCCACCTCGTTCCGGTAGTATTCAAGCATTCTTGGTGTCGTGGCCACTGCTTATTCCCTCGTATGCTCTTCAATCGGCTGGCCGCAGTGCTTGCACACTCGCCGCGTGCGCTCCTTCTGGTCAGTGCCCATCGCCACACGCTCATGAGCAATGCGCGTCGGCTGCCCACACTCGGTGCACTTCACCATCACATTCGAAACGTGCAGCGGCATCGGCTTTTCGATGATGCCTGGCTGCACACCCGCACGACCCGCACGCACATGCTTCTTGACGATGTTCACACCCTCGACGATCACGCGGTTCTCGCGTGGGAGCGTGCGGAGCACTTTGCCTTCTTTGCCCCGGTCTTTACCAGCAAGCACGAGGACGGTGTCACCCTTATGCACGTGCAGCTTGGCCAGGTGCAGGGGCTTGCGGTCTTTCACCTTCACTGCCATATACTTAATCCCTTGCCCTTTGGCCTTTCATCGCGCCCACCTAGAGCACTTCTGGCGCGAGAGAGACGATACGCATGAAATTGCGGTCGCGTAGCTCACGCGCGACCGGGCCAAAGATACGCGTGCCGCGCGGGTTGTTGCCGGCCGAGATGATCACGGCAGCGTTATCATCGAAGCGAATGTAGCTCCCATCCGGGCGGCCATATTCCTTCGCGACACGCACCACCACCGCGGTGACCACTTCGCCCTTTTTGACCGCGCCATTCGGCGTAGCCTGCTTGACAGATGCCTTGATGACATCGCCGACGCTCGCGTACTTCTTGCGCGAGCCACCCAGCAGCCGGATGCACATAATTTCTTTGGCACCGGTGTTGTCGGCCACGCTGAGCCGTGTCTGCGGCTGAATCATGGCGACTACTCCTCATCCCCGGCTGTTGGCTCCATCTCGGATACAGCCTGCTCGACCGGCGTCACCTGGATGGCTCGCTGCATGATTTCCACCAGCCGCCAGCGCTTGTCTTTGCTCAAAGGGCGCGTTTCCTCGATGCGCACCAGATCGCCGATACGCGCATCGTTGTGTTCATCGTGCGCCTTGAACTTCACGGTATGCCGGTAGGTTCGCTTGTAGATACGGTGCCGCTTCAGCGTCTCCACTTCGACCACAATGGTCTTCTGCATCTTGTCGCTGGTGACCCGTCCCACCTTTTGCTGCCTGCGCCGGGGAACGCCACCCTGAGTGGGCGCCGTCCCGGCGAGAGTCTCGTTGCTCATGCTTTACTCCTCGCCAGTCGTCGTCTCATCCAGAGCGCCCTCAGCTTCCAGCTCAGCTGCTCGATTGAGCTCGTTCATATGGAACATGAGACGCGCGATATCCGTCTTCGTCTGCGTGAACTGGCGATGGTTCTTGACCTCGCCGCGCTCCTTCTGGAGGCGGAGATCAAAGAGCCGGCGCCGCAGGGTCTGCAACTCCTGTTGCGCGGTGTTCATATCCATGCCAGCGATCTCGCGACGGCGCTCGTTACCCTTCGACACTTTCGACCTCCTTCCGCACCAGGAACTTGGTCGCAATGGGCAGTTTGTTCGCCGCCAGGCGCATCGCTTCTTTCGCGACTTCCTCACGGACGCCACCCAATTCGAAGAGAATGCGGCCCGGCTTCACAACGGCCACCCAGTGATCCGGCGCGCCCTTGCCCGAGCCCATCCGGGTCTCGGCGGGTTTCGCCGTCACGGGTTTATCTGGAAAGACACGAATCCAGACTTTACCGCCGCGCCTGATATACCGATTCATCGCGATACGGGCAGCTTCGATCTGCCGCGCCTCCAGCCAGATGGGCTCGAGAGCTTGCAGCGCGAATTCGCCGAAAGCAATCGTGTTGCCGCGATGTGCGGTGCCACGCATGCGCCCGCGATGCTGCTTGCGATGCTTGACTCGATTTGGTGCCAGTAACATGGCATGTGCTCCAGTCAGCCGGTCGCTGCCGGCCCGTCCGTTGTGCGCTTGCGACGCACCGCTTCAGGACGAAATCAGCCCAAGACCGGCCACAACGCTCCACCGAAAGGGGAGAATCGCTCCCCCCTTCCGTATGCTTATGAGCCCGATTCGTCAGTTTGTGGCTGGGCAGGCGCGGTGTTCTCCTGCGGTGCCGCCTCATCCGGAGCGGGGCTGGCCTCAGGCGCAGCCTCCGCGCGCGGTCGTGGCGTGCGCTCACCTGCCGGCCTCCGTGTGCCCGCCGCGCTGCCAGTTCGCGGAGCGCGCCGCTCGCCACCCGCGGCAGGACCACGTCGCTCGCCACCGGCCGCTGGCCGCCGCTGCCCTGGGCCAGCGGGGCGCCGGCCGCGCTCACCTCGTTCACCACGTTCGCCGCGCTCGCCGCCCGCCGGAACGGGGGCAACCGCTGGCCGCGAGGCAAGCAGGCCCTCAGCGCGCTGGCGCTCAGGCAGCACGTCGCCCAGATAGATCCACACCTTGATGCCGATCAACCCAAACGTCGTATGCGCCTCGGCCAATCCATAGTCGATGTTGGCGCGCAAGGTCTGTAGCGGAACGCTACCCTCCACTTCCTTCTCAGTCCGCGCGATTTCCGCGCCGCCGAGACGTCCGCCCACGATCACCTTGATGCCCTTCGCGCCCGACCGCATGGCCTTCTGCACAGCCTGCTTCATGGCACGGCGGAAGGAGATGCGCTTCTCCAGTTGCTCGGCGATTGCCTTTGCCACCAGCGTCGCGTCGATCTCCGGTGTGCGGATCTCCATGATCGAGAGCCGCACCTTCTTCTTGGAAGCCTCTTCCAGCGCCTTGCGCAGGCGCTCAACGGCCTCACCATTCCGGCCAATCACGATGCCCGGCTTGGCCGTATGGATCGCGATGCTAATCTGCGTTCCGGCTACGCGCTCGATCTCCACGCGGGAGACAGCGGCATTGGCTAGACGCTTCAAAATGAGTTCGCGCAGTTTCCGGTCTTCCGCGACAAGATCGCGATAATTCCGGTCCGCGTACCAGCGGGACTCCCAGCTCTTGATGACGCCCAGCCGGAAGCCGTTCGGATTTACCTTATGGCCCAAACAAGTACCTCCTCTGCTGCCGGCTACCGGCGCTCACGTCTGATGCTAGGCGGAATATCTGCCGGATCATCCGAGACATACACCGTAATATGCGTTGACCGGCGCAAGATGCGCGATGCGCGCCCATGCGGACGAGCGCGGAATCGCTTGATTGTCACACCTTCATCAGCGAGCGCGTTCGTCACCCATAGCTGATCGGGATCCATGCTATAGTTGTTCTCCGCGTTCGCCGCCGCTGACGCCACAACGCGATAGACATCACGCGCGGGCGCGTTGGGCACGAACTTGAGAATCGCGAGGGCCTCGCTCACGCGGCGGCCCTTGATCGCATCGGTGACGCGCCGTACCTTGCGCGGCGGATGGCCCACGTTCTTGGCGATTGCACGTGTTTGCATGCTTCTCCTCCGCTACCGTACGGAGCCCGTGCGCTCACTGCGACCACCCGCGTGACCGCGGAAATGACGCGTAGGAGCGAACTCTCCGAGCTTATGGCCGACCATATTCTCTGTGATGTAGATCGGCACGTGCTGCTTGCCGTTGTGCACGCCGATCGTCAGCCCCACCATCTGCGGCAGAACCGTAGATGCCCGAGACCACGTGCGGATCACACGCTTCTCGCCGCCCCGGCTCATCGCCTGCACCCTCTTCAGCAGGGAAGGATGAACGTAGGGGCCTTTCTTTGTCGAACGCGACATATTCGTGGCTCCTCGCTACGACTAGCGACCCCTGCCGGCATTCCGGCGGCGGACGATATACTTGTCAGTGCGCTTGTTGTGGCGCGTCCTGTAGCCCAGGGCAGGCTTGCCCCACGGCGTTTGTGGCTGGCCGCCGATTGGCGCGCGGCCCTCACCACCACCATGTGGGTGATCTACCGGGTTCATGACCGATCCACGGACATGCGGGCGGCGGCCCAGATACCGGGAGCGTCCCGCTTTGCCCAGGCGCACGTTCTCGTGATCCAGGTTACCGACCTGGCCGATGGTCGCCATGCAGGTGATATGCACCAGGCGCTGCTCGCCTGAAGGCAGGCGCACCTGCGCGTAATCGCCTTCCTTCGCCATCAACTGAGCCGAACCACCGGCGCTGCGGACCATCTGGCCACCTTTGCCGGGATACAACTCAATGTTATGAATGACGGTGCCGGTCGGGATGTTGCGCAATGGCAGGGCGTTCCCGACGCGAATCTCCGCCTCCGGACCGCTCATCAACATATCGCCGACCCGAAGGCCATTTGGCGCCAGTATGTAACGCTTCTCACCGTCTACATAGTGCAGCAGGGCAATACGCGCCGAACGGTTCGGATCATACTCGACGGAAAAGACTTTCGCCGGTATGCCGTGCTTGTTGCGCTTAAAGTCAATGATGCGATAGCGGCGCTTCACGCCGCCGCCGCGATGTCGGGCCGTAATACGTCCCTGGTTGTTTCGGCCAGCCTTCGAAACCTTCTTCGTCAGCAACGATCGCTCGGGCTTCGAGCGGGTGATCTCCTCGAATGTGGAGACCGACATGCCGCGCCGTCCAGGTGACGTCGGCCGGTATATGCGAATAGGCATTCTCGCGTTCTCCCCGGCCCAGGCTTACGCCTGCAACTCCGCGATCGTCTGACCTTCAGCCAGCGTGACGACCGCCTTCTTCCACGGGCGCGCTTCGCTCTGATAGAAGCCCCTGCGTGTGCGCAGAGTGCGCGCCTTGCCCGGCATTCGGATCGTATTCACGCGTACGACCGTCACGCCGAACATCTCCTCCACAGCCTTCTTGATCTCGTACTTGTTGGCTTCCGGCGCCACCTTGAACGTATAGCGTGGAATGACCGTCCCATCGGGGCGCGTCGTCTGCTGCAAATCCACGCTCTTCTCGGTGATGAGGCCGTGCCGGATGACTTCGGTGATTTCCATCCCTATTCCTCCTGGCTCCGGCTGCGGCCGCGGGTGCTGCCCCGCTTGGCGGTGGTCTTCGCCGGCTGCTCAGCTTTAGCTGCGGCTTCTTTCGCCTTGCGACGCAGCACCACACCTGGGTGACGCTTCATCTGCAATGCGTCGTCAGCCTCCTGCCCGAACATCGCGACGATCTTCTCGACCGCGGCAACCGGCAGGATCACATGGTCGTACTTCAGCAGGTCTATGACGTTCACAGACGCGACATTGCCAAGCCGTACCCGCTGGATGTTGCTGGCGGAGCGAATGACATTCTCGTCGCGCTCGGGCAGCAGCACCAGAACGTGCCGGTCGAGCGGAAGCCGACCCAGGAATGCCTCCATGTCGCGCGTGCGCGGCGTCTCGAACGTCAGCGAATCCATCAGAATGATGCGGTCATTCGCGGCCTTATCAGAGAGCGCCGAGCGAATCGCCACACGCTTGACCTTACGTGGAAGCGCGCGATCATACGAATGCGGATGCGGACCAAAAACCGTTCCGCCGCCGCGGAAGTGTGGTGCGCGTGTCGATCCCTGCCGCGCCCGGCCCGTGCCCTTCTGGCGATACGGCTTCTTGTTGCCGCCGGAGACCATGGCGCGCGTCTTCGTAGACGCCGTCCCCTGCCTTCGGTTCACCAGCTGCGCCGTCACCACCTGATGAAGCACCGCTGTATTGACCGGAGCGCCGAAGACGTAGCTATCAAGTTCTTCCTCACGGACGACATTGCCGTCCATGTCAAATACCTTTGCGGAGGGCATCTTTGTTACCTCGTCCCAGCCTCAACTTGCTGCAGGTGAGCCGCGGTCTCTGTGCCGCTCCGCTCAGCCAGGCCAATGAACTCCTCGCCCTTACGGATCATGACGATGCCGCCATTCGGGCCGGGCACTGAGCCTTTCACCACAAGCAGATTGCGCTCGGGATCGGCTTCGACCACCTGCAGGTCTTTGATCGTGATGCGCGCACCGCCCATGCGCCCAGCCATGCGCGTTCCCTTGAAGACCTTGCCAGGGGTCGTGCCCGGGCCGATCGAGCCGGGAGCACGCAACCGGTCTGACTGACCGTGCGTGCGTGGACCGCCCCGGAACCCATGCCGCTTCACCACGCCTGCGAAGCCTTTGCCCTTGGAGGTGCCGATGATGTCGACGAGCTCGCCCCGAGAAAATAGCGAAGCATCGACGCTGTCACCGACAGCCGGCACGTCACCGCCGACCACACGCACCTCGCGCAGCAGCGCGAATGGGCCAAGCGGCTGGGCACTGCCCCGCCGACGCCGCGCGCTCGAAGACGCGCGCGCGCCCTGCTTGCCCGTCGCCTCGGCCTCATCGGCTTCCTTCTCTGTCGCGCGATTGCGGGCTTCCTGTCGGGCCTTCGCCTGCTCGGATTGCTGCTTGCGGCGCTGGCGTGGCGTCGTCGGCAGCGAATGGCCCAGGTGCCCGAGGATTGGCCGTGGCGTGTTCTTCATCTTGCGCGAGCCATAGCCAATCTGCACGGCTTCGTAGCCGTCAGTCGCGGCCGTCTTGACCTGCGTCACCGTGCAGGGACCTGCCTCGATGACGGTCACTGGAATGACCGCTCCATTGGGGCCGAAAATCTGGGTCATGCCCACCTTTCGCCCCAGCAATCCAGTCAACATGCGGTTTTCTCCCGCGGCGAGCGTCACAAGACGCCAGAAGCCCGTTGACCCTCCCGCATCTGATGCTGGAGGAGAACGTGTCCATGTTTCCACAGGATCATAGACACGCGGCGCGCTGCGCCGATCGGGGCACTCTCGCCTCTCGTGCCGACGCCGCCCGTCGGCAAAACGTTACAACGCTAGAGTTTGATCTCGATATCCACGCCAGCCGGCAGATTCAGCTTGGTCAGCGCTTCCACCGTCTTGGTCGTCGGCTCGATGATGTCGATCAACCGCTTGTGCGTGCGGATCTCGAACTGCTCGCGCGAGTCCTTATCGATGAATGGCGACCGCAATACGGTGTACTTCGAGATGTGTGTTGGCAGCGGCACGGGTCCGGAGACGCGAGCGCCCGTATTCTGCGCCGTCTCGACAATCTGCGCCGCCGATTGGTCCAGAATCCGGTGATCATAGGCCTTTAGCCGGATCCTGATCCGCTGTTTCGTAATGGTTGCCATTTGCGCTCTCTCTCGTCGCCCTTGGCCGTTCACAATGCCTAAATGGTCTCAGATCGCGCCATCAGAGACGCTCTCTACAACGTTTGGTTCCGTCCCAACGGACACAACCTCGTGCGGGATGAGCTATGCCATTGGCCAGCCAGCGCCGCACGATCCGCCAGCCGGGCAAGACTACTGGCCTCACCGCTTATGGCGAGGCCAGTTTCTCCTGCTTACACGTTGACCTTGGTGACGACGCCAGCGCCAACAGTGCGGCCACCCTCGCGGATGGCGAAGCGGCTGCCCTCTTCCAACGCCACCGGCGTGATCAACTCCACGCCCATCGTGATGTTGTCGC